>Ga0206102_1000604_pt1 | contig 10939 bp, 7 predicted proteins | sample 1B1Ametagenome_FD_148645 | JGI IMG/M metagenome (GOLD analysis project Ga0206102, IMG submission 148645) | Enriched microbial communities from leaf-cutter ant dump, University of Wisconsin, Madison, United States - 1B1A | ecosystem: Environmental > Terrestrial > Nest > Insects nest > Nest dump... | reverse complement strand
ACCCAGACCCTTGACCGCAACATCCGACACAAACCACAACTGAGAGGCGGGTCACTTCTCAATGGAAAACCCGGGTCACTTCTCGGCGGAAATCAACAACCTCACCATCGAGAGCCAAAGCGAGGTCCCAGCAACGATCATTTGTGAGGTTCCTTGACAGGATTGCCACTCTCATTCGAACGGGATCGGTTTTCTTTTCGGGCTCGAAACGAATACACCACAGCTTCGAATGGAAGGCACCTCCACCCGGCGCCGCCACTTCCACAATCGTCTTCTCGTAAAGTGCCATCAGCCTCGCAGCATTCGGGTGAGCCTCCTTGATCCGGCCTCGATCGCAATAGACGGTGATGCGGTCGGCCATCCGCTCGACACTCTGCAGCAACGCGAGAGGGCTTCGCAGCATTTCGTCTCTGTTCTCAGCATCGCGGAATACGATGCTGGTCGGAATGGCAAGCGCGGTCTCGAAATCGAGTGAGTACGTCGTAGCGACGGCATGCCCGAACCTGTACCCATCCGGGGCACGAACGAGTGCGGTATAAAGCTCGCGGTTCTCAGGGTCGAAAGGCAAATCAGCCGACATCGACAAGCTCCCCGAGATAACGCCGTGCAATTCCCCAGCGGAAATCCAGCCGTGCGAGACCTGAAGCGCCTGACCAGCGTTCGAGGGGTGCATCGTGGAGCAGCCGGGCCTTCATCCGCTTCAGCGACTGTTCGCGCTTTCTGAGCAGATCGATGGCTTCGCGGTCTGTTTCCAACGACTTTGAGCTTTGCAGCGCAATGCTGAGCCAGCGTCTAACGAACTCCCGAGAGGACTGGGTAAGGTTGTGACTGGTCGATCCAACGATCTGGAAAAGGTCGTCCAAGTCCCAGCTTTGCAGCGCGAGGTGCTGAAGATCTCCGCGCCAATTCTCAAGCAATTGGCGGTAATCTTCGATCAATGCGGATGCTTCGCCATGGGTTTTGGCGTTAGGGCGCTCCGCCGCTCGTAATGCAAGCAGCAGATTGTAGAGGAGGCTTGCACCGTGCATCACGCCCGAGAAGCGTTCCGCATGGCGGAGAATGGATCGATTACGGTCGGACACCGTGTCCTCACGGACCTGCCATGCCCAATCCTCGCTGAAGTTCTTCTGCTTAGAGGCAAGTTCGTTCAGCAGACTTGCCTTGGCACTGCCAGCAATACGATCGCGCAGAAAATCAACTTCTTCAGGCAACAGTGTAAAGTTCGTTTGTTCGAACAGGTTCTCGGGTGCCTTGGGAAGACCCGTGCTCCATAATCTGAGATCATGATCCTTCAAACTCTCCTGCCCATAGGACAAGAATGTTGCCTGATTGCCCGCTAACGTGCGGATGCCAAGCGTATGCATGCCAGCCCAATAAACGCTCGACGCGAGTCTCTTCAGGCTTCTTCCGGCAAGGCGGCCAATAACATCTTCGCGCTCTCCGCCGCGCAAAAGTGCTTCACTCAGTTCGAACTCAAGGCCCCGGGCGATAATCGTTCGCTCTGCTTGACTGGCCTTGCGCTGCTGTGCTTCCCGATAGATCCAGGGAACGAACAGCATGTAGCGTAGCCGTGTCTGAATAGTGCTGGTGCCCGGGAAGAGGAGATCGGCCAGCCCGTCCCGGATCGTACCCAGGCCAAGCTCGTCACGTGCCTCTGGCTGCTTGAACAGATCGATGAGGGTCTGAGCTCTCCGCCGTTCTTCAGGGTCAAAATCAATCCAGGCAAGGTAGGACATCAGCTACTCATTGGGTGAAAGTGGTTCGGCGGTGTCCGGCGATCCGCAGGCGGACTGTGGCCCGGTCAGCTCTAGCCGTCCGTGGTCGACCCAGAACACCGCCACTCCTTTCAGCGGGTGGTGCGGGAACAGCTCTGTCACCAGTGCCGCATAGCTGGACAACTGTGGCCAGTAGGAACCGAAACCCTCGCCACCGCCGCCGGATTTATGGTCGATAAGTATGCATCCCCCTGATCCAACGGCCAGAAGATCGATAGTGCCGGGGATTTCGGCTCCCTCCGTCGAGAACCCAAGGACCGGGATTTCGGCGCGCAGGTCAGTATAACCCTCGGCCGCCAGCCAATTTCTCAACGTCTCGGCGCGCTCGGAAACCAGCGTGATCGTGGTCTCCTCGAGCCCGGTGGCAGCGGCCAGTGCCGGGATGAGTTCAGGCCGGGTCAGGCAGGTACGCAAGGCCAGATGGAGAGCCGTGCCGCGTGCGGCGTCGTTAAGCGTCTTGGGCCATGGCGCACCAATGTCTATCCTGCGGGTTTCCGGCACAGCACCCGCACCGCGGGTTTGTGACGGTTGCAGTCGCCAGGGCGTCAGGGGCGCTACCGGCAAAGCCGTCGCCGGACCGAAGCGGGAAGCCACAGTGGTGGCCCCGTTCGCATATTCGGTAAAGCCCGCCTGGTCGGGCAGTTGCATGATGACCGCGGGGCAGTCCACGCCACCGATCCGCAGGCAGCCATCCGCGATCTGCGGGGCGCAACTGTCCTCAAGAATGTGGAACAGGTTTTTTGCCTCGGGCGCGTCTTCGTCGCGATCCTTGAGAAAACCCGGCCATTCCAGCACCAGCCGGTCACGGGCACGGGTCAGCGCGACATAAAGGAGATTTTTTGCATTGGCCTCAAAATCCGGGCGGCGGTCTTCGGTGAAGCGTCGCCCGGCTTCGGGGGCAGCAAAGCCGGGGGTGTGGATCAGCGCGGCAGAGCCAAGCACAACGGCCATATCGTCGATCCGGTCGAGCGCATCGAAACGCGTTGCGGTAGAACCGGGCCATTCCTCGATGCCATTGTCGAACTCAGCCACTACGGTGATCGGCCATTCGCGCCCCTTTGAGGCATGCCAGGTCACGATCTCGACCGCCTCGGCACTGTTGGCTGCCGGATCAGGGCGGCGGTCGAAGTCACGCTCGTCCGTGCGGGCATCGAGCCAGCCGAGGAACACTTTCGCTGTCTCGCCATGGAAACCCGAGGCAGCCTTGAGGTCGCGATGCGCGGCCTCAAACTCACCGGCCTCGGCCTCGAACCGCAAAAGATCAGCACGGGATTGGGCCGCATCGGGCTGGCTATCGGCCCAAGGCCGCAGGCCGGCGGCATCAAGCACCAGTTCCAAGCCCGCACCAACCGGCAAGCTTGCTAGCTGGGTCGACAGTGTTGCAAGCCGCATCAGCACCGGATCATCCGCCAGCCGCCCGTCGATCTGTGAGGAAAGCGCCTCCTGCAGGGGCAACGGATCGGGGCCAAGCGTGCGCAACAAGAGCCCCGAATGAATGTCGGCGGGGTTCGCGGCAAAGGCCAGCGCGGCGCGGGCTGCGGTGACGACGGGGCTTCGTGCCCAGCCATCTTCACTGATGCGCACGGGAACGCCGCGAGCGCGCAGTTCCTTGGCATAGCGGGCGGCGGTAGTGTGGCGGCACACGAGGAGCGCTATATCCGAGGGCCGTACAGGGCGCGTCGCCTGCGTGTAACGATCGGTGATGGTGTCGCCGTCGGTCAGGATGCGGGCGATACGCTCGGCGATATGCTCCTGCGGCTTCGATGCTGTGCGCACGCCGCGCGATTTGATGGCTTTCAGCACTTCAATGGCCGGACCAGCGACCGGATCGCGGGTTGGCGCCAGAGGATTGTAGCCCGCACCAAAGAGGCTCGCGCCCATCGCATTGACGAAGTCCATCACCGCAGGCGTCGAACGCCAGTTGCGGTCCAGCGGCTGCGTTGCATCGGGGTTCGCCGCCGCCAAGGCCTGCGAAAGCCGCGCATCGGCACCCTGAAAGCCCATGATTGATTGTTTCACATCCCCCACCAGCAGCGTACGGGGCGCATACGCCCCGAGTTGCCACAAAAGCGCGAACTGCACGGGGTTGGTATCCTGGAATTCATCGATGATGACGCAATCGATCTCATCCAGCATGGCCTGCCGCACAGCAGGATCAGTCCGTAAGAGCCGCTCGGCCCCGACGATCATGTCGGCGAAATCGATCAGGCCAACGGCCTTCTTGCGGGTCTCGTAGGCCTCCATCACCTCTTGCGCACAGGCAATCAGACACGACAGGTGCAGCTTCGCATCCGCAAGCGGGCCGGGGTGGGCGGGAAGGACATCAGCTGCCTCGATGATGGCGGTAGCTAGGTCGTCATAGCCCTCGGGTGTTTTCGTGCGGCTGTTCGAGGTGAACAATCCGCGCAGGCCTTGCCAAAGGCCCCAGTCCCGGCCGAGCAGTCCTGGGTCACGCGACACGCGGCGGAACAGGACAAGGTTCTTCTCAAGCGTCTCACGCGGTCCTTTGGCGGTAACGGTGCCCATGCCGCCTTCGGGAAAGGCCGCGACCATTGCCAGAACTGCGGCACTCAGCGCGGCACCGGCAGAAGCAGGATCAGCCAGAACTTCGCCGTAAACCTCATCAAGCCGCGAGAGCGCTGGCGCGATCAGACCGGGATCTCGCCCCTTGTCGCCAAGGCCGCGGAGAAGCTCGATCATCGACAGAACGCGACCGCGCAAATTGTCCTCGACCGTCGCGCCTTTTTGCCAGTTCGCCTCGTAGCCGAAGCGCTCGGGCTCTGCTTTGATCGGGTCGAGCGATTTGGCATGCGCCAAGGCCTGACGGATCAAAAGGTCACGCTCGGCATCGCCCAAATGGCGCGGCTGGGGTGAGGCACCCGCCGCCAGTGCGTGCTCAGTCAGAAGCCTGAGGCCAAGCCCGTGGATCGTGGAGACATAAGCACGTTCGACCGCCATCGCCTCGGAAACCAGTCCATCAGCCAAAAGCCCGGCGCGGATCCGTTCGCGCAACTCGCCCGCTGCGGCCTCGGTGAATGTGACCGCGAGGATGCGTTCAGGCCGCACCACGCCGCGTTTCACCCAGTCGGATAGCTGGGTTTTGATGCGGTGGGTTTTACCCGCGCCGGCGCCGGCGGGGACGATGACCAGTCCCTGATCCATGGTCATTCCTCCTCGATCTGACGGGTGAAGGCGGTGACGAAGACCGAGCCATCAGTCAGCGCATAGGGGGTGAAGCCTGCCTCTTTCTTGAAGAAGGCTTCATCCTCGGATGTGTTCAGCACCACCCGGCCTGCGCCGAGTTCCGCCAGCCGCTCGGCCAGTTTTTCCACTGCGCCTTCATTCACGGCATCGCCCATGTCGCGGGCGGGCGAACCTTCAGTCAGGGGCAGGCCGGATGTCAAAAGGCCGCCATCATTCATCAGATGATAGGCAACGGCGACCTTGCGGCCGATCAAGGGATCCATCCCGTCGCCCTCGCGCCGATGCGGTCGCGCGATCATGTCCCGATAAAGGCCTGCCTGCAGGTCCCAGCCCGCTTCCATCCGCTTACGCCGGCCAGGGGTGCCGCTTTTCTTGTGGTCAACGATCAGCAGCGCGCCATCCGGCAGTTCAAGGATCGCATCCGCCTTGCCATGCAGATTGAGGCCATGCGCCTCACCGGCCAGCCAGATTTCGTTGCCGATAATTTTTGCCTTGAGCGCCAGCAGATGGTCGCGCCAGCGCAGGGCTGCGGTCATGATCTCGCGCTCTAGCCCCCGGCGCTCCATTTCCCATGACGAGCTGCGCAGGTAGCCGGCATGCCGCCTCAGCGCGCGGTCATAGGCCTCGGGCACTGCGACGGCCAGTGCATCGGGGTCGGGGATGGGCTGATCCTTCAGAAAAATATGCTCGAAAACGTCATGCGCGATATTGCCCTTGGCCATGACGTCCAGTTCCTCGGCCGACCAGGACATGTCCTCTGCCCCCACCTCGCCCAGAAGCCAGGCGAGCGGACTGACCAGCAGCGTTTCCAGCCGCGAGGGCGATTGCGGTTTCGCCGTGCCATCATCCTGGCGCCGCAAGGAGAGTAGGTCTTGGTCAGCAAAATCCAGCGCCTCAGGCAGTTCGACAGCCTCGGCCAAAGGCGGCAGATGATGATGCGCTACCGGCCAGTCGCCGGGTGAAAGACGCGACAGATCGATGATCAGGTCGCTGGCATCCTCGACGCCGGAGATAGCCCGCGCCACTAGCGAAAGCCCCGCCGAGGGTTGCAAGCGCCCACCCCACAGATCGCGCCACGGAACGAGGAAGGTGATGCTGTCCGTCACCGCCTGTAGCTGCTGGTCGAAGAGCGAAAGCCCCTGCGCGAGCCCCTCGGCCCGGCCACGCAATGCTAGGCCGGTGGCATCGCGGAGCGCAGCAATCTCGCTGTCCAGAAACAATGGGTTGGCGCGCGGTCGGGTGGGGTAAAGCCCCTCGGTGAAATCGGTCACGATCAGGTGCCGACAGGATCGCCAGGGACTTTCATGGGCCGCCCACAGGCTGACGCCTTCCAGATTGCGGTCCGGCTCGGCGCTGGTGTTCGGCATGACCTGAATACCGCGCAAGATCGCCTCCCAGTCGGGGGCGCCTTCGCCCGGCGGGACCGGCAGACGCGCCCGGACCTGATCGCCCTGCGCAAGCTGATCGCAAATGCGATCGAGCAGAAAACGCAACTGCGCCAAGCTGTTCGCCGAGGCACGGATGTCATCCCAGAGTTCCTTGTGCACAGGAGTGGCGGTCAAGATCGCGCCGCGGAAGTCACCGCCCATCAGACTTTCGGACAGATCGCGCCCGGTCTGCGCGGACCACGGCATCAATGGCGAAAGCGCGAGGCTCGCCAGTACCATCGCTGGGGTCGGCGGACGTTTGGCAAGCGTCAGATGCAGCGCGGTCTCACCGATGATATCGCGTTGGGGTAAAGCTGCGGGTAGACCCGAGAGCGGCACGCCCTGGGCGGCAAAAGCGCGGGCGATCTGGCGCGGATCACCTGCGGTAAGCACGGAAATCTCGCGCGCCGGAATGCCATCATCGATCAGCGCACGGGCGCGGGCGGCAGAGAAATCGGCCGCAGCCGCCGGATCGCGCAGACCGAAGAAAGCCAGGCTGTCATCGAGAGGCGCAGCTTCGAGCTGTTGTGCGGTCACCCCGTCCTGTAGGGCGTGGAGCCGGCTGCCGACCGCCGCCGCTCGGAGGCGAGGGGAAGCCGGAACCGAACCGAACTCCTGCTTCAACCGGGCATAAAGCGTCTGCATCGCGGCAGGTGCTAGCGGATCGAGCGAGCCTTCAACCACCGGAACCGGGTCGAGAAAGCGCCCATTGGAGAGGTTCAGCACATGGCGCAGCGGTGCAAGACCTTCGGGCAAACCGTCCCCCAATGTCCGCCACAGACCGATCAGTGCCGAGAGATGCCGCTTTGCCCGGCTGTCAGACAGGTGATCCACTACCGGCACCCGCAAGTCAGGCGTGGCCAGCACCAGATCTTCCAGCGCCATCGTCACCGCCGAAATCGTCTCGACTGGTGCATTGGCGAGGCTATCCGCCCAGACGGGATCAGGCACCTCGGATATGGAGCGTGCCGGCGACCACTCCGGCGGAATCGGAGCCAGAGATAGCTCGGCCAAGCCGGTATCTGTCAGCCGATACTGCAAGCCGGAACGTGGATCGATGACGAGGAACGGGTAATGCATGCCTGTTTCAGTCCGAATGTGTGGGATGGGCGCGCGCCGGCGCTAGCCCCTTGGATAGAATTCGAATACCGCATCTGCTGCATCCGGGTGGCGCAGCAGGCGGGCATGGTTGCGCGCGAGGCGGCCGATGCCCTCGGCAGTGAAGAACGTCATCTGCGTGTCATCGGTGATCGCGCCCCGCTGTCCGCCATAGGGCGGCAAGTCGGTGATCCCCGCCGGAAAACGCGCCTGGATGGCCGCCAGAGGGTGGAATTCGATGTCGCGCCGAGACTGTCTCCCATGGCGCCGCCAGCAGATAGGCCTGCAAGGTCTTGGCACTGTCGCTCGGCCCACTGGCCTGATCCCACGCGGGTTTCAACAGCGCCGGGCCGGACAGAACGCACTTCGGCAATAGCCCGTGCCGCGCTCTCTCTGCCCGTTCGATCATCAGCAGGGCCGCGATCGTCCCGGCAATGGATAAGAACCTTGCTGCCACGTTCGAGTCTGTCATGGATCCGGCGCGACAGCCCGCGCCAGAGTCCTGCACTGTTGGCGGCAGGCACATCGACATCACAGATGGGGAAGTGCAGTCCCATGCCGCGCACTTTCAACCCCTCGCCCAGCCCGCGAACGGCCAGCATATCGAACTCGTGGTCATCGAGCAGCGAGAGCACCATATCTGCGCCCCAGGACGCGACCGCATCAAGGTCAAGAGCCAGATCACGGGCCCAAGTTGCGCCGAACACGCTGTCCCCCTGCTTGCCGGGACAAAGCGTCAGGCCGATCTGGCCGTTTTCAAGCGGCAGGCTGTCAATGCGAAGGGGGTGGGTGGTGCTCGTGTGGGACACAAGTATCTCCTTGAACCGTATCTCTGCTTTAATAAAGCAAAGATACGTCAAATTCGATCGTAAGAATCTGTGCCACGATATTGATGCGAGCACAATTGCAGGCATTCTCCGTGTTACGTGGTTCGGTGAAGACTTATTCTTTGGCTATCCTCTGGCGATATGATCTCCACCGATCCCCCACCGAGCCAGGCACCACTCCATTTCTTGACGTCCACCGGCCCTGAACCGCACGATCAGCGATCCATCCTCCAACCGTTCCATTGTCTGCTTCGGGTGGAACACATTTCCTGCCACCTCTGGCAGGAAACGCCATTCGACATCCTGTGGGTCATTATCGCGCCAGATATCGAAGCTTTCGGCGCCCGACTGGCCAGTGCCCGGACGGTCAGGTCGCGCATGATTTCGGCACAATACCCCAGCCCCTCGAAGTCCTGCCATTCCGCCTGCGGAGGTTTGCGCAGTCGGGAACATAAGGCTGATCAGGTCGCCAACACCGCTCACATCTGCCATGAGTGTGATTAGGCGTGCAATTTTGGCTCTGACGCAATCTCGATGACATCACGGCACTCCGACGATGCGTGCCTCAAGCAGATCAAGTTTCCCGCGGCCGTACATTTGCCGTTTGATGAGCTTGAGCTTTGTGATCTGGCCTTCCGTCTGGCCGTTCGACCATTGCGAGGTTATCGCATTCTGGATTGCGGCTCGGTCCCGGATAACGCCATTCGCGAATGATGCGACGAGGCTTTTCGCCGCCCGTTCGATCCAGACCTCCAGGTCACCGGAGGATTTGTGGCGCAACATATCATGGAAGCTCTCGACGATATCCCTGGCCTCCATAAGGTCCGGCAGCCTCTCTTCGATGGCGGCAACCGTCATCGCTTGAGCCTTGGTCAGGTTGTTGCGCTCGAGGGTCATCAGGCGAACGACGGTGCGCGCGGCGGGAGTATGACCGAGCCCGCTTTCAGCTTTTTCTGCCCGCCTTCGTCTCGTTGTCCATTCGGTGACAACACGCAGGCTCCCGCCAAACCCAGCCAGCCGAAGCTGCCGCCACAGTTCGGCGCCATTACGCAATCCAGCATCCCATTGCGCTTCAAGCCAAGGCAGGTGCGGTTCAAGAGAAGTTTGCCGGATCCGGAAGATGTCTGTCCGCTGACCACGAACGACACTGCGGACCAGCTTTCGGCTATGCCCGGTTCGACGCACGATTTCCTTGATGGATACACCCTCATTGACGAACCCGCGGATAACGGCATTTGCCTCTTCGCGCCGCAAATATCCCTCGTATTGCAGCCGCTCGGCGGCAGTCAGCAGTTTTGGATTTACGGTCGCAGTACCGATTGTCATGCGAACCTGTCGCATCGATTTACGGACGGCGTCGAGAAAGGCGTGGCTGGCGTTTTCCATCAGATGCCAACGGTCGGCGACCTGATTGGCGTGTGGCAGGGCTCGTGTAACGGCCTGCGCATATCCACCACCACGGTCTCGCGCGACGATCTCGATCTGGGGTTGCTGGACCAGCCAGGCTTCGGCAGTCGCCTGTTCCCTGTCGGGCAACAATGCGATTGCCCTTCGGCGTTCAAGATCGCAAATGATAGTGCCGTATCGATGATTGCGTCGCCAGGCCCAGTCATCAATGCCGATGACGTTCGGCGGTATTGGCGCAGGGCGATCGTATCGGCGAACGGTTCGCAGCAGCGTATCATTGCTCACCGGAAAACCGAGACGATCTGCAAATCGAGCCGCCGGGCGACCACCCAGTGCAAGAGCGAGATGGTGAAGCAGGCAGTCCAGGCGTGCTGTCCGGCGAGCCATGGGGCGAATTACATCGTCGCCGAAACGCTCGGCGAAAATCTTTCGGCGGCAATTGCCGGCACTACAGACGAAGCGCCTGACAGTCAGGTGCAGTTCGAGCCGCCGTCCCGCACACGGCAGATCGGCAAGCATCCGAGGATAGCGGCTATGAACACGCCGAGAGGCGGTTCCACAGTGAGGGCATCTGCATTGTTCTGACCGGCCAGATGCTGCGACAACAATCGCGCCGCCTGTATCGTGCACTGCTTCAACGTTGAATTCGGCGGGGATCAGATCGGAAAGTCGAAATCGGGTCCGCATGATGATGGTTCTCCAGAGAAAACCACTCCAATTGAATCCTAAACATCATCGAGATTGAGTCAGAGCCGAAAAGGGACCCCCATTTGAGGCCGCGGCACGGCACGGCGGTTAGCGCCCGACCGGCTGGAGCTGGCCGGGGTTGCGCAGGGCGAGCGGGCGCGGATGTTTTGCTTTTCGGCTTTAGCTCTGAGAGCGGTTTTTGAAGCGCCAGCTGTCGTTGCCGGTGACCTGAGCCCCTGGATCTCCTCCAGATTTTGGTAGAGTCCGCCGCAATAGAGGGCGGACGCATGAAGCGCAGCAGGTTCAACGAAGAGCAGATCATTTCGATATTGAAGGAGCAGGAGGCCGGGCTTGGGACGGCCGATGTTTGCCGCAAGCATGGGGTCCGCAGTGCGACCTTCTGTAAGCGGTGTTCCCGCACCACCTTCCGTTCTTTTGTCAGCCGTGAGATTCCGCACTAATTGATATCAGTGCGGGAGTTTCTCCATGGACGCTCCATTGGAGCTTCTCACAA
>Ga0206102_1000603_pt1 | contig 10950 bp, 7 predicted proteins | sample 1B1Ametagenome_FD_148645 | JGI IMG/M metagenome (GOLD analysis project Ga0206102, IMG submission 148645) | Enriched microbial communities from leaf-cutter ant dump, University of Wisconsin, Madison, United States - 1B1A | ecosystem: Environmental > Terrestrial > Nest > Insects nest > Nest dump... | reverse complement strand
GATTACGACGGTTTCGCCGGGCGCCACACTGCCGACCCGGTCGCCGCCAGCGCCGCCGATCTGCAGCGGGTGGCGAACCGCTCCGTGGCGCAACTGCATGCGGCCCACGTGGCCGACTTCCGCTCGTGGTTCGATCGCTTCTCGCTGCAACTGGGCCGTGCCGACGACGCGCGCGAAGCGATGTCCACGCAGGCGCGGCTCGCTGCCTGCGGCGACGGTGGCGACCCGGGCTTCGCCGCGCTGTATTTGCAGTACGCGCGCTACCTGCTGATTTCCTCCTCGCGCCCCGGCGGGCTGCCCGCCAACCTGCAGGGGCTGTGGGCCGAAGGCACCAGCACGCCGTGGAATGGCGACTACCACACCAATGTCAACATCGAGATGAACTACTGGCCGGCCGAGCCCACCGGCCTGGGCGAACTGGCGCAGCCGCTGTTCGCGCTGACCGCCTCGCTGCAACAGCCCGGCGCCAAAACCGCACAGCGCTACTACGGCGCGCGCGGCTGGGTGGTGCACACGCTGACCAACCTGTGGGGCTTCACCGCGCCCGGCGCCGAGGCCAGCTGGGGCGTGTGGCAGGGCGCGCCCGCGTGGCTGGGCTTCCACATCTGGGATCACTACCGCTACACCGGCGACCGCGATTTCCTGCGCCGCTACTACCCCGTGCTGCGCGGCGCCGCGCAGTTCTACGCCGACGTGCTGATCGAGGAGCCCGACCACCATTGGCTGGTGACCGCGCCATCGAGCTCGCCCGAAAACACCGTCTACATGGACGACGGCCGCAAGGCCGCGATCGTGATGGGACCGACGATGGACGAGGAGCTGGTCCGCTTCCTGTTCGGCGCGGTGATCGAGGCATCGAAGGATCTGCAGGTGGATGCCGATTTCCGTCGCGAGCTGGAAAGCAAGCGGGCGCGATTGGCGCCGATCCAGATCAGCCCCGACGGCCGCATCCAGGAATACCTGAAGCCCTATCGCGAGGTGGAGGTGCACCACCGCCACATGTCGCACCTGTGGGCACTGTTCCCCGGCAACCAGATCGACCTTGCCCGAACGCCGAAGCTCGCCGCCGCGGCCGCACGCTCGCTGGACGTGCGCGGCGACGACTCCACCGGCTGGTCGGAGGCCTACAAGGTGAACCTGTGGGCGCACCTGGGCGACGGCAATCGCGCGCTGCACCTGCTGGATGTGCTGTTCAAGCCCGCCTCGCGCGACACCCGGCTGGGCCACGAATGGGCCGGCACCTACCCCAACCTGCTCAACGCCGGCCCGCCGTTCCAGATCGACGGCAACTTCGGCGCCGCCTCGGGCATGGTGGAGATGCTGATGCAGAGCGAACCGGGGCGGCTCAGCCTGCTGCCGGCCTTGCCCGATGCGTGGCCGCAGGGCGAAGTGCGCGGACTGCACGCACGCGGCGGTTTCGTGGTCGACATGCGCTGGGCCAAAGGCACGCTGGTCGAAGCCCGCGTGCGCTCGCTGCGCGGCGGCAGCTGCGTGGTGCGCTACGGCAAGAAGCAGCTGTCGCTGTCGACGAAAGCCGGCCGGACCTACAACCTGCGTCCCGCCGATTTCCCGTAGTGCGGCGGCCCCCGTGGGAGCGACTTCAGTCGCGATGCCCCGCCTCGGGGCGTCCGCGTGGAACCCTCGCGTACTTCGATGCGCGCTACAGCGGTGGCCCTTGGGCAGAGGCCAGGGCTTGCTCCAGCTGCCGCAAGCGCTGCGGCGTGCCCACGTCGGTCCACGTCCCGCGGAAGTGGATGCCGCTGACTGCGGCGCCGGCCATCGCCGCGCGCAGCAACGGGGCCAGCTTGAAGCGCGGCGGGTGGGTTTGCGCCGCATCCGCCGCGTCGCGCCAGTTGCGCAGCAGCTGTGGCCGGTAGACCCCGATGCCGCTGAAGGTCAGCCGCGCCGTGCCGGTATCGTGGACCAGCCCTTGCGCGTCCAGCGCGAAATCGCCGTCGGGATGGTGCGGCGGGTTGTCGACCAGCAGCAGGTGGGCAAGGCCTGCCGGTTCAAGCGGCAAGGTGGTGAAGTCGGCGTCGCTCCAGATGTCGCCGCTGATCGCGATGAAGGGCGCGTTGCCCAGCAATGGCAGTGCGTTGAGCAGGCCTCCGCCAGTCTCCAGCGGTTCATCGCCTTCGTACGCATAGCGGATGCGCAGGCCCCAGCGCGAGCCGTCGCCCAGCGCGGCGGGAAATTGCCCGGCCAGGTGCGAGGTGTTGATCACCACGTAGTTCACGCCCGCCGCCGCCAGCTTTTCCAGATGCCAGACGATCAGCGGCTTGCCGCCTGCCAGCAGCAGCGGCTTGGGCGTGGTGTCGGTCAGCGGCCGCATGCGCTCGCCGCGACCGGCGGCGAAAATCAGCGCGTGCCTCATGCGTCCGCCGCCTGGCGCAGGTCGCGCGCGCCCACGCAGCGCTGCAGCAGCGCCGCGAAATCGGCCAGCTCGGGGTAACGCGTGGCGACCTCGATGACGTAGCCGTACACGCGCGGCAGGTCGTCGAGATAGCCGGGCTTGCCGTCGCGGTAGCACAGGCGGCAGAAGATGCCGAGCACCTTGATGTGGCGCTGCAATCCGGTCAGGTCGAACCAGCGCAGAAACTGGCCGCGGTCCACCGAACCGTCGATCAGCTGCGCCGCCTGAAGGTGCAGGCGATAGCTGTCCGCCCACGCTTCCACCCGTCGGCGGTCCCACGCGATGTAGCAGTCGCGCAGCAGCGAGGCGAGGTCGTAGGTGATCGGGCCGATCAGGGCACCCTGGTAATCGATGATGCCGGGACTGGGCAGCCGCGTGGCGATGTTCTGTGGCAGGTCGTGCGGCACGATCAGCAGGTTGCGGCTGTGGTAATCGCGATGCACGAAGCCCTGCGGCTGCGCCAGCGCGTTGTGCAGCAGCGTGGTGAAACCCGCTTCCAGCACGTCCCATTCCGCGCAGCCCGGGGTGTGGCCCAGATGCCGGCGCAGAAACCATTCGGGCATGATTTCCAGCTCGCGCAGCAGGAATTCGCGGGTGTAGCGCTGCATGCCTTCGGTATCCACGTCGCGCTGCATGCGCAGCAGCGCGCGCAGCGCGTCGCCGTACAAGGCATCGACGGTGGCGTCGTTCAACGCGGGCAGGTACAGCTGCGAGCCCAGGTCCTCGATCAGCAGAAAGCCCTGCCGCACATCATGCGCACGCACCGCCGGCACGTGCAGGCCGGCGGCGGCCAGACGGGCGCCGATGGCCAGCCACGGTGCGGGATCTTCCAGCGCCGGTGGCGAATCCATCACGATCCAGCTCTGCCCCGCATGGCGGGTGCGCCAGTAGCTGCGGAAGCTGGCGTCGGCGGAGGCCGGCGCGAGGGTCAGCGTGTCGTCGCCGAGCGCGGCGCGGCTCCAGGCGAGGCGGGCGGCGGTTCTTTGGGAAACGGTCATGGCTTGATGGTAAGCCATTGGGCGATACCGCTTGTTGTCGCCGGGCTTCGGGACGGATTTATGCACGTGCCGGCAATGTTGCCGTGTTTCAGAGACCCTCGGCGCAACGAGCACCGGCGTGAAGTCGGGGTGTCAGCGTGATTCCCGTGGCGGGTTGGCCAACATGGTGATCAGCTCCCGCACCAGCTTGCGGCGCGTTTCGGGAAGAGTGAGGAAGGCTTCGAAGGCAAGGCGGTCGTGGCCGCGGACATGGTCGGGCCAGGCCGCACGGGGTCCCCGCACGGTGCTGTGCGCTGCGGCGCCGAACTGGAGTTCGTGAGGCGGGACATTGGCGATACGGGCCAATGCCTGCAGGTTGACCTGCTTGGGGATGTGCTTGCCGTGCAACCAGCCGGAGACCGCCTGCGGGGTTACTGCCTCGCCGCCGTGGTTCGGTACCAGCTTCTCCAACACACTCGAACTCGCCTCGATGCCGGCGGCCTTCAGGGCGGCGACCAGGCGTTTCGCGAAGGCGGTCTGTTCAGTCTTCATGGAGCATGACCATAGGTTGTGGCCATGTCGATCAATGAAACTGTTACTTGGTGAAAAATGAAAGAATCGCTTACATTTGGCAATTGAAATCCGGTTGGTTGCCATCATGCCCAAGCCCCCGCTCGAACAACTGCCCGATCCCGGTTACGTACCGGCGGGCACGGTAGATGGGCGAATGGAGTTGCTGACCCAACTGCGGGAGTTGGTGCCAGCCGCGTTCCTGGACGGTGAGCTTGATCGCGCCGCGTTGCTTGGTGCTCTGGGGTTGGGGGAACCCTCGGAGCCACCCTTTGCCTTTTCCTGGCCGGGGTTGGAGCAAGCCAGGCAGGACGCCAGAATCCCCACGACCGCAACCTTGGTTCCCGACGTGCCGGCGTCGGTTCACTGGGACAATGCGCGGGACGTGTTGATCGAGGGAGACAACCTGCAGGTGCTCAAGCTGCTGAAGAATGGCTATGCCGGTGCCTTCAAGTTGATCTACATCGATCCGCCGTACAACACCGGCGACACCTTCACTTACAACGATGACTTCTCGGTAAGTGAGCCCGAATACCTGCGCACCAGTGGTCAGGTTGACGAACAGGGGGCAACCACCAGTCGAAAGGAAACCCGAGGGAGGAAGCACGCCCCCTGGTTGACCATGATGTTTTCGCGTCTGGTGGTGGCGCGTCAGCTGCTGCGCAAGGATGGGGTGTTCCTGGCCAGTATCGACAACAACGAAGTACACCATCTGCGATTGCTGCTCGATGCGGTGTTCGGTGCCGAGAATTTCGTCGACATGATGACGTGGCGCGGTGCCCGCAAGGGAGACGCGAAGCTTACTGGCGGTGGGCAGGACTACATTCTCATCTATGCACGCAACAAGTCTTATCTGGCGGAGAACGACATTCGCTGGCGTGAGCGCAAGGAAGGACTTGAGCCGATTTATGCCAAGGTGGGTGAGCTCCTCGAAAAGCACGGGGATAATTACGAAGCCGCAACAGCTGAAATCAAAGACTGGTACAAGTCTTTGTCGGTCGAGAACCCGTCAAAATCCCATGCCCACTATTGCGTCATAGATAAACGAGGCGCTTTCTTTCCCGGCGATATCTCCAGTCCAAATCCGCGCCCGAATCTCACCTTCGATTGGAAAGGGTATTCCGTGCCGAAGAATGGTTGGCGCTATGAGCGCGCCAAAATGAAGAGGCTGGACGAGGATGACAGACTTCTTTATCCAGACTCCAAAGATAAGCGCATCCAGATCAAGCGCTATCTGACGGAGCACGAGGAATGGGCTCCCGCATCAGTTTTCTACCGTGACCGACGTGCAGCGTCGGGCCTGTTGAACAAGCTGATGGATGCCAAGGTCTTCGATGATCCGAAGTCCACCGACGTGCTGGCGCGATTGATCCATGCGATCACTGATGACGGCGATCTGGTGCTCGATTTCTTCGCTGGCTCCGGTTCCACCGGCCAAGCCGTGTGGGAACAAAATTCGCGCGATGGCAAGAGGCGTTACTGGATATTGGTCCAGCGCCCTGAGGTACCGGATGAAACCACCGAAACCGGCAAGAACGCGGTGGCCGCCGGTTACAGCACGATTTTCGAGATCACCGCCGAACGCCTGCGCAGGGCGGCCGCTGCGTCTGGAAGCGAGTTTGGGTTCCGGGTATTCCGGGCACGGGAAACTGGATTGGCCGTTGATGCCCCGATTGTTGCCCAAGCCGGACAAAGTGAAGGCGCACAGTACAACCTGATGCTGGCTCGTGCCGGACAGCCACCCGTCAAGGAGGGTGCAAACCCCGACGCGCTGGCGTGGGAGGTTGCGCTCAAGGCGAGTACCACCCGGCTGGATGAGGCGTTTGAATTGGTCCAGATCGAAGGGGCGGCGGTGCATGTTTTCCGGAATGCGACTGGCGAACGCCTGCTTGTTTGCCTGGATCGCTTTACTCAGGCTATGGCATCCGAGTTGGCGTTGAGGGAATCCGGCGACGACACGCTGATCCTGCGGGGCGATCGGGTCGACGACGCTTTGACGCTGACTTTGGCACCGCGGTTGCGCTCGAGACTCATCATGCTCGAAAGGATGACGCGTGAAGTTTCGATTTGACGATCAGCCGCATCAAGCGCAGGCCATCGCGTCGGTCGTGGACTTGTTCGAGAGTGGCGCGCTGGTACCTCCCCAGGTGATCGCGGGCCAGGTTGCCGGTGCGGCTGGTCATGCCGGTTTCCGGCTGGATCGCATGGTGCTGGCGCGCAATCTGTCAGCGGTGACACGGCGCGAGGCCGTCGAACCACAGGACGCCCTCGTCCCGATGGAGGAAACCGACCTGTTGGATCAGCCAAGGGATTTCCCCAATTTCTCGGTGGAGATGGAGACCGGTACCGGCAAGACTTATGTCTACATTGCCACGGCGTTGCGGCTGGCCGAAATCCACGGGTTGAGGAAGTTCGTGATCCTGGTGCACACCGTGGCGATCCGCGTGGGTGTAGTGAAGACCCTTGAACAGACCCGCGAGCATTTTCGCGCTAAGTATCCGCATCTGGATTATCAGTGGCATGTGCTTGGCGACAGCCAGGCCGTACCGGACTTTGCCGATCCGTCCTCCGGCGTGCAGTTCCTGGTGGCCGGAATCAGCTCACTGGACAAGCCGGCAACGAACACGCTTTATGCCTCGCCGGAGCAGGCCAATCTCTGGCAGGCGGAAGCTAGCGGGATCGCTCAGGTCGCCAGCTTGCGACCGGTGCTGCTGATCGATGAGCCGCAGAACATGGCGACTGCCAAACGACGCAAGACCATTGCCACGCTCAATCCCTTGGTGGCCTTGCGTTACAGCGCCACACACAGGGATCACTTCAACCTGGTCCATCGCCTGTCGGCAAAGCGTGCGGCGGAGTTGGGACTGGTAAAGCGTGTGAGCGTCAAGGGTGTGGTTGCTGGTGCCAGCGGTCAGCCCTACCTCCATCTGAAGGGCATTCGTCCCAGGACCCAGCGCGGCACGACGCGATGGCTGGCCGATCTGGTGATCGATGTCGGCGGCGGGGATCGCAAGCCGCAGGTGCTGTCACCTGGCGCTGATCTGCTGGAAGAGAGTGGCGGATTGCCTCAATACCGAGGCTATGTGATCGACAGCATGACCCGCTCCGAATTGCGATTCGATAATGGCGTGATGCTCTCGGTCGGCCAGACCATGGGTGTGGATGGCGTGTCGGTGTGGCGTGACCAGATGCGCCACACCATTCGCGCGCACCTGCAAAAGCAGGCGGATGTGCAACGCCGTGGCTTGGGCGTAAAAGTGCTTTCGCTGTTCTTTGTGGAGCGGGTAGCCGACTACATCAGTGGAAGCGCCATCCTGCCGGCGATGTTCGATGCGCTGTTCCGCGAGGAATGGTTGCGCTCGGCTCGCCCGGAGGGCGAGATGCCTGATCCGGCATCGCTGCGAGTGCACTACTTCCCTTCGACGAAGAAGGGAGTATTCAAGGACACGAGTGGCAAGGCCAACGAGGAAGGGTTCGAAGCGAGGGCCTACGACGAGATCATTGCCAACAAGGAGAAGCTGCTTGATGTGGCCAACCCTCGTGCTTTCATCTTCTCGCATTCGGCGCTGCGCGAGGGGTGGGACAACCCGAATGTTTTCCAGATTGGTTTCTTGCGGCATACCCGCTCTGATACCGAGCGCCGGCAACAGATCGGGCGCGGTCTGCGGCTGCCGGTGGATCAATCCGGCAACCGTGTTCATGACGAAGCGATCAATCGCTTGACCCTCGTCGTCGATGAGAGTTTCGGGGAGTTTCGCGATGGTCTCAACGCCGAGTACGGTGGGGTGGGAGACTGTCCGGAAGTGGAGAACGAGGACCGCCAGGTCACCATTCGCCTGCGACAGGAGAAGCTTCACAGCTCCGAATTCGAGGAGCTCTGGAAGCGCATCCGCTATCGGGCGGTATATCGGGTCGAGCAGGTGGATGAGGCCATGCTGGCGTCATCCGTGGCGGCGCACGAGCACCTGGAGAACCTTCGCAGTATCCAGCGTCGCGCCAACACCGTGCAGAGCGCCGATCTGGTTTACGACGACAAAGGCAGAGTGATCACGACAGACGAGGCGGTCGCGGAGACCGGCGGAGAGCGCATGGTGTTGACCGGGATGCCGGTGCCCAACGTCGTGCAGCTGGTCGAGGATCAGCTTCTGCATGGCAAATTTCCCCTGCAGTTGACCCGTCCGACCGTGGTCGCGGTGTTGTCGGCGATTCCTTCGAGCTACCACGCCGGAGCGATCCACGACCCAGAGTACTGGGCGCGCGTTGTCGCTCACGTGATTCGCACCACGGTGATCGAGCAAATGGTGCACAACGTGCAGTATGTCCCGGTCGACGAGGCCCTTTGGTGGGATGCCAATGTGGTTTTCCTGGAGCAGGAAACCAGCAGCAAGTCGCTGGCGGTACGGGGCAAGCCAGTGCCTCCATCCGGTGTCGCGGAAGCGCCTGGAGACGGCAGCAATCTCTATGACTATGTCGATTACGACAGTCTGGTGGAAAGGTCGTTCGCTGAAATGCTGGAGAACCATCGTGGCACGGTGAAGCTCTTCGCCAAGCTCCCGCGCCGGTTTCGGGTGAAGACGCCCGTTGGCGAGTACTCACCGGATTGGGCGATTGTCTGTGGACGCAATGGTGAGGAGCATCTTTGCCTGATCAGAGAGACCAAGGACAAACCCAGCCTCGCCGATCTGGAATGGGATGAGGCCATGCGGATTCGGTTTGCCATCCAGCACTTCGCTGCGGCTCCATGTGGGCCGGTGGATTTTACTTACACCACGGACATTGAAGGGCTGCGTCTGACGAACGGCGGTGAATACCCCGCTGCAAGTTGAAATAGATCTGCGCCTGTATCCATGCAGAGCGAATCGAATGAGTTCGGCCTGTACTCAAGGGCGGCAGCGAAAGACTGCCGCCCTTGGTTATGTCAGCTCAGGTTGTAGGCACGCTCCTCGTGCAGCGCCAGGTCCAGGCCGATCAGTTCCTGTTCCTCGTCCACGCGCAGGCCGATGGTCCAGTCGATCAGCTTGAGCACCAGCCAGGTCAGCACGCTGCTCCACAGTACGGTGAAGCCCACGCCCTTGGCCTGGATCCACAGCTGCAGCCACGGGTGCTCGACGGTGCCGAAGCCGCCGAGCGAGGCGGCCGCGAAGGGGCCGGTGAGCAGGGCGCCCACGATGCCGGCCATGGCGTGCACGCCGAACACGTCCAGGCTGTCGTCGTAGCCAAAGTAATGCTTCAGGCGAGTGGCGCAGAAGAAGCAGATCACGCCCGCGGACGCGCCCAGGATCAGCGCGCCGCCGGGGCCGATGGTGCCGGCGGCGGGGGTGATCGCCACCAGGCCGGCGACCGCGCCCGAGGCGATGCCCAGCACGCTGGCGCGGTGGTGGATGATCCACTCCACGCCCATCCAGCCCAGCGCGGCGGCGGCGGTGGCGATCTGGGTGGTGAGCATGGCCATGCCGGCGGTGCCGTTGGCGGCTACCGCCGAGCCGGCGTTGAAGCCGAACCAGCCCAGCCACAGCATGCTGGCGCCGATCAGGGTGTAGCCGAGGTTGTGCGGTGGCATCGGCATGTGCGGGTAGCCGCGACGCTTGCCCAGTACCAGGCAGGCCACCAGACCGGCGATGCCGGCATTGATGTGCACCACGGTGCCGCCGGCGAAGTCCAGCACGCCGATGTCGCCCAGGAACGAGCCGGGACCACCCCACACCATGTGCGCCATCGGCAGGTAGGCAAAGGTGAACCAGCCGAGGGTGAACAGCATCAGCGCCGAGAACTTCATGCGTTCGGCCACCGCGCCCACGATCAGCGCGGGCGTGATGATGGCGAAGGTGAGCTGGAACATCGCGAACACGCTTTCCGGCACATGGCTGTACAGGCTGGTCGGCGTCATGCCCGCGAACATCGCGCGGTCCAGGCCGCCGATGAACGAGTGCAGGTTGGTGACGCCGGCCTGCATGCCCTCGGTACTGAACGCCATGCTGTAGCCGTACAGCAGCCACAACACGCTCACCAGCGCGGTGATCGAGAAGCACTGCATCAATACCGACAACAGGTTCTTGGCGCGCACCATGCCGCCGTAGAACAGCGCCAGGCCGGGAATCGTCATCAGCAGCACCAGCATGGTGGCGGTCAGCATCCAGGCGGTGTCACCGCTGTCCGGCGCGACCGCGGTCTGCGCCATCGCCGGCAATGCCAGCGCGCTGCCGGTCAGAACCAGCGCGCCGCGCGCCAGCAGGCGGCCACCGGTTCCCGATTCCCTTTTCCCCATTCCCGTTTCAGAGCGCATCGACGTCGGACTCCTGTGTGCGGATACGGATGGCCTGTTCCAGATCGCTGACGAAAATCTTGCCGTCGCCGATCTTGCCGGTGCGGGCGGCGCCGCTGATGGCCTCGATCACCTGCTCCAGCTGATCGTCGGCCACCGCGACCTCGACCTTCAGCTTGGGCAGGAAATCGACCACGTACTCGGCGCCGCGATACAACTCGGTATGGCCGCGCTGGCGGCCGAAGCCCTTCACTTCGGTGACGGTCATGCCTTGCACGCCCGCTTCCGACAGGGCTTCGTGCACGCTGTCCAGGGTGAAGGGCTTGATGATGGCGGTGATCCACTTCATGGCGTTTTTCCTCGGCGGTGAGGCTTCGGAATCAGCATGAGGCATGCCATCCGGTGCCACTGGAGCGGTGCCATATCTTTCAATGGTTTGCGATCACTCTGCGGCTGAAATTGCACAGCGATCGGGAAATGCCGGCAACGCTTGCCCCCCGATGGTGCGCTGCGGCAGCGTTGACCACGGCGGCGCTAATCAGTACCATTTTGGTCCCGATTCTCCCCGGCCCGGTTCCCATGCTCCGCGTCAGCCGATTGACCGATTACGCCACGGTGGTGATGGCCTTCATCGCCACCCACCCGGATCACGTGCACAGCGCCATGCAGATCGCCGACGAGACGCGGCTGGAGCTGCCCACGGTGAGCAAGCTGCTCAAGGCGCTGGG
>Ga0206102_1000598_pt1 | contig 10997 bp, 10 predicted proteins | sample 1B1Ametagenome_FD_148645 | JGI IMG/M metagenome (GOLD analysis project Ga0206102, IMG submission 148645) | Enriched microbial communities from leaf-cutter ant dump, University of Wisconsin, Madison, United States - 1B1A | ecosystem: Environmental > Terrestrial > Nest > Insects nest > Nest dump... | reverse complement strand
TTACTGACTTTGCTACTGTGTTATTAGTATTTATTCTAGTTAGTGGTGTTATTCTTTTAATTGATAAACTGAATTGGTCTAAAAAACGTGCTATTAGTCAGCCAAAGCCGCACTATGTTCATTATTCACGTGAGTTTTTTCCTGTCGTTCTGGCTGTATGGGTCTTACGTGCTTTCTTGTTTGAAGCTTATCAGATTCCCAGTAGTTCAATGCGCCCGGATTTAACAGTTGGTGATTTTATTCTTGTTAGCAAGTTTGATTATGGTATTCGTATGCCAATTTCAAATCAGGTAGTCATTCCAATTCATGATGTATCCCGCGGAGATATTGTGGTGTTTCAGGATCAGAATGCACGGAATCGCGATCTAATCAAGCGGGTGATTGGTTTACCTGGTGATACTCTTGAATATAAGAACAAGCATCTGATTATAAATGGAAAAGCACTTGATTATATGAGTGATGGGTCATACGATTATAGTGAACAGGGTGAAAATGGTGTTATGATGATTCATAACGAGCGCCAGATTGAAGATCTATTAGGAGTTAAGCACCCTATAATAATATGGGATCGATTGCCACCTGTAGTGCAGGAAATGGTTCAGGATTTTCCGGGCAAAGAAAACTGCTCATATAATAATGACGGATTCATCTGTAAAGTACCTGCCGGGCATTATTTTATGATGGGTGATAATCGGGATAATAGCTTTGATAGCCGTTATTGGGGGTTTGTACCGGATAAAGCTATTCTTGGTAAAGCTATTTATGTATGGATGAATTTCCGTGATCTTTCTAGGGTGGGGACTAAGATTCAATAATGTCTAATTATTTGAATTTACAAGAAAATTTAGGCTACGAATTTCATGATGTGTCTTTATTGCGTCAGGCAGTAACGCATCGGAGCTATTCTAAAAATAATAATGAGCGGTTAGAGTTTCTTGGCGACGGGATTCTTGATGGTTTGATCGCTTTAAATTTGTATAAAATTTATCCTGATTTATCTGAAGGCGAACTATCTAAAATGCGCTCTGCTTTAGTTAATCAGGATGGGCTTGTTGATATTGCGGAGCAGATTAATTTAGGTCGCTACATTTTTTTGGGCGACGGAGAAATAAAGAGTGGTGGACGTGAGCGTCCATCAATCATGGCGGATTGCCTTGAAGCTATAATTGCTGCAATTTTTCTTGATGGTGGTTTTAATAAAGTTCGGGATGTAGTTGAGCGGCTTTTTTATTATCCGCTGCGTGAACAGCAATTTGGTAAGACCAAAGATTATAAAACCCAACTTCAGGAATACCTTCAGGCACGTAAATATCGCCTCCCAGAATACCGTATTATAAACATGAGTGGCCCTGAACATGATATGGTTTTTAGTGTTGAGTGTGAGGTATATGAGCTAAAACTGCGTGCAACAGGTAATGGCAAAGGGAAAAAACAGGCGAGCCAGGAAGCCGCCTATAATTTACTTAATTTAATTAATAGCGGCGAAATTAATGACTGATCAAACATACTGTGGCTTTGTAGCAATTGTAGGGCGCCCAAACGTTGGCAAATCTACACTGATGAATCATCTGATTGGTCAGAAAGTAAGTATTACTTCGCGTAAACCGCAAACTACCCGCCACAAAGTAACGGGGGTATATACCGCTAATGACGCTCAGTATATATTCGTTGATACTCCGGGGTTCCAGAATAAATATTTGACTAAACTTAATCAGGCACTTAATCAAAGCGTGGTGAATAGTTTAGGAACGGTTGATGCGGTAATTATGGTCGTTGAAGCAGGGGTTTTTAATATTGCAGATGAAGAGGTAATTAAGCTATTGCCTGCTAATGCAAATGTAATTTTATGCGTTAATAAAAGTGATCTGGTTAAAGATAAACATGAGCTGGCTGAATTTATCGGGCAAGTTACACCCAAGTTTCCATTTAAACAGGTAGTTACTGTAGCGGCCAAACATCATAACGGCATGGAACAATTACTTGATAATGTGAAGCCTTATTTGCCGGAAAGCGTATTTCTATACCCGGAAGAGCAGTTAACTGATAAAAGCAGTAAATTTTTGGCAAGTGAGATCATCCGTGAAAAATTATTTCGCTATTTGGGTGAAGAGCTACCATATAGTTTGATGGTGGATATTGATAAATTTGAGCAAACAGAAACGCTGACTAAAATATATGCTACCATTATTGTAGATAAGGAAAATCAGAAGCCAATAATTATCGGTAAAGGTGGTGAGAAGCTTAAAAAAATATCTACAGAAGCCCGGCTTGATATGGCTAAGCTGTTTGATTGTAAGGTTCATCTTGAGGTTTGGGTTAAAGTTAAAACCGGTTTTGCTGATGATATACGTTTCCTGAAACAGTTCGAATAGCATGATTTCGGTAGTTATTCTTACCAAAAATAGTTCAGCATATCTTGAGCGCTGCTTGAGAGTCCTACACAAATTTTCGGAAGTGATAATTGTTGATAATGGCTCAACTGACGATACTATGGAAATCGCCCAGCAGTTCCCGAACGTAAAGATTTATGAACGAGAATTTTGCGGATTTGGCCCGTTAAAAAATATTGGCGCTGATCTAGCTACTAATGACTGGGTATTATTTGTTGATAGTGATGAAGTGCTGCATCCTGATCTGGCTGATTTCATTCTGGATATACAGCTTGATAATAATAAAGTATATCAGTTTTATCGCAAGAATTACTATAATAATATGCTAATTGATGGTTGTAGCTGGGATAATGACTACGTTACCCGTCTATTTAATCGTAAAGTTACCCGGTTTAATGATAATCAGGTGCATGAAAGCATTATTACTAAAAGTCTGACTGTAGAGCAGATTAAGCCTGATTTTAACAAATTTATCTATCATTTTCCCTATAATAATACATCCCAGTTAATGGCAAAGCTGGAGCATTATGCTAATCTCTACGCGGCTAATAATTATGGTAAAAAATCGGTAAGGCTGTGGATGATCCCATTAAAAGCTATCGCTGCTTTTATCAAGAACTATTTTATCAAAAAAGGCTTTAAATACGGTTATGAAGGTTTTTTGATTAGTTCCTATAATACTATGGGGGTACTGGTTAAGTATCTGAAATTATATGAATTAAGCCAAAAGCGAAATTTGGCAATAGCATTTACGATTGATTCTCTAGATATTGATTTGAATCAACTGGTTCAGTCTATTAATCAACAGAAATTACTGCCAGCTCAAGTTATATTTTTGGTTACTAATCATGTTTTAGTACAAAAACAGGTCCAGTTCCAATCTCTATGCCAGCAAGGTCTGGTCATTCCAGCCCAAATCATTAGAATGGATTCTCAGGATAGTCAGTTAGTAGTAAGCAACTATTTAATCGAACATCATAGTGTTGAGGGAGTAATATTATATAATAGTTTCCAACTACTAGAAAATGAAGATGCATTATACTCAGCATATAGTATGCTCTTACGTGGTAAAAAATTTGCAGCGAGTGATGTTAAATTTTTTCAGAACCTTTCAACTAATTAAATAATTAGCGCTTAATAGCTAATGCTATGAATCCAAAATAATCTTTGCTTACTAAATTACTGCCAAGTATATCTAAAATTTCCAAGTAGGGTACCATTCAAGAAAGTTCGTTATATAATCATATTTTATGGGCGTGCCAGATAAGATTGGGTAGAAGACTATAAACAATAAAATTAAAGTAACTAAATATAGATAAACCGAAAATTTTATAAATTGTGAGTCAGTTGTCGTTAAGATAGTGTTTAGGCTCTTTGCCAATAGTATAGCTATAAAAGGTGCAATAGTATACATATAGTAGATGTAGCCTGGGCGTTTGATGAATGCATATGGTATAAACTGGGCGAAAATTATTAATAAAATATAGGTTATTCTTAAATCTTTCTTCCTTATCGCATAAATAATCATGCCAACTATTGCTATAAGTGCTCCCCACCAGAATAACGGATTGCCTATTAATGCAATTGCCGAGTATAATCCATCTGGGGTATTTTCTTTGAATATTAAAAACGGGTGCATATCAAGCGGCCAACTCCACCATGGTGAGATGTAATTGTCTGTTAATTGAGCAGCTTTTATTGATTGAAAGTAATAGATGTATTTGTGGGTGCTCCAGATAAAATGAATGAAATTTTTCTCGCCAAGCATCTTATAGACGGGGATAAAACTTCCACAATATATTAACAAACTAGTTATGATAGCTATCGTTAATAATGCTATAAATGACCATAAAGGTTTGAATCTGACAATGACTACACTATAAATAATGCATATTAACATTAGCGGCAATGAAAATAATGCTGACCACTTACAGCTCGTTGCTAATCCCAGGCAGATAGCCGTAAGAATAAAATATAACCATCCTTTTGTCAAACTATTAGTTAATTTTACCTTACAAAGATATAAATACATAAAAATATATTGCATAATCAGAAATAACGTGACAAATACTTCAAGCAGTGCCAGGCGAGATACTACAAATTGCATAAAGTCAAAACTAATTATAAGGGTGGCAAAAATTGCTATTTTTTTATTATTAAAAACAATTATACTAAATACATAAACTAAATAAATGATGAGAATCCCAGCAAATAGTGGAATTATCCTCCAGCCGAATGAATTCATCCCAAAAGCAGTGATTCCTTTGCTAATTAATAGTATTCCTAATTGGGGATGAACATCTACTAAGGGAGGGATATTATTGATATATTGATATGCAGACGTTGCATAAAAAGATTCATCAAATATTTCTGAACTAAGCCATATTGAGGCTTTATTTATTGAAGAATTGCTTTCTACTAATTTCTTGTATAAGTCAGTACCACTTTTATCCAGAATTTGATAGTTTGTTAGATATTTTCCATCAACATCGTATAGAGCTATTTGCGTGATTTGTACAGTTGGATTGATAGTAATTAAATTTAATTGTTTCAATTTGAGGTTACTACTGGTGGAAATTGATAACCATCTAAACATTTTTTTATCTTTTGAGCTGGTATTATTTATAGGAAGCTTAAATTTAATTCCTGATTCACTTATTGTCTCTAACTCAAAATCTCCATCTGATTTACTCGAATATAAGTATACTTTACCAAGTTTTAGCGGAGTTTTGAGAATGATAGATAAAGAGGTATCTTTCTTATTACCAGTCCACTCCGATTTAATGGCGAGGTTATTTAGGTTGGCAAAGTTAAAAGAGTAAAATATACTAATAAAAACCAGAAAAAACAGGGGGAGGAGTTTTTTTGAAAACATTTTTATTTAGGAAGCTTAGATAGCGTAAGTTGATACAAAGCTTCAATTTGACTTTTTAGCTTTGTGTTAGTTCCTGTTAGTGCAATTAAATCTTTTTTTATTATTTGTTTATTATTTGGATAAGTTAATAGTGTATATGATAACCACAGTTCTGCTTTTTCCGGTTCATCATTTATAAGGTAAAGAATAGTTAGTTTATCTGTAAATGCTGGCGAGGGGACAAATAATGTAATTTTTTCCATATTTCTGAGAGTGATTTTGAAGAATTGTTGATTATTATTCGTAGTAACAGAGGCATTTTGTGCAAAATTTGCATCTGAGTAAACTTCCCAGAAAGGGTTTGTCCCTATCATATATTGATTTATAATATTATTAGTCAAGTTTTTACTAAAATTTGTATTAGGTTTTATATGAGCCAGAATTAAATAATTAGATAATCCAATTATAATCTGCCAGATAGATATAATGCTAGTCACAATTATGACCAGCTTAAATTTGTTAGATGCAATAGCGAGTACTTTTTCCTTATTAAATGGTGCAATTAAAATTATTAAAGGAATCAACATGTAAGTCTCAAACAATGGAAACTCTACCATTGAATGTAGTAAGATAATTGACATGATACTAAATGGAACTATTTGTAAATCTTTATCAGCCAACTTAATTATTTTTTTATATAAAAATACTATTGGTAATAGAAATATGGCTGTACCAATAATTCCTGTTGTTGCGAGCAGTTGAATTAGTAAATTATGGCAATTCATGGGAATAGATAATTCTACCCAGGTATTTGCAGGAATAATAGTTGATTTTACCAAATGAAAGTTACTAGCATAGTAGTTCCAGCCAACCCCAAATAATGGATGTTGCAAAAACATTGAAATGCCTTTATCCCACATTAGTAGTCTTTGCATATTACTCGCTGCTACATTTCTTGGCTGTAACATATTTTGTGGTAGTAGACTTACATGATAATAAAGTAGTTGATAGAGCCTATGATAAAGATCAAAGTAATTACATGCAAATGCAATGGCTAATATTGTGCCAGTAAAAAAGAATTTTTTAGAATATATAACGTTTATTTTTCTTAAAAATAGCCCGTAGCCAAACATAAATATAGAATAGAGTATAATTGAATTACTTTGGGATATGTAACAGAATGCTGAGAATATTATGCTGTTAATAATAAAAATTAGATTTTTCTTATTAAATAAATAGATATTAGCAATTAATCCCCAAGTTAGGACTTCTGCTAATTCATTTACTTGAGTTACACCCCCAATTATTCTATTTCTGTTATCAAGTCTAAATGGATTCATATATTCTTTTATAATCTGTCCATCAATTGAGTAAAAATTAATCGGAATTTGAAGATTGAAATGAATTACTTGGAATATTGATAAAATACATTGGATGTAAGCATTAATCATTATTGCTATACATATAAACTTGATAAGTATAACTTGATCAAATTTAAGGTTTTGTATCGCAATTGATAGAAGTGTGCATATGAACATTACAGAGCATGCCATGAGGCTAAAAGTTATATAGCTTTTAATAAATATTACTTGCAATGCTAAAAAAATTATTATCAGACTTATTTGTATAGCAGACGAACTTATAGAAAGCTGTTGTTGCTTATTTTTAGTAACAAAGTAGATTAGAAATATTAAGCTAATAATTAACGGGATGATTTGCTTTGGATAAGTCAAATCTAAGATGAAATCAAAATTAGGAACTGGTAAGAACGGAATTATAAAAAAAGAGCTTAGCAAAAATACTAACAGCTTGTTATTGGTCATCTAAATGGTTGAAAAAAATAGAGCTGGGAAACCCAGCCCTTAGAATATTATTGGCAACTAGAAGGTATCATTGCCGTTGTAATTCCTGCACCACTATGAGTACAAGCCCAAGTAGTTGAACTCGTTCCAACCGTTGGAGTAAGGATCATTGTACCTGCTGGGGTTGATAAAATTAACGAAATAACACCACTAGCTACTGTTGCAGTAGTATTAGAGTCAAGGGTTCCATTAGCTGGAATTGAACCTGTACCTGCACTACAGCCAGCTGCAGAACCGCTAGTGTGGATACATTCGCCAACTGCTGTTTGCAAGCCTGCTGCTGATGCAATTGCAGCACCAACCTTTGCTTTATTTGTGTAATTGCTGTATGCAGGGATGGCAATAGCTGCTAATACACCGATGATGGCTACGGCAATCATCAATTCGATAATCGTGAAACCTTTATTTTTGTTAATTGTGTTCATGTTTTTCTTCCTCAAAATTTTAGATAAGAATTTTTTACTATTCCTACCGATATTGTAGCAATAATCTGCTAAATAGGCAATTTTACCGGTAAATTACATTGCTGAATAATAACGTATTAAGGTAAGTAGTTGTTTTGCTTGCTAAGATTGTGTTGTGGTTTTGCGACATATTGCGACGCAAAATTAGTTTCTGCTAATGCAGTTTCTTTTTAGCATTAATAAAGGAGTTTTAAAGTTTATAATTCTAAAATATAGCCAGAAATAAACAATAATATATAAGATTATTGAGATTAGGATTATTACTGGCTCTCTATAGAATAATAGCGCAATTGCCAATTGGGGTAATATAAACCAGAGCATCTTAATGACGACTGCAGCATTACGATTATGGATTTCATGGCTTATGAGCCTGGAGTATACAACCATATGCATATGTAGCCGATCTGGTTGAAACGGAGATCTGCCTCGCAGGAATTTTTTTCGGTAGATTGATAATAATGTTTCTGTAACTGGATAGATCATTATTAATAATGAAGTAAAGGGGCTATAGCCTGGTATTTTCTGCGAAAGCTCTAGTAAAATTAAGGTTCCAATGAATCCAAGTAGGTAAGCTCCTCCATCGCCTAGAAATATTTTACCGTTAGGGTAATTCCAGAAAGCAAAGCCGACTATTGCACCTAATAAAATCAGGATGGTATTATCCAGATAGTGATAGCGTGCAATATAAGCAATAAACAAGCTAGCCAGTAAGGTTGAGATTGAAGTAGTAATACATAATCCATTATAACCATCAATAATATTAAAAGAGTTGGTAACTCCTAAAATAATGAAAACTGTAAGAATTACACTTATCGGTTCAAAGCGTAGTACATAATCAATTATTTGAACATCAGTATGAGTCACTGTATTAATTATATGTACAATATAAATACCAAAAATACAGCCGATAATTACGAGTAATAACCGATAAAGTGGAAGAATTTTTTTATATAAATCTTCAGCAAATCCAACCAGGAAAACTATTGATGTCGGAGCAAGGATTTTGATAAAAAACACAGCCCAAAGCTTATGAGATATCAGGCCAAGTAGGGCGACACCACAGCTACTTAGAAAGATAGCAAGGCCACCGATCCTTGGTGTTGGCTGTTTATGAAATTTTTGTGCGCCATTGTGATTGTCATTAGTTAATGATGCATGCCATTTGCTGGTTTTTATAATTAACCAGCAAAATAGCATAGATAACAAAAAGGCTAGGGTAAAAACATACATTTAATGGATATATTTGAGAAGTCCGGCAATAGCTAGCACTCCGGCAATTCTGGTTCTTATAACCCATTTTATTAATTTAATTTCTAATTCTTTTAGGGCTACAAGCAGATCACTTTTTGTTACAAGTTCTTGATTGGTAGTAATATCATTAATTATCATTTCAATCATCTGGTATATTCTGTAATATCATTGGCTGTGTCATGGAATTCAATACGATAATTTGTCGCTATTTTACTTGGAGCCAGGCATTTGATAACATTGGCATCATCACGTTGGCTTTTTGATTTTACAGGGTAGACAACCATTGTATGCCAACCCAGGCCTTCATCGCTAGACGCGATTTGATTATTTTCTTCTTCATTTAGAGGCAAATTATTGCTATCATAAAATTTACAGCGCCAACTTCCCTGAATAGGGCGGTCTCCTTCGTTTACCAGAACTGCCCTTACGTGCATTAAACCTTCATGTGGACTATGAGAATAGGTACCATCAGCAAAACGACGTACAGAAGTCATTTTGGTAATTTCTACTTCACTCCAGGCATTCTGGTTCAATTTTTTCTCATTAATTTTTGCTTCATCACCATTTTGTATTTCCGGCTGATTCATGTAAGTGCCGTAATTATCTGCACTTGGTTTGGTTGCGCAAGCAATTAGTGTTGAAGTAATTATTGCTAGTGTAAAAATGTGCTTTTTGTTCATAATGTTTGTTTTCTTGAGTCGTTTGAAATAGGTAAATTTAACCATGCCTGATTATACCTGACAAATTTGTGAATTACAATATTTTACAAAATAAAGTATTCAAATGGGTTTATTTTAAGTGGCTTTTAAGATATTTATTGATCTGTCGTCGTTCTTTATCAAAGAACCAGCCATATTTATTAAAGTAGCGAACCATGTTTTGAATGTGTATCCAAAACATTTTCAAGCTTCGATAAGATTCCTGGTTATGTTCATGAATGACAGTCACATACGGGTAAAACCATGCTTTATTCTCACGATAAAATCGTCGAGTAATATCTGTATCTTCAAAATACATAAAAAAACGCTCGTCGAATAAACCTATTTGCTGCAAATCATTAACTCGAAAAAGCATGAAACTACCAGACAGATATGGTACTGGCATCACTTTGTCATAATTTGTCCATTGCATAGTATAAGTATAGTTCATTTTATTAATGTATGCTTTGGGCATAAAGCGACGCACAAAAATATTAAAAGGATTTGGTAATAATTTGCATAAATGCTGGAGAGAACCATCTGGATAACAGATTTTTGGCATTAATAGCCCGATATGTGTATTATTCTCCATAAATGAAATTAGCTCTTTTAAAGCCTTATCATTAAATCGGATATCCGGGTTTACTACCAGATGATAATTAATTCCTTTATTGATAGACTGATGGATTGTTTTGTTATGTGCAGTCCCATAGCCAGGGTTGTCATGTGATGGTAAGTAAATAATTTTATTGTGAAGCTTGGTTAGTGATTCTAGTGTGTTAGTAGGAGAATTATCAACAAGATAAATACTATTAAGAAGTAGATTCTTGCTATTAGTAATGTCGTTAATTAGATTGTCTATTTGATCTAAGTTATTATTATAAAGAACGATACTGATATTTATACTGGTCAATTTGGTATCCTACTTTTTTATGTTGGCAAATTTAAGTTTTAATCGCATACAGGGTTTTTCAATTATATGAAATGAAATAAATCCTGCAAAAATTGCCATCGGTACTGCAAGCATAAAATTGGCAATGTTGCTCATTTGTCCATTATTCAAATGGATTAAAATTTGTTGGATGGGAAACCCATAAATATAAATCCCATATGAAAAATCACCATATTTTGCAAATTTATGTAAATGAATATCTTGTGATAATGCAAATTGGAAAATTATATAGATACCAACAGTCTGAACACATTGAACTAAGCCCATGCCAAGTATACAACTGCCAAGTAGGATCAATATAGGTGTTAAAGGATACTTGTTGAATTTGATGTTTTTTCTATAAAGATAGAATATTGAACCACCAAAAAAGATTGTACTTAAATTAAAAAAAATAATTAAATAAGAGTCCTTTGCTATAAAAGTTATAAAAAAAGACATTATAAATATGACACAAACTGTAAATTTATTTAATAATTTACAATAACCTAGAATTGCAACAACTATATATAATGAAAATTCCACCCTG
>Ga0206102_1000597_pt1 | contig 11003 bp, 10 predicted proteins | sample 1B1Ametagenome_FD_148645 | JGI IMG/M metagenome (GOLD analysis project Ga0206102, IMG submission 148645) | Enriched microbial communities from leaf-cutter ant dump, University of Wisconsin, Madison, United States - 1B1A | ecosystem: Environmental > Terrestrial > Nest > Insects nest > Nest dump... | reverse complement strand
CCTGTCGCGGCTGGAAACCCAGCACGACATCAGCGACGAAAGGGTGCCGATGGCCGCGCTGCTGGCCATCGTGCACAAAGAGGCGCTGGCGCTGAGCCAGGGGCGGCACCGGATCACGCTGGAGTCCACCGCGGCACTGGACCTGCTCGGTTCGCCGCGCGACCTGCACAGCGCGCTGTCCAACCTGGTCAGCAACGCGGTGCGCTACACCCCAGCCGGCGGCAGCATCACGATCCGCTGGCAGCGCACGCCCGAGGGCGCGCTCTATTCGGTCAGCGACACCGGCTTCGGCATTCCCGCCGCGCACCTGGCGCGTCTCACCGAGCGCTTCTACCGGGTCTCCTCCAGCCGCTCGCGCGAAACCGGCGGCACCGGCCTGGGCCTGTCCATCGTCAAGCACGTACTGAGCCTGCACCAGGCGCGATTGCAGATCGACAGCACGCCGGGAGTCGGCTCCACCTTCGTCTGCCATTTCGGGCACGCCCGCCTGCTGGCGCCGGAACAGGCGTGATGCCCCGCTGCGCCTCGCCGCGAGCGTCCGCGCACGCGTGAGCCGCTCCTGGATGTGCCCGGCCGGCACATGGGCCAGAATGCACGCATGCGCGATCACACTTCCCCTGTTCCCGCCGACGTGGACCTGTCCGCTCCCGAGCTGTTTTTCAGTCGCGAGCTGGCCGCGCTGGAATTCAACTTCCGGGTATTGGCGATGGCGCGCGACGCCACCGTGCCGCTGCTGGAGCGCCTGCGCTACCTCAGCATCGTGGCCAGCAACCTGGACGAGTTTTTCGAGGTGCGCGTGGCGATGCTCAAACACCACCACGCCTACGGCTCGGCCGCGCCGGGGCCGGATGGTCTGCTGTCGGGCGAATTGCTGTCACGCATCCGCAGCCGGGTGCTGGACCTGGTGGCGCTGCAGTACGCCACCTGGCAGGAGCAGCTGAGCCCGCAACTCGATGCCGAGCGCATCCACATCCTCACCCGCCAGCAGTGGGAGCCGCGCCAGCGCCGCTGGCTGCAGGGCTATTTCGAGCACGAAGTGCTGCCGGTGCTGTCGCCGCTGGGGCTGGACCCGTCGCATCCGTTCCCGCGCATCCTCAACAAGACCCTGAACATCGCCGTGGTGCTGAAGGGCCGCGACGCGTTCGGCCACGAGGGGCATATGGCGCTGGTGCGGGCGCCGCGCTCGCTGCCGCGGATCGTCCGCCTGCCCGACGAGGTATGCGACGCGGGCGATCACTTCGTGTTCCTGGCCGAATTGCTGCAGGCGTTCGTCGACCTGATGTTTCCCGGTTTCAAGGTGGTGGGTTCGTACCAGTTCCGCGTCACCCGCAACAGCGAGCTGATGGTGGAGGAGGCGGAGATCGAGAACCTGGCGCTGGCGCTGAGCGAGGAGCTGATCGGCCGCGGCTATGCGCGACCGGTGCGGCTGGAGGTCGCCGACGATTGCCCGAAGTCGATCACCGCCATGCTCACCCGGAATTTCCAGCTGGAGGAAGCCGACGTCTACCGTTGCGACGGCCCGGTCAACATCATCCGCGCGGGCATGATCTACGAATGGGTCGACCGGCCGGAACTGAAATTCCCCCACTTCGTGTCGCAACTGCCGCCCGCGCTGGACGCCAGCCACAACAAGTTCGAGCTGATCGCGCAGCGCGACGTGCTGCTGCACCACCCGTACCAGAGCTTCGGCGCGGTGGTCGACCTGCTGCGCCAGGCCTCGGTCGACCCGCAGGTGCTGGCGATCAAGCAGACGCTGTACCGCGCCGGCGAGGACACGCCGCTGGTCGACCTGCTGGTGGAGGCGGCGCGCCACGGCAAGGACGTGACCGTGGTGATCGAGCTGCGCGCACGCTTCGACGAGGCGGCCAACATCCACCTGGCCACGCGGCTGCAGGAGGCCGGCGTGCAGGTGGTCTACGGCGTGGTGGGCTACAAGACGCACGCCAAGATGCTGCTGATCGTGCGCCGCGAAGGCGACGTGCTTCGCCGCTACGCGCACCTGTCCACCGGCAACTACCACCAGGGCAACAGCCGCGTGTACACCGACATCGGCCTGATGACCGCCAACCCGGAAATCGGCGAGGACCTGCACAAGGTGTTCCAGCAACTGTCGGGGCTGGGCCCGGTGATCGAGCTGAAACGGCTGCTGCATTCGCCCTTCACGCTGTACCCCGGCGTGGTGGCGAAGATCGCGCGCGAAACCGAACACGCCCGCACCGGCCGCCCCGCCCGCATCGTGGCCAAGCTCAACGCGCTGAACGACGCGCGGGTGATCGCGGCGCTGTACCGCGCCTCGCAGGCCGGCGTGGAGATCGACCTGATCGTGCGTGGCGCCTGCACCCTGCGGCCGGGGTTGCCGGGCATTTCCGACCGCATCCGGGTGCGCTCGATCGTGGGCCGTTTCCTGGAACACAGCCGCGTGTACTGGTTCGCCAACGACGGCGACCCGGAGCTGTACTGCGCCAGCGCCGACTGGATGGAACGCAACCTGATGCGACGCATCGAGATCGCCTTCCCCATCCTCGACCCGCAACTGGCCGCGCGCGTGTTCGAGGAGACGCTGGCCAACGGCCTGGCCGACAACACCCAGGCATGGCTGCTCGGCAGCGATGGCCACTACGTCCGCGCCGAGCCGGGCGACGATCCGCCGTACAGCGCCCAGCGCGCCCTGCTGCGGCGGTTCTGCGCATGAGGCGCGGTTGCTGCACTGCGCCATCCGCGTGCGAGAATGCGCCCCCGGCATCCCACGGAGTACGCGCTTGAGCCCGGCGGAACAAAGCCCCATTCGCGACGGCGAGCTGATCGCCTCGGTGGACATGGGCTCCAACAGTTTCCACATGGTGGTGGCACGGGTCGAACACGGCGAACCGCGCGTGATCGACCGCCTGCGCGACACCGTGCGCATGGCTGCCGGCCTGCGCTCGGACGGTTCGCTCGACGCCGCCCACCGTACCCGCGCGCTGGCCTGCCTGGCCCGCTTCGGCCAGCGCATCGCCGGGCTGCCCGCCCTGCGGGTGCGGGCGGTGGCTACCAACACCGTGCGCCAGCTGGCGTCACCGCAAGTCTTCCTGACCGCGGCCGAGGCCGCGTTGGGCCATCCGATCGAGATCGTCTCCGGCCGCGAGGAAGGCCGCCTGATCTTCCTCGGCGCCGCGCACGACCTGCCCGCCTCGCGCGAGCCGCGGCTGGTGATCGACGTGGGCGGTGGCAGCACCGAGTTCATCATCGGCCGCGGCCTGGCGCCGCTGCACACCGAGAGCGTGCAGGCCGGCTGCATCGCCTCCACTTTGCGTTTCTTCCCCGGCGGCAAGCTCACCCGCAAACGCTGGCAGCGCGCCACCAGCGACATCGGCGTGCTGCTGCAGCAGTTTGCCGAGGACTACCGCGAATCGGGCTGGCGCGAGGCGTTCGGCTCCTCCGGTACGGCCAAGTCGATCGGCGCGGTAGTGCAGGCGATGAAATTCTCCGACGACGGCATCACGCCCGCCGCGCTGGCCTCGCTGCGCGAGGTGCTGCTGGAACAGGGCAACATCAGCGCGATCAAGCTGCCCGGGCTGGTCGAGGAACGGGTGCCGGTGATCGCCGGCGGCCTGGTGGTGTTCGAGGCCGCGTTCGCCGCGCTGGGCATCGAGCGCCTGCAGGTCTGCGAAAGCTCGATGCGCGAGGGCGTGCTGTGGGATCTGCTGGGCCGCGCGGGCGGCGACGACCCGCGCACCGCCAGCATCGACGCCCTGGCCACCCGCCATGGCGTCGACCGCGCGCAGTCGCGACGCGTGGAAGCGACCGCGCTCAACCTGTTCGACCAGGCGGCCAAACCCTGGAAACTGGCCGCCGATGCACGCGAATGGTTGTCCTGGGCCGCGCGCGTGCACGAGATCGGCCTGGCCATCGCGCACAGCCAGCACCACCACCACGGCGCCTACATCCTGCGCCACGCGGACCTGGCAGGCTTCTCGCGCCAGGAGCAGCAGTTGCTGGCGGCGGTGGTCGAACTGCATCGGCGCAAGCCGGACAAGGCGGTGATTTCCGCGCTGCCGCAACGCTATCGCCAGCTGGCACGCCACATCACCGCGCTGCTGCGGCTGGCCGTGCTGTTCCGCCGCGCCCGCCGCGCCGAGTCGCTGCCACCGATGCGCCTCAACGCCACGCGCCAGCGCCTGCGGCTGGCCCTTCCCGCCGACTGGCTGGAACAGCACCCGCTGAGCGAAGCCGACCTGCAGCACGAGCAGGCGCCGATGGCGGAGCTGGGCCTCACCCTGGAAATCACCCGCTGCTGATCGGCTCCGCTCCCTCCCCCGCTTGCAGGGGAGGGCCGGGGGGTCGCTCTTGATCTTCCCGCCAGCCCGGGCAACCCCCTCCCAACCTCCCCCTGCAAGCAGGGGGAGGAGCCAATGCCCTCGCTCACTTCCCCCTGCAAGCGGCGGAGGAGCCAACGCTCTCGCTCCCTCCCCTGCTTGCAGGGGAGGGCTGGGGAGGGGGCGCTCTTGATCTTCCCGCCCACTCTCCCGATGCCCACGTGCCTTCGAACAAGCCTGCCGCGTATCATGGCCGGCACGTCCCAAAACGTTGATTGCCCATGTTCAAGACCGTTCTTGCCGCCCTTCTGCTGATCGTGCCGCTGTCGTTGCAGGCACAGACGGCCAAGCCCGCATCGCCCGCCGAAGCGGCCGCGGCAACCGCCACGCCGGCTCCGCAGGTGCTGCTGGAAACCTCCCAGGGCGACATCACGCTGGAGCTGTATCCGGACAAGGCGCCGAAAAGCGTGGCCAACTTCCTGCAGTACGTGCGCGACGGCTTCTACAACGGCACGCTGCTGCACCGGGCCATTCCCGGTTACCTGGTGCAGGGCGGCCTGTACACCCGCGACCTGCAACCCAAGCGCACACGCACGGCCGTGGCCAGCGAGGCGGACAACGGCCTGTCCAACCTGCGCGGCACCGTGGCGGTGGCGCGTGGTGCCGACCCCAACTCCGGCACGGCGCAGTTCTTCTTCAACCTGGTCGACAACCGCCGCCTGGATTTCGTGGGCAGCCAGAGCGGCCTGACCTGGGGCTACGCGGTATTCGGCAAGGTCATCAAGGGCATGGACGTGGTGGACAAGATCGCGGCGCTGCCCACTCGCGCGCTGGGGCCGTTCGCCGGTGACGTGCCCAACCCGCTGGTGGTGATCGAGAACGCCCACGTGATCGGCGAGGAGCCACCCGCGGCAGCCAGCGCCGCGGCGGCCGCGAAGCCCGCCACCATCAAGGAAAAGAAACCCGCCAAACCGGCCAAGGGCTGATCCGGCGATGACCACCCTGTTCATCGCCGACCTGCACCTGGACCCATCGCGCCCGCACATCACCGAGCTGTTCGAGCGCTACCTGGCCAGCGACGAAGTGCGCCACGCCGATGCGCTGTACATCCTGGGTGATCTGGTGGAAGCGTGGATCGGCGATGACGACGATGCCGATCTTCCCGCCCGCATCGCCCGCGCCATCCGCGGCGTGCGCGATGCGGGCGTGCCGGTGTACTTCATGGTCGGCAACCGCGATTTCCTGCTGGGCCGGGATTTCGCCCGCCGTGCCGGCTTCGAACTGCTGGACGACGGTACCGTGCACACCCTGCACGGCCGGCCCACCCTGCTGATGCACGGCGACGTGCTGTGTACCGACGACGTGGCCTACCAGGCGGTGCGCAAGCAGGTGCGTACGCCGCAATGGCAGGCGCAGATCCTGTCGATGCCGCTGGACGCGCGCCGCGCCTTTGCCGCCAAGGCCCGCGAGGACAGCCGCGCCCACACCGGCAGCACCATGGAAACCATCATGGACGTGAACGCCGGCGCCGTCGCCGATGCCATGCGCCAGGCCGGCGTGACGCGGCTGATCCACGGCCATACCCATCGTCCCGCCGTGCATCGGTTTGCGCTGGACGGCCGCGCGGCCGAGCGCATCGTGCTGGGCGACTGGTACGAGCACGGCTCGGTACTGAAGGTCGACGAGCACGGCGCCACGCTGCACGGCCTGGGTGCCGATTGACGATCACGCGCCCCCCCTTTTCCGCACCGACCGACACCGCGACGGCATCACCTTGCGCATACGCGCGCATGACCAGCATCGGGTTTCCATCGAAACCCGGAGTATCACCCCATGCCCATGGTCCGCTTTCGCCTGACCGGCGGTCGTGCCGACGCCGACGCCATGATCGCCGCCCTGCACGGCATCAATGACATCGAACATGTCGAGGAGATCGACGACATGATGACCGGCATGCGCGACGACTCCAGCTCCAGCGATTCGATAAGTGACAGCGAAGCGCAGCTCTATCGCATCGAGGTGGACGCGCCCGACGACGAGCTGGCCGACACCGTTCGCGTCAACGCCGAGGCGCTCGCCCACGAGCTCGACGCGGGCATCGAGTTCACCGACGAATTCTGAAGACGCACGTTCAACACGCGCCGTGCGGCAAGGGAACACCGGTGCACCCGCATCGCATCGGCAACGCGTGCGCAAGGCGGGGGTGTGAGCCCTTCATGCGTCTTCGCCGCTCTCGCGGAACCGGGCATGGGAGGGCCGACCGCCATACCCGCGTTCGAAAGCCTTCAGGCCGCTGGCCGTCCCGCCGCCACATTTGCTAATTTAGACCCGCTCGCAGCGGTGGCAGTGCGCTGGGGCTCACACAGGGAACAGGGGAAAAGGAATGAAGCGACTTTTTTCAGCGCTGGCCGCGCTGGCGTTGGTGTGTGGCAGTGCGCACGCCATGGGACAGGATGACGCCATGGCCTCTCTGCCCTGGCAGAGAGGTCCGGTCACCGTGCCACTGGGCGGCGAGGCTACCCTGACCGTGCCCGACGGGTATGCCTTTCTCGACGCGGAGGGAACCCGGCGTTTCAACGAGCTGTCGCACAATCCGCCTGCCCGTTCCGACGAATACACGCTGGCCGGCAGAAACTGGGTCGCCTACTTTTCCTATGAAGCCGTCGGTTACGTCAGGGATGACGAGAAAATCGATGCCGACGCCATTCTCGAGAATATCCGGGAGGGTACCGCCGCCGCCAACGAGGCGCGTCGCGCGCGAGGCTGGAACGAAATGAGCATCCTGGGCTGGAGCGCCCCGCCGGAGTACGACACGCAGCTGAAGTCGTTGACCTGGTCGATCCTCGGCGAGGACATGGGCAGCCATCAGAAAATCGTCAACTACAACGCCCGCCTGCTTGGGCGCCACGGCGTGATGAGTGTGGTGATGGTGACCGAACCCGACACCCTGACCGCGGCCATCGGCGACTTCAAGGACCGGGTCACGGGCTTTGAATTCGTGCCGGGCGAAACCTATGGCGAATACAAGGCGGGCGACCACGTCGCGGCCTACGGGCTGGCGGCGCTGATCACCGGTGGAGCGGCCGCGGTGGCGGCAAAGAAGGGGTTGTTCAGCGTCATCGGCGGCTTCCTCGTGGCGGCGTGGAAATTCGTGATAGCGGGCCTTGTCGCTGCAGGCGCCTGGATCAAGTCGCTGCTCAGGAAGAAGTGATCGCGGATGCCGCACGACCATTGGCTGCTGATGGGCGCGATCGCATGCCTGTACCTCCACGACTCCGCCTTGTGGCTGTATCACAACGAGGTGGTGCTGGAAACGCGCGGCAAGCGCCACAGGGTTTCGGCAGGTTCGGCCATGGAGTTCGGCGGCAGACACCTGTTGCTGCCGAACCCGTGTTTTCCGCACCGGGCCCTGGCGCGACTGACCTGGCCACATGGCGGTTCGCCGGACTGGCGCCCGCTGCGCTGGAAACGCTCGCAACAGGTACTGTCGGCGATCGCGCCGTGGACGTGGTGGCTGTTGTGCCTGTTCTTCGTCGGGCTGCCGCTGGCCCTGCATTTCGGTACCGACGTGCTGCTGCTCGGATGGTTGGTGCTGACCTATCTGAGCATCACCGCCATGCTGGCCCAGGTATGGCGCCATCGAAACAGCCTGGGCCTTTCGTCACGGCAAGTGGCGGCACTGGCCGCCGATGCGTTGCTGTGCGCGCCGTTCGCATTGAACACGGTCAGGAAGATCAGCCTGCGCCAAGCCGCCACGGCCACCCTCCACGGTTTTGCCTCGTCCGTCCTTTCGGCGGACGAGTACACCGGCCTGGCCAAGCTGTTGCGCGACCGGGTTCGCATCAGCCTCGACCATGTCGAACCCGACAGCGAGGCGGCCAGCACACTGCGCGACTACGTCAATCGATACGGAGACCACATCGCATGACCTTGCTGCAGGTGATCATCGTCGTGGCGGGTCTGTTTATCGGCTATCGCCTGGTCAGCTACATGCTGTCGCCGGGAACGGGGGACGACGACAAGCGTTCGCCCCCGCCGTTCGATCCCCCGGATGCAGCCGCCACGGTTTCGGCCAGGACGTGGTACCAGACACTCGGCGTGCCCGAGACGGCAAACCGCGACACCATCGAGAATGCGTACCGGCAGCAGATCCGTCAGTACCATCCGGACAAGGTTGCCACCATGGGCGAGGATATCCGCCGGCTGGCCGAAACGCGCACGAAGGAGATCAACGCCGCGTACGACACGGCGATGCGGCTTCGTCGCTGATCCGCGGGGATGGATCGCCGGGTCACGCCCTCCTTCGCGCACGGCCTGGCGGGACGCACCCGCGCCAGCGCTTGCCGGTTTCAAGATGCCGGATGATCCATCCGACACACCGACACCACCGTCTCGCGCAGCCAGCCATGCGCCGGATCGGCATCCATCCGCGGATGCCACAGGGCCGAGATGCTTATTTCAGGCGTGGGCACCGGAAGTTCGAAACACTGGAGCCCGGCGGCCATCGCCGGCTGACGGCCGGGGCCATGATCGAGGCAGGACAAAGGCACCAGCGCCACCAGATCGGAATGGCCCGCCAGGCGCATCGCATCGGCATGCGCCGGTACCACGGCGGATATCGTGCGGTGCAGCCCCAGCGCTTCCAGCGCGTCATCCACCGGCCCGGTGACGCGCGCCTTTCGTGACACCACCACGTGGCGGCAAGCCGCGTACCGACGGGCGGTCACGCGCCGTCCGCTCAGCAGAGGGTGCCCGACACGAACGACGCCGACGAAGCGATCACGGAACAGCAATTGCGTGCGCATCTCCGGTGCGGCCGACTCGACCACGCCGATCTCCAGGTCGATCAGACCTTCGCGCAGCGGCGTGGCGTCCTTGTCCGGCTTGGGTGCGAAACGCAGGCACACGCGTGGGGATGCCGCCGCGATGGCGGCGCACAGCGGTACGGAAAAACGCCGGATGAACGCTTCGCTGGCGCGGATGGTGAACGTGCGCTCCAGCGTGGCAAGGTCCAACTGATCGCCGCGCGGTCGCAGAGTGGCCTGCACTTCCCGTGTCAAGGTGTGGACGCGGTCGCGCAGCGATGCCGCGTACGGTGTCGGCACCAGCCCGCGTCCCGCACGCACCAGCAGGGGATCGCCGGTGGCGGCCCGCAGGCGTGCGAACGTTCGACTCATCGCCGACGTGCTCAGGCCAAGCCGACGCGCCGCACCCGTAACGCTGCCCTCGGCAAGCAACATGTCCAGCGCGATCAGAAGATTCAAATCCACGTGTTCCATGCGGCGAGCTTAAGTCATCCGGCCCGCCATACATGGCGCGCCACGCAACGATGACTTGCATTCGCTGCGTCTGGCGCTTTCCCGCCCCGGCTGCCACGCTCACCGTCGCCCTCAGCAAGCGGAGAAAGCCATGGCAGCCGAATCCCCCGGCCGCAGCATCCTCATCATCGGGGCATCGCGCGGGCTGGGCCACGCGATGGCCGCCGAATTCCTGAAAAGAAGCTGGCACGTGGTCGGCACGGTACGCGGACACGACCGCACCTTGCTGCACGATCTGGCGGATGAAAATCCGGGTCGGCTCGAGACGGCCCGCCTCGACATCACCGTGCCGCAGCAGATGGCGGCATTGCACGACCGCTTCGCCACGCGCCGCTTCGACATCCTGTTCGTGAATGCCGGCACCACCAACAAGCATCAGGGAGACACCATCGCCGACGTCTCGACGGACGAGTTCGTCGAGGTGATGGTCACCAACGCGCTCGGCCCGATGCGCGTGGTCGAGTCGTTGCAGGATCTGGTGGCCGCCACCGGCCTGATCGGCATCATGTCGTCCGGCCAGGGCAGTGTCGGCAACAACCAGAACGGCGGGCGCGAAATCTACCGGGCCAGCAAGGCGGCGCTGAACCAGTGCATGCGCAGCTACGCGGCGCGCCATGCCGGCGAGCCGCGCGCGCTGCTGTTGATGGCTCCCGGCTGGATCCGCACCGACCTCGGCGGGCCGGACGCACGATTCAGCATGGAGGAAACCGTGCCGGACATCGTGGACGTCGTCGTCGCCAGGCAGGGCAAGCCCGGCCTGGCGTATCTGGACCGCTTTGGCGAAGCGGTAGCCTGGTGACGCGGCAGGCGCAAGCGGAGCTGGGTGCCCCGCCGGTGGAACGCCCTTGTCCGCCCTGTCGGGCAACATCCCCCGGCAACGCCGGGGGATGTCATGCCACGCCTAGAACGTCAACCGCAGCGTGGCGGCATAGCGGCGGTCGTTCACGTACCACGACGTGACCCGGCTGCCGGCCCCGTTCTGGCCCATGATGGTGCGCTGCTCGGCGTTGTTGATGTTGTTCATCTCCAGGCCAAGCTGCACGTGCTCGTTGAACTTGTAGAACACCGAGCCGTCGAGCTGGCCGAACGCGTCGCTGTACACCGGCAGTTTCCAGTCGATGCCCCCGTCGCCGCCGTTGTAGCCGTTCGGGCCCACCGACAGCAGGTACTTGCTGCGCCAGTTGTAGGCCAGGCGCACCTGCCACGGACCCTTCTCGTAGAACACCGCCACATTGTACGAGTCACGCGACAGACCGTCGGCCGGCAGCTTGCCGAACAGGCTGCCGTCGGTGTCGCGCGGCACCACGTCCACGCTGTCGGGCACCTTGGTGGAGCTGTCGATGTAGGTGTAGTTGGCCGACATGCCCAGGCCGCTGAGCGCGCCCGGCAG
>Ga0206102_1000593_pt1 | contig 11045 bp, 9 predicted proteins | sample 1B1Ametagenome_FD_148645 | JGI IMG/M metagenome (GOLD analysis project Ga0206102, IMG submission 148645) | Enriched microbial communities from leaf-cutter ant dump, University of Wisconsin, Madison, United States - 1B1A | ecosystem: Environmental > Terrestrial > Nest > Insects nest > Nest dump... | reverse complement strand
ACCCGGCCCGGGTGGCCTCGTTGACCACCCAGACATCGCTTCCGCCGTTACGAAACTCCGCGCCGAGCGGCTCCACGATATTATCAGTTGTCTCCTGTTCGCTCGATGGAATGATCGTCACCGTCGGCGCAACCCCAAGCCCGAGCCCGTCGAAAGGCTCCCAGGCGCCTCCGACGGCCCATGTGATGGCCGGGCGGACGGAATGATACCGAAACTGCTGAATGATGGGGATGATGCTGTCACCGCTGCGGGTTTCGCGTCCCAGACGAGGCTCCGCCGAGAATTCGGTGGTCAGGGAACTGTACTGAAGGCGGGAAACGAGCCGCAGGGATGGAACAAGAAAAGGAGCCTCGAAGAAAATCTCCGCAAACGGCTCCTTTCTCACCTGTGCTTCAAAATAGCCACATTCCGGACTGACCGGGAACACACTGAACTGAATGTTCTGCAATGTCCAGCCGTACCCAACTGCCACCCCCAGGCGACGGGAATGCGACAGGGAATCCCCTGCCGGCTCCTGCGCGGCAGAATCCGGCCCCGTCGGCTGCGCTGAGACCCGAATGAAGGGAAGGAGAAGCGTAACGAGAGCTATCGCACTGCAACCCGGGAAACGTCCCCAGCGCCTGTGTCGCGACCTGGGCTCCCATATCATACTGTCGCTGCCGCTTAATCTCCCTGCTGCGTCTGGAACTCCTGAACCGGCTCCTGTCTGGAAGTCCGGACCCGCACCTGAACGGAGACCGACTGGTTGGGGATCGGGTTCACCTCGTTCGTCGTGTCGTCGGCGTTCATACCGGCCGCCGCTGAAGACTTGCCCTTCGCGCTCTTCAGCCCGTCGGCAGGTTCCAGCGGCGAGGAAAGCAGCGAAGGACCGGAGACGCTGCGCGGCTGCACGGAGCGGATCGCCCGGTTTGCAACGCCGTTATCCCGGCGTGAGATCGTACGCCGCGCCACCGTACGATCCTCGCGAAGCTGCGGCTCACCCGCCTGTTCGGCGATGGCGTCGTTTTCGGACGCCACCGCGGAGACGGGGCCGGCGCCCTCGCGAATGGTTTCAGCGGGATGGTTCACGCTACCCGGAACGAATGTTTCCGCGGGAGCAGCCTGCCTGGCCTGCACCTCCTGTACCTGGAGCGCCGCGGGCGTATCCCCTTCGGGGTGCACCAGGTATCCGGCAACGAAGCTTCCGGCGGTGAGCAGCACGGTAAGGGCATGGCTGCCGTACTTCCGCAGAAGTCCCCCGGCGAAGCGTCCCCCCGTTCCCTTCATATCGGGAACCGGGGCACGGGCCGATTCACCCGGCAACGGAAACTCCGCAACGGCCACAGCCGCCTGAGCGAAGATCGCCTCGCGGACCCCGACCGGCACATGGGCGCGATGGAGCTGGTCCGCCGAGATGCGGTCCAGCATCACATGAGACTTCAAGGAAAGCCGCAGCGAATCGCTGGCCGCCACCGAGAGCAGGAACTGGCGCTCCTGTTCCGGAGTCAACTCATTTTCGAGAAACGATGTGATCAAGTCAGCCGTTTTCATTGTTCCTCTGACTGCTGATAGCGTGATGTACGTTGCGCAGAGCGTGCATGTATGTGTTCATCGGCCTCTTCCTCGGCCAGACCAAGCCAGTTCGAGAGGAGCGTCCGCAGATAGCACCGGGCGCGGAATGCGCGGGTCTTGGCGCCGGTCATCGTCACTCCCTGCATTTCGGCGATCTCCTGGAACGTGTACCCGAGCATCGAATGCAAAACGAATGCCTCGCGCTGCACATCCGGAAGTCTCTTCAATGCCCGGTTGATCAGATCCTCCATCTCGTCGAATGTTTCGGAGCTGGCGAACGCCATGTTGCTGTCGGTGTTCATCTGGCTGAGCGAAATCGGGCGATGATTCTGCCGGTTGCGGAGATGATTGATCGATGCGTTGCGGGCAATCGTAAAGAGCATTGCGCGGAAGCGCTCCACCTTTTCCTGCCGCATACGGATTCTGATGACGCGAAGCCAGACCTCCTGGAACACATCCTGCGCCTCCTGCGAGGTCGTCAACATATGACGGCAGTAGAGAATCAACGGCCGTTCGTAGAGAGCATACAGCTCCCTGAACGCCGCCTGATCCCCGGCGACGAAGCGCTCGAACAGCTTCTGATCGCGCTCGTCCGGCATTGCCGCGGATTGATCGTATAAGGGACTGGTACCTTTCGGCATCGGTTACATCTTCTTCGGAATATTCTGGTTCGCCGACCACCACGAGCCGTCGCCGGCCCGCAGCTTCCATCACCCCCACCCGGCGGGCGCACCAGACATTGGATCAATATATCGACAATCTCTTCCTGCACACATGTCAGGATCGGGAATGCGTCACGGGACGTTCATCCCCGTCTGGGTGTTAAGACCCAGATCCCATGATAATGTCGCAGCGCCGGACAGCTTTTCCATAGTCCGGACACCGGGCTCGACCGTTCAGATGCTCCGCGGACAGCAACGGCGCATGGAGCAGCGTACCGGCATCATGCCCGCACCGCTGCACCAGAGGGCGCGCGCGGGATATCCTTCGCGGAAGAAGGAAAAGCACGACCGGCCATCGCCACACACCCCACGTCGCCGGACGGTCACTCGACTTCGATCACCAGCTTCGTCATCGTTCCCTTTCCCTTCGCATCAACCTGAAGGTAGTAGGTGCCGGGTCCGGCCTGCCCACCACCGTCGGTGCTGCCGTCCCAGGCAAGCTCGCGGAGCACAGGTTCCTGCTCGCCGTTGTACAACGATTTTACGAGATTTCCTTCTGCATCAAAAATGTTGATAGAAACCTTCATGGTAGAAGCGGTTGTTTTGATCAATTGGGGTTGACAGACACCGGAACGGACCCGGTGCCAACGATGACAAAGGACCCGCCGGGAGCTTCCCGGCGTCGTGCATGGCGGGGAAGCGGGGGTATCACGTCCGGCCTGCGGGTGCATACGCCCCACGCAGGCGACAAGGGCTCCTCTGCGAACCCCCGGGGATTCAGTGTATGAAGTGAACTGGTCCGGAGCCAGCAGTACCGGCTCCCGATCGTTTCGATGAGGCGATTGCTCGGGGAGGATCGGACGCCCGGGCCTGCGTGCACATCACACACACCAGGAGATCCGGAGGGCAACGAGATATCTGCTCATAACCTCGTCGAGGAACCTGTGCTCGTTCGTTCAGTGCGAGTGCCATCAGCCCCCGCCTGCCTGAATCCGAGGTTCTATAAGCCGCGAAAAACGCGAGAAAGGGACAATACAGCTCAATTTTGATAGAAATTCCAGGAATTATACCAACACACCGAACGTGTATTTGTCGAGCCGTCCCCATCGGTGTACGACGGGAACGTGGTGAAACAGCCTCAACACCGATTGTGGCAAGATAATGCTCGGCGACGAAATGTAACAGAGGGCACAGATGTAGAATGTGCCTGTCCCACTATTTTTTTTCGCGTGATCATCCGATGCCACATGTCCCGCTCCACCCTCTGTCACCGACGCCTGCATGATGAAATCCCCTGCTCCGGCTCCGCCTGAAGCGACGATCATGGCTTATGGATCGCCGCCAATCTCGCTTTGTAGAAGATAAAAAATGTCTGCGAGATGCCGTCATGACGGCGGTGATAAAACATTCCGCCGGGCCGGGCCTTACTTCGCTTCCGCCGCTCCGTCCTCGTGCTGCCGGGCCGCATGGGGAGCATGCGCCACATACCGCCTTTTCCTTCTGCGAACCCGCCTGGCCAGCATCCATCGCCGGCCTGTCAAGCTGACGGATACCCAGAAGGCCCCCACCAGAAATCCCGCCGCAACATCCGTGGGCCAGTGGACGCCGAGATAGAGCCTGCTGAGTCCAACCAGCATAGCCATGCAGAGCCCGAGCGCCGCGACAATCCATCGCCACCGATCCCTGCGTCCCTCCATCACCAGCCACCCGCCAAGGAAACCCCACAGGCAGAGCGACGCAAGCGAATGCCCGCTCGGGAAGCTGAAGTTCCGCTCCACCACCAGCGGCGGGAAGACGTCCGGCCGCACCTGCTGGAAAATCGGCTTCAGCATGAGCGTCAGACTGGTGGCGCCGGCAAGCACCACCAGCAGCGTGATGAAATCGACGTAGCGTTTGCGGGCAAGCAGCCAGATGCCGAACAATATGGCGATCATGCCGATGCCATGAGCCGATCCAAGCCAGGTGAATGCCAGCGCCACGCGGTCCCAGAACGGCCCGCCCAGCGAGTGCATGAAGAGAAGCACCTCCCGGTTCAGCGGCGCGAACTCCCGTTCCAGCACCTCGTCCGCCAGCCAGATGAAGAGCCAGAGCGACCCCACGGCGACGGCGAATGCTACCGCATAGAACGATCCCACCAACTCCAGAAGCCGTCGCAGCCGCGATATGGGAAGCACCTGCTCCTCCCTGCTCCCGCGATGCTCTTCCCGATGAGGAATGTTCTCCGTCATGAATCATCCGGTCGTTGTTGCTGTCCATCAATATCCGCCGCGCCCGGCCCCCGGAAAGCCTCAACGGACAGGCGGGAACATGTAGGGCCACAGCGCGATGGACGGAGTATACGCATCTTCTCCCATCACTAGCGAAGTAATCGCACAACTGCCACCGCAGTCAGGCGCGGAGATAATGAAGCTGGGGGAGGCAGACGATCGCCAGGAAACTGCCGTTGCCGACATCAACACGGCCCGCCTGCTGACGTTCAGGAACGGGAGGAGACATGGGAACAGACCGGCCATCTGGCAAAGCTTCTCCCCCCGCAGGAACCGGGGGCCGTTACAATCAGACGCGTCATCCGCCCGATCTTCCGCAGCAGTTCGGTGAAGAGGATCTGGTGGGGCGGACGGCACCTGTGATCCAGGCCGGACCGGCCCCATCGACGCACGCACGCGGAGCACCAGCTTCATTCAACGTGATCCATATCAATCACCTGTTCAGCACCGTCGAGCTTATGACGTGGCAGGCACAGAGCAGACAATTCCAGCCGGACCTCATCGAGCAGTTTGAGCAGCGCGAAGAGGGAGACTGACGACCGACGATAAAAGCCGTCGCCGCCATCAGGGCCTGCCACGACAAAAACTGGTCTTTCCCGTGGAATTTCCCCATTTTCTCTTTTTTTGCCCGTTGTATTCCCCTTCCCTCAACTTTCAATGTTTCGCTTGTAGCTGTGAAGCTCTACTTCAGCAGTTGCACGATCGCCTCCTCCAGCCTGCGGATGCTCACCGGCTTGATCAGGTGTTCGCGGAATCCTGCGGCGCGACTCCGCCGAATATCCTCCTCCATGCCGAAACCGCTCAGTGCAATTCCCTTCACTTCTCCTCGCTCGCGCAACGCATTCATCAGATCGAGGCCGCTCCCATCCGGCAAACAGATATCGCTGATGAGCACGTCGAACTCCTCCGTCGCCGCCAGATCGAGCGCCCTGCGCACCGTACCCGCCACGATTGTCCTGTATCCCCGCTTCTCCAGCAGAAGCTTCAGCACCCTGCTCGTATCCTCATGGTCGTCCACCAGCAACACACGTCCCCGCACCATCTCGGCGCCGGGTTCTTCCGGCATCGTCTCAGGTTCTCTTTCTGCCGGAGCACCGCCGACGGTTTGCAGCTCCACGGTGAACGTCGCCCCCTGATTATGCCCGTCACTCGCAACATTCAGATGTCCGCCATGCATGTCGATCAGCGATCTGCTGATGGCGAGCCCCAGCCCCAGTCCGCCGAAGCGCCGCGTAATGGTCTGTTCCCCCTGCTCGAACGCATCGAAGATGCGCGGCAGCAGTTCCGGATCGATGCCGATGCCGGTATCTGTAATCCCGATACGAAGCATCCCCCTGCCTACATTCTCCGTCCACACCATCACATGCCCCCCCTCTGGTGTGAACTTGCACGCATTCTGGATCAGATTACCCAGCACCTGCTGCAGCCGGGCCGCATCGGCATTCACGACATGACGATCCGCGGCCAGATCGAGATGCAGATCGAGTTTCTTCCGGTGGAGCTCCCCCTGATACGTATCGGCCACATTCTCCAGCAGGAGATGCGCATCGATCACGTCACGATGCAGTTCGAGCTTCCCACGGACGATTCTGGTGATATCCAGCAGATCGTCGATGAGGCGGGTCTCCAGTTCCATGTTCCGGCCGATCAGATCGACCAGCGACCGGGCGTCGGCCGGCAGAGCACGATCCTCATGGAGAACTTGCACCGCCGTCATCACGGCGGTAAGAGGCGTACGCAGTTCGTGGCTGAGCACCGCCAGAAAATGATCCTTCGTCCGGCTCGCCTGCTCCGCCTCCTCCTTTGCACGCTGAAGCTCATTGTTCGTGCGCTTCCGCTCGCTGAAATCGGCGATTATGCCAAGCGCTCCCGCGACATCGCCTTCCCGCGTGTATAGCGGCGAGGTCCAGAGTCCGACATCGATCGCGGAGCCATCATTCCTTACACACTGTACTTCCAGCCCTGGAATGCCGGCCTGCACGACGGAGTCATGTTCCATCATCGGAAACAGTCCCCCCATATCCGGCATGAAGATCGGCAGCCTGCGCCCCAGCACATCCCGTTCGCTCCAGCCGAAGATCTTTTCGGCGGCCGGACTCCACAGCTTTACCGTCCCCTCCATATCCACCTGAATTACCGCCAGAGGCGATGCCTGGATCAGCGCCTGCAGCGCGCGATTGGTCGCCCGCAGCGCCGCATTCGACTGCATCCGCTCCTCGATCTCCCTCCGCACCTGCTGGAAAAGCCTTGCGCTTCCGATCGCCTGGACGGCCCGGCGTGCCAGTTCCTGCGCAAGCTCCAGGTCGTCAGCGTTGTACTGCTTCCTCGTCTCACGCGCCTCGACGACCAGTGCTCCCACGACCCGCCCCTGCACGGGAAGCGGAACCACCAGGCGCGACCGCCACGGCACATCCCCGGCAGCCACCTGCCGGCCGGGTGCGCCGGCCCCGGCGATGTTCTCCACCGACGGACTTCCCGTCCTGACGACATCGGCCACGATCGCACGAAATTCGTCAGTGCCGAATTCCGTGTGCTGGCGTCGCCCATCGCCTTCGACATCACGCGCCTGCGCCGATGCCACCATATCGATACGTTCATCCTCTCCGACAAGGAAGATGGCGGCGTTGTCGGCAAGATTATCCACCAGCAGATCGGCGACGGAGGAAAGAGTGGTTTCATAATCCAGCGAGGAGGCCAGGCGCTCGCTCGCCTGCGAGAGCAGCAGCAGACGATTGCGCGCCCGCTCGGCCGAACGCCGGGCCGCCCGCTCCTGGACAAGCAGATCATCCTTGGCACGGGTCGCCTCCACGAGGTGCGCCGTCCGCTCCTGAACGCGATTCTCCAGTTCCGCGTTCAGCCTGCGCACATGATCCTCCGCCAGCTTCCGGTGGGTGACATCCCGCAGCAACCAACGCAAGCCCGATCCATGCTTCGCACCATCATGAACGGTGACGATCCGGGCCTCCACGGCGACCGGCAAACCGCTGCGCGGCCGCAGGTGAAGACCCAGTTCGACGAGTTGCCGCGGCCCCCCGAGCCGGCTGATGCTGTTTCTGAAGAGATGCCGATCCTGCACGGCAATGAAGACCACAAGAGGTTTGCCGGTAAGAAATGCCGCAGAGGTGTGGAGCATGGTCGCGGCGGCCACGTTCGCCTCGCGAATCGTCCCGTTCATATCGGTGACGATGTAGCCATCCGGCGCCATATCAAACAATTCCTGGTAGCGTCGGCGCTCCGCCTCGGCCAGCCGCAGCGCACGCGCCAGCCGCTCGTTCTGCCACTGAAGCTCGTCATCGGCGACCTGCATTTCCTCCAGGGCAACTCCGAGCTCTTCGAGAATTTCGACCGCCAGATCAGACATTCCCGTCTCGGTCGTGCGCCTGCTCAGGATATCGAAATGATTACGCATCTGTTCAATCTGCTGTGCCAATAACATCACGCTGGGTTAGGAATGGAGTGAGAGTAAATAGCCGGGATATCGATCTATTCGTTCTCCTCCATCAGGATCATGACACCACGGATTTCATCGCCGGTGTTGACCAGTGGAGTGCAGATCAACTTGCAGTGTATGGCCCTGCCACACCGGTTGGTCGCGGGGAGATCCAGTTCGACAAGCTTCTCATCGCCGGAGAGACAGGCGCGGAGCGGGATCTTCAACTGCTCCACCGGCAGGCCGCTGTCGATGCTCAACAGATGGGTTCCTATAACCTCGTCGGCGCGCAGCCCCCGGAGGTTCTCGCACTGCCGGTTCCGCAGGAGCACATGAAAGCTGCGGTCCACCACCACCATCCCCGGCGACAGGCTGGCAAGAATCGATCGAAGCAGATCATATTGGTTGTCACAAGCTCCTCGTTGCTCGACTGCAACTCCTTGTATGCGGTCTCCAGATCCTGCCTGGAGTGCCTCAGCTCCTCCTGAAGCTGTCGGTACAGCGAGGCATCGACAAAGAGAACCTTGACGCCGAGAAGTTCATCATTCGCATCCAGAAGAGGAACGATCTGTACGCCAAAGAATCGGAGATCATCGGCAACCCTTCACTCCACCTCCTTCAGCGTGATGGTGCGGTGTTCTCGCTGCGCCAGTTCCATGCAGGAACGAAGTTCGGCGGGGCGATAGGATATTTCCAGATCCTGAAGCAGCCGGCCTATATCACGGATTGTAATGCCGAACAATCCACGTGCCTGATCGTTGACCGGTGAAACGATGCCATTGCTATCGACTATCAACTGGGCAACCGGATCAGAAACGAAGGCTGCGTCGCGTATCCGGACATATGTGAGGATGCTTCCGTTCACAACGGAAGCTGCGCCATCTTTTCTTGCGAAATGATGATAAAATCACGACGAATATCATCGGGAGGCAACTATAGATCCGGCAGGGATATATGATGAATCGCCGCACGATCATTTCCGGTGATGTTACATAGGCTGTGCCCGAATCATGTGCAGGCATTTTATGCGCGCACCATTGCGCGGCGCCCATGTGGTAGCCGACGACATGCTGCGCAGCAGCCACGGCGTGAATCCCGCCAGGTATCACGCTCATCGGTGAGACGGCCCGCTGCCACAGAAGCATACATCCACCTACCCAGATAGCCTGTTACTGCAAAAAGCGTCTATCAGAATGAAGCACCGGAGAGTATTCCCCTTGCCAGTCCGGTCCGCCGTCCGCGGCGGTAGCGGAGTGTGCTGCCCGCCGGACAGGCTCATTCTGCTATGTACTCAAAGCATGAATAACCAATACGGGATTTTTATCGATTGAGGGAGTCGATGTCGTTCCGGAACCCCGGAACATGCGGTGAGGAACAAGGCAGCATCATCGGGTTCGCTGAGAACCATGACAACGCGAATCCAGATACCTTGAAATATACGGCATAGCGATACTTGAAGTCTATAAAAAACGAAGCAGCCGGATACGGACGGCAGCGAAATAACGACTCTGTAGCAGGCGGAATAGATGTCAAATGTTCACTGGCCGGGGCTATGATGCAGATACATCATCCTGACCGACGGAGTCATCCACGAACTGCTGCAGGATAATGGCGATGTCATCGGCGGGAAGGATGTAATCGACATCCACTGCATTGATGGCGCTGACGGGCATGCCGGAATAGGATGCATCCTCCGGATCTTGAACGTGCGACTTTTCCACCGCTGAACAAATTTCCCACGACGCTATGGAACAGCCCGCATGCAGGCGCTGCCATTTACGCCCGGAGCCATGCAGAGAAAACGGCCATGCATCTTTTGCGATGATTGCCGCGATCGCCCTGCGGCGGCCGGCGCGCCGCGCCGCATCAGTCGAGCAGCCGGTCGATGGCCTCGCGCAGCTTCTGGAAACTGACCGGCTTGGTGAGATGTTCGCGAAATCCCGCAGCGCGGCTTCGGCGTATGTCATCCTCCATGCCGAACCCGCTCAGCGCAATTCCCTTCACCGCCCCCCCACGTTCGCGCAATATGCTCATCAGATCGAGACCGCTTCCATCCGGCAGGCCAATGTCGCTTATCAGAACATCGAATCCCCGATCGGCCGCCACATCGAGCGCCCCGCGCACCGAGCCCGCCGTGAAAACCGTGTAGCCGTGACGCTCCAGCAGCAGCGCCAGCATCCGGCTCGTATCCTCGTGATCGTCCACGAGCAGAACGCAGGTCTGTTTGCGCGGAAGCGGCTGCTCCGGCCTGCTCTTTCGCCCCGGCTCGCGCGCCGCCGTCTCCGGCGCAAGCCCCAGATCCACGGTGAAGACGGCCCCCCTTCCCTTTCCCTCGCTCCGCGCCGTCAGCGTTCCGCCGTGCATTTCGACGAGCGACCTGCTGACAGCGAGCCCCAGCCCGAGCCCGCCGAACCGGCGCGTGATGGTCCCCTCTCCCTGCTCAAACGCGTTGAAGATACGCGGCAGCAGTTCGGCCTCGATGCCGATCCCGCTATCCGTCACGCTCACCTCCAGCATGTTCCCGTCATGATTTCCCGTCTGCACCACCACAAGGCCATTCTCCGGCGTGAACTTGACGGCATTCTGAAGCAGGTTGCCGAATACCTGGCGGAGCCGCGTGTCGTCGGCCAGTACATGGCAGCGCCTGGCGGCGGGCTCGAATCTGATCTCGATGTTCTTCCGGAGGAAATCGCCGTGGTAGGCGTCGATCACGTCGCGGAGAAGTTCGTGCATATCGATCCGCGACATGCTCAGCTCCAGTTTCCCGCGGACGATCCTGTTGATATCCAGCAGATCGTCGATCAGGCGCGCCTCCAGTTCCACGTTGCGGCGGATCATCTCGATGTATGGCTGAAGCTCGGCGGAAATGCCGGGATCACCTTCGAGCGCATCGACCATGCTCAGCACGGGCGTCAGAGGCGTGCGCAGCTCGTGGCTCAGCACCGCCAGGAACTGGTCCTTGGCGCGATTGGCCGACTCCGCGGCCTCCTTCGCCTCCTGCAGTTCGCGCTCCGACCGCTTCTGGGGGGTGATATCATGCACCACCGCGACGAACCCGCGCACCACACCATCCTCGGCGATATCCGGAATGTATGTGACGCGGACATGGCGGTCCGGGCGATTCTCCTCCAGAGG
>Ga0206102_1000592_pt1 | contig 11047 bp, 4 predicted proteins | sample 1B1Ametagenome_FD_148645 | JGI IMG/M metagenome (GOLD analysis project Ga0206102, IMG submission 148645) | Enriched microbial communities from leaf-cutter ant dump, University of Wisconsin, Madison, United States - 1B1A | ecosystem: Environmental > Terrestrial > Nest > Insects nest > Nest dump... | reverse complement strand
CCTGCGCCACTACGGCGACCCGCTGGCCGACGACATCGCCAAACGCTGGCTGCACACGGTCGGCAGCCTGTACCAGCGTGAAAGCAAGCTGGTGGAAAAATACGTGGTGATGAAACAGGACGACGGCGCCGTCGGTGGCGGCGGCGGCGAATACCCGCTGCAGGACGGCTTCGGCTGGACCAACGGCGTCACCCGCCGCCTGCTGCACGAAGACCCCGCACACACCGCCAACCACGCCAAAGCCGCCGAACGCTCCCGCTAGGCCGGGGGATCGTCAAAACGACACCTCGCGCCGCAACAGCGCGCCCAGCCAGCGCGCGAAGCGGCCCAGCACGCTGCGTGATTCGCCCGCGATCGCCGTGCCGCCGGGCGCTTCGCTGCTGAGCGGGTCGCGCCGGTCGCACTGGTCGAAGCGCACGCGGAAGGTCGACTCCAGCGGCGTCACCGAGCCATCCGCATGGCGCACGCTGGCCACCGGGCCGCCATACACGCTGGCCACGTAGGGCTCGTCCAGCACGGCGAGGTTGAGTCGGTCGATGCCGCTCAGGCGGCAGTGCACGACGGGCAGTTCCGGCAGCGCCGCGCGAAAGCTCACCGGCTGCCCGATCGCCAGGCGCGACAGCGCCGCCTCGTCCACGAAGGCGTCGCCCTTGACGCCCCCGGTGCCGACCACGCCCAGCAAGGCTTCGCCGCCCTTGATCCATTCGCCTGCGCGCAGGGTGGAGTCCAGATCCACCACCCGGCCGTCGAACGGTGCGCGCAAGGTCAGCCGCGCCTGCTCAGCCTCGTAGCCGGCGACGGCCTGGCGCGCGGTGTCCCAGCGCTTGCGCAGGGCCGGACCCAGCGCGCGCAATTCGTCGTCGAACGGTTGCTGCTCCACCTGCCACTGCAGCTGTGCCGCCTGCTGGCGGGCGCGGGCCAGCTGGTAGTCCAGATCCGGCGAGACAAGCCGCGCCAGTACCGCGCCGGATCGCACCGGCTGGCCTTCATGCACCGGCAACGCGGCCACCTGCGCAGCGCGCGGCGCGTACACCGTCTGCGCCCGGGCCTGGCCCAGCACGGCGGGCGCGTGCACTTCTCCCTGCCACGGCACCAGCAGCACCAGTGCCAGCACGATGGCGGCGATCGCCGTGCGCGCGGTATGACGGTTCCAGCGCAGTTCGGCGCGGCGCTGCCACCACACGCGGATCTCGCGCGCGATCGGCAGCGCCAGGAACCAGCCGATCTCCACGCCCATCAGCACGATGCCCAGCGCGCGGAAGAAGAAATGGAATACCAGCAGCGCGATGGAAAGGAACAACACGAAGCGGTACAGCCAGGTGACCATCGCGAACGCCACCAGGAAGCGATGATGTTTCGGCGGCAGCGCCTCCGGCGGCGCGTCGCCGAAGCCGAACAGCCGCTCGCGCAGCCACCAGCGGCCCAGCGCGAAGGTGCGCTCGTGCAGGTTGGGCACGTTGAGCCAGTCCGACAGCAGGTAGTAGCCGTCGAAACGGGTGAACGGGCTGGCGTTGATCACCAGCGTGATCAGCCAGGTGCTGGTGGCCAGCATGAACACGCCCGCGCGCAGCGGGCCGTCCGGCAGGAAGTTCCATACCAGCGTGGCATACACCGCCAGCGTCAGCTCGGCCAGCACGCCGGCGGCGCCGATCTGCAATCGCGCGCGGCGCGACGCGAGCTTCCATGCCTCGTTGGTGTCGGTGAACAACACCGGCCACATCACCAGCAACGCGATGCCCATGGTGGGCACCTTGCAACCGTGCCGATAGGCGGTGAACGCGTGCCCCAGCTCGTGCAGCACCTTGGCGAAACTCAGCGCGATACCCAGCCCCAGCAGGCCCTGCCACGTGGCGTAGGCGTGGAACGTGTGCACGAAGCTGTCCCACTGGCGCGACACCAGATACAGCGCGAACAGCGCCGCGCCCGCGGTGAACCACCAGAAACCCGGCCGGTAGACAAAGGCGATCCACGGATACAGGCGGCGCAGGAACAGCATCGGCCGCACCAGCGGCACGCGCAGGAACAGGTAGTTTTTCAGCAGCCACTTCGCCACTGACAGCTTGTGGCGCGCCGCCGTCTGCGCCAGCCGCGCGCTGTCCTGCGGCGTCGACGCCAGGGTCAGGTGATGGCCGGCCAGGAACTGCGCCAGCGCGGCCACGTCGTCCGCGTCGACGCTGAGCGTGGTTTGCACCCTGACCGCCGCGACCACGGCGTCGACCGTGCCCAGCGACCAGCGCGACAGAATCTCGAAGGCGGGCCAGCCCAGCTCGTAGAAGCGGTTGGCGGCCGGGTCGTGCAGCGTCCACGTGGGCGAACCGTCGGGCGCGGCGGGCGCGGGGTTGAGGGTCAGCTCCTGGCGCAGCGGTGGCAGCGGCGGCGACGTCGGCAGCGCGGTCGGCATGCGCTTCAGCCCAGCCACTGGCGCAGCGTGGCCAGCGGCCGGCGCAGCACGTAATAGACCAGCGGCACGCGCCCGGCATACAGCCGCGCCGTGCCCATCAGGCCCAGCCGCGGCAGGTCGTCACCCTTGTCGAAGCGGGCCTTGACCCGGTAGGCCAGGATGCCCTCGTCGGTGGGCGCCGCCTTGTAGGCCACGCTTTCCACCGTGGCGTGGTAGGCGGTGAACGGCGAGGCGCGAGGATAGAACGTCACGTCGGCGCCGGTTTTCAGCGCGATCTGGTCGCCCACGGGCAGGTAGCCGGTCAGCTCCACCTTGGCCGGGTCGGCCAACACCAGCACTTTCTCGCCCACCACCACGGCCTTGCCGGTCCAGTCGTTGACGTCGGCGAACACGGCCACGCCGTCGCGCTCGGCCTTCACCTGCACCCGCGCCAGCTGGTCGGCGGTGTAATCCATGTCCACCTGTTTCTGGCGCAGGTCACCCAGGCGCTCGGCCATCTGCAGCTTGCTCTTGTCGTCGGTCACCGCCTGCTGCGCACTCTGGCGGTATTCCTCCTGCGCGGTTTCGTAGGCCTTGCGCGCGCTGGCGTAGCGGCTGCGCAAGATGGTGGCGTCCAGGTTGAACAGCAGCGCGCCTGCCTGCACCGGCTGGTTCGGCACCACTTCCAGGCGATCGATGACGCCATCCAGCGGCGCGCGCACCACGAACGGATCGACCGGCGTGACCTCGGCCGGCGCCAGCGCCGACAGCCGCACCGGGATCAGGCACACCACCAGCAAGGCCAGGCCCAACCGCCACCACCATCGGCGCGTGCGCAGGCGACTGAGCAGCTTGCGCCACAGCCGCTCGCGCGGGCGCAGTGCGAACAGGCCGTGGCCCAGCAGCGCGCCCAGCTCGCCGGCCAGCGCCAGCTCCTCATCGGCCCACGGCTGCTCGCGCGCCAGCAGCAGGACGCCGCGCGGGCCGCTGCCGGCGTGCGGCAACGGCAACGCCAGCGCATGCGCCGGCAGCCAGCTGCCCCACTCCTCGGCCAGCAGCGCGGGCAACGCCGCAGTGTCGATCACGCGCGGGGCGGGCACCGGCACGATCTTGCGGAACAGCCGCACCAGCCATTGCACGTACGGCGCTTCCGGATCGACCTGCGGCACACCGGACAGCGCGGCCACGTGGTGGACGTCGCCATCCAGCCACAGCGCCGCCTGGCGGTAGGCGAACACCGCCCGCGTCTCGTTGACAGCGACGAAGCCCAGCTCCTGCACGCTGGTGGCCGCGCGCACGCGCTGACCCAGCTGCAGCAGGCCGAGCAGGCCCTGTACCGACGCGTTCACCGTGCTCATGGGCGGTTGGGGAAGCTGGCCCAGCCACTCATGCCGGGTAGCAACTCGTCATGGCCGCCCTCGATGCGGCCGCTGATCGCCACAGTCTGGCTGACCGGGTCGATGCGCGCACCAAGGCGCACCACCTTGGCGGGATAGCCCTTGCCCAGGTCGTCGACGTGCACAGTGAAGGCCGCACCGGGCTTGAGCGTGGCCAGCCAGCGCGAGGGCACGATCAACTTCACTTCCAGCGCGCCGGTGTCGAGGATTTCCAGCAGTGGCTTGCCGGGCGTCACGAACTCGAACGGCGCCGCGTCGCGCTTGGCCACGCGGCCGGCGAACGGTGCGCGGATGGTGCACTTGCCCACGGTGGTGTGCATATAGGCGGCATCGGCGGCGGCTTCCTTGGCGCGGGCCTCGGCCTGGCCCACTTCCAGCACGCCGGCCGAATGCAGGCTGGCCAGCTTGCGGGTGACCTCCTCCTCGCGCGCGGCGGCCGCCGCCGTGGCCTCGGCCTTGCGTTGCTGCGCCTGATACAGGCCGCAATCGAATGCCACCAGCAGGTCACCCTTGGCAAAGGCATCGCCTTCCTTCAGGGGCAGCCGCGCGATCTTGGCCGCCACCTCGCTGGAAATCTCCACGTCGTTCTGAGCCACCAGTTGGGTGCGGATGCGGCCGCTGGGGTCGGCATCCTGGGCGTGGATGCCGGCGGTGGCGACGAGCGCGACCATGGCGAAAAACAGCGCCCGTGTGCCGAAGGTTTTTGCAGTAGCGCACCGTGTGCGCGAGCCGGACAAGCCCCTCTCCCCCCGGGAGAGGGGTTGGGGAGAGGGTTCGGCAGGAGCAGAACATGCGGCGGCGTCCGCGCCTTCATCCGGCCCTGCGGGACACCTTCTCCCGGAGGGAGAAGGGAGTGAATTGCCGGGGGATCGTCGGCCAGCGACGGCGGGGGATTTCACGGGGCGACGCCCTCGCCCCACTGCTTCTCGGTGTCGCGGATGGCCTGCTCCAGCGTGGGCAGGTCGTGGCTGGCCACGGTCGCCGGCACCGGATCGAGGCCCAGCGTGGCCACCATCTGGCCGTAGGCGCCCTGGTAGTCGGCGTAGCTCTGGTACAGCTTCAGTTCGGACATCAGCGCACTGGTGGCGGCGCGGATCTCCGCCAGCTTGCCCTGCGCATCGACCTGCGCCGCGTTGCGGGTGTGCTCCAGGATGCGCTGTTCGACATCGCTCAACTGCCGCGTCAGCTCGAATTGCTGCTTGCGGCTGGTGTAGTCGATGTACGCCACGTGCACCTGGGTCAGCACCGCCATGTTCAGCGCCAGGCGCTGCTCGCGCGCCAGCTCGTACTGCGCGTTGGCGGCGGCCTTGATGTGCTTGGCGCCCAGCAGGTTGAGCAGGTTCCAGCTGACCTGCAGGCCTGCGTCACGCCACTCGTTGTTGACCAGGAAATCGTTGCTGTCGTAGTGGGCGCCCACGTTGAACTCGATGCCCGGCAGCAGCTTGGCCATGGCCTTGTGCGTCTCGGCCAGGCCGATGCGCTCGTTGTAGCTCGCTTCGATCAGCTCGGGACGGTGCAGCAGGGCCACCTGCTCCATCTTGTCCGGCGCGATCGACAACTCGGGCAGGGCGAAACCCTCCGGCGGCGCCAGCTCGTACGGCTTGCCCGGCTGCAGGTTCATGATGGAGGCGAGCTTGGGCTTGGCCTGGGCCAGTTCGTCGCGGATGGTCTCCAACTGCAGCACCAGATCCAGCAGTTCGCGCTGGTAGCCAAGCGCCTGCAACGGGTTCTTCAGGCCCTGCTGCTCGATCGTGCGCGAATCGCCTAGTGCCTGCTGCGCCTGGGTCAGCAACGGCTCGATCTGCGCCTGCAGCTTCTGGGCGCCAGCCGCCTGCCAATACGCCTGGCGGGTCTGCTGCATCAGCAACTGCACCACCTTGCGGCGGCGCTCCTGCGTGGCCAGCACGCGGTCGGCCTGTTGCCGCGCGCCGTAGTAGCTCACGCCGAAGTCGAGGATGTTCCAGGAAAGCCCGAGGTCGGCACGGGTCGCCTGCCGCTCGCTGGAGGTGGAGGGCACCAGCGACTGCTGGCCGGTGACGATGTCCTGCGAGGAGGAGGCCAGCACGTTGTCGCGGCTGGTATAGCCGGCCGCGGCGGTGAGCTTGGGCAGCAGGTCGAAGCTGGACAGATCCAACTGCCGCTGCGCCAGGGCCTCTTCCATCATCTTCACGCGGTTGTCGAGGTTGTACTTCAGCGCGCGCGCCATCGCCTCGTCCAGCGTGATCGGCCCGGTCACCGGCGCCTGCTCGGCGAACATGGCCTGCGCGTCGGACTGCAGCGTGGCGCGGCGCTGGTCGAGCGTGAGCGGACGCGGATGGATGGCGCAACCTCCCAGTACCAGGGTGGCGAGCGTGGCGGCGAGGATCTTCTTGGGCATCAGGATGGAACTCTGCACGGCACGGCTCTCCGTAGCGGGACGAAAAGGGGCGATGAAAGAAAGGGTCTGGCGGTTCATGAGCGTACCGCCTGGGCGGCCTGTTGCTGGCGGGCCACGGCAAGGTGATGCAGCAGGCTGGCATGGTCGGTGGTGCCGTGCTGGCGCTGTTGGCCGAACTGCGCTTGCAAGGCCGGCTTCGCGGTGGCCAGCGGCTTGCCGCCGGCATCATCCGCCGGCCGCCCGGCGCGGGCCTGGCGGTCATGTACGCCGCCGCCGACGGACAGGGTCAGCGGGATGGTGCGCACGTGGCCATGGGCGTCGAGCACGGTCACCTGCAGCGACAGCGCGCCGTCGAAATGGGCCGGCGGCGCGCCGTCGAGGGTGCCGGCCACGGGATCGAAATGCAGCCACGTCGGCAGCGGCCGGCCATCGGCCAGGGTCACCTGCAGCACGCTCTGGCCGTCCGGCCGGCCAGGCAGCCGCATGTCGAACGGTCTGCCGGCGGCTACCCAGATCGAGGGTGGCCAGGCGGACGCGTCGCGGGACGATGCGGAAGCGTCGCGCGACAACCCGGCCAGGCCGTCCAGCACGCCGCCGACGTGCTCGGTGGGCAAGGCAAAGAGTGGCGCCGGAGCCGCCTCGCTGAAGAAGATCGTCGGCAGGTCAGCAGGCTGCAGCGACGACAGCAGCGACACGCTGCTGTCGTGCGTGATGCCCGAGGCCGCCGGCAGGATCACCGGCAACGGCAACACCACCGGCGTGACGCCACCGACCGTGTAGGCCTCCCCCTCGGCGCCGACGGCCAGTGCATTGCCGGCGGTATCGGCGATGCCGCTGCCGTTGGCGACAAGGTTCAGCTTCAGGCTGCCGCTGCCGCCCACGTCCTCCAGGTGCACGGTAAAGCTGCGCCCGTCGACGCGGGTCACCGCGCCGATCGTGCCGTGTGCGCTGTCGGTAGCGACCAACGCGAAGTCGGCCGCGTCGACACCTTCGACGTTCTCGTCGAACGTCACGGTGTAATCCAGGCCCTGCTGGCCGCTGTTGGGGCTGCCATCGGCGCGCTGGATGGACACCACCTGCGGCGCATGCGTATCCACGGCGTAGATACTGGACGCCGTCCGGCCGACGCCGGTGTTGCCCGCGGCATCGGTGTAACCGGCGCCGTCCAGCGTGATGACGTTGCCGGCATCGCTGACGTCCACCGCCGGTGTGAACGTGGCCGTCCAGGTCACGCCGCCATCCGTCGTTGCCAGGCCGCTCAAGGTACCGTGGTCGATGATGAAGTCAGACGCATCGAGGCCACTCACCGCCTCGCTGAAGCTGATCGTCACCGTGCTGGTGTCACCCGCCTTCAGTGTCACGTCGGACAGCGCGATGCTGGCGGTGGGCGCGATGCCGTCCACCACGATGGCGTGCTGGCCCGCGACGGAATCGGCGCCGCCGGTGGCCGGCAGGGTCAGCACCGCGTCGACGCCCCCGCCGCTGCGGATGGTGCCACCGTCGAGCACGAGTGCCGCAGTGGAGGCGTAATCCAGGTCGGCGCTGGTGTCACCGGCCTGCACGGTATAGGCGAAGGTCAGCGTGGTGCCGCCCGAGCCGGAGACGTAGGTCGCGACGCGGTCGACCCCGCCGGTTTCCATCAGCAGGGTGGGCGTGCCGCCGCCGTCCACCACGACCACCTGGTCGAAGGTGACGGTGAGGTGGATCGTGTCGCCGACCTTGTAGCTGCCATCGGGCGTGGTGCTGCTGACGTCGGTCACCTTCGGCAGGCCGAGCAGGTTGACCGTGTCGGTGGCCGCGACGCTGGCTTTGCTCCCGTCGTCCGTGGAGAAGTCGATCGTGCGGTCGCCGTAGCTGGTGCTCGTGCTGGAGAAGGTCACGGAGGACAGCGCACTCGCCCATTGCGTGTTCGTCGCGGTCGCGCCCGACGAAGTCAGCGTCAGCATGCCGGTCGCCGCGTCGTAGCTTGCGGCGATGTTGCCGAACAGCGCGCTGCTGGTATTGGTAAAGCCGAGGACGTCCCCGCTGTGGAAGCCCGCGCCGATCGAAACGCTGGCTGCGGACTGGGTGGCGTCGTCCAGGTCGGACACGGTGATGCCGCGGTCGATCGTCACCGGCGCGGTGCTGAACACGTAGTCCGTAGTGCCGCCCGTGGTGGTCACGATCGGTGTCTGGTCGATGGCCGTCACGGTGATCGCGCGCGTGGCCGTGTTGCTGGTGGTGCCGGCGCCGTCCACCGCGGTGAAGCTGACCGTGCGCGTGGTCGTGTCCGGCGTGATCGCCGTGTCCGTATAGGTGACCGTGTCCAGCGCGCTCTGCCACTGTGCCAGCGTGGCCGTGGCGCCGGCCGAGGTCAGCGTCAATACGCCCGTGGCCGCGTTGTACGAGGCCGTGATGTTGCCCATCGTCGAGCCGTCGTTGGTGAACGCCAGCACGTCCTCGCCAGCATGGAAGCCACCGGTGATGGCGATGGTCGTGGAGGCCAGCGTCGTGCTCGCGCCGTCGGTCAAGGTCAGGCCGGCGTCGATCGCCACCGGCGTCGAGGCCGTGTTGTCGCCGGCGACGAACGAGACGGAGCCCGCGTCGGTCGTGATCGTCGGCGGGCCGAGGACGTCCACCGTGTCGGTCGCGACCGCACTGGTCTTCATGCCGTCGCTCGTCGCGAAGGAAATCGTGCGATGACCCGGCGTCGCGCTGGCACTGGCCGAGAAGGTCACGGCCGACAATGCGTTCGCCCACTGCGCATTCGTGGCCGTCGAGCCGGACGAGGTCAGCGTCAGAACGCCCGTGGCCGCATTGAACGAGCCGACGATGTTGCCGAAGGTCGTCGAATTGCCGTTGACGAAGGCCAACGTGTCGCCGCTGTGGAAGCCCGCGCTGATCGAAGCCGTGCCCGACGACTGCGTGGTGTTGTCCAGGTCGGAAACCGTGATGCCGCCGTCGATCGTCACCGCCACGGTGCCGCCCACGTAGTCCGTGGTGCCGCCAGTGGTCGTGACGATCGGCGTCTGGTCGACGGCGGTGACCGTGACCGTGCGCGTGGCGGCCGCGCTGTCGGCAGTGCCGTCGTTGACGACGAAGCTCACCGTGCGCGTGGCGGTGTCGGGGGTGATCGCCGTGTCGGTGTAGGTCACCGAGCGCAGCGCCGCCTGCCACTGCGCCCGCGTGGCCGAGCCGCCCGCCGAGGTCAGCGTCAGCACGCCGGTGGACGCATCGTAGCTGGCCGAGATGTTGCCCATGCTGCTGCCGTCGTTGGCGAACCCCAGCACGTCCTGGCCGGCGTGGAAATTGCCGGTGACCTCCACCGTCGCCGAGGCCAGCGAGGTGTTGTCCACGTCCGACACGGTCAGGCCGCTGTCCACCACCACTGGCGTGCTGGCCTCGTTGTCGCCCGCCACGAAAGCGGCCAAGCCGCTGTCGGTGGTCACCACCGGCGCGTCATTGACGGCGACGAGGGTCACGGTCGCGCTGATGTTGAGCGTGGCGGTGTCCGCGCCGCCGTTGGCGGTGCCGCCCGAATCCTGGATGCTGGTCAGGGTAACGGTGCGGCCGCCGGTGGTGGTGGGGTTGTCGCTGCTGTTGCGGTAGGTCAGGCCGTTGACCAGCGTCTGCGCCGCGGCGGTGCTGTAGTCGCCGGTCTTGGTGATGGTGACGGTGGCGGTGCCGCCCGCGGCCGAAACGGTGACCGCGTAGCCGTTGGCGCCAGTGGTGGCGCTGTTGCCGTTGATCAGAGCCACGGCGGTGCCGTCCACGCTGAGGATTTCCGCGGCGCCATCGGCCACTCCGCCGACCGTCAGGGCTATCGCATGGATGTTCTGGCCGGCTTCGATCGTGTCGATGGTGGTGCCGGCGAACAGCTGCACCGCGCTGCCGCCCTCGGTGAACGTGGGCGCATGAGTACTGCTGCTCAGCCCGGGCGCGTCGTTGACGCCGGTGATGCTCACCGTCTTGGTGGCGGCCATGCTGTCGCGGGTGCCGTCGTTGACGGTGAAGCTGATCGTGCGGGTGCTGGCATCCGGGTCGTCGGAGCTGTCGGCATAGGTCACCGCGCGCAATGCAGCCTGCCACTGCGCCTTCGTGGCCGGGCCGCCCGCCGAGGTCAGCGTCATCACGCCGGTGACGGGGTTGTAGGTGGAGGAGATGTTGCCCATGCTGCTGCCGTCGTTGGCGAAGGTCAGCACGTCCTGGCCGCTGTGGAAGCCGCCGGTGATGCTCACCGTCGCCGACGCCAGCGAGGCACTGTCCATATCCGTCACGGTCAGGCTGCCGTCCACCGCCACCGGGGCGCCTTCGATGAAGGCCGTGGTGCCACCGCTGGGGGTTACGACCGCCGAGGCATCCACGTTGCTGGCGGTGATGCCGTTACCGGTGTCCGCCACGACGATGGCCGCATCGGCGCCGGCCGCCCAGTCTTCCCCGGCCGCCAGGTTGTAGGTGGTGCCGCCGGTCGAGCCGGTGCCGTTCTCGTCGATGATCTGGTCGATGCCGGCCTTGTCGGTAGCGCTCAGGTGCAGCGTGAAGCTGGTGGCCGAGGTGATGTCCACGTTGGCGGTGTCGGTCAGCGTGTAGATGGCGCCGCCCTCGCCAGTGAAGGTGAGCTTGTTGGCGACGATGTCGTTGGTGGCGCCGGCACGCGACAGGAACCCGCTACCGGTCACCACCACGGTACCTGTGGCCGCATCGTAGGTCGCCGAGGTGATCGCCGGCACCGCCACGTTGCTGACGGTGATGGCGTTGTTGGTGGTGTCGGCCACGGCCAAGGTCGCGTCGGCGCCGGCCGCCCAGTCCTCGGCGGCGGCGATGTTGTAGGTGGTGCCGCCGGTGGAGCTGGTGCCGTTCTTGTTGATGAACAGGTTGACGCCGGCCTTGTCGCCGGCGCTCAGCGTCAGCGTG
>Ga0206102_1000590_pt1 | contig 11067 bp, 2 predicted proteins | sample 1B1Ametagenome_FD_148645 | JGI IMG/M metagenome (GOLD analysis project Ga0206102, IMG submission 148645) | Enriched microbial communities from leaf-cutter ant dump, University of Wisconsin, Madison, United States - 1B1A | ecosystem: Environmental > Terrestrial > Nest > Insects nest > Nest dump... | reverse complement strand
TCGATTAATTAATTTTCTTAAGGAGTTGCTGAAGGAAGGAAATTTCTAGACTAATTTTGTTTGAAATACGATCTCTTGTGTTTTAGGCCGCTTCGAAGTCTCATTTCTAACTATCTTTCTCTCAACCTCCTCTTTTGTTTTGTTTTACTTTTATATCTCTTCAATGAACATGCCTTTGGATACTGAGAGATGATAAGACTCTTTCGTTTGATTTTGAATTAGATAAGGTGAGTTCGGGGGATATTGTCTTCTCTTTTGTAGGCGATGAACAAAAGCACTCGATTAAGTTATATTAGTATAGGCTTATTCATTTGAGAGAAGAAGAAGAATTAAATTTCCTTTCTTTTAGATATGCTGGAGAATAGGTAGTGCCGCCAATCGACTTAATTTTAAAATATGATTCTCTTTGTATCAAATATTGAAGGAAGAGATATTTTCTCCTTATTTCTCATTAAATTAAGAATTGACGAACTTACTAGATAATTATTTCTACACTCTCAGATATAGTCATATGAGACCATAATATTCACTCTTTATCTCTTGAGCGCTTAAGAGGTCAGGGCTTAAAGATATTTTGTCTTATTAAAATTAATAAAATGGGCAGCATTATTCTGAATAAATCTTTCTTTTTTTTTTTGAAACGCTTTGCTTGCTTTATTTTATCAGTAGGAAATAATTTCAATAAGCACTCCTTCAAAAGCATAAAAGTTGTCATTTATGATGGGCCTAAAAATTTATTAATTTTATTCTCATCATACAAACAAATTTTTCTTGGAAGAAACCATCATAATTGCTTGGCTGTCTGCTTTGAAATATGGTATGTTGTCGAGTGACTTTTGATCATAAACACACCATGATAATATCATGTCAGAAGCCTTTTTATAATTCACCAAGTTCTTTTCAATGAGAACTTTTGTCATTCATCTTTTAAGTCCTCGCCCTCTCTAGAAGGTATGAGTTAAAGAGTTAAAGAGTTAAAGAGTTAATCATAATCTTATCCTTCAGGCTTTGGAAAACATTCTGACTTCTTCTTGTCTACCTTAAGGATTCTTTCTCGTTGGGAAGTCCCAAAAATTTACAAATCAAAGTCTTTGCTTGGTTGTATTGAAAGATACTTTCTTGAAAGCTTACAATCATCATAATGAGGCAAAGCAGCCCAATTCGAGTTGACTTTGCGAAGGATATACTTCCTAAAAATTCCGCATTTCTCTGGATTCACAGTTCGACTACCTCATGTTTGCTTTCGCGACTAGTCAAACTTCCAAGGTGTGGTTGTTATACTTCAAGATTCTTCTCTTCATGATTCTCTCTTGGCATTTGGTGTCCTTTTTAAGCTTGATATGGTTATCTCTTAAGGCAGACCTATAATTTGCAATTTCCTTAATCTAATAGTTAACGTACTGAGGTCAATATATTTATGGAATGAAAGACAAACCTCCTCATAATATGGCTCTGTGGCTATCCAAAGAGTGTTTAAGTATGACACCTCATTAAGAAGAGCGTCCGATCTAAGAAAGTTCGTCAATTTGATGATGTAAACCTTAAATTGCTAGCTAATCGCGCGTTACAAAGCACTGGTGCTATACCCTACTTACTTTCAGAGATTTCAATAGTGAATTGCACAAGTATAAGGCTATCTATGAGCTGAGAGAAGCAATGGCTACTCCACAACATCACGATGCGTTTACCATGGTTTTCGTTAGGTAATTCTCGCTGCCAATACTTTGATTAAATTTAATTCATTTAAATATTAACTTTTGACTAAAAGTTCGGGGCGGGAAAGCATGGCGAGTCCAAAGATAGGATAGGACAAGAAATAGTTCTGACTGCCAAACTTCCACACTTTATGGCCAAGTCCAGGAGGTTTTGGCTCAACCATGCTTCATTGGACAGATCATCTTGAAAATAGGCCTATTTACTGCCAGAGAGGGGAATCTTCATAATGGTTAATTGGGCAGAAAATTTTCGTCTCATTATAAAAAAAAGGATGGATTTCAGGAGTGGAATTTAGAAATTCCAGCCTTCAATGTGTCTAGACGAAGAACATTTGGGTAATGCTTCCTGGAATAAATACATTCCGCCCTTTTCGAGCATTAATTAAAAATTAATTAGACCTGGAATAATGATATTCCAGCCCTGGACAGGAATATCCATAGTAAGACGAACATAGGACAACTCTTAAATTGATTTTAGCCACAAAATAATTTCAAACTTACTAGAATATTCATATCTGGACGCCACAAGACTGAATACAGTGATGCCCAAAATGAGATTCAAAACACAAAAGGCTGGCCTTTTTGGAGGGAAAAAATTTTAAAGATTTGTATTGCCAAGGATGCAAGAAGAGATAGTCTATCGATACGAAGGGAGCCTTCCCCGCCTAGTGACAGCGCCCAGCCACGTTCAGTTCTCTTTCTTCAAAGCTCTATTTATCCACCAGTCTATCAGAGTTTGGAAGGATCCTGTATCAGCCTGTCCCTCATAGGACACCAAGATCTGCTCTAGTTCGAACCCCTGAAGCGATGTTTGCATTTGAAAAATCTGCCCTTAGAGCTCAACAAGGAGAGACTTGATCTCTAAGGGCTTCATTCACACACAGAACGGCCTTGCGAGGCAGTTTCCTCAACAAATCTCTGATTCGACCAAGAATCTCGCTGTTGAATTTGCCTTACCCGGATCCATATTGTATAACCCCATAAGCTTTAAGTCAACGCACAGAATGTCTCGTTTTTTTAGAGATAGAAGAGACTTGGTGGGAAGAGACCATGAGACCTGTTAAAAATGAAGGATTGAATTAAGCCATATCTGAAAAAGGAAAGACTTTAGAGAATATCGAAAGAAAAATTGATGTAAAGAACAAAAAATATCGATAGAAACACTGCAAAGATGGAATTAAATACCTAGAAAAGTATTAGATTGATGAAATTGCTGAATTCTTATCAACAATTAAGAAGCAAAAACAATTCAATGAGAAATTTTCTTCTGTTGACCTTCATAAATTTGAATCGAACTCCTTATTGCTCACCATTGCCTGGGATGGTCTTTATATTTGCAGTCTGAGCACCAACCTTTTCAATTACTAGTAACAAATTTATTCGTTCATATTTGTTTGTAAACATATTTTGAAGTATTTTAAAGTGTTTCCTCTGTGCAAGTTCCCAAAGAGTTATCAAGATACAGACAGGTATAACCAGAAATGTTAGATTGAATAAATCCTTTCTAGACTAGGCATTTTGTATAGAGAGAGAGAGAGAGAGAGAGAGAGGAACTGAAAAGAGCCTTCTCAAAAGAGAAAATATTCTCAAATCGAAACACTTTTTAAATATATTCAAGTGCAAAAAGATTCCTAGACCTTGCTGATTTTCCCTAAACATGAGAAGCTGTGCTTGTTCAAGACACTTGGACTTAGGAGTAAGATAATAGAACTGTTTGATTGTTATTAGCATTGAGGGTAATTTTAATTAATTAGCTATACCCATGTCAGATAAATCACAGTTAGAGGTCGCAATGTATGGCTGAAAGCAGCGATTTTTTTTTTCTCAGCTGTGATAAGCTATTATAAATGTGGATAACCTTTTTTTAATGTCATGAAAGAATTAGATAATAGATCTGGTGATCACTTTCTTGAACAAGGAGATAATCGAGCATGAAAAAAGGTTTACATAAATGGAGATAATCTACAACTTTTTGACAGACTTAAATCTCTTTCAGCCACCTTTTAGTGCATTAAAGCAAACATAAAACTCATAGATTCTACAAAAGGATTTATCAAAACTATATTTAGACTTGTTAGTAGGAACACTATTTTCTTGAAGAAAGACATATATTATAACCAAATTTTTAATGTGGAGCTGACCATAGGCATCCTCCCTTCGTAGCGGCTCTCTCATCTGTGGAGCCGCCCATAAGTATTAGCGTATCCATCTGAGTTCGGCCTTCGCCCATCTGAGCTCGGTGCTTCACTTTCGGCATAGTTTACACCTTGAGGCCGACTCTGCCCCTAGGTTGCATATTCAAAGGCTATTGGTAGCAACATACCTACCAGCGTCCGACCTTCGCCCATCCGGGCTCGGTGCGTCGCTCAAGGCAGCCCAACCTTGAGGTCGACTCTGCTCCTCAGGTTGCGTATCCGAAAGCCCTTAGTGGCCACACTAATAAATTTTTAATTTTTTCACCTAGATGAATCTTGATTGAACACCAGAGTTGAAATTTCAAAGCTATGATATTTAATTAGAGTATAAGGTCTTCAGGTGGAAACCCTCTTACCCCGACATTTTGATTATCACTTTATGAATGAAATATTTACTAAACCTTTTGCTTTACTCGATTTTTTCAGTAATTTTTTAAATGCCGATGCAAATTTATTCATTAAATCAAATATTTAGATATATGCACACTTTCCTTTCAATTTGACGAAATGTATCATATTAGTATGTATATCTACAAACAGCAATCTCATGATCCTTATCTTTAATCACATGTTTCTTATAAATGTCTAATAAGTATTCAACCTCCGTTATCTCCTTCTCCTTCTCTTTGAGACTCTTTTTTTTCTTGTAAGCATCAAGATCTTTTTTCTAGCCGCTTTGTTCTTCTGAAGTAGCTTTATTGCACTTCTGGACAAGATCTCATCCTTCTGGTCAGAACTTCAAGTTCTTGAGAAAAACAAAATCTTTCCTTTTGATCCTAAAGGACACAATTAGTCCGAACGAAACGAAAACAGAGATTTCCAAAGTTTCAAATTATATTGTCATTATTGAGTCAATACAATCATTACAAAGCAATAAGGGAGGACTTCATAATATAAAATAAGACTTTGCTGACTCAGGGGGAGGGAGGGGGGTCTGAAAAAAATTTTATAACTGACTTTCGAGGGAGGGGGGTTTTTATTTCAAGGAAATCCTCAGTCAGGCTCGGATTTCATGACTGACTTTCTATGAAGGGGGAGGGGGTTTAAGAACCAAGTCAGCAAAGTCTTACTTTTTTATTATGAAGCCCTCCCTCATTTAATTGTCAATCCAAAAATCCAGGTATTAAACTTTTCCTCAATTTTTAATAACTATTCTGATTACGTGTCAATACGATGCCCTCAAAGAACTTTACACAAATTAAAATTTTACACAAACGTTTTAGCATTTTAAATTTAAAGATGTCTTCTCGAGATGATCAACGAATTTGAAAGCCAACACAAATAAACAACGCGGTCCCAGTTCAAAAATATCTATAATTTCGAAGTTTAGTGTCTCAAAATGTACCTATTGTCAGCCTTTTCAGAATTTTCATTGGCTGATTCAAATCAAATAATTGCCATTCAAAGACGTGTCCAGGGACTATTCTTCCATACTTAAATCCTTTCTATTGTGACCTCGAGCCAAAGACAGTTCAGTTAGAAGATAAGTAAGGCCCTCAGCTACTTAAGTTTATAAAGTTTCTTGCAAGAAATAGTCTTGGACATTCAAGGTTTTGTTGCCAGAGGATAAATTAAGGTGGCAAGACCATTAGAAAAGTACACTATAATTTTCACAGAAGAAAAATTTAATCTTTATTTTACGATTGAACCATTCCTAACACTATTTAAACCAGCAGAAAATACTTTTTTTATTAATATCTTTAAAGATAAAAAACGAAATGAAGCATCTTTTGGTAACTTTATTTGTTCTCATCAAGTTATCAAGCGGAAGTGTATCTAATGGATTTCTATCCCCAGAGACCACATGTCCAGCTGGAACCTTTGAGTCAAACACTTCATGTTTGATATGTCCTGCCGGAACATACTCTGAATCGAACTCTACTTCATGTACTACATGCCCTACTGGAACATACTCTGAATCGAACTTTGCCTCATGTATTACATGCCCTGCTGGAAGCATATCAGATGTAGGAAGTTCAACCTGCTTTTTATGTCCACCTGGAAGCTTTGAGTCGAATAATGTATGTTCAGTATGTCCTGAAGGAACATATTCTGACCAGGTTGGCTCCACTGCATGTATTCCATGCCCACCTGGAACATACTCTACAGATGGTGCAGTCACATGCATTTCATGTCCTGCTGGAACATACTCTGAATCGAACTCTGCCTCATGTCCTATATGCCCTGCTGGAAGCATATCAGATGTAGGAAGCTCAAGCTGCATGTTTTGCCCCGCTGGAAGATTTGAGTCGAACAATTCATGTTGGGACTGTCCTGCCGGAACATACTCTGAATCGAACTCTACCTCATGTCCTATATGCCCTGCTGGAAGCACATCAGATGTAGGAAGCTCAAGCTGCGTGTTTTGCCCCGCTGGAAGATTTGAGTCGAACAATTCATGTTGGGACTGTCCTGCCGGAACATACTCTGAATCGAACTCTACGTCATGTACTACATGCCCTGCTGGAACATACTCTGAATCGAACTCTACCTCATGTTCTATATGCCCTGCTGGAAGCATATCAGATGTAGGAAGCCCAAGCTGCGTTATGTGTCCCGCTGGAAGGTTTGAGTCGAACAATTCATGTTGGGACTGTCCTGCCGGAACATACTCTGAATTGAACTCTACATCATGTACTACATGCCCTGCTGGAAGCATATCAGATGCAGGAAGCTCAAGCTGCCTTACATGTTCACCTGGAAGCTTTGAGTCGAACAATGTATGTTCAGCATGTCCTGCAGGAACTTTCTCTGAAGAGGGTGGCTCCACCCCATGTATTGAATGCCCAAGTGACACATGGTCTGAATCAAATTCTACCTCATGTAGTAACGAATTGTATGAACAAAAGCTGGCAGGACTTTTTTATATAGTTAATTAATAAACAAGTCATATTTCCTAAAGCAAGTAAGTCTAACCAAAAATAGAGAACATGGATAAGTTTATTCATTAAAAGTGCCCAACAAGGCTGAAAAGAAATTAAATCGTCTAATTAGGACTGATTTTGAGTTATTGATTTATCATAGCATTAGAATTCAGATGGTGGTAGGATTGTAGATAAACACAAGCAGATTTAAGCAGCAAAACTCAATCTCAAGCTCTTTTTAGCTTATACGATATAAAACTAAACTAAGTTCAGCCTTTAGGTTAGTCTCAATTGCTATTCTTGTTGAGATCGGGACTGGCTTTGTCAATCAAGCTTTTGGCCCAAATCGAAAACTGAATTGATTAGTAGCCAATCTAACTATTTGAGCAAAACACAAAAGTTCGCTTTCTGTTTGAATTATCCCAGATAACTGCAACGCAAGCAGCCAATCATTTCTCTTTTAGGTGGCTGCTAAGTCTTAGACATTTCTTTATTTTTTGTCTTTCTTAAAAATTTAAGTAATGAACCAATTAGAATTAAATAAAATTCTGAAGACTTCTGGATTTTGGATCGAAAATATCCTATAGGAAGCTCTATGAAACATAGAAGTTTTTATAGAAAATCTATAGATACGAGATTTTCATAGAAAAATCATAGAAAACTTCAATTTTATAGAAAAAAGTTGCGTACAATCATAGAAGATGCTATTTTGATAGAATATTTTGCTATCAAACACAGAGAAAAAGACAAGAAATCTTTGTTAATTTTAGTCTTTTGAACTCCTATGCTAGTTAGAATTTCAGTTTGATAAATTTTATTAATAAAAACTACTTTTATCCCAGGCCCAAAAACACTAAAAAACAATATAAATCTTGTGAGAAGGCAGCAAAGCCAACTAAAGGCTCCAAGGCACAAAATCAAACTTTTAACTCTTCTCAAAGGTCCACTGGACAAGGACATTATACCACCTTTTCTGATAATATATACAGAGGTAATACTTATATGCTAAAATTCGTAAAGCCAGTCAACAACGACGTTCTATCTTGCATATGTTTAAAATGCAGAGACTCGAAAATAGGCCAAAATGGAGAAGCTTTACTCGTTAATAGTATTCATGATCACACTGGGCGAACCAAACATAGAGACAATACACCACAAAATGAGCTTCCTGTTTTAGATAAACTTATTGGGGACATAAAACGATATGATGAGGAAAATAAAGTTAAAAAAACAGGTGAATAAAGAAGCCAAGTAGATGAGAATAAAGAATATTTACATTCTATTGCCTTTCTGATGAGTAAAAATATATCATATTCTCAAATTGAGGATTGTTGGATAATGAGATGTTTTATCTAAAGATCAACTTGTTGGCATATATGATTAATGGCGTCAATAAAATTAATTTAGTATTCCAAGAACAAAGTCTCAATATTTCAGAGTATAAAACTCAGCTGATATGCATAGCTGGGTCCGAGGACCCGAGAATAAATAAAAATAAACTCAGCTGATTCGATGTTATGATTCTATTCTAGAGTTAGCAGCTAATTCAGAAATATTAGCCAAAGCAAAAACAGAACTTCTCAACCTCGATTGGAGCTATGAGACGAGTAAAAAGGTTTTTAAAAGTAGTGAAGACTTTATAGATATAGTAGCCGAAGAACTAGATTCTCAGTATAATGTTCTCAAATCAAAATCGATAGGTATAAAAGAAGAATTCTCAGCCATGTTTCTCAAGTTTTTGGGAAGTATACTCAGTATATTTGAAAAATATCTTCCTATCGGGAACAGTTTTGTTGATTCATTAGATTGGGCAGAGCTCAAGATACATATACAAATATTAAAATGAAGATCAAGACATTTTACAAATATTTTAATTCAATAAAAGAAGAAGATAAAGCGCCATTAAAGGGAGAATATCTACCCAGTTGATGGAAATATTAAAGTCTAAAGTCCTCTATTACAGAGAAAGTTCATCTAGTATTTTGCACATGTGGGGCCGAATCGAAAAGGATGAAAAATTAGTTTATCTCCCCAAACTTGCGAGATTCGCTCAATCACTCCCTACTGATTCTGCAACACTGGAGCAGAGCTTTTCTCTAATTAAATTGCTAAAGACTGATATCCGAAATATTACCGTATACTCTTGAAATAAATATAGCTCGAAATATTCATAGTTTGAAGGTTTTTGGCTCTTCGCTCACAATTTTTCAAGCGTACACAAAACAAACTGTTTTCAAGGATAAGATCATCAAAGATGAAGACGTTGTTGAAGAAACTAAGAAAGTTTATCGAGCAGTTACAGTTTCAGACAGCTGGATACAGAATTTCCGAGTTAGGCACGCCTTGGTGTGTCGAGCAATTACAACAAAGTGTGATAAGATTGTTGAAGAGATTAGGGCTTCTTTAACAAAATATTTCATTGAGCTTCATAATATTATTGACACTCACACACCAGCCTGCGTTTACAACATTGGTTATAGTTGTAATTGCTTGCGCAGATCGGCGCTGACTCTCTCCTCACTTCATATTCAAGGCTAGTAAACTCCACAACAAACCATTTAAAGATGACCTGCCACACCCATAACCTAAGTTACCATATGAAACAGAAGTCTTGTCTGTTTATAAAGAAATTACTTCTTTTACGAAATTTCTTATGTATTAAAAGCTATCCATCATGATATCAAAGATATGAACAATTAAACTGTCTGAATCCAAGGATTTCTAGTATGCTTGAAACCCTTCTACGCTTGAAATATTCATACGGACCCATCTCGAGCGGTTCTATTTATTTCGAGAGTAGACTATATACGTATATGTATATGTATATGCTGAGATAAACTAACCATTGGCTACAATGGTTTGGACGTATGAAAATATATATACTATCCAAGGTTTAAAAAGAAAAACAAGTATGGTTTCATACTTATTTCACGCCAAAGTCATCAATAATATACAACTTTAGGAAATAAAATAGGGACAAATTTTGCATAGAAACTAAAAAATAGAAAAATTCTATCTATCAGAGAAAATGCTAGGCAGTGCCGTTTTGTATAGAAAAAATCATAGGAGAAACATAGAAATTAAATTACTATAGGGTATTTTTTATAGAAAATTGTTGGAAATTAGATTTGTTTATAGAAAATTCATAGAAAAATCAAGGAATTTTTCAGAATAATAGTAAGAAATAGGTTAGGTTAACTTTCCGAGAAATTCCTATATCATAGAAACAAAAGATAGGAATTCCCATAGAACAAGGAAATTCGTAGAGTCTAAGGACCCGAACATCCACTGATGAAATGTTTAACTCGAGGCAAATGGAAAAATATGTCGGAGATATCTTCATGAGCAATATTTGAGTTGGGTAACAAAATAACTTCTTCTATCTCTACACGTCACAAAGTTGGTCTTCGAGGAAGGCTTGCAAAATTGGCTTCTGTTAAGCTTGATCCATTTATATTTAAGCAAATTTTCTTCAAGTCTAATTTACTACACAATATTCTTCCAAATAACAAAGCAAGGTTGCCCTGATAGGTAGGGCGAGGATTTTGGAAGCAAATCTTTCAGATGTAACAAATATAGGCTTATTCACTTGAACGTTAGCAAAGCTGAATCTGCCCTTTGTCGTTTATTTGCCTTTGAATTTGTTAAAACTTGAGCACTTCTCTATTACACTTGAAAATATCAAAATTACCTGTAAAACCATCTAATGGTTGGGGATTAGCTGTTTATATACTCACATAACATGCCTTGAAGGATTCAGACTTCAATAAAGGTTTGACTCTTTAAGGGGTATATTGATTTGCAGGAATTTTCCCTGTAAATACAGCCATTTCTTGCATAAACTTTTTCCCCAAGCAAAAAAGTACTTCCAATGTCATTTTATACGAAGATTAGCCTTACTAAAAAGATAAATAGTCTAAAATTTCTTAATTTCTGGGAAACTTTTTTAGGGAAGAAAACCTGATTTTGAGAGATGAGGACTTGTTTGAAGGAAAAACAAATTAATCTAGAGTTAATATACATTATCTAGGATAAACTATATTCCTTTAGGAAAAGAAAACTATGCAAAGGCTACAACACTGGGATTTTAGGGACGTCACTCTCTACCGCCAGGAATGTTGCCTAAATGTTGATTTAATATGAATGATCGATCTTAATCAATAAATGGATTTATAATATTAAAAAGTCATTAGAATCGATTATTCATAATTTAGGTTTACTATTTTTGAATTATAATTCTTGATGTAATGAATGCATTCTGTAAAAGGATATACGGTAAGTCTCATGAAAGAG
>Ga0206102_1000589_pt1 | contig 11087 bp, 11 predicted proteins | sample 1B1Ametagenome_FD_148645 | JGI IMG/M metagenome (GOLD analysis project Ga0206102, IMG submission 148645) | Enriched microbial communities from leaf-cutter ant dump, University of Wisconsin, Madison, United States - 1B1A | ecosystem: Environmental > Terrestrial > Nest > Insects nest > Nest dump... | reverse complement strand
TGGAGTACCCCGAACGCGCCACGCGCCTGCGCGATGAAACCCTGCAGCAGGTGGCCGCGCTGGAACCACAAGCCCTGCTGTCGTCCAATATCGGCTGCCGCCTGCACCTGGCCGCGGCGGACGACGCGCCATGGACAACATGGCATCCACTGACCCTGCTGGCCGGGCAACTGGACACCGCTCCCACGGAAACACCCAAGCCATGAACGTGCGCACCTTCAGTCCCCTCGATCGCCTGCTCGGCCACTGCGAACGCGCGCTGGAGGCGATCGCCGGCCAGCCGCCGGCGCAGCGGCCGTCGCCGGCCGGCGAACTTGCCGACCCGGCCATGGACGATGCCGAACGCCGCCACGCCGCCGGGCTCATGCGCATCAACCACACGGGCGAGGTCTGCGCCCAGGCGCTGTACCTGGGCCAGGCCGCCCTGGCGCGCGACGCGGACAACCGCGCGCACCTGCTGCACGCAGCCGCCGAGGAAACCGATCACCTGGCCTGGTGCGCCGAACGCCTGCGCGAGCTGGACAGCCGCCCCAGCCTGCTCAATCCGCTGTGGTATGCCGGCAGCTGCGCCATCGGCGCGCTGGCCGCGCTGGCCGGCGACCCGGTCAGCCTGGGTTTCGTGGTGGAAACCGAACGCCAGGTGGAGGCGCACCTGGCCGAGCACCTGGAAAAACTGCCCTCCCAGGATGCGCGCTCGCGCGCGGTGCTCACGCAGATGCAGGCCGACGAGGTGCGCCACGCACAGGCCGCGCACGCGCGCGGCGGCATCGACCTGCCGTTTCCGCTGCCGTCGCTGATGCACGCCAGCTCGATGGTGATGAAGACGGTGGCGTACCGGATCTAGGGACAAGAGACGGGCAGCGAGGGATGAAGGCGGAATCCTTGCCCCTCGCCCATCAAAAAAAACGCCCCGCACCGCATCGGGCGGAGCGAGGCGCGACAGGCGGCGTGCCGCCGTCGATCACATCAGGCCGATCACATCAGGTTGCGGCCGTGGAACAGCTCCTCGATCTCGCGGCTCACCAGCGACTCGATGCGCTGGCGCTCCTTGAACGAGAGATCGTCGGCGTGCGACTCGAACAGGTAGGTGTCCAGGTCGAAGTCCTTGATGTGCATCTTCGTGTGGAACATGTTTTCCTGGTACACGTTGACGTCGAACATCTCGTACTTCTGGCGGATGTGCTTGGCCAGGTAGTCCTGCACCGAGTTGATCTTGTGGTCGATGAAGTGCTTCTTGCCCTTCACGTCGCGGGTGAAGCCGCGCACGCGGTAGTCGCACACCACGATGTCCGACTCGAAGCTGTCGATCAGGTAGTTGAGCGCCTTCAGCGGCGAGATCACGCCGCAGGTGGCCACGTCGATGTCGGCACGGAAGGTGGCGATGCCGTTGTGCGGATGGGTTTCCGGATAGGTGTGGACGGTGATGTGGCTCTTGTCCATGTGCGCCACCACCGCGCCCGCGATCGAGTCGCGGCCCAGCTTCTCCACCACCGGCTCCTCGGAGATCAGCATCGTCACCGAGGCGCCCTGCGGGTCGTAGTCCTGGCGCGCGATGTTGAGGATGTTGGCGCCGATGATCTCGGCCACGTCGGTGAGGATCTGGGTGAGCCGGTCGGCGTCGTACTGCTCGTCGATGTACTCGATGTAGCGGCCGCGCTGCTCCTCCGACACCGCGTAGCAGATGTCGTAGATGTTGAAGCTCAACGCCTTGGTCAGGTTGTTGAAACCCTGCAGACGCAGACGGGGAAGGGGTTTGACCACGGGCGGCTCTCCATGACCGAACGACTCGGTCAGCTGTAGAGGCGGGTTAGCGACAAGGGTCCCCGCTGAAACGTATTGAAGCGCAGGCGGCAACCTGACGCGACCCTCGCGATCGGCAGGCAGGCTCGGCGCCGCCGAAAGACCGCGAAGTATGGGGCAAAAGGCGGTAAAACAGAACCTCCGCAAGGCGGGCTTGTTTGCCATAATGCCCAGCTGACGGCAGGGGGCGGCAACGGCACCGCGGCAGGCGCGTGAACCACCAGTAGGGGAGACCGAATTGGCCCAGCTCAAATATCAACTTCAGCAGGCTTTCGAAAGCTCGCAGGCTCCGCTTGGGTTCGCCCCCGATCCGGCCTCGATGGAGCGCTTTCTGTCGCTGTGCCATCGCCGCCGCTATCCGGGCAAGACAGCGATCATCCGTCCCGGCGACCCGGCCAACACCCTTTACTACGTGATCGAGGGCTCGCTGGCCGTCTGCACCGAGGACGAGCAGGGCCGCGAACTGATCCTGGCCTACATCAACCGCGGCCAGTTCATCGGCGAGATGGGCCTGTTCGTGGCGCAGGCGGCGCGCGAATCGGTGGTGCGCACGCGCACGCCGTGCGAGATGGCCGAGGTCAGCTACGAGCGGCTGTTCCAACTGATGGAAGGCCCGCTGCGCGAGGAGTGCCCCAAGATCCTCTGCGCGATCGGCTCGCAACTCACCCACCGCCTGCTGCGCACTTCACGCCAGGTCAGCCGCATGGCGTTCATGGATGTCAACAACCGCATCTCGCGCACCCTGCTGGACCTGTGCGAGGAGCCGGACGCGATGACCCACCCCGACGGCACGCAGATCCGCATCTCGCGCCAGGAAGTAAGCCGCATCGTGGGTTGCTCGCGCGAGATGGTGGGGCGCGTGCTGAAACAGCTGGAGGAGCAGCGGATGATCGACGTATCCGGCAAGACCATCGTCGTGCGCGGCACGCGCTGAGGCCCTCCCGCGGAACGGCTACCGGCGCGCGCTTATTGTGGGAGCGGCTTCAGCCGCGATGCTCTTTCTTCGGGCATCGGCAGAAGCATCGCGACTGAAGTCGCTCCTGCATTCAGGCCGTTCAGTACCAGGCGACCCGCGTCACGGCGCGGCCCAGCGCCTTTTCCACTTTCTTGCACAATCGCGGCGTGCCGTTGACGAGCACCGCTTCGTCCGCCGGCTTCAGCATCGGCGCATCCTGCAGCGAATCGCTGTAGGCCAGTTGCCATGCGGTGACACCGTATTGCGCCAGCGACTTCACCTTGCGCGCGCCCACGTTGTGGCGCAGCAGCCGCATGCCGATCCAGCTGGGGCGCAGTTGCGACGCCACGATCTCGAGGCCGGGCAGGCCCAGTTGGTCCAGCACACTGCTGACCAGGTGGTGTTCGCAACCGGTGACCACGATGACCCGGTCGCCGGCCGCCTGGTGCCGCCGCAGCGCGCGCACGCCATCGCGGCAGAACTGGCGCGGGCGGCGCACCAGCAGGCCGGCGAACGCCTCCGCCTTGCGCCGGTAGGTGCGCTCGCTCATGCCCAGCAGGGAAATCCGCGCCAGCAGCCGCAGCGGCCAGTTGCGTGAAAACGGCAGCAGCAGGATCAGCCCCGGCGCCGAGAGCAGTGCCATCAACTTGCAGCCCAGCGAACGCGCATAGCGTTCGCGCGCGAACAGCGCGAAGGCGTCGCCATGCATCAGCACGCCATCGAAATCGAACAGCACCACGCGCGCGGGGGCGGGGTCCGGCGATGGTGCCGGAACTGGAGTTTCATCGGCGGACATGGCGATCAGGCAGTGGCGAACAGCCGCTGCAGCTCGCTGCCGGGGTTTTCCGCCCGCATGAAGGCCTCGCCGACCAGGAACGCCTGCACGCCGCCCTCGCGCAGACGCGCCACGTCTTCGGGCGTGTGGATGCCCGATTCGGCCACCATGATGCGGTCGTACTCCATCAGGGCCTGCAGCGACAGCGTGGTTTCCAGCGAGGTCTCGAAGGTGCGCAGGTTGCGGTTGTTGACGCCGATCAGCGGCACCGGCAGCGCCAGCGCGCGCTCCAGTTCCTCCTCGTCGTGCACTTCGCAGAGCACGTCCAGGTCGAGCTCGGACGCCAGCAGGGAAAGCTCCATCAGCACGTCGTCATCCAGCGCGGACACGATCAGCAGGATGCAGTCGGCACCGATCGCGCGGGCCTCGTGCACCTGGTAGGGATCGATGATGAAATCCTTGCGCAGCAGCGGCAGCGAGCAGTTGGCGCGCGCCTGCTGCAGGAAGGCCTCGCTGCCCTGGAAGAAGTCCTTGTCGGTGAGCACGGACAGGCAGGCGGCGCCGGCCGCCTCGTAGCTGCGCGCGATGGCGGCCGGATCGAAATCGGCGCGGATCACGCCCTTGCTGGGGCTGGCCTTTTTCACCTCGGCGATCACCGCCGGCAACCCGGCATCGATCTTCGCCTCCATCGCCGCGGCAAAACCGCGGGTGGCCGGCAGGTCCGCGATGCGCGCCGTCAGCTCCGCCACCGACAGCTGGGCGCTGCGCTCGGCGATTTCCTCCTGCTTGCGGGCAAGGATGCGGTTGAGGATGTCGGTCATGGCGTGCTCGCTGTTCGGGTGAGGCGCCGCTACGGCAAACCGGCAAGGCGGCGAGTCGTGGCGATGAACGCGTCCATTTTCGCACGCGCGGCGCCGCTGGCAATCGCGGCCCGGGCCCGCTCGATGCCGGCGTCGATGCCGTCGGTCACGCCGGCGGCGTACAGCGCCGCGCCGGCGTTGAGGCAGACGATGTCGTGCGGCACGCCCGGCTCGCCGGCCAGCGCCTGCAGCAGCATCGCCTTCGACTCCTGCGCATCCTCCACCTTGAGGTTGCGGCTGGAGGCCATCGCCAGGCCGAAATCCTCCGGCTCCACCTCGTACTCGCGCACCACGCCATCGCGCAGTTCGCCCACCAGGGTGCAGGCGCCCAGCGAGATCTCGTCCATGCCGTCGCGGCCCCACACCACCAGCGCCCGCTGCGCACCCAGCGCCTGCAGCACGCGGATCTGGATGCCGACCAGATCGGGGTGGAACACGCCCATCAGGATGTTCGGCGCGCCGGCCGGGTTGGTCAGCGGGCCGAGGATGTTGAACAGCGTGCGCACGCCCATTTCCTTGCGCACCGGCGCCACGATCTTCATGGCCGGGTGATGGTTGGGCGCGAACATGAAGCCGATGCCCGTCTCGGCCATGCACTGCGCCACCTGCGCGGGAGCCAGGTCGATCACCGCGCCCAGCGCCTCCAGCACATCGGCACTGCCCGATTTCGACGACACGCTGCGCCCGCCGTGCTTGGCCACATGCGCACCGGCGGCGGCCGCCACGAACATCGACGCGGTGGAGATGTTGAAGCTGGATGCGCCGTCGCCGCCGGTGCCGACGATGTCCAGCAGGTGGCGATCGTCGATGCCGGCCAGCGGCACCTTCAACGACAGCTCGCGCATCACCCGTGCGGCGCCGGTGATCTCGCCGATGGTTTCCTTCTTCACCCGCAGGCCGGTGATGATCGCCGCCGTCATCAGCGGGGTCACCTCGCCGCGCATGATCTGGCGCATCAGCGAGATCATCTCGTCGTGGAAAATCTCGCGGTGCTCGATCGTGCGCTGCAGCGCCTCGCGCGGCGTGATCGCCATGTCCTCGGCCGGCATGCTCATGCCGCCAGCTTCAGCGGCAGCCCGAGGAAATTGCGCAGCAGGTCGTGACCGTGCTGGGTCAGGATCGACTCGGGATGGAACTGCACGCCCTCGATCGGCAGCGTCTTGTGGCGCAGGCCCATGATCTCGTCGATGGAGCCGTCGGCGTTCTCCGTCCACGCGGTGACGTCGAGGCAATCGGGCAGCGACGACTGCTCCACCACCAGCGAGTGGTAGCGCGTGGCCTCGAACGGATCGGGCAGGCCCGCGAACACGCCCTGCCCGCGATGGCGCACCGGCGAGATCTTGCCGTGCATGATCTGCTTGGCGCGGATCACCTTGCCGCCGAACGCCTGCCCGATCGCCTGATGCCCCAGGCACACGCCGAACACCGGAATCTCGCCCGCCAGGCCGCGCAGCAGATCCAGCGTCACCCCGGCGTCGTCCGGCGTGCCCGGCCCCGGCGAGATCATGATGTGCTCGGGCCGCAGCGCACGGATGCCGGCCACGTCCAGCGCATCGTTGCGCACCACCTTCACCTGCTGCCCCAGCTCGCCCAGGTACTGCACGAGGTTGTAGGTGAAGCTGTCGTAGTTGTCGATCATCAGCAGCATGTCGAGCGCGTCCCAGTGATTGCCTGTCTATCTTTACCACGGCCTCGCCGCGGCCGCCGGTCCAGCCGGAGCGGCGCGTCCGCCGGTCGTCGGAGCCATGCGGGACGACCATTTTCGCACGCATCCGGTCTTGAACGCAGTCGCGGAGCGCGCCAGTGGCGTGTGCGGGCGGCTGGCGCCGCGTCGCGAAGCGGGAACATCGGCGTCGGCGCTCATGGCGCGGCTTGCGCGGGCAGCCGCCACGGCAGTTGCAAGCGCCGGTATTCGGCCTGCGGCAGCAACACGAACACGGGATGATCCCGCGGCTTCAGCCAGGCCAGCAGGGATCGCATCGCTGCCGGCGCCATCGCGGTGCAACCCGTGGTGGCCGTGGTGGGGGACACCCACCGGTGGGCGAAGATGCAACTGCCCGCCTGCGGCGTGGCGCGGGGATTGTGTTCGATCACGAAACCCTGGCGGTAGCGCTGGTCGCCGGCAAAATGCAGGTCGCGCCGCATCGGCTCGCTGGCGCCTTTCACTGCCGCGTCGCCGACCCGCTTCGCGTCGACGATGCGGTTGTAGTGCGGCGAGGCGCTGACGTCGACGCACCAGTCGGTGACGGTGAGCGCGCGGTACGGCATCGCGGTGTCGGCCCGCGCCGCATAGCCGAACGCCTGGCCGATGCGGAACACGCCGGCGGGGCTGCGGTTGTCGCCTTCGCGCTTCACCGGCCCGCCGCCTTGCGACGCGTTCAGTCCAAGACCCCAGCCTGCACCGTTCCTGCCGACGGTCACCGGCGTGGCGCTTCCCACCATCCGCCAGCGGCCGCGCCTTCGCTCGAAAGTGCGCAGGATGCCGTGGTCGGCGTTCCAGCCGGCGGTGGTCACCACGATCATCTGGCGGGCGCCATGCCAGGGGACATCCACCGCACCGGCATGGACGGCACCGGCCAGCGCGAACGCCAGCACGGACAGGGAAAATGGACGCATGGTCATGGCCACCTCGCGCAAGGAAACGACTCGTGCCCGACCCGCGCCCTGGACCGGCCGGGCGAGGCGGTTGAGGTCGGCGATGTCCTGGCCGATCAGCCGCGGTGCGATGTGATGGCGGATCGCGTCGATGATCGAGCCGTGCGTGTCGCCGGTGATCACCGCCGTGGCCGGTGCCCCGCCGCAGCCGATGTTGCCGCTGCCGGCATGCAGCCTCGCCACGCCGTCCTCGATCGCGTCGACCGTGTGCAATGCGGTCTTGAACGGGGTCCCCGGCGGTACCCGCGGCATGCCGGGACGGATGTCGACGATCGTCATCGGGAAGCCTTCACGGAAACCTCTGCCTGCGCATCATTGGCGGATGCGCACGATGCTGGTCATGCGGTCGACAAAGGCCTGGCCGTCGTCGCGCAGCAACGGCAGCAACGGCGTCACCGAGACGGCGTTGAGCTTGATCCGTACCCGGCTGCCGTCGCCCTCGCGGTAGCTCACGCCAGCCACGTCGTGGATCACGTACGGCTGGCCGCCGAACTGGCCCAGCGCCATCATCACGTGGCCGGGCATGTAGACCAGGTCGCCCGCCTGCAACGCGTGCGCGGCGGCGACGCGATCCGCGTGGCTGTCCCTGTCGGTGAACACGCGATGCGCCAGCGCGGGGCTGGTTGCCTGCCGGCCGGTATTGCGCGGCAGCTGCACGCCCATGCTGCGATAGACGTCCGCCACGAAACCGCTGCAGTCGCGGCCGTCGTAGGCATGACCCCAGCCGTAGCGTTCACCGAGGAACTTGAACGCCTGGCGGATCAGGTTGGCGCGGGTCAACGGCAGGTAGCCGGCGGCGGTGTCGGTGTTTTTCTGCAGCAGCGCGGGCACGAGCCGCAGCTTGCCGCCGGCATCCCGCAACGGCAGTTGCAGTACGTGCGAGGCCTGGGGCGATTGCCCGTTCACCGGCAGGTCCGGTGGCACGTCCAGCACTGGCACGCGGGTGCCCATGTCCAGCGACAGTTGCGACAGCGCCGGTTGCTCGGGGGTGAACACGGTGCGCACGCTGGCACCCGTCACCACGCGGTACGGTGCCCTGTCGGCATAACCGAACACCTGCGCCGCACTGCCCTCGGCCACGTTCTCTTTCCGGGTCCACGCCGCATAGCGCGGGCTGACCACGAACAGCCACTGGCCATCGGCACTGGCATGCGCGATCACCACGGGCGTACCGGGGAATTCCGCGGTTTCCTGGAAACGGTCGATGTCGGTGTCGTGGTTCGAGCTGAACACCCGCAGCGCGGTGGGGAAGCGGCGCAGCGCGGCGCGGCGCACCACCAGGCCGTAGCGGGTGTCCTGCTGCGCGGGAACCGCCTCCAGCGCGACGTTGCCGGCCACGGCCCGCAGCGTGGCGGCGGACACCGGCGCACCGCTCGCGTCGTACAGCGGCTGCACCGGCAAGATGGACAGCGACTCGATCCAGCCCGTCACCCGCGCACGCTCCAGCGCGGGAGGCAACGCGCGCAGGTCGTGCATCGACGGATCGAGTTGCCGCAACCTGGCGTTCTGCGCCGTGATCGCCGCACCCTCCAGGATCACCCGGTCCGGCTGCGCCTGCAGGCCGATCCAGAACGCGGGCGTCAACTGCGCCTCGCCCACACCCGGCACGCCGGGCGCCGCCGGCGTGGGCGTGGCGAGAAACGCCAGCGTCAGCAAGGTGGCGGGAAAGAACAGTCGCATCATCCGGGTCCTGTCGAGGTTCAACCGAGCACCGTCATCGACATCGGGTGCGCCGCCACGATGCCGCGGCCGGTACCGAGGATATAACTCCCGTCGACGGCAGCGATCCGCGGGCATCACGCACCGCCCGCCCCGCGGCGGTCGCGCGGCGCCGGAGCGCATCTCGCGCGAGCGCCTGCGCTACCCTCGCAATCTGGTTCGATACGACAAGTCACCCCACCAGGAGAGGACGCCATGACACCCATCATCCGCACGACGCTGCTGCGCGGCTCGGCCTTGCTGCTGGCCTTCGGCCTGCCGGCGCTGCACGCCACCACCTACGTGTACGTTTCCAACGCCATCGACGGCACCATTTCGACGTACCAGCTGGCCGAGCAGACCGGCAAGCTCACCCCCGGCGCCACCGTGACCGCGGGTGGCAACGCGGCGGCGATGGCGGTCAGCCCCGATCATCGCTACCTGTACGTCAGCGTGGACAAGCCCACCCACGCGGTGCAGACCTTCGACATCGACCCGGCCACCGGCGACCTGAAGAAGTTCTCGCAGTCGCCGGTAGGCCACCCGATGGCCTATATCTCGCTGGACCGCGGCGGCAACTACCTGTTCGCCTCGTCCTACGACGACGACGTGGTGACGGTGACACCGATCCACGCCGGCAAGCTGGCCGACCAGCCCGCGCAGACGCTGAAGACCGACCGCAACGCGCACTCGGTGCACATCGACAACAGCAACCGCTACCTGTTCGCGCAGACCCTCGGTGGCGCCAAGGTGTTCCAGTACCGCTTCGACGCGCGCACCGGCAAGGTCACGCCGAACGATCCGCCCGCGCTGGACGTGCCGGCCGGGCTGGGCCCGCGCCATATCGCCTTTTCGCCCGACGACCGCTATGTCTACGTGCTGGACGAACTGCAGGACAAGGTGATCACCTACGCACTGGATCCGGCCACCGGTCGCCTGACCCGGCAGGCCATCACCAGCGCCCTGCCCGCCGACACCACCCTGGTGCCCGGCGCGCCGCGCTTCGTGCGCAACCCCACGCCGGCACAACGGCCGCACGCGGACACCAGCAACGACATCTGGTCCGCCGACATCCACTTCACTCCCGACGGCAGGTTTCTCTACACCTCCGAACGCACCAGCAGCGTGCTCAGCGCGCTCAAGGTCGACAAGGCCAGCGGCGGCCTGACCCTGGTCGGCACCTATCCCACCGAGAAGCAGCCGCGCGGCTTCGCCATCACGCCCGACGGCAAATACCTGATCTGCTCGGGCGAGAAATCGGACCACATCTCCGTGTTCGACATCGACCCCGCCAGCGGCGCGCTGAAGCTCAACGGCCGTTATCCGGTCGGTCAGGATGCGAACTGGGTCGAGGTGGTGAAGTTCTGACGTTCGTCGCGGTCGAGGGGTTCGTCCGCGGCAAGCCCTGCCAGTTCCTCGTAAAGCCCCAGCACTTGCTTCCCCCGCTCGCGGGGACAAGATGGCAGGATTGCCATCTTGAGCAGCAACGCTGCCCGAAGGGCTGATGCCATGGATGGCATCAGTTCAAGCTGCCCGAAGGACTGAAGGGGGGCTCTTCATTCTTGCGGAAAAGCCCAAGATCAAGAGCGCCCTCTTCCGCCTTCGGCACCTTCTCCCGCAAGCGGGAGAAGGGGATCCACGCTTTCAGCCTTTCGGCGGCGGTGCCGACGACTCGCGTTTGACCAGCGCGTACTTCATCACCTGGTGGTTGCCGGCCTTGGGCCGGCCGCCGCGCTTGCAGCGGATTTCCTCCAGCATCAGACGCACGGCGGTGCGACCCATCGCCGTCACCGGCTGGTGGATGGTGGTGAGCGTGGGCCAGATGGTGGTGGCCACGGGGGTGTCGTCGAAGCCGGTGACGGACAGATCGCCGGGCACGCGCAGGCCCATGCCGTGGGCCACCGCGACCACCGCGGCGGCCATGTCGTCGTTGCTGGAAAGAATCGCGGTGGGCCGGTTCTTCAGCTTCAGCAAGGTGCTGGCGGCGGACAGACCGGAGCGGTAGGTGAACAGCCCCGGCACGATGTGTGCGGCCGGCACCGTGAGGCCCGCCCGCGCCATGGTATCGACGAAACCCTGCGCGCGCAGCACCGCGGGCGTGTGCTTGGGGTCGCCCTTGATCAGCGCGATCGCGGTATGGCCCAGATCCAGCAGGTGCTGGGTCATCGCGCTGGCGCCCTGGTAGTCGTCGATGCGCACGGAGCTGATGCCCGCCACCGGTGCGCCGGTGGCCACCGCCACCACGGTGATGTTGGCCAGGTCCAGCTCGCGCTTGGTCTGGCGCGAGTCGCACAGCGGCGGCGGCAGGATCACGCCGTCCACACCGGTGTCCAGCAGGCGCTGC
>Ga0206102_1000585_pt1 | contig 11130 bp, 9 predicted proteins | sample 1B1Ametagenome_FD_148645 | JGI IMG/M metagenome (GOLD analysis project Ga0206102, IMG submission 148645) | Enriched microbial communities from leaf-cutter ant dump, University of Wisconsin, Madison, United States - 1B1A | ecosystem: Environmental > Terrestrial > Nest > Insects nest > Nest dump... | reverse complement strand
AATAATATGTGACCTCCACCTGAATAGGAGGATTTATGAATGCTGTAGCAATCCGTGTAACTAACCCACCAAATGAAACGATAATCAAAACCAGCAATTTAGTGTTAGTCGGAAGACTTAAAATCATCATTAGGCCGGCGATTATTGCAATGACTACGCCAATCTGCACAATCTGACGCGGGGAAACCTTCTGCTTATTCATATAAAGCATTATTTTATTGCCCAGCAAATAACCCAACGCTATTGCTGTAAATATAAAAGAATAATAAGTGTTATCTACTTTATATTCATCAATATACATATAACTTGACATTGAAATAAAAGCATAAAATGAAGCAAATGCTCCACCAACAACTATTGAAAATTTAATAAAAAGCGGATTAGTTAATACACTACCATATGCGCCAATCAGTTTACTGATTTTAAAATCGGCCCGATTTTGTTTAGTATTATGGTTACTCTCCTCAATAAAACTGATACATATATAGGCAAGTACTGCCAAACTCAAACTGATAAGAATAAAACATGCCCGCCAATTAAAGAAATCTATAATAACAGAACCAATTACGGGGGCTATGGCGGGAGAAATAACCAATCCAAGAACAAACATCCCGACTACATGGATTTGCTCTTCCCGATCATAGACTTCCTTAATAATCAGCCGGGAAACAACATATACTGCACCACTACCAATCGCTTGTAAAGACCTCAAAAACACAATAAAATACAAATTATGACTAATCCCGATTAAAAAAGAAGCTATCACTGAAATAATAAGAGAATAAACAATAGTCTTTTTTCTGCCAAATAGATCACTTACTACCCCCATAATCAAAAATAAACAAGCCTGCGTATAAACATAAACAGTAATTGTCAAATTCATTTTATCCGGGCTTACCCCAAATTCACGAGCCATATCAGGTAATCCCGGCAGATATATATCAGTACAGGCCTGAGTAATAAATAATAGCGCAATTAATAACCAGATAAGTTTACTCTTATAACTTTGCATTACAATAATCTCTCTTCCCTATTTCAAATTAATTATATACTAATTGTTTTTAACACTGGAATAAATTCCATCTTCAAAGTCAACAAGTTTTCCGGACTTGGCTGTTCAACTTTAAATTACGATGACTATGTTATAACCCTACCATAAATTTGGCAATTTGTTCAATATGCTCTTGCCGGTAAAGATAAGGTGAATGCCCTGCATCTTCAATCGTAAGTACTATCATATCTTGATGAGTATGCTGCATTTTCTGAATTGTAGGAAATAACAATAAATCAGAATTCAAACCATGAATAAGTAATACAGGAATATTAATCTTCTGCCAATATGACCATAGATTAATATTGCCTCCTCCAAGCATTCCTTCTGCCAGGCTGGCGGCTACTTTAGAATCACGCTTTAACTCCCAGCGGTGATTACTATTTTTCTGGAATGTGCAAGCAAGCATATGCTGCCAAACAGATTCATCATAAATGCCGTCGCTAAGACAATATTGCCGGTAATGTTCACAAGCCTCATGATAACTACCAAAATCCTGATTATCACCGCTATACGCTTCAATTCGCAATATTCCAGCCAGCTCTACTTCAGCACCAATATCATTCATAATCAGCTTTTGAATATTACTCGATGGCAGGCTGGCCAGTACCATCCCCATAGCCCCTCCCAACGAAGTACCAATACAGTCAATTTTCCTTAACTGTAACTGGTTAATAAGCGCCAGTAAATCAGTTATACTACTTTCCAGATTATAACCACGCCCATCCCGTAAATGACTGCTGTTTCCCCGCCCGGGTAAATCAGGAGCAATTACATAATAACCTAAACCAGTAAAATATTCTGCAATATAATCAAAATCACGCCCATTCCGGTTAAGCCCATGTAAACAAAGCAGGGTTTTCTCCGATTCAGGATCTCCCCATGCTGAATAGCTAATATGATAGTTTTCACCATAAACATTAGTTCGTTTAATAAAGTGGGTTTGTATTCGCATAACTGGCCTTAGTAGAAATTAACCGATTTTGACAACTATTTTACCAGAATTTTTACCACTCTGGAGATCATGAAATGCCGCTAGTACTTCATCAAAAGAATACTCATTAATACGAGGCTGCTTATTCTGGCTTAGTAATAAGTCAATCAGCTCATTTCCCATCTGCGCCAGATCACACTGTGATGGATAATGCCCAGAAAGGTAAGCACCACCTAAAGCAATCTCGTGGAAACCAAACCCGGTACTAAATTCACGAATCTGATGAGTATCCAGTATACCAACAATCGAAGCAATTTGCCCATTAAATGCCAGGATCTTAATGTCTTTTTGTAAATTTTCTTTAGTAATAGTTTCCAGAATATAATCTACTCCATCTGGAAACTGCGTTTCCACTGCAGCATACACATCTGTAGTACTATAATCCAGGATAGTATCAGCACCCAAATTTCTAACGTAATCAATATTTTTTGTACTACATGAACCGATAACAACAAGTCCTAAAGCCTTGGCAATTATTGTTGCAAAACTACCAACTCCACCACTACTTCCATGAATAAAAATTGTTTTACCAGCTTTAACGTTCATTTTACGAACTAACGCCAAATACGCAGTTAGCCCCGCACATGGCAATGCTGCTGCAAGCTTTAGATCAAAGCCATCAGGGATTCCAATTAATACATGCTCGGGTTGAGCAATATATTCAGCCAGAGCCCCGCCAAAAGTAAGATTGCCATGAACTGCAACTTTATCTCCTGGCCTAAATTTAGTGCAACCCTTACCAATACTCACTACCTCCCCAACACAATCAAGTCCGGGAACATATGGGTATTGCCAAAAGTCTGGCTGATTATTAATCAATTTATAATCAACAGGGTTAAGGCTAGCATAAATGACCTTAACTAGTACATAAGCAGATGTGACAATGGGCTCTGGTAATTCAGTTAATTGTAGCTGACTACTATCATCTCCCTGATGCATAAGTGCCACTGCCCGCATAATACTCTCCCTTCCTTACATGTTCTTTATCTTTAAAACTTAATATACTTCGGCAAATCAACTATCTTTATTAGATCTTGTAAAGTAAATTATCAGGTTAATAACAACTGCAAACATAGTAGCAAGCCCCATACCTTTTAACTCAAGAGTACCAACCTGAATGCTAATCCCGGATACACCAATAACCAGAATGATTGCAGCTACTGTCAGGTTATGCGAATGACTAAAATCAATTTTTTTCTCAACTAGCATCCGTATTCCTGAAACAGCAATTACCCCAAATAGCAGCATTGAAACCCCACCTATTACACAGCCAGGAATAGACATAATCAAAGCTGAGAGCTTGCCACAAAATGCCAGCATTATTGCAATAATTGCAGCAAGCCGAATGACATAAGTACTATAAACACGAGTGATAGCAAGCACACCAATATTTTCACCATAAGTAGTATTGGGTGTAGCGCCTAAAAGGGCAGAAACACATGTCGATGCACCGTTACTAAATAAAGACAGATTCATCCATGGGCGCTTAACCAGGTTCTCACCAATAATATTGCCTGTTACATATAAATGCCCTATGTGTTCAGCAAATACAACTAAAATGGCGGGAACAATCATGATAATTGCATTAATATTGAATTCTGGACTATACCAGTGCGGAATGCTAAACCAATGCGCTGTCTCTACCATGTGCCAGTTCACAACCCCCAAAATACAGGCAGCAAGATAACCGGTTATCATGCCAAGTAAGACTGCAATCCCCCGAATAAAACCACGAAAGAAAAGACTAAAAATTACAGTAGCAACTAAAGTAATCAGGCTAACCCAGGAATTGACATCATAATTACCCACTAAATGTGACATCTTTACAGCTACAGGTGCCAGTTCAAGCCCAATCACAATTACAATTGCACCAATTGAACTACCCGGTAAAACAGTCTCAATCCAGCCAACCCCATAACGCTGGATAATACCTGCTAGCAGCATTAGTATAATGCCCCCAACCCAAAACCCGGATAATGCAGCAGAATAGCCATATTTACCAATAACTAGCATTACCGGAGCAATAAAAGCAAAACTGGAACCGAGATAAGCCGGTATCTTGTTCCGGGTTACAAATAGATATAGTAATGTACCAAAGCCATTACATAAAAGGCACAATGATGGATCAATCTGAAACAGCATGGGAACAAGTATGGTAGACCCAAACATGGCAAACACATGCTGCAGACTAAATGGCAGCTTCCGGGCAAAAGAAAGATTCTGATTTACCTTAATTACTGACATTTCTATCTCCGCAAACTATCAAGACTTTTTCCAGTTAATTTTTTCCAAAGATTTACCTTTGGTTTCAGGAATATACAGACTGATTAATAAATAACAGAAAACAAAAACAGACATTAGCATAAATAGTTTAGCATAACCAATTACTGCAACCAAAGAACCAAACCATGAAACAAATATAGTACCAACTAATGCCCCAAAAGTAAAGGCTATCGAGATTGCTACACCACGCACATTATTAGGCAGTAATTCAGTAGAAATAACCAGAATCAATGCTCCTGGGCCAAAGGCGAAAAAACCGACAACCAGAACTATCCCAATTAAGGTAATATAACCAATAGCCTCTCCCGCAGGTAATAAGGTATGTGCTATAAATAGTAATAACAAAGTTAATAATAATCCACTAGTTCCAATTATTAAAATTCGTTTCCGGCCAATTTTTTCTACCAGAAACAATGTTGCTGTCATTGCAGCAAAATTCACCAGACTGATACTGATATTACCAAATAGCCCAACAATATCAGAAGATAGCCCGGAATCTTTCAAAACCTGCAAGCTATTTTGCACAAATACATTTATCCCGGTTAGCTGGTTTAATGACACAGCTGCAAGTATAATCAGAAATGGAAGCAGGTTATCTCTTTTTAATAAATCGCCTACACCTGCCTTAATACTTCCTGATGCATTGCTGATTTCTGCAAATACCTGTATAGCAGTTTGAGAGTTAATTCGTTCAAGAGCAATACCGGCTTCCAGATTCTTCCGTTTACTAATCAGCCAGCGAGGAGACTCCGGTAATTTTTTTATTAGCCAGAATACCCAAAGGGGAATCAGCAAAACTATACCAAAAGCAGCAGGATAGTAAATAACGCTAATAAATATCCAAACAAGACTGGCAACTAATGCCCCACCAGTATTAGCCATTTTAAATAGAGTAATAATTTGCCCACGCCATTTAGTTTCAGAAACTTCGACAAGATATAGCGGCATTACAATTTCGCACATACCATAGGCGACCCCCTGAATAAAGCGGGCTGCATATAAATGATAGTAATTTTTTGCTATAATAAAATAGATAATTCCAATAACGTAGATTGCCATTGTCATCAAGATAACTTTTCTACGCCCTATTGCATCACACAACCCACCAGTATAAATGCTGGAAATAAAACAGCCAAGCAGAAGAGCTCCAGCTAGAAGGGATATCTGTTCCTTTAACATATATTGCTGATTAACCAGACTTGGCATAATCATTGCAATTACACCTAAAATATAACCGCAAATTACACCAGTAATAATTGTCAGAGTGATTATCTGGGCTTTATAATTACCTGATTTCATATAAAGCCCCCAAGATACACTTCTGGCTGGCTCCAGTAACACTTTCATAATTTGCCGGTAATTTTTCTATTCTACGCTTGGCAAACCAGGCAAAAGCTATAGCTTCCATCTGATCAACATCAATTCCCAGTTCTTTAGTTGTGGTAACCCTCATATTACTTAAATCAGCTATTCTTTCTAACAGAAACCCATTAAACGCACCACCACCACAAGTATAAATACCTTCAACTTCAGATAGATCTACTTCTTTTAAAATAGCATCAGCAACTGTTTTAGCGGTCAGTTCAACTAAAGTCCTTAATACTTCTTCATTAGTATATTCTTTCCTGCATTTAGCCAACTGTGTGTTAATCCAATCCAAATGATAGACTTCTTTGCCTGTACTCTTGGGTGGTGGTAATTGGAAATATTCATCCCCTAACATAATTGTAAGCAATTCAGGAATAATTCTCCCAGACTTTGCAATTAATCCATTCTCATCATACGGCTTATTAAATTTATTCTGTACCCAAAGATCAATCAGACAATTGGCGGGCCCGGTATCAAAACCTATAATTTTGTCAATATCAGGATTTAGAATACTGATATTCGCTATTCCACCTAAATTCAAAATTATTCGTGTTTTTATGCCAGAAAGAAAATATTTATGAAATACCGGTGTTAATGGCGCACCTTGCCCACCATAAGCCATGTCCATACGGCGAAAATCACAAACAACATTAATATTGGTTAACTGTGCCAGCTTATTTCCATCAACCAGCTGCAACGAAAAAGGAAAGTTATTATGTGGATCATGAAAAACAGTTTGCCCATGACAACCAATCGCGGTAATTTGATCTGACGCTAGACCGGCATCGGCAAGCAATTGATTAACAACCCTCGCATAATCATAAGCAAGCCGGACTTCAAGCTCTCCAAACTCTCGCAAATGAAGTGTAAAAGTACGTAGTAGTTGTTGCAAATCTGCCTGTAGCTGTTTATCAAAAGCCATACTAACTTTTGCTAAAACAGTCAATTTATCATTACTGTCAAAACTGCACAAGACTGCATCAATTCCATCCAGACTGGTGCCTGACATTATCCCGATGTAATTCATTATTATGCCTTCCCCAACATAAAAATGGGTGGAACTAATCCACCCGAATAAATAACTTCATCATCTATTTTTAACGCTCAAATTGCTTAAACCTAAATTTTCTTCCAGGTATCTTTTAACCCAACCGTCTTATTAAATACCGGTTTAGTCGAAGTATAGTCATAACGATCAGCCACAAAATAACCTACCCGTTCAAACTGGAAACGATCTTCAGGAATGGCAGTTTTAATAGCCGGCTCAATATAAGCCGTAATCACCCGTAAAGATTCCGGATTAATAAACTCCTTGAAATCATGTCCATCTACATTATCCGGTTCTTCTACAGTAAATAACCGATCATATAAACGTACTTCGGCAGAAATAGCCTTATCAACACTAACCCAGTGAATCACCCCTTTCACCTTGCGTCCTTCCGGATTCTTGCCCAGTGTGTTATGATCAATTGAACAATGTAACTCTTTTATTGAGCCATCTGGATTTTTGATTATTTCGTTACATTTGATAACATAACTATGACGCAACCTAACTTCACCACCAGCAATCAAACGCTGAAATCCTTTTTCAGGAACTTCCTGAAAATCATCAGCATCAATATAAATCTCTTTGGTTAATTCACATAAACGGCTACCAAACTCAGGATGCTGTGGATGAAAATCAGCTTCCCGTGAACCAGTCTCCCCTTCTGTAAAATTAGTTAGTATAACTTTCACCGGATTTAGTACAGCCATAACCCGTGGTACAGCACTTTCCAGATCATCCCGGATAGCAGTTTCCAAAAAGCCGATATCCACAACATTAGGAGATTTCGATATTCCACAGCGAGTAGCAAATAACCGGACTCCGGCAGGAGTATAACCACGACGACGCATCCCGGAAATAGTTGGCATCCGCGGATCATCCCATCCTGCCACCAGCCCCTCAGTAACAAGCTGGTTCAACTTCCGCTTACTGGTAACCGTATAATGCAATTCCAAGCGGGAAAATTCAATCTGGCGTGGGCGTGCCGGTAACAAACCGGCAGTAAACAATTTATTTACGACCCAATCATATAACGGACGATGATCTTCAAATTCTAATGAACAGCATGAATGCGTAATTGATTCCAATGCGTCTGAAATACAATGAGTATAGTCATACATTGGATAAATACACCATTTATCTCCCGTACGAATATGATGAAAGCGTTTTATACGATAAATTGCCGGATCCCGCATATTCATATTAGGTGAAGCCATATCAATTTTTAAGCGCAAAACTTTGGTACCATCCGCAAACTCACCAGCTTTCATCCGTCTAAATAAATCAAGATTTTCTTCAATGTTGCGTTCACGATAGGGACTATTTTTGCCAGGAGTAGTTAATGTTCCACGGTATTCCCGCATTTCTTCAGCATTTAAATCATCTACGTACGCCAATCCCTCTTTAATAAACCATTCAGCAAATTCATAAAGTTTATCAAAGTAATCAGATGCATACTTTGCTTCTTCATTCCATTCAAAGCCAAGCCAGCGAATATCCTCCTGGATCGAACGGACATATTCATCATTTTCTTTCTCAGGATTGGTATCATCAAAGCGTAGGTTACATAAGCCTGCATAATCTCTGGCTAAACCAAAATTATGGCAAACAGCTTTGGCATGACCAACATGTAAATAACCATTCGGTTCTGGTGGAAAGCGGGTAATAATCTGGTTATGTTTACCTGTTTTTAAATCTTCTTCAACAATATTACGAATAAAATTACTCACTACCTGTGTAGTATTCTCAACCTTTTCTGTCATTAATTGATTCCTAAATTTCTAACTATTTTAACTATATCTAACCAACCCGAAAACTGCACATATTCCAGTTTAGATAGATCATGCACTTTCAGCATCATCTATTACCGTATCTAGTACATCATCTACAAGATCATTATAAAAAGCAGCATTAAGACTATGTGCAGTCTCAGCCAGCTTCCTGCTAATAAACTTCAATTTAGCTAATTCAAGTTCCTGTAGTTTATTAGTATGAATATTACTTACCTGATTTTTTATCATGCTAACCTGATTTGTAATTACGCTAATTTGTTGATTAAACCCTGTTACTTCGCGGTTATGCTGATATTTCAGCTCTCTTGCCGCAATTTTCAACAATTTTAAATTCCGTTTTAGCTCTTTTGGATCATTCTCAACAGAAGTTAGAAAAACCACCGTACTTTCAAATTTTTGTTGCGTAGCCAAATTATAATTGATCTGTTGTATTAGCTGGTTTAGATTATCCCGTTCCAGATGAAAGTTATCAGGAGTTACCTGATTAACTTCATTAATAACCTTATCGTTAAGCTGTTTCTGCGCAACAATTGATTCCGCAGCAATTTTCAAATTATCAAGCTGCCCGTCAACAACAACCAGCTCATTATAAACCTGATCGGCCAGTTTCTTGTCCTGATTTCCGCTATAGTAATAATAAGCGCCATAAAGGACAATAAATATAAACAAAATTAAGAGACCAAAGCCTTGCCTTGAAGAAGAATTTGCGCCCATAAATCACCTCAGTTTAAACCTGTTTTTTAAGAAAAGTGTAAATTTATCCTCAATCAGCCAATAGCTGCTCCATGCAATCAAAGTTGCAAGAATAATTGTTACAAATTTGCTCACCAGTATTCCATAAGAGTCAGCAAGTAAATAAGTAACTAAATACAATACTGATAGATGAACTAAATATAGGGAATATGAAATTCGACCATAAAATTGTACGATAAAATGAGCCAGTTTGTTTTTAAACTGATTATTATGAATAGCACTTATAATAATCAGGCTACTCCCAAAAGCAATAATTATCTCATGCAATAGCCTGGACGTTATTTTACCAAAAAACAGGTAGTTACTAAAATATAAAGCTAATCCAATAAGCAAAATCCCATTCTTACCTAACCAGATGCATACAGCTTGATCACGCCACTTATAAAGTAATGCACCCAATATAAAATACCATGAATAATAAACAATACCACACCAGTCATTTTGTAATAAACTACCATTTGACCATAAATAGTAACTCAAAGAAGATAGCATAATCAGAAATAAAATAAATAGTCTTCCACTCTGCGGCCGTAGTATAAGTATAAATATAGGAAAAAAGAGTGATAACCACATTTCATAAAAAAGAGTCCATACCGAAAGATTCAAACTATTTCCACAATGAGCCAGTAGGGTCAATGTCCCACTAAAAAAAGTAAAATCAAAGCTGGTTCGTGACCAGATATAGAACCAGTCAGACAAACCTAATCCGGATAGGGAGGAGCGATGATAGGAATTAAGATAAAAGAAAATAACCACCGATAATACAATTGAAACGTAATATACTGGATAAATCCGGATAAAACGTTTGGTCAAAAAAGATTTATATTGTTTTAACTGAAACTCACGCAGTTGATGGCTTAGTACAAATCCGCTTAAAACAAAAAATAATATTACCGCTTCATGTCCGGCACAAAAAAATAACCATGGGCGCAACCGTTCATCAGAAATATGATTCATTTCCCAGAAATGCTGAAAAATGACCATTAATGCTGCAATTCCACGCAATGAATCAATCGCATAAAATTTATGCTGATTTTTTATACTGGATAACAAGCTATCATGCCCTGACCTGCCGAGACTGAATAACTAGATATTATGGCTAATTATTGTGCATTATTGTTTTTGGCTGGAGTTAGTTGATCTTCGGAAGGAAATTCAGCATCACTCGCCTGAGCTGATCCAACCATAGGATTATCCTGATGCACAGTTTTATTTCCACCACCTGAAGTGGCACATGAAATTAATGTCATAGCTAATACAGTTAGCAAAGTTCTCTTCATCATAACTTTTCTTCCTTATATAAAAAATAATTTCTCATGAATACACCTGCCATAAAGGCCAGGTAAATCCATACCGACCATTAACACCCAAAGCATTTTATCATAATTGTGACTTAATCCCTTAAGGTAATTAATCCAGATCTACAAATGCCAGTTTGCTAATATCTCTCATTCTCATAGGATATAAAATTCCCTGCAAATGATCACATTCATGTTGCATTACTCTGGCAAAAAAGTCATCATCTTCACCATGATAATATTTGCCAAATTCATCATGATATTCATAGCGGATTGCCTTTGGACGAGTTACTTCTCCACGTAATCCTGGTACAGACAGGCATCCCTCGTTAAATGTAGTCTCCTCATCTCCAAACTGTGTAATTTTAGGGTTAATGATTACCCTTCGTGGGCAATCTCCTACATTTTCGTAACGGGTGATATCTTTTTGAAAATATTCAATGATTACAACCTGCTTATTTATTCCAATTTGTGGAGCAGCAATACCAACACCTCCCAAGTGATGCATGGTATCTTCCATATCCTGGATCAGATCAAATAACTCC
>Ga0206102_1000583_pt1 | contig 11143 bp, 12 predicted proteins | sample 1B1Ametagenome_FD_148645 | JGI IMG/M metagenome (GOLD analysis project Ga0206102, IMG submission 148645) | Enriched microbial communities from leaf-cutter ant dump, University of Wisconsin, Madison, United States - 1B1A | ecosystem: Environmental > Terrestrial > Nest > Insects nest > Nest dump... | reverse complement strand
TGACCAGTACACGCAATTGCATCGCCCGTTCATTGGCATCGGTCACCTGCAGCACGCACACCCTGCCATCCCACTGTGGAGCCCGGGCGCACAACCGTTGCAGTTCCGCTCGCAGCGGTTCCAGCGGCATGCGGTAATCCAGCCACAGGAACACCGAGCCGATCAGCTGCGAAGTGGTGCGGGTCCAGTTCTGGAACGGGTTCTCGATGAAATAGTTCAGCGGCACCACCAGCCGCCGCTCGTCCCAGATCCGCACGACGACATAGGTGCCGGTGATTTCCTCGATGCGACCCCACTCCCCTTCGATGATCACCACGTCGTCGAGCCGGATCGGCTGCGCCAGTGCGATCTGCAGGCCGGCAATGAGGTTGCCCAATACCGGCTTGGCGGCAAAACCCAGCGCCAGCCCGGCTACGCCCGCTGACGCCAGCAGGCTCGTTCCGATCTTGCGAACGCCGGGAATCGTCATCAGGATCAGCGCGGCGCCGATCAACACCAGCACCACGTCCCCGGCGCGACCCAGCACCCGGGCCTGGGTCTGCACCCGCCGTGCGCGCAAGTTGTCGGCGGTGTCGAGCGGAAATTCACGCGCCATCCAGCTCTCCAGCGCGCCTATGCACGAGACCCCCAGCCATGTGGCGGTGCCGATCAGCGCCGCCAGCAACACATGCTGGATCAGCCCGGGAACCATCGGCGACACGCGCAGGACCACGGTCAGCGTGATCAGCGGCACCAGCCAGCCCATCGGTGCACTGGCTCGGCGCAGCATGTCGGTGGCCACATCGCGGCCGCGCGTCAGCCGGCGCAACACCAGGTAAACCAGGCGGTGAAGCAAGGCGCCAAGCAGAAGGGCGGCAATGATGGTGGCGCCCAGTCGTGCCCACGGATGGGTGTTCCAGAAATCGATGAGGGGATTCATGCCGCCACCCTGGCAGCAACGACGTCCATGCCGCGTCGTCGCGGCGTAACCCGGCCGCCGCGGGGCAAGCTAAAGTAAGCGGATGAATCCTCGCCCTGTACTGCTGGCCTGGAGTGGCGGCAAGGATTGCCTGCTCGCCCTGCAGCGATTGCTTGCCGATCCGTGCTGGCAGGTCGTCGGCCTGCTCACCACCGTCAACCGCTCCCATCAGCGAGTGGCCATGCACGGCGTGCGGCAGTCAGTACTGGCCGCGCAGGCTGCCGCGCTGGGCCTGCCGCTGGTGGAAGTGCCGCTGGACTGGCCCGGCAGCAACGAGGCCTACGAGAAGGCGCACGCCGAAGCGCTGGCGCAGGCGCAGTGGCGCTGGCCCGGTCTGCGCCATTGCGCCTTCGGCGACCTGTTCCTGCAGGACGTGCGTGACTATCGGGTGCGGCAACTCGGCCGCGAAAACTGGCGCGCGGTGTTCCCCTTGTGGGGCGAGGACACCGGGCTGTTGTCGCGGCGCTTCGTCAGCGAGGGCCATCGCGCCAGACTGTGCTGCGTCGATACGCGGCAACTGGACGCGGATTTCTGCGGCCGCGACTACGACGCGGCACTGCTCGACTCGCTCCCCATCGACGTCGACCCTTGCGGCGAACACGGCGAATTCCACACGTTGGCCTATGCCGGACCGCTGTTTGGCCAGCCCCTGGCGTTGGAACGTGGCGAATCGGTACTGCGCGACGACCGCTTCCAGTTCACCGACTTCCTGCTCGCCGACCCATGAGGGCAGGCGACGCCGACATGGTCTTGCCCGATCTGCTGCAGCCGGGCCTGGCCCTGGTGTTCTGTGGCACCGCGGCGGGCAAGCGGTCGGCTGCCGAACACGCCTACTACGCGCATCCGGGCAACCTGTTCTGGCGCGCTCTGCACGAGGCAAGGCTCACCCCGCGCCGGCTGGCACCCTCGGAATTTCCACTCCTGCCCGGCTTCGGCATCGGCCTCACCGACCTGGCCAAGCGCCACAGCGGCAACGACAACCAACTGCCGCCCGATGCCTTCGACGTGCCGGCGCTGCACGCCAAGATCACCCTGTACACTCCGCGCGTGCTCGCGTTCACCAGCAAGAATGCCGCGCGCGCCGCCCTGGGCCATCCGGTGGACTATGGTTTGCAAGCCAGCCGCATCGGTACGACACGGCTGTTCGTGCTGCCTTCGCCATCGGGCCAGGCGCGCGGGCACTGGAAGATCGAGCATTGGCTCGCACTGGGACAACTGGTCCGCGCGCTGCCCAACGCCTGAAAAGCGCTAGTCGATCGGCGTGTGCCGGTAGGTGCTGACGTCCGACGGACGCACTGCCGGCGCCGTGTTCGACCACGACTGGCGGATGTAGCTGACCACCGTCGCCACCTCCTCGTCGCTCAGCTCCTGCGCATAGGGCGGCATCGAATACGGACGCGGATTCCCCGCGGTGACCGGTGCGAAACCGCCCAGCAGCACGGTGCGGATCGCGTTGATGCCGGTCGGTTCGTTGACCGACGTATTGCCGTCCAGCGGCGGATAAACGCCCGCCACACCGCGACCGTCGGCACCATGGCAATCCGCGCACCGGTCCGCATAAAGCTTCGCACCCTTCTTGCGGTCGAACGATACGCGGGATACCGCCACAGCCACGGCCGGGCGCGCGGGCAGCGATTGCAGGTAGGTGGCGACCGCATCGAGATCCGCGTCGGTCATGTGCTGGGTACTCTTGCGCACCACGTCCGCCATCGGCCCGAAAGCGGCTCCCTTTGCCGACTGGCCGGTTTTCAGCAAGTCGACGATGTCGCGCGTGCTCCACCCTTCCAGCCCGCCACCCTGGTTGACGCTCAGATCGGGGGCATACCAGTTCTGCTCGGGTATCTGGCCACCCGTCAACGTATGGTCGGGTGACAGGCCGCCAAGCGTATCGCGCGTGGCGTGGCATTCGTTGCAATGGCCCAGGCCCTGCACCAGGTAGGCGCCGCGGTTCCACTGCGCCGACTGCGCCGGATCGGGGTGATAGACGCCCGGCTTGAAATACAGTGCGCGCCACGCTGACAGGCTGCGGCGCAGGCTGTAGGGGAAACGCAACGACGGCTCCTCCGACGCCTGCCGCACGGGCGGCAGCGACTGCAGGTAGGCGAAGATCGCCAGCGCATCGTCACGCGTGACCTTGGTGAACGAGGTGTAGGAAAACACCGGGTACAGCAGCTCACCGTGGCGTCCCTCGCCCAGGTGCAACGCCCGCCAGAAATCCTCGAAGCTCCAGCGACCCAGGCCGGTGTCGGGGTCCGGCGTGATGTTGGGTGCCGGCACATTGCCGAACGGCGTCGCCAGCGAACGACCACCTGCGTAGCGGACGCCACCCTTGCGGGTATGGCAAGCCGCGCAATCGCCGATCTCGGCAAGGTACTTGCCGCGGGCGACCAGGGCGGGGTCACGCAAGATGGCGGTGCTTACCGGCGCCGAAGTCGGCGGCGGCAATGGTTCACGGGGCGGGCGCAAAAAGAACCACGCCATCACCGCCAGCACCAGAACGGCAACCAACAGACCGGCAAGCCATCGTTTCATGGCGTGACTCCAGCGTTCGCCACGCACCAGCCCGGCAACGCCTGCTTTTCGAGATCGGCCGGCTGCGCATGCATGTCGGTCGGCGGTGGCAAGCTGCCCAGCCAGGCGGCAACCGCCGTGATGTCGGAATCACGCAGCCGAGTGGCCACGATCGCCATGCAATCGGGCGATTTCGCCGCGCGTGTATGCGTGCGCCAGGAGCCGATCTGCGCGCTGACGTAGTCGTAGGAAAGCCCGGCCAGACCCGGTATCGCCGGCTCCACGCCGGTAAGCCGCTCACCATGACAGCTGACGCACGAGGGAATGCCGCGTGTCGAATCCCCGCGCTCCACCAGTTGCTTGCCGCGCTCCATCACCGTCGCGGAAACCGAGGGCACCGGCGCCCGGTGGTAAGGCGCTTCCTGGGCGGAGAAATAGGCAGCGATCTCCTCCATGTAGGCCGGGCTCAGCTGGCGTACGGTGTATTCCATCGGCGCATATTTGCGCAGCCCGTCCTGGAAGTAGCCGAGCTGTTGCGCGAGATAGGCGGCCGGCTTGCCGGCCAGCCGCGGGAACACTCCGCTGCCCGGCGAACCCTCGCCGTGCACGCCATGGCACGTGGTGCAGGCTTTGATGCGCTGCTGGATCGTATCGGGGACGGCCGGTTGCGTGGCCGCGACAGACGCGGTATCCGCCGCCCGGACCACGGCAGCGGGCACGCAAGCCACCAGCAACGCGACCACGGCGCGCGAAACAAGACGAAACCCTGCGGGACGCGGTACGACAAACCAGTTCATCCGGCGATTATAGATCCGGCGTCACCTCCGATCGGGACATCAAGCGAAAATGCGGGGTCAACCGCGACGTCGTGCCGCAGTCCCGGGCCGCTCGTGCGTGGCCTCGCCCGCGACCATTCAAACGGGGGAAGGCATTTTTCCGCTCGACTTGCGCACGATCAGCATGGCCATTTCCAGCGACTGCTCGTAATTCAGGCGCGGGTCCACCGTCGACTTGTAGGCGCGATCCAGATCGGCATCGACCAGACCGCGCGCGCCACCGGTACATTCGGTGACGTCCTCGCCGGTCAACTCCAGGTGCACGCCACCCAGGCGCGTACCCGTCGCCGCATGGATATCGAAGGCCTGATCGAGTTCGCCGCTGATGTTGGCGAAGCGCCGCGTCTTGTAACCGTTCGACGTGCTTTCGGTATTGCCGTGCATGGGGTCGGCCACCCACAACACACGCCGGCCCTCGCGCTTTACCGCCTGCAGCAGCGGTGGCAGCGCCTCGGCGATCTTCGAGTTGCCCATGCGATGGATCAGCGTGAGCCGGCCCGGCTCGTCATCAGGGTTGAGCGCGTCGATCAGAGGCAGCAATTGATCCGGCGTCACCGTCGGACCCACTTTCACCGCCACCGGATTGCGGATGCCGCGGAAATACTCCACGTGCGCGCCGTCCAGCGTCGCCGTGCGCATGCCGATCCAGGGGAAATGGGTGGAGAGATTGAACCAGCCGGGGTTGCGCGGCACCTCACGCGTCAACGCCTGCTCGTAATGCAGCAGCAGCGCTTCATGCGAGGTGAAAAAATCCACCTTGGAGAAACCGGCGATCGGGCCGGCCAGCGTTTCCATGAAGTGCAGGGAATCACCGATGGCCGCCACCATCTGCCTGTATTCGGCCGCCCAGGGCGAATGTTCCACCCAGGCCAGATCCCAGTACTCGGGGTGGCGCAGATCGGCGAACCCGCCATCGACCAGCGCGCGCACGAAGTTCATCGTCAACGCGGAATGCGCGTGTGCCTGGATCAGACGCTGCGGGTCGGGCCGGCGCGCGGCAGGCGTGAATTCAGGGCTGTTGACCAGGTCACCACGAAAACTCGGCAAGCTCACGCCGTCTCGCGTTTCCATGTCCGCTGACCGCGGCTTCGCGTACTGACCGGCAAAACGCCCGACCCGCAACACCGGCTTCTTCAGGCCATGCACGAGCACCAGGCTCATCTGCAGCAGCACCTTCAACCGGTTGGAAATGATCGGGCTGCTGCAATCGGCGAAGCTCTCGGCGCAGTCACCACCCTGCAACAGGAATCGCCGCCCTTCCTGCGCCTCGGCCAACGCCTGCTTCAGTGCCAGCACCTCCCACGACGTCACCAGTGGCGGCAACACCGCCAGGTGCGCGGTAGCTTGAGACAGTTCGGCCGCGTCTTCGTAATGTGGCTGCTGGAGCGCTTCACGCTGCTGCCACGATGCCGGCGCCCATGCCGTCGGCGCCGTCGGGCCGCTGCCCGTATTCGACTCGGACCGTTGGCCCATGATCATTTCCCCAGATTGCCGCGGCGACTGGCCACGATCGCCAACACCACCAGCAAGACGAACCACAACAGACTCCACGCCGGCATCGGCAAGCCCAGGATCGGCTCCACCTTGGCGCACTCGCCCGAACCGGTGAATACCAGCTTCAGCATTTTTCCCAGCGGAAACGCATCGAACAGATAGCCGATACCCGGGCCGCAGGACGGGACTTGATCCGGCGGCAGCGTCTGCAGCCACAAATGACGGCCGGCGGTAATCAGCCCGCCCAACCCACTGAGCAATACCAGCGCAGCATATGTCCAGCGGCCGGCACGCCCGCGCGGCGCGTGCAACCCGCCCAGCAGAAAGAACAGGCCCATCGCCAGAAAGGCAATGCGCTGGAACACGCAAAGCGGGCACGGCACCATGCCGAGACCGTACTCGGCATACAGTGCAAAGGCGAGCAGGCCGACACAGACAAAAAAGCCGGCGAGGAAACTGACGCGGTAGGACCAGCGAAGTGGGTTCATGGCATCTTGCGGCATGACGGGACTCCAGACATTACCGGTTCGCCACGATGCTGTCAGCATGCCGGGTCGGAGCGGGCCGCATCGTCATGGCGGTGGCGGATACGCGGGCGAAACCGTTCCTTCGACAAGCAAAAACCCCGGAAGGTTGCCCGACCGGGGTTTCGTGTTTGGACGTCTGGATGTCCGCGCGGATCAGTCGGCGTCGACCGCCTCGACCTGGGGACGGCCAACCAGCTCGACATACGCCATCGGCGCGTTGTCACCGGCACGGAAGCCGCACTTCAGGATGCGCAGGTAACCACCGGGACGCTCGCGATAGCGCGGCCCCAGCTCGACGAACAGCTTGCCCACCGCTTCCTTGTCGCGCAGGCGCGAGAAGGCAAGGCGGCGATTGGCCACGCCATCGGTCTTGGCCAGCGTGATCAGCGGCTCGGCGACGCGGCGAAGCTCCTTCGCCTTGGGCAAGGTGGTGCGAATCAGCTCATGCTTGAACAGCGAGGAGGCCATGTTCTTGAACATGGCTTCGCGGTGGCTGGTGGTGCGGTTGAGCTTGCGTCCGGAATATTGGTGGCGCATGGTGAAAACTCTCTGTCTGTTGTTATGAAAAACCGGCGCCTGCGTCCGGTTTTCCGCGGATATCCGCTTTTCTGAGGGGGTGGGAGCCAGGGACTGAGGGAAGGAAAGCCTGCGGCTCGTCCTGTCCCCGATTCCCTATCCCCAGCTTTCAATCAACCCAGCTGCATGCCGTGCGAGAGGCCCGGCGGCGGCCAGTTTTCCAGCTTCATGCCGAGGGCCAGACCACGGCCACCCAGCACGTCCTTGATCTCGGTCAGCGACTTCTTGCCGAGATTCGGGGTCTTCAGCAGCTCCACCTCGGTCTTCTGCACCAGGTCGCCGATGTAGTAGATGCTCTCGGCCTTCAGGCAGTTTGCCGAACGCACGGTGAGCTCCAGATCGTCGATCGGACGCAGCAGCAGCGGGTCGAAACCGCTCTTCTCGGCCGTGGTGGTGTCGCTCTCGCGACGCGAGAAATCGCCGAACACCGACAGCTGGTCGTTGATGATCTCCGCTGCCTTGCGCACCGCGTCCTCGGCATTGATCGTGCCGTTGGTCTCGATGTCGAGCACCAGCTTGTCGAGGTTGGTGCGCTGCTCGACGCGAGCGGCGTCCACCTCGTACGCCACGCGCAGCACGGGCGCGAACGACGCGTCCAGCTGCAGGCGGCCGATCGGCCGCGCCTCGTCATCCGGATGCTGGCGCGCGCTGGCCGGCTGGTAGCCGACGCCGCGACGCACCTTCAGGCGCATGTTGAGGGCGATGTCCTTGGTCAGGTGGCAGATCACGTGCTCGGGGTTGATGATTTCCACCGAGTGATCGACGGCGATGTCGCCGGCGGTGACCACGCCCTTGCCCTTCTTGGACAGCGTGAGGGTGACCTCGTCGCCGGTATGCTGGCGAATGGCCACTTCCTTCAGGTTCAGCAGGACTTCGATCACGTCCTCCTGCAGGCCTTCCAGGGTGGTGTATTCGTGCAGCACGCCGTCGATTTCCACCTCGACGATGGCACTGCCAGGAATCGAGGAGAGCAGCACGCGGCGCAGCGCGTTGCCCAGGGTGTGGCCAAAGCCACGCTCGAGCGGCTCGACCACCACCTTGGCGCGGTTGGCTCCGAGCTGTTCGACGCTGAGGCCACGCGGCCGCAGCACACTAGTTGACGAAACTGCCATGCAGAGCTCCGGTAATTACTTCGAGTAAAGCTCGACGATCAGGGCTTCATTGATGTCGGACGGCAGATCGCCACGATCCGGCACCGACTTGAACGTACCTTCGAACTTCTTGGAATCCACTTCGACCCAGATCGGACGCAGGTCCATGGTGTCGAACACGGTCGCCGCTTCCTGCACGCGCAGCTGGCTGCGCGCCTTCTCGGTCAGTGCGATCGCATCGCCCGGGCGAACCTGGTACGAGGGGATGTTCACCTTCTTGCCGTTCACCAGGATCGCCTTGTGGGCAACCAGCTGGCGGGCCTGGGCGCGGGTGACCGCGAAGCCCATGCGGAAAACGACGTTGTCCAGGCGGCTCTCGAGCAGGCGCAACAGGTTCTCGCCCGTGTTGCCCTTGAGGGTGGTCGCCTTGGTGTAGTAGTTGCTGAACTGACGCTCCAGCACGCCGTAGATGCGCTTGACCTTCTGCTTTTCGCGCAGCTGCACGGCATAGTCGGACATGCGCATGCGCTTGTTGGCGCCATGCTGACCGGGCTTGTTTTCCAGCTTGCACTTGGAGTCCAGCGCGCGCGCCGGGCTCTTCAGGTTGAGATCTGCACCCTCACGACGGGCGAGCTTGCAGGTAGCTCCACGATAACGGGCCATGGGTATGCTCCTTAGACTCGACGCTTCTTGGGGGGACGGCAGCCGTTGTGCGGGATCGGCGTGACGTCGATGATGTTGAGCACCTTGAAGCCCAACGCGTTCAGCGAGCGCACGGCCGACTCGCGACCCGGGCCGGGGCCCTTGATCCGCACTTCGACAGTCTTGACGCCATACTCGCCAGCCACGCGACCGGCCTTTTCGGCGGCGACCTGGGCAGCGAACGGGGTCGACTTGCGCGAGCCACGGAAACCGGCGCCGCCGGCGGTAGCCCACGACAGAGCGTTGCCCTGGCGATCGGTGATGGTGACGATGGTGTTGTTGAAGGAGGCCTGCACGTGCGCCACGGCATCGGTGACGACGCGCTTGATCTTCTTCTTGGTTTTTACCGGCTTAGCCATATTCGGAATCCGTTACTTCTTGATCGCGCGACGGGGGCCCTTGCGGGTGCGTGCGTTCGTACGCGTGCGCTGACCGCGCACCGGCAGGCCGCGACGGTGGCGCAGGCCACGGTAGCAACCCAGATCCATCAGGCGCTTGATGGCAATACCCACCTCGCGACGCAGATCACCTTCGACAATGTACTTGCCGATCTCGTGGCGGAGCTTTTCCACCTCACCCTCGCTGAGGGATTTGATCTGGGTGGTGGGAACCACACCAGCGTCCGCGCAGACCTTCTTGGCCCGGCTGCGGCCGATGCCGTAAATGCTCTGCAAGCCAACCCACACATGCTTGTGGACCGGCAAATTGACACCCGCGATGCGCGCCATGATGTTCTTTCTCCGATGCTTTTCGTGCGCGGTAAACGCGCAATTCTAACCTGAATTACCCAACCGGGAAAGCCCTGCGCCACCGTGGCGCCACTTCCCGACGTCGTATCCCGCGCCCGCAGCTCAACTACGGCGAAGGTTGGCCTTCTTGAGCAGACTATCGTACTGGTGACTGACCAGATGGGCCTGGATCTGCGACGTGAAGTCCATCACCACCACCACCACGATCAGCAGCGACGTGCCACCGAAGTAGAACGGCACATGCCAGAACTTCTGCATGAATGACGGCACCAGGCACACCAGCACCAGGTACAGCGCACCCACACCGGTCAGCCGCGTCATCACCGCATCCACGTAGCTGGCGGTCGCCCGGCCCGGACGGATGCCCGGAATCAGCGCGCCCGACCGCTTGAGGTTGTCGGCCGTCTCGTCGGCGTTGAACACGATCGCCGTGTAGAAGAACGCGAAACCGATCACCAGCACCGAATACACGATGTCGTACAGCGGCTCGCCCGGGTTCAGCGCCTGGGTCAGCTCCTGCAGCCAGCGCGCCTGGTGGCCGGTACCGAACCACGACATCGCCGTGGCCGGAAACAGCAACAGACTCGAGGCGAAGATCGGCGGGATCACGCCCGACATGTTGATCTTCAGCGGCAGGTGCGAGCTCTGGTTCTGGTAGGCGTTGGGACCACCGCCGCGACGCGCGTAGTTGACGGTGATGCGCCGCTGGGCGCGCTCCACGAACACCACGAACGCCGTGACCGCCAGGATCAGGCCAAACACCATCAGCAGCTTCAGGATCGACAGCTCGCCGTTGTTGGCCATGCCCAGCGTATGCACCACCGCCTGCGGCAGGCCCGCCACGATGCCCGCGAAGATCAGCAGCGAGATGCCGTTGCCGATGCCGCGCTCGGTCATCTGCTCGCCCAGCCACATCAGGAACATGGTGCCCGCCGTCAGGCCGATCACCGAAGCCATGATGAAACCGAAGCCCGGGTGGTACACCACCGGCGCGCCGCCGGCCGCCACCTGCTTCTGCAGTGCCACCGCGATGCCGAACGACTGGAACAACGCCAGGCCAACCGTGCCGAAGCGCGTGTACATCGTCATCTTGCGCTTGCCGGACTCGCCTTCCTTGCGCAGTGCCTGCAGGCTGGGGATCACCGAGCCCATCATCTGGATCACGATCGACGCGGAGATGTACGGGATCACGCCGAGCGCGAACACCGAGAACCGCTCCAGCGCACCGCCCGAGAACATGTTGAACATGTCCATCAGGCCGTTGCCGTTGACCAGGCTGGTCATCGCCGCCGGGTTGACGCCCGGCACGGGGATGAACGAACCCAGGCGAAACACCACCAGCGCACCGATCACGAAGAAGATGCGCTGGCGCAGCTCCGTCAGCTTGCCGAGCTTGCCGAGTGCATTGCCCTTGGCTGCTGCCACCGTCCGTTACTCCACGCTGCCGCCGGCCGCCTCGATGGCGGCCTTGGCACCGGCGGTCGCCAGCACGCCCGACAGCTTCACGGCACGACCGATCTCGCCCTTCAGCACCACCTTGACCTTCTTGGCGCGGCTGTCGATCAGGCCGGCCTTGTGCAGCGCGACGACGTCGATCACGTCACCCTCGAGCGCGGCGAGCTGGTACAGGAACACTTCCTGGCTCTGCGCCTTCAGCTTGGAGCGGAAGCCGACCTTCGGCATCCGCCGGTTCAGCGGC
>Ga0206102_1000579_pt1 | contig 11223 bp, 13 predicted proteins | sample 1B1Ametagenome_FD_148645 | JGI IMG/M metagenome (GOLD analysis project Ga0206102, IMG submission 148645) | Enriched microbial communities from leaf-cutter ant dump, University of Wisconsin, Madison, United States - 1B1A | ecosystem: Environmental > Terrestrial > Nest > Insects nest > Nest dump... | reverse complement strand
TCGTTTGGATATCTTGATCAATACTTGCATGCCCGCAAGCGGCGGTCTGAATCCTGTCCAAAAATAAATGAATCTTGCCTATTTCATTTTTGATCGAGTGATTGAGCAAGGTGGCGCCAGACGTTACCGCTCGCATGGTGCTGTCAAACCGATGTTGTTCAAACCGCAGCTTGATCCCGAATATATCGTGTTTCACGCCAAAAAACAGAAAAGCGGCCACCATCAAAATAACAGCCAGCATGTTCCAGCGCCACGCCCCGGTCATGCCAATCGTTCGGGCGATATAGATCGTGAACAAGTAACAGGTCATCGGGAAAATACCAATGATATTGACAAGCAAATGTCCTCGTTGCAGCAGAGGATTTTTTTCTTGGAGATGATGCCGAAGCAGGAACAGGCTGGCAGAAACAATGTAAGGTCCCGTCCACAAAAGCATCAGGATATAGTTTACCTTTATTTCGGGATGCAAAGGGGTGAGGCAGAACATGACTGCAACCGGCAACAGGAGCGTCCAGGCCAGCACGTGTCTTCGCCTGACATCAAAGAAATCACAATAGGAAATCGCAAACATCATGTAGCCATAAGGGAGCATGGTTTTTTCAATAAACGAGCATATATTAGAGCGTGTACGCAAACCTATTTGAGCCATAAACGAATGGAAAGCAGCGTCAAAAAAGCCAAGAACATGTTGGCTGTTTTTTCATAGCGAGTGGCCAGGCGTCGATAGTTTTTGACTTTGTTGAAAAAACATTCAATTAAGTGTCGTTCTCTATACGTTTCCGAATCTAACGGGCGCTTTACCCGCCGATTGCGTTTGCTGGGGATAACCGGAGTGATCGCTCGGCTCTGCAGAAGCTCCAGGATGGCATTGGTGTCGTAAGCGCGATCAGCCAACACTTCACCCGGGGAGAAGTCCAGTTCATGAAGAAGGCGATAGCCCGTGACCGAATCGTGATCTTGTCCTGGCGTCAATTCGAAACGTAGCGGATAGCCGAGCGCATCCACCATCGCATGAATTTTGGTGGTCAGTCCTCCTCGCGAACGTCCGATGGCTTGCTGCTCCTGCCCCCTTTTGCGCCCGCTCCATGTTGATGGACGCGGACGATCGTGGCATCGATCATGACTTGCTCCCAGTCCGGTTCGATGGCGACATGCTTCAGGATTTCATTCCAAATGTTTGCTTGTTGCAACCGCCAGAAAAAGCTGTAAGCGGAAGACCAAGGACCATAGTGACTCGGCAAATCTCGCCAGGGCGCTCCGGTTCGGGCCACCCAAAGGACGGCATTCAACATCTGGCGCCGATCTTTAGGCGGGCGTCCTCCTTGTTTTTTTCGAATCGGGGGCAACAAGGGTTCAAGTATATTCCATTCTTCATCGGTTAACTCGTATCTTCGTCTCATGTCCTTATTTTACTAGATTTCTACCTTTTGTACAGTTTGCGTACACGCTCTAGATAAAAATTGAAAAAATGAATCCAAGGTATGCACGCCATTCATATGCCCTGAGAGATAAGGACGAAGGGTATCGTCGATAATGACGGACAGAAATCCAAGTCCCCCTACGAAGGTCATGAGGCTTGCCCAACGGGTCGATTCCTTGCCAGGGTCGGTTGCAATCAGAATAGCGCCGATGCACCACAGCGCACATAAGGCAAGTATGAGCATAGGTTTTTCTCCCTTCCAGAGCATCGATATCCACATCATTATACCAAAAAGGAAAATTTTGCGAAGTGGGAATGTCGAACTTTGGGGGTACTAAATAAATTTGGTACTACTTCTTACATGTAAATACTGGTACATTCGTATGAGCAACCATAGAAACAAGGGGGCCAAACTTATGAGAATTATTTTTAAAAGTATCGGCGTGTTGCTGTTAGCTGCAGTAGTTATAGCAGTTGCAACTGTTCTGTACTGGATTGGGGTGGCCCTGTCCTACAAGCACGATGCAAAGCGGGCGGTGATGTATTATTTGAATGACAACTATCGAGGTCTTGAGTTCAAAATTACAAATATGCACCAGGGTTTTTTTGGCGGGCCTTTTATCGATAGAGCTTTTACAGCCTCTGTTGAAACGGAAATTAATGCGAAGAAAGTTAATTTTCATGTATCCACGGACAGTCAAGGAAAGGTAAGGGATTACACGGATACACTGGCTAAAGAAAAACTCAGAATGGATGCGGAAGATGACGTAAGGAGCGAGGCGAAACGGCTTATCCCTTCTTTGAAAGGAGTGTACGTGGAGGCTGATTATAACGCAAGAGAAGGAGGTTCATCGCCTTTTACTGCCTATACAAGAGATATGAAGTGGCTTTCGTTGAGAAGCATAAGCGTAAGCTGGACGGAGGAGTCTGATTTAACGAAAGCAGATTTTATGCATAAATCCGTTCAACTGGGCCAACAGCTTGCAGCAAAAGGTTTTGACTATTGGACAATCGGCACAAGTTACGCTGTGAACGGAACAACAAAAATGAGCATAGATCTACGGCCGTCCGAGTTGGATTTACCCGATGATCAATTGCTGGAGAAAGTCATTATTCCAACCGGACAATAGGAGAACTCGAACCATGAAGGATAGAACGATGAAACGATGGAGCACCTATGAACCTTTTTTTGTTGAGCTGGGTTCGTATAAGGTGGCCGATATTGTGATCACTCGCCATGCCAAACTGAGGTGGGAGGAACGCATTAGTCGTAGCGGATCAAGTATTGAAGCGATTTGCGAATTTATGTGGGACAAGTTAAAGGCAGGTAAAATCGCTTTATATCATTCGAATGAACAAGATGTATATGTGATTGACGGCGATCTGGTCATGGTTGCGGAGTTTACCGAGCTGGAAAACACGATTGATTTGGTTGGCAATCCGTTGCACAAAATGATCATCATTACGGTCCTTGGACGCATATCAGAGACCTTCGAATTGCGGGATATCAAAACTTACTATGCGTGGTTGCGTCATAGCCGCCGAATGACTTTGATCAAAAATGGTCGTAAAAAAAGATAGTAATGAATCGTAAATCGATGGCTACACTCAGCGATGAACTGTTGGTTGAAATTTACAGACACTCATGATTTTGGCAGTAGGCATTTATAGTTGGGTGAAAATACGGAGGAAGGAGGAAAAACGTATAGAACCATTTTGCTGTTGTTGCAGTTTTTTGTGACGGCAGTACCTTTCATTGAACTAAGTTGTTTGCACGGGCAATGGGGACCAGCCTACCGTTTTGGAATAAAACTACCAATTCATCCTGACTTGAGATAGATTGGAGGTGTACTTCCACAGAGCAACCAGTCATCCACTGACATCCATGATTTTCTAATGCCGTAAATTCGTAAGCATGGGCGGGATCAAACTCTTTAGAATAAGTGATTGCTTGTCGTTTATAGTCCAAATATTCAAAAATGGATACATGATGTTTTTGATAGAAAATGTAAGATGAAGCTAGATAGACAATTAATAAAATTATTGTACTTATTATCACCAATTGTAGCGCTCTTTTCATTTCGTATTTAATACTGATAATGATTAAAAAGATAATTACAGCAATGATCAGAACATTTAACATAGTCTCGCTCCAATTGTATTTAGATTTTCCAATTCGTCGTTATTAGAGGACCGAAGGATGATTAGGAAAACATATCAATATGAAAGCAGCGAATGATTATGCTGAGTTGTCAAAATGAAAAAACACCTGCCTTAAGGAAAGTATATTATTGTGATTTGAGTAAACGATTTAACATTCTAGTAAGGACAAAATTCCAAACGATTGCGAAACAAACAAATGTAAGCACGTATACGAGAACTCCCGGAAGAGATTTAAAAAACGAACTGGAAGGACTGTACATTTCTTCGGGGTATTTCAAATTTGGGGGTACATTAGAAGCAATATATTCGAATTCGGTTTTATTATTAAGCAAGTCCAGGATATAAGGTTGGTTGTCACAGCCAGGGATCGGACCATCGATTGTAATAAAACGATTAGTTATGTTACCCATTAGAGTTACTTGATTTTCCAAACTTGCCTGCCAGGCATAGGCGGAAATTGATGATAAGGGAGATGGACGCGAGATGTTCAAATCGTAGACCGCTGCACGTTTTCCACAATTGCTGAGAGCATGTTCAAGCGCGGTTTGAAGAAGTTGCTTTTGTTCTTGCGGTTTTATGCTATGACTGTTGAATAAAGGAAAAAAGGATATGAAAGCAATGAAAATTAGAAGATGGGTTGAAAGTTTTAACAAAATTTTCACAAGATCAACTCCGTAGTCGTTGAAAATTCTTTTTCAAATATTGGGAGGAATCCATGTTGAAGAAAAAGTTATCATTGTTTATTATGTTAACGATTTTATTAGGGCGTGTCTGAAAACTCAATATAATGGAGTTACTTCAGCAAAATCATGGAAGAAGCCAGAAAGGCAAAGCTCAAAAAATTTCGAGCAAGCTTATCATAGCGTGTTGAGATCCCGCGGAATTGTTTGGGTTTGTTGAAAAAACATTCCACGACATGCCGTTCTCTATATTGATAAAAGTCGCATTCCCAAGGGTTTGCCGCATTCGACTTTGGTGGGATGCACGCCCGAGAGGACTTCAACGGCTACCGTGCAGTCATGGATGTTTCCAGGCGTTAAAAACAGGCGAACCGGATTACCAATTGCATTCACTACGGCGTGGATCTTGGTGTTTCGACCGCCTCGGGAAAGTCCGATTTCTTGATTGGTTTCGGCGGTTTCAGCCCCTTTTTAGCTCCCGCCGCATACTGATGAACTTTACAAGAGGTGCTTATCAATGGATACATCCTGCAAGTCCGCATCGCCGGCCAAGGACTCAAATAGCTGGTGAAAAAGGTCATCGTTGCTCCTCAAACGAAAACGGGAATATACAGTTTTCCAAGGACCAAAACGTTCAGGCAAGTCACGCCAAGGAGCCCCTGTTTTTACTTTCCAAAGCATGCCATTCAGCATGACTCGATTAGGCTTCGAGTGCCTGCCTTCGCCTGTATTTTCGGGTGGTAATAGTTCCCAATCCTGGTCCCTGATTTCGTGGCGTCGTAGCATATTTTCACAGGTCTCCTCGTGATCTCGTATATGTCAAATTATGCTACGTTGTCTTCTTTGAAGCAATAGATAGTTTTCAGGCACGCCCTAGTTACGGGCATTTATTTTTGGGTGAAAATGCGAAGGAAAGAGAAACAGAGCTAGATTAAACTATTCTAAGGGAGAATTCATATTAAAAAGTCCAACATTTATTTGCTGATTTTGGTAGTTGCCGCCATTCTGTTATTCCCAAGATATGGGGATAATCGTGCAGAACTCAAAAAGAATATGCAGGACGATATTCAGGTAGCAGTCGAGCGATATTATAAAGATTACTGCAATCAGGATATCTCCGTACCATCTGTGAGAATATATCTTTCCATGATGACCGGATACAACTGGGAAGTAAATTTATCTGCATCCCAGAACATATATGGGTCTGTGGGTAGTGAAGTGATTGACCTTATACCACCGCAGGGCTGTCAACAGGGAATTTTTATTCTAGATAGGAACGCGAAAAGGTTTGTTCAAGCAAACAGCTTGCCTTACGCAAGTACAAAATCAGCTTTTCCATCAGATTTTGACTTGTTTGTCCGCTATCTGCCCAAATTCGTTATATACGTGATTCTATTAGTTACGAGCATTTATTTTTGGGTGAAAATGCGAAGGAAAGAGAAACAAAACTAGAACTAGTGCCCTCTCAGGCAACTTTAGCCCGTTTTTGATGACGCAAGATTTCTTCCGACTGGGCGTGCTTATTTCTCCAACGCAGATACTTTTGAATCGTATGGCCTAATTCGTCATGATCTGGATAGTTGGAGCCGGAAAGAACAAAAGAACGAACGGGGCAAAATGGCACTCAATCCGATTTAACCAGGAGGAATTTGAGCGAGTTCCACGATCAGACTTCGCTGTTCTTGAGTCAACGTAGCCGGGCGCCCTCCGCGGTAATTGGGTTAGACAGTCCAAGCCATCATCCTGATTGAAGGCGTGGATGACATCGCAAACATGGTCTTCTGCACGATGGTGAAGCATGGCGATGTCTTTGACTTTCATTTTTTGAGTAGAAGCCAGCAGGATATATGCTCTTCGCACGGCAAAGCCCGACGTATTCCGGCGCGCTACCCGAAGCAGGTGTTGACCTTCTTGATCTCTGAGTTCTCGGACAAATAACATAGGGTATCGTCGATAATGACGGACAGAAATCCAAGTCCCCCCACGAAGGTCATGAGGCTTGCCCAACGGGTCGATTCCTTGCCAGGGTCGGTTGCAATCAGAATAGCGCCGATACACCACAGCGCACATAAGGCAAGTATGAGCATAGGTTTTTCTCCCTTCCAGAGCATCGATATCCACATCATTATACCAAAAAGGAAAATTTTGCGAAGTGGGAATGTCGAACTTTGGGGGTACTAAATAAATTTGGTACTACTTCTTGCGTGTAAATACTGGTACATTCGTATGAGAACAATCGAAACAGGGAGGCCTGAATTTATGAAAATGGTTGTAAGGAGCGTCATCGTAGTACTAATCGCGATAGTAGCGATTACCGGTTTGTATTGGTTTGGCAAAGCTGCACTTTATAAGCACGAAGCGAAGCAAGCGGTTATGAATTATTTGCACCGTAATTATAGCGGTCTCGAATTTAAAATTAATAATATGCATCACGGTGGATTTTTGGGCAGTCCTTTTATCGGGAAAGATTTTTCAGTTTCCGTGGAAACAGAAATTAATACGAAGAAAGTAAATTTTTATGTATCCACGGACAGTCAAGGAAAGGTAAGAGATTACACGGATACACTAGCTGAGGACAAACTTAGAGTGGATGCGGAAGACGATGTAAGGGCCGAAGTGAAACCATTTATTCCTTCTTTAGAGGGTGTTTCCGTACAGGTTGATTATGATGCAAAGGCAGGGGGGGCATCGCCTTTTATTACCTATTCACGAGATATGAAATGGCTCTCATTGCAAAGCATCAAGGTAAGCTGGAAAGAGGAATCTGATTTAACTAAAGTGGATTTTATTCATAAATCCGTTCAACTGGGCCAACAACTTGCAGCAAAAGGTTTTGACTATTGGACATTCGGCACAAGTTACGCTGTAAATGAAACAACAAAAATGAGAATGGAACTCGAGCCCTCAGAGTTAGATTTACCAGATGATCAATTGTTAAGAAAAGTAATTATTCCAACTGTTCAATAGGAGAACTTGAATCATGAAGGATAGAAGGATGAACCGCTGGAGCACTTATGAATCTTTTTATATAGAGCTATCGCATCGAAAAGTAGCTGACATTATCGTCACGCATCACGCCAGAACGAGATGGTTGGAACGGGTAGACAAGGAGAAGATCGGTATTGAGGGCATTTGTGCTTTTCTTTGGGATAAATTGAAGAAGGGCAATGTCACACTCTATGACAACCATGCAGGGGAGGTGTTTATGATTGATGAGGATCTGCTGATGGTGGTTGAATTCGTTGAATTGAAGCATGCTTCCGATTTGATCGGAAATCCGCTTTATCAAATGATCGTTGTGACATTCCTTGGACGGATGACTGAAGCTATAGAACTACGGGATTTAAAGACCTACTATGCCTGGTTGCGTCATTCCAGAAGGATGGTATTGATGAAAAACGGCCGGAAGAGAAAATAGCGTCTCCCTATTCGAAAAGATAACTATTTCCATTTGGAGGTCAGTACGATGAAAATTGTTTTAAAAAGTGTCGTTATATTGTTGATAGCATTAGTAGTAGTTACCGGTTTGTATTGGTTTGGCAAAGCTGCGCTTTACAAGCACGAAGCGAAGCAAGCGGTTATGAACTATTTGCATCGTAACTATCGAGGTCTTGAGTTCAAAATTACAAATATGCACCACGGTGGGTTTTTTGGTAGTCCAATGATCGGGCGAGACTTTTCAGCTTCTGTTGAAACAAAAATTAATTCGAAGCAAGTTAATTTTCTTGTTTGGACGGACGCTCAGGGAAAGGTAAATGACTACGCGGATACATTAGCTCAAGACAAACTCAAAGTCGATGCGGAAGATGACGTGAGAGCCGAAGTAAAAACATTAATCCCTTCTTTGAAGGGAGTTTCCCTGGATGTTTATTATGATGCAAGAACATCGGGCTCATCACCTCTTACTGTATATTCGAGGGGGATGAATTCGCTGATGTTGAAAAGTATAGGTGTAAGTTGGAAGGAGGACTCTGATTTAGCTAAAGCAGATTTTATTCATAAATCCGTTCAACTAGGCAAACAACTCACGGCAAAAAAATTTAGCTTTTGGAGGGTCAGTACGAGTTACTCTGTAAACGGAACAACAAAGATGAGTCTGGAACTATTGCAGTCAGAGTTAGATTTGCCTGATGAGCAATTGCTAGAGAAGATAAGTATTTCAACCACACAATAACACAGACTAGAGGGGAACTTAATTATGAAAAAATCACTAATTATCATGCTGATGATCATATATGTATGGACATCAGCATTGCCTGCACTAGCTGCACCTGATTCTCAAGGAACAGATGAACAACCGCAATATACCGAAGTTGCGAACAATGATGACAATACTGATGAAAGCGTAACTGCTTCTACTTACGCAGAGGATTCTCCGGCGGGTACGGCAATCAGTGACACAACTACAGAACAAAATGTAATATCAGCCACCTATGGAGTTGAAGCTCCGATAACGAGTGTGACCAACTCGACGTATGCGGCAGTTATGCCATTACAAAGATACATCGTAAGTTTTATGACGGAACAGGCCAAGGACAGAGCGCTAGAAAATTACCGAGAACAACATCCAGATCGGTTTGTTAAAGAATATCAGCATATTCCAAGCTTGTTATTGGAGCTTTCGAATTCGGAGTATCAGATATTGCAGACGGATGCTGATGTCTTTAGCCTAGAAGCTGACAGTCAGGCAACAGTGGTTGGGACGACCTACGGAGAAGGCGAACGCGAAACCTGGGGATTTGACGAGCTTGGCGGCGATGCCTTACATGCAAAGCTTATTTTCGGACAAGGAATACGGATCGGGATTATTGATACAGGTGTCGATACGACTCATGAAGACCTACGCATTGCTGGCGGAATTTCATTTGTTGATGATACTTATGAAGACGAACAAGGACATGGAACTCAAGTTGCGGGCGTTGTAGCGGCTCAACTCAACGATTATGGGATTAAGGGTTTAGCCCCAATGGCAGATATATTTGCTATTAAAGCTTTTAACGCCAATGGTGAAGGTTCGTACAGCAATATTATTGCCGGAATTGATTGGGCGATTGAGCATCAGATGAATGTACTTAACTTGAGTTTCGAAGGAGAGGAGAACAGCCCAGCCCTGCAAGAAGCTTTGCAGAAAGCATGGGATGCGGGAATGCTCATAATTGGTGCTGCCGGCAATGGAGCTAAATCTGAAATATCGTATCCGGCCCAATACGATACGGTCATGGCAGTAGGTGCAATTAATGCCGATCATTCCTATGCGGATTTCTCTAATTATGGAGAGCGTTTGGAAATTGTCGCACCAGGTTCCCGCATTTATACGACGAATTATCAGAATAGCTATACAATTTCACAAGGTTCTTCACTTGCTGCCGCTTATGTGACAGGAGCCGCTGTCCTTGTTTGGTCCGTACATCCTGAATGGACGGCTGCTCAAGTGCGGCTTGCTTTACTTCAATCCGCTGTTGAACTGGGTACGAAGGAACACTTTGGCTATGGACTGGTGAGTCCTGCCCAAGCTCTGGATGAAAAATATGTTCGCCAAGTAAGCATCGATACGAACGGAACTGTTTCAGGCGCTGTATATGGCGAGAGCATTGCGCGCATTGCCTCCTATGGAAAATATCCAAGCGGTGATTCGATCTTGCATCCCGGAGAGTCGCTGACAACTTCTATTCATATTGAAAACAGGATTCGAGATGTATATATTGGGGTCTTCGATCCCGGCGGAAACAAAATTGTAGATGAACACCGTGTAGATTATCGGGAACCTTGGCAGGCTGGAAGCGCGGTCACCGACCTGTCTGCAAATGCAGCGATATCATTTACGTGGACGGCTTCCGGTGTTGGAAGATATGTCATCAAATATGCCTTTTGTTATGATGATCCATCAATTGGATACGGCTGCCACAAATCGGAGTTTTGGAATGTAGATGTTGTTAATACCGTGGATACAACGCCGCCAGTTATGACATTCAATGTATCGGGCAATTCATTTGGAACCGGTTTGCCAATGAATCTCATATTTAATGCCAATGAACCTGTTCGCAGCAGTAGTTTGATCGTTGAACGGTTGAACAGCCAAAAGCAGTGGGAGGTTGTCGCTACCGCAAACAACATCACTAGTCCATACAGTTGGATTCCCAGTAAGTATGGTTATCATAGGTTTACCATAACTTCCTATGATCTCGCTGGTAACAGAGGAACAACGGTATCATCTTCCTATTGGGTTAATCAGACTCCGTTGGAAATTCCGGTCGTATATATCAAAGCGAAATCGCAATCACTTATTTTAAATTGGGCGCATATTGCAGGAGCAACTCGATACAACATTAAACTGTATGATAGCGATAAAAATGCCCTTGCAAGCTTTTCCTCATATGAAAATACGTACGCTATCGATGGTTTGAAAGCAAATACGGAATATGTCGTAACCGTAGCGGCCACAGATGAAACGGGCGGTAGAAGTAACAGTTCTGCTTCATCCAGCATAGTGTGGACAGCAAAAACTCTTGTTATATTAATTCCGGGGATGGCAGGATCAGTTCTGCGATACACCAAAGATAACATCGATGTATGGAAACCATCACCATTGGGAACAGTTATTGATAACAGTTTATACCCGTATTTAGATTATATTTTCAGCGCGATGTATTTGGATAGTAGAGGTAAACCTCTTCATGATTCTGATGGTGATAAGATTGTAACTACTAGACAGCCACTTAAAGGATTCTATGATGTTATTTACCAGCAACTGCTTAATTCGGGCTATGATGTCGCCGCTCACTTCCATTGACGGAAGCAGGGCGGCGATTTTTTTATATACGATGACGGTGCCCCATGGATATAATTGGCGGTGAGCAGCGAGTACCTGCCGACAATCATAAGGGGCAAGGCGATAGTTTGATGAAATAACAACAGGGAGACTTCAAGGTTTGGCGGCCTCGTCTCCCTGTTGTCCGTAAC
>Ga0206102_1000575_pt1 | contig 11263 bp, 12 predicted proteins | sample 1B1Ametagenome_FD_148645 | JGI IMG/M metagenome (GOLD analysis project Ga0206102, IMG submission 148645) | Enriched microbial communities from leaf-cutter ant dump, University of Wisconsin, Madison, United States - 1B1A | ecosystem: Environmental > Terrestrial > Nest > Insects nest > Nest dump... | reverse complement strand
TTGGTAAAATAACCAGATGTATTACATGTTTCACAGATTTCTTTCTCCTGCCAAGCTAAATCTGGGATTGAAAATTGTTGGAAAACGGGCAGATGGCTACCATCTGCTCAAAAGTATCTTTTGTTTGATTGATCTTTATGACCAGATTGAAATCCAGCTTACTGATAATGGTAAGATATCATTAATTGAACATAATCAGGCCTGGTTTTATCAAAAAGATTTAGCTTATAAAGCTGCTATAGTTCTACGGGAATATACTCAGACACCACTAGGTGCAAACATTAAAATTAAAAAAGTTATCCCCTCTGGAGCAGGAATGGGTGGTGGTAGCTCTAATGCTGCGAGCGTCTTGATAATACTTAATCAACTATGGCAGGCTAACCTGGATGTTACCGCATTATCTGCAATTGGAGAAACCTTGGGTGCAGATATACCATTCTTTATCCGAGGTGTTAATGCCATGGTCAGTGGAATAGGTGAGATAATTGAAGAAATCAAGCTGCCTCAACTATATTTTGTAATTATCAAACCTGACTTTCATGTGCCGACTAAAGATGTTTTCAATAATTTAAAACTGGATTTTACAAATATACAACCTGATCACGTTAATATGGACTTTTTATTAACTACCAGAGAAAATGATCTTGAACAAGTAGTTAAGTCCTTATACCCGCAGATAAATTCAATTTTTTCTGAATTAGCGCAATATGGCACACCAGTCATGACCGGCTCGGGAAGCGCAATTTATCTGACTTTTACTGATAAAAATAGTGCAAAAAATGTTGCAAATATTTTAACCCCACGATATAATACCTACCTCGCAACAAGCTTGTCCAAATCACCGGTAGCTTGTGTTTAAGAAAAAGTTTTTATTGGGGTGTCGCCAAGTGGTAAGGCATCGGATTTTGATTCCGACATTCGTAGGTTCGATCCCTACCACCCCAGCCATTTGTAAAAGCGCAAGTTATCTATGTGATAATTTGCGCTTTTTTTTGCTTACTAGTCAGGGGTAGTCATGTTCATGCGCAAAAATTTAATGATCTTTACCGGAAATGCTAACCCAAGCTTTGCGGAAAAAGTTTCCAAGTGTCTTGATATTAAACTGGGTAAAGCTGATGTCACTAAATTCAGTGATGGTGAAACGGCAGTTGAAATTCTGGAAAATGTTCGTGGTTCGGATGTATTTATTCTACAACCAACCTGTTATCCCACGAATGATAACTTAATGGAGGTTCTGGTTTTGGCTGATGCGTTAAAACGGGCATCAGCAGGTCGGATTACGGCAGCAATCCCATACTTTGGCTATGCCCGACAGGATCGTCGCCCTCGCTCTGCACGCGTGCCGATATCAGCCAAACTAGTGGCCAATATGCTGATGTCTGCAGGTGTAGATCGTGTATTAACAGTAGATTTACATGCAGATCAAATTCAGGGCTTCTTTGATATTCCAGTTGATAATATCTATGCTTCACCAGTTTTACTACGGGATATTAAATCTAAAAATTATGAAGATCTTATCGTAGTATCTCCAGATATGGGTGGTGTAATGCGTGCCAGGGCTTTTGCCAAGGGTTTGGGCACAGAATTGGCAATTATTGACAAACGTCGCCCCAAAGCTAATGAAGCCGAAGTAATGAATATAATCGGTGATGTAAGCGGTAAAAATTGTGTAATTGTTGATGACATGATTGATACGGCAAAAACTTTGTGCAAAGCTGCAGAAGCTCTTAAAAATAGAGGTGCAAAACAGGTTTATGCTTATGCTACTCATGCAATATTTTCCGGTGAAGCATTAGAACGGGTTGAAAATTCAATAATTGATGAATTAATCGTAACTGATACTATTCCACTTAAACAACAGGCAAATAAAGTCAGGGTTGTATCAATTACTGAATTAGTAGCAGAAACTATCCGCCGTATCAATAATGAAGAGTCAATTAGCCTGCTATTAAATGATTAAATCTCTGTAATGGCTACCATCTAATATAACAGGCGGAAAATCCCCGCCTGTTATATTTTACCTTCATCTCGCAAAAATTTTAAAAAACCATAACCTGATCTGGTAACAATCTCGCCAACTTCAGCAAAATCTGCCTCTGTTCCATAATATGGATCAGGCACATCATAAAAATCCCCGGCGGCGGAATCAAACGAACGAAAAAGCATTACTTTTTCATGATGACATGGCTCATTACTTTTGCTAATGACTGCGTCATAGTTTAAATGATCCATAACTAAAATATAATCGAAGTGTTCAAAATCAGTTTTTACAAATTGTCTGGCTTTATGGTTCATATAACCAATACCGATACTTTTTGCTACAGTTAACGACCGCAAATCTGGAGCACTACCAATATGATACCCCTCCGTTCCTGCAGAATCAACGGAAAACAGAGGCGCTATCCCTTCCTGCTCTACCATTTGATTAAAGATACTCTCAGCAAGTGGAGAGCGGCATATATTACCGGTACACACGAATAAAACATGAATTTTGCTTACAGCCATATGAAACACATATAAATTTGACAAGCTTGAATTGTAACAAATTAAGCTGTAATTCTGTTATTTTTTTAGTAAAATAACGATCTTAATTTACTTTAAATAATATTGAGAATTATCAGGTTATTACAAACAGCCTTTACCATAAAACAGGCCCTTATTAATTTTGCAGGATAATCCATGCTGAATCATCTCGTTGCAATTATAAGACTTATATTAATGCTGGCAGTTACTTTAATCTCAGCTATCTGGTGCTGGTTGGCAATGCCACTATTTCCGTTAAAAACCCGCGGAAAAATTATACGCTTTTGGGCAAGGATTACGCTAATCTTAACTGGAGTCAAGTTAGAAATAAACGGTAAAACTGACCTGAATTATTTTCCCCCAAATACCTTAGTCGCCTCCAACCATCTCTCTTGGCTGGATATTCTGGTTTTATATCAATTATATTTTATCAATTTTATTGGTAAAGTAGAAATGACAAAATGGCCGGTACTAAGCCGGATGATAAAAGCAGGGGGAACAATTTTTATTGACCGCAGCAAGAAAAAAGATTTATTAAAAATAAATCAAACTGTAAGTCAATATTTAATAAATGGCCGCTGTATAGGATTTTTTCCGGAAGGTGCAGTTGGTGAGGGCAACCAGTTATTGCCGTTCAAAGCACCAATACTGGAATCGGCGCTAATGGCTCAAAGCAGCATAATTCCTGTAGTTATAATCTATTACCGCAAAGATGGTACAATTGCAGAAGAAGCTAGTTTTGGGCCCAGATATAACTTAATGCAATCAGTATTTAATACTCTCTCTTTAAATGGTTTAATTGCTAAAGTATTTGTGCTTGACAGTATAAATTCAGAAAACTTTAATAATCGCGAAGATTTAACGGAATACTTGTACCAACAAATAAACCGGAAATTTACTGATCGTCACGCTTTGTTTTTGGCAGAAAATTAACCCCCGATACCCCATCAGGTAAATCAATTCGCTCCCGATCTTTCCAGCCATGAGCAACAAATACTTCCAATGTTAGTTTACTGGGTTGATCTGATAGCTGGTTGATCTTATGCCAAAGATTCTTACCTGGCAGTTTAATACTATTATGTGCACTACCACAACCAACCAGCTTAATGTCTTGAAATACGGTCTTTAAATGTTCATATTCAAGTGTTATATATTCAGTATCAACTACCGGATTAGTAAACCCGGCAGCTGCCAGAATATCTCCAATATCATGCATATCAGGAAAATTATAGGTGCTAAGCCCTAACTCCCTAAGCTCTTTAAAAGAATCAACCCCAAGTCCTGCAATACAAAAAGCCCCGCCAATGGATAAAACCCTTCTCATTTCTTTAACAAAAGGAACTATATCACCAAGATAAGGTAAAAGCATGTTGCTATAGAAAAAGTCAATGCCACCATTTGTAATGGGTAATTCAGCCGCATTTGCACAGATCACTTTGGGATTAGACCTATTACCAAATACTTTCTGTAACCAGCCTGACTTAGGTTGCAATTGAAGTCTTAACAGATTTATTGCTATATCCAGCTGATAAATTAATGCATCCGGATATTTTTTCTGCAATAAGGCAGCATCAATTCCAAGCCCGCTACCACAATCAAGTACCCGTCCAGGAGTAACCTTGATATAATCAAGCCTGGAAATCATTCTACTTGCAAGTTCTTGTAGAATAAAATCCAAACCAGCTAATTTTGCTGCATTACGATTAAATAATTTTTTTACCAGTGTTGAATTAATCATGACTATATATATTAAACCACTCAAAATGATTAATAAATTAATTAGCAAATTTTTATTGCTGGAACAATATTGCATATTTTGTGGTTGTCAGTGCGACAAACAAATCTGTAAAGATTGCTATGTTTCCGTAACAAAACCAGTAAACCGTATAGCCTGTCCAAAATGTCTGATTTATCTGCTGCCAAAAGAAATCAAATGCCAGAATTGTGCAGATAACTATTTTTATTTTGACAGAATCATTACCGGGTTTGAATACAAATTCCCCCTGGATCAAATATTACATCAAATAAAATATCAGGGAAAGCTTGAATATAGCACCGTTCTAAGCCAGTTATTCTGGAATACTATTGCAATACATCTGCATAAATTACCAGACGTGATTATACCAGTACCCCTTCATCATAGTAAGCACAAACTCCGTGGGTTTAATCAGGTTTATGAATTATTACGCGAATTTAAAGATTTGTATCCTCAAGTTCCTATTATCAAAGCAATCCGGAATAAGGAAACTTTACAGCAGGCAAATCTGAATCGCCAACAGCGAATAACAAATTTAGCTGGTGCATTCAAAATTGATTTTCCATTAAATAATAAACATGTTACTATCGTAGATGATGTAGTAACTACTAGCACTACAGTTAATGAACTGGCAAAACTGTGTAAAGATATGGGAGCACATCAGGTTGATGTCTGGTGTCTGATGCGGGCCCAGCATTAATTAAAATGATTATTACCTGGAGCATACCTGGCATCAAGACTGAAAAGTGAAAATTTAGTGCCAGTATCATACATATCAAGGTTTTCATATTTTTTCAGTTTTTGTGCTAGGGTTAACGATAATGGTAACCCACACACTTCAATAAATACTTTTATTCCCCACATCGTTGCATTAAATATAATTAGATCGCGCAACGGCATAGTTCCATAAAACGCCAAAGTGCCAAATAGGAAACTATCAAAACATGAGGCTATCACAGTTGAAGTTATAAAGCGTAACCACATTAAGGAACCTTTTGTTTTTAGCTTGAGTTTAGCCATAATCAATGAATTTAATGGTTCTGCACATAGATAAGAAATGGTAGAAGCAACGATTATTCGGGCATTAAACCCTAATAGACTATCAAATTTGGTATTGGTATCAAGGGCATAATCCGGGCTTGGCAGATGAATAATAAGCTGACTATAGGCAATAAAAAGAAAATTAAACAAAAACCCAACCCAGATGGCTCTTCTGGCGAATTTATAACCATAGACCTCAGTTATTAAATCAGAAAGGATAAAAGTAAGCGGAAAAATTAATGTCCCGGCATCAGTTTCAATATTGCCGATTCGTATCATTCTGATATCAAACCAGTTTGCCAGTAAAATGACCGCAGTATAAGATAACTGGATAAACCATAACAGACGCGGGTATTGCTCTATAGATAAATTATTATTATTCATTATAAAATAAGGCTTTCGTAAAATTAATTAACAGTTAAAATTACTTCATCAGAAAAATCCGATGACAGCGGCAGTCTGCAATGGTCACACAGATACCGCTATACCAGAATTATATCAAAAAATAAAATAATCCTCTTCAATAAGCCATTACTCTACTGGAGAACTTGGATTGATTGCATCATTGCAGACAGTCCCAACCGGTGGCAGTGATTCTGCACCATTAAGGAGGTAAGCATTAGCATAATTATTGATACATTGGCTAACCCCAACATTATATGCACAATGCCCGCCACCATTAAATGAAAGTAAGACCGAATTGGGTAGCACGGCATTCATTTCCAGGCTGTTATCATACCCTGTAGAAGGATCATAATAATTACCAATTATCAATGCTGCCGGTACGGTATCAGGATAAACAAGCGGTGCTAGCGGATTATTAGGTAAACTGCTGTAAGACCTGAAAAGGTTTTCGTTTGCGGGATCATTACTTAATACTACGTAACTGTCAAAGCTCGTTTTATTCCAGTATAAACTCGCCAGATTCATTGCATCCTGATATGTACTTAATCCGGTAAAATCCATATCACTAGTCATTACCAAACTATAAACCATTGAATGTCCAGAAATATTTTTCTGTACCGGCTGCTTATAATTAAATATATGTGTGTCAAGACCATACTTGATCACCGTCATAATTTCAGGGTAACTTTTCAAGCTTTGTAGCGTTGGCACCAGATAAGCATAAAAATCATCCAAAATTACAGGCTGCCCGCTTCGAGTATAAACCAGACCAGCGTTAATCTGGTTTATAAAATCACGATATTTCTGGCTGGCATCAGGATATAAAACGCATGATGGGTTATTATTACAGGATTCAAGCAGATATTGCATACTTAGAGTGAATGTACCGGCACCAGTTACCATCAGATAATAAAGATTATGATCCGGGTTCATATTACCATCCAGAATCATTTTATCAATATTATCGGGGAATAAAGAAAGATAGACTGACCCAAGCTGGGTACCGTAAGAATACCCAAGAAAACTGATTTGAGAATACCCGACTAACTGCCGGATATGATCCATATCTTTGGCAGTATTGGTTGTCCCCATATAATATTTGACATTATTTGATTCAAGGTTAAAACAGGCTGATAATTGTGACTGGTACAGAGAAAATGCCGGAATAAAATTGCTTTGCTCCATAATACTGCCACCGGTTGCCGGAAGAGCAAGAGTGCAATCATTAATACGTGAACTTAATCCCACACCGCGGGGATCAAAATTAATTATACTATAACGCTTTAATATTTCATCAGAGAATCTGGTAAAACTGGTTTTTGTCTGGGTTGAACTACCCCATGGACCACCGGAATTAAAAAATAATGCACTGGTTGCCGTCGGGTATTTCTGATATTTGACTACATGCAAATAAGTATTACCTACCAGAGGATTATTATAATCCAGTGGAACCGTAACTGTTGCACATTGAAACTCGGATTCAGCAAAATTATCGCATGATTGCCAGTTAATACTCTCGGCCTGATTAGCTGAAGCGCTACCGGAACCACTACTACACCCGGCAATTGCTGTAACTGCCAGTAACAGCTGTACAACCAGATTAAATTGTCTAACCATAATGCCTCCTCTTTTTAATATTATAGCATTAAATGGTTCGTACTCTGTAGCCGAGGTTACAGAATTATTGCCTAGAGCCTTTAATTACTTTCAGGATAAATTATTGAATTCTGGTGACGTGCAGGAGTCCATATTTCATCTTCAGTCAGGATAGTTTCAATAAACTCAATGGGTACCCCGTCTTTAACAATCATGGCTACTTTAAAACCGGTAAATGGCTCATATGGCTCAAGTATTACCTCTTCCCCCATAATTGCATCAGCTATACTGGATACTTTATATGCAATATGTGGTATTGATCTGATTAGCAGATGTAACGGGCAATCATCTTCAAAGCGGTGAAACTGAATCCGGTATTTCTCACTAATACTATCCGTAGTATACATTTTAAATTTGGGACTATAGCGCTCACCTGCTTTTTTGCTGGTAGTAGGAATACCCATATGATGAAATTGATAAGTAAAATTATTCATATCTATTAACCTTTATTTAACATCCCAGGATTATATGCTATAATTTTTTATCAAAAAACCGTCCATTTGGATACTTTTCATGCACAATTTCTTGAAAGATGTAGTTATCCCCTATTATCAGGCACAATCACAACAGGGGAATAATTTTGTAATTTATGATATTCAAATGAAAGTACTGGTTGCATCTGAATCAGTAGCCAAGCGGCTTAACTTTCAATCCGCCAGGGAAATGGTTGAAAAAAGTTATGTAGATTTTAAGCATATTAAACCGGAACTGCTTCCCCAGCTTAAAGCTATTTTCAATCACTGCATCACTAATAAAATCACAACTCACTGTGTCAGCATTGGCGGACAGCTAAAACCCAGATTCAAGAATTACCATGAACTGATTTTTCAGGCGTTAGAACCTATTGTAGATGTGGATAACAATGTTATTGCCATTCTGGCAAAAAAATTACCGGTCATAAACAGTAACCTTTTCCATTTATTCTTCCCTGAATACAAAGCGCCAAGTGAAATAATTAATCAGCAGATTACGGAAGAATTAAGTGAACGGGAATTTGAAATTGTATATTTATCAAGTAACGGCTTATCACAATATGAAATTGCCGATAGATTGCAAATCAGCCGCAGCACAGTATTAAAAACAATCACTGACCGGATTTTACCTAAATTTAACCTGACTGAAAGTAACAGCAAAGAATTGATAAAATTTGCAATTGCCTTGGGAATTCACACAAAAATCCCTAAATCATTGATAAAAGAACAGCTTATAATTATAACAGCCAATTAACCTGTGAATTGTCAGAATAAGGTACTACACACAAGTTTGAAACATTAATCCGGTTAATTCTGAATAATCTTTTGATCATGGAATTATAAAAAAACTAACCCTGATTTTTTGCTTTGGATATAATTGGGCTATTGATTATTCATTAGAGAGTGATACACTAATTATCCCGGAAAAAAGTGCCATTAACTTGGAGGGTATTTTACTGATTACTTTTTCATAAACAACAGTTTCCAGTAATGCTGGAGTATTAACTACGTTAAACTTCTCATAAAGCTGCCGGTGAACCAGATTTCTTATTGCACTTTCCCTTATTTCCTGCTGATAGGCATCAGAAAGAATGTTGGCAATTGATTTATACTTTTCTCCAATAATTAACAAAAACAGGATTTCTTCTTCTCGTTCTGTAAGTGTCGGTTTATTATGTGTGCCAATATGAAATTTCCGGATGTACCCATCCAGGGATGTATCTATACTCTGTCCAGTTTTCCCCTGCTTCAGATTCATAATTGTCAATAATACATGTTCAATTATACTAATATCCAAATCAGTAATTATAATCTTACGCCCAACCCTCTTTTGGGTATCTGGATCAATAATTGAATGCTCTTCAACCACATAACAATTCTGGTCAGGTCCGGTAACTCCAAGAAACTCATCTGTTGCTACGTAACGGGCAACATAGCCAAGCTTATTAACAAATTCCGCCAACCTAAAAAAAGTTCTAAGATTACGGCCTGCCTGAGGGTTTATTTCCATATCCCGAAACCTTCGTCCTATCATCGAACCATCAAATTTAATTAAATCAGCATATTTTTGTGTATAGTATTGATGATTAAATTCCATATCCTGAATTGCAAAAATATCATTAGCATGAATTACTTTTGCAGCTTCAATATATTGCTTGAGGTATTTGTCCATTTTCTCCATCCCTTACAGGCTATGATTTTACTTGTTGGTTACTTAAAAAATAATTTCAAGTTAAAATTACTCAGTCAGGTTATAGTATATGATAAGCTGGAACCATACAGCCTCAAAAACTTGAGCATAGCCTAGCATTATAATAACACCCTTCATACGTGCTATCGAACCTTTTCAGAAATAATAACTGGAAAAAAGTTAAAATCAGATTTTCAGAAAAGTTCAATCAAATCCAATTGTCATAATCAGGCGTAATGCAGATTTATACAAAAACCCCAGTTCATCTTTAGTCAGGATTCTTTTCTGTTCTTCAATAGTATTCAGTGTTATCTGGATTAAGTCCTCAATATGTTTAGCTATTTCCTGATGAGAAGTATTTGTTTGATTAACTGCTTTCACTTGTAATTACCCCCTTTATAAAGTAGCACGAGCCTAAATAGGAAGGTGCTTGCACCTCCCCATTTAATTTACATATTATTGAACCAGACTGGTAGTAACCTGACGTGGATTTAATACTACAGGTTTATCCGCTGGTGATGTGATAGTATAAATACTATCTAATGGAACTGTGGTAAGACCTGATGACCAGATATTACTATTAACCGTATATGCTACTGATCCTGAAGAATCAGTACTTGAAAATGTACATTGCTGCGCAAGTAGACCGGTTGCTGAATCTGGTGTGAGTACACAATTGGAACTTAAAGTTTCAGTACCCGTTGACATATAGTTTTCAGAAGTAGTCTGTAAAACGATATTTCCATAATCACTAAATGAACCGGAAAGCCCATAGCTATATGCCATAGTATGTGTACCCTGAGTATAAGTTGCAACAGGTGTTACAACAGCTACGTTAGTCTGTGCATAAAGCGTTGGGCTGTTATCATTTGGCGTAAGCGGCTGCAAGTAGAACTGATGCCCTGTTGCATCATTACTGCTAACAACAAAATATGGCAAAGCAACATTCTGGGAAACAGTAGCCGAATTTAATGCCCCATATAACACATTCTGAGCTAACAGGCTTGTATAGGTAAGTGTACAAGTATCACCTGCAGCAAGAACTGTACCAATAGTACAACCGCTTACGCTCCAATATGGATTAAATGGTTGTGAATAACCCTGGATAGTCAAAGCATTAGTACCAGAATTGGTATAAAGAACTTCAATCTTTTCATCGGCAGATGCATATGCACCACCACTAAAGAGAATCGGATCAGTATTTGTTTCACCGGCACCTGAAGTAGAATTTACAGGGGTAATACTGGTAATTACCAATCCTTGATTATTTGCGGTAACTATATAGTTTACCGACTCAGCTGCTGTAGTATCAGCAGGAGTTTGTCCACCAGCATACGTTACTGTATAGGTAACAGTACCACTTTCGGTAACTTCTTTGGCAACTGGCCCTAACTTCACGGTAATATCACAACTATCGCCAGAATTAAGACTTCCCGCGCAGGTACTCGTAGTTTGCTGCATATAAGCCGGAAAAGATGTATTGCTAATTGCAAAGCTGGAAGTTGGTGCTGTACCACTATTAGTTATAGTAAAGGTTTTAGTATCCGATTCCAGATTATCACCCATTATTGATAAATTCAATGGAGATGGAGCAATGGTAATTGCAGCAGCATACGCCAATGAAGCATAGTTTATAGGAAGCAAACGGAAATACGACTGACTACTATTATTTTGCTGGTAATTAGCATTAGCTTCTGCATGTAAAATTCCAACTTCAGT
>Ga0206102_1000568_pt1 | contig 11386 bp, 9 predicted proteins | sample 1B1Ametagenome_FD_148645 | JGI IMG/M metagenome (GOLD analysis project Ga0206102, IMG submission 148645) | Enriched microbial communities from leaf-cutter ant dump, University of Wisconsin, Madison, United States - 1B1A | ecosystem: Environmental > Terrestrial > Nest > Insects nest > Nest dump... | reverse complement strand
ATCGTCAAACCACGCGAAACGGTAATCCGAAAATTGTCTTTGAAGTAACTCGGCAGAACGGAACTTCCACCAATACCCACTGCGCGCCTCGAATGTGCTGACCTTAGGAAACCTTTTATCCCGAACTGGCTTCAAACCAAACTCTGCCGGAGCAGTTGCCGGATGCTCGGCCCGCAATGAAATTAACTCGTCTAATCCCCACAATGAAGACAACTCTTTCAAATGGTCAGGGAAGGCGATCCAACGACTTAACCAAACACCCGTGACATCATCACGCGAAAGAAAATTCTTCAACTCTTTAAGCGTTGAGGAACGCCACGAAACAACCCAAGGGCCAACCTGCCGTGACACGCACCCACGCTGTGGATACTTCAACACGTTAAGAACGCCGTCCACATCAAGAGCAAGTAAGGTCTTAGTTTTCAATGACATGACGCAACAACTATCAAATGTGATACAAGAACAATCAAACAAGGAGAAACATGCGAAGAAAACTGTGGGTTGTCCCCCTAAGCATCATTGCCCTACTTGCGCTTGCGTTAGTGACATTCGGTGGCGTCACCATGACCCCAACTAATCCTAACGAACCAGCAACAAAAAATCCTCTTTCACCTGACGAGACTATCCAGATCATCGCAAGTGCAATCATCGGCCAGGGAGTCAACGATCTTGGTGATCAGGTGAAACCACAGACTGTTTACAGATGGAACGAAAACGGAGCCTCTGACACGAATGGTCGCTGGAGTTACAGCCTCATCGTTTCCAACGAAACCCAAACCGACATCTGCAGTGGTGACTTCGAAAGAAACGGCGCTGTTCGCCAAACCGTCAATAACGTTGAAGACACACTAGTGATTCAAGTCTACACAAACACGAACTGCAGTGAAGAGAGCTATGCGTCCGTTATTCTTACGCACGGAGACAACGAAACACTCGTCGCAAACTTCGACGGAAAACAAACAACTGAAGCCTATGTTTCCGCGATCTACAGTTTTCTTAACACATGAAAAACATGGTTCAAACACCCAAAGCTATTGGTAAAATACACGAACAACATCGGCCCTCAAGTAAGGAAAAGGGAAAGTAATGGTAGATAAAAACGGGACCAATGAAGAAACTGGACCGAACCAGGAGAAACTCAAGGCATTCAACGAGGCACTCAAACGCCTCAACGCCTCCAAGGGAATCCTTTCATCAGAAAACGGCAACCTCATCGCCAAACTGAGCGACCGCCCCATGAACGTGGAAACAATCTCCACGGGCTCGCTCGTTCTCGACTCTATTCTTGGTGGAGGACTTGGTAAAGGTCGAATTATCGAAATTTATGGGAAAGAAAGCTCTGGTAAAACATCAATCGCGTTGACCGCCATTGCTAATGTTCAGAAGGAGGGTGGCACCGCCGCGTTCATCGACTTTGAGAACGCACTCGACCCGAAATACGCCCGCAAACTTGGCGTCGATATCGACAACCTGGCCGTGGCCCAGCCCGACTATGGTGAACAGGGACTTGAGCTCGTTCAGCAACTCGCCGAATCTGGTGTTGTGGACATCATTGTCGTGGATTCGGTTGCTGCAATTGTTCCCAAGCAGGAAATGGAGGGTGACCTCGACCAGAACTCTATTGGTCTCGTCGCTCGACTTCTTTCTCGAACACTGAAGAAACTAGTTTCAACAGCGAACCGCACCCGCACAACCATTGTTCTCATCAACCAGACACGAGTCGCAATCGGTGGTTACAGTCCCGTCGGTGTTCCTGAGGACACAACAGGTGGTAAAGCGCTGAAGTTCTATTCGTCACAGCGAGTGTCGGTGAACCGCCGAGGGCAGATCAAAGAAGGTAAGGATGTAATTGGTAATGAAGTAAGATTCAAGGTGGTCAAAAATAAAATCGCCCCTCCATTCGGAGAAGGAATCACTGTGCTCACCTTCAATAAGGGGATCAACCAGGCTGCCGAAGCTATCGAAACAGGCCCTGACCTTGGTGTTATCGAGAAGCCTAATGTTCGAACCTATGTCGAAGTGGAAACCGGAGAGATTCTTGGTAAATCTAAGGCAGAGGCCATTGAATACCTTGAGAATAACCCGAAAGCTCTTGCGCGGATCGCAAAAAAGATGAAGGCTGTTCTCGCCGATGGTGGAGAAATCGACGTTCGCGCTCGTGAAACTGAAGATGATTCAACTGCGAGCTCCGACGAAACTCCTGTTGAGGAAAATGGTTCCGAAGACTAATCAAAGCTAATCTTATTTCCAATTAGTTTTGGTAAAATGGCCTCATGACAAAGCGTTATGAGGCCATTTTTGCGCGTAAATGTTCCCTAAGAGACATTTCACACCGAAAATACGCTTCATTAGTTCGTGAATTCCTTGAAACAAACCACGCTCAGGGTTGGGCTCGAGGAAATCGCGTCGTTCTTGGTCTATTTCACAATGACGAACTTGTTCAAATTATGACATTTGGAAAACCTCGATTCAATCGTCATTTCGAGTGGGAAATTATTCGTGAGTGCTCAAAAGCTAACACCCAAATCATCGGGGGAGCTTCTAAGCTGTTCAAACATTTCGTAAAAGAGAACAAGCCCTTAAGCGTCATTGTTTATACGTCGGCTAAACACGACCATCTTTTTGAAAACAAAAATCATTACATTAAGCATATGGATTTTAGCGAATTCGAAAAATCAAAAAAAGTCAAAGAGGGCGTTTTTGTCTCAAAAGAATGGCCCAGAAAAGATAGTTACGGTCAAAGTTATTCCGCATCTGCAATTAATCGCATTGGGCCTGATCGTCTTTTAGGAACAAAATTCGGTTTTACGAATGGTTCTAATCAAGATATCATGTTCGCTTTGGGTTACGAACTTCAAAAAATCGACAGCGTAAGTTCGAAGTCAGATATTTGGATCTCTGAAAAAACAGTCAATAACTCAACTGATGCTTCAGGCTATTTATACAAAGTAAATTGCTCTTGCGGTGCGATTTACTTTGGCATGAGTGAAAGAACTAAACCAGCTGAAATCGAAAATTACATGGGGAGCGGCTCCAAATGGCTTTCTCACCTAAAAACGAACCCAACACACACCCAAAACAAAGTCATTTTGAAGTGGTTCAAAGACACTGACGAGCTGCGAACCGAAGAAACGAACATTGTCTACATCGGTAAGAAAATTTATGGAACCCTTTCCTTCAATTTGAAAGAAACAAAACAGGGCGTCGTATGTGCTGAATGCGGAAGTTTTGGACGTCACAAGAAACAATGTTCGAAGTATTATACTCCCGGAAGTAGAACGGCTCCATGTCTTGAATGCGGAGGACTCAGCAATCATCATCGAATTACTTGCTCTCTTTACGTTGTTCCACGTAAACCTGAAACCTGCCTAGAATGCGGCGGAGAAAGAGGCCATCGCAAAAATTGCTCAAAGAAAATTTCGTGCGTTGAATGCGGTTCGGGGAATCTTGGGGCGCATCGCACAACATGCTCGCTTTACACACCCCCTACAGCGTGTGCCGAGTGTGGAAACATGAAGCACCATTCACCTTCATGCTCACTTTTTACAGAGAAAAAAGCGTGCGCTGAATGTAACTCTAAAAGCAGACATAAATTCACATGTTCTCAATACAAAGATGCTTCAAAATGCTCCGAATGCGGAGGGACATTCAACCATTTGGCTTCATGCTCAAAACAAAAGCGCAAACGCTGTTCGGAATGTAACAGTCTTACAAAGCACAAGAGCACATGTCCTCTTTACGTGGAACCAAAGAAATGCGCTGAATGCGGAGCTATCGCTATTCATTTCAAAAAATGCTCAAAGTATAGAATTCTTACGAAATGCTCCGAGTGCGGAAGTCCCGGTGGAAGTCATAAAAAACCCTGCTCGCGTTATGTGGATCGGAAATGTGCTGAATGCGAGGGCTACCCCGGAGGTCACAGGAAGACCTGCTCTCTATACAAAGAGCGCACAGCTTGCGTCGAGTGCGGATCGAAAGCTCGCCATAAAAATACTTGCTCGAAAAAAAGAAAACGGGCTAATCCACCGATATTTTCATCATAGTTAAAGTTTTCTCTCCAAAGGTTGCGCATCACCGAATTCATGTGTTAGAGTGAACTCGCAAACGATTTTAGGAGGAATTCCATGTCAGGTATCGATAACAGCGTCACCATGTCGTCACTGAAGGCGGTTTGTCAGGCACGAATCCCTGTGATGCTCGTTGGCGCACCGGGTGTTGGTAAAACCGCTACGATTCGCGCAATGGCGGACTCCATGGGTTATTCTCTCATTACACTTTTGGGTTCACAGATGGACCCCACTGACATTACGGGTCTGCCTAAGGGTGAGGTCATCGGTCACGATGAGGAGGGGAAGGAGATCTGGGGAACCGTTTATCTTTCCCCCTGGTGGCAGGTTGACATCCTTCAGAAAAAGAAGGTCATCTTGTTCCTCGACGAGTTCTCCAACACGAGCTCGGCTGTGCGTGCTTCCATGCTGACGATGCTTCAGAACCGCGAGTTCCCCAACGGCACCACCATGCCTCCCGAGACCATCGTTCTGGGGGCCATGAACCCCACCGAGCAGGCCGCCGACGGGTGGGAGCTCGATAAGCCCACCACGAACCGTATCGTGTTCCTCGTCTGGCGTTCACTGAACGAGGATTGGTATAACGGGATGCTGAACGCCTGGGGCAACAAAAACGTGTCGAAGGAGGAGATGGATTGGCGTCGCCGAATTGTCGCGTTCCTCAAGGACAACCCGAGTTTTGTTCACCGCGAGAACGGTGAAACCGAGGGAACCCCCGAGGCTCTCGGCATTGACGCTAACGATCCTTCCGCCGCCGAGGTTCTTCGTTACGCATGGGCCTCACGTCGCTCCTGGGATAACCTTTCCCGAATTCTTGCGTTCGTTGACAAGGACGACAAGAACATCCAGGATGAAATCGCAAGTGGAACCATCGGTGCCGCTTCCGCCATCGCTTTCCGCGAATGGCTGATGAAGAACGACGTTCTCGACCCGCGTGCGGTTATCGCCGACCCCAAGTCCGTCGACTGGTCGACCATCGAGGTTTCCGACGCGAACATCATCTTCCGCGCAGTTGAGGAGCTCATCACGAAGGATAACTGGCGACAGATTCTTGCGCTTCTCGGAGAAATCGCCAACCAGGACGCCCAGTCCCTCGTAGCGTCCTACGTGAAAGACTTCCTCAAGAAGGTTATGGTCTCGGCGCGCGCCGCAGGTGAGGGCGCTGAAGGCGCCGCGCTCGCTAAGGAGCTCATCCGCAACTACCAGGTGGGCAACGCCGCATAAAACTCCATTCGGAGAAGACCCTAGGGTCGTTTGCAAAGCCGGGGCCAGAGTTCAACTCTGGCCCCGGCGCATTTTTTGATAATCCTTTGGTTAGAATGTTGTGACGTTGAAACAGGAGCACCATGGCAAAGTTTGATCTGTATAAAGAATCGCAAAGGCGACTGATCGGATCACTTTTAGCCGACAGCGAAAGCGCGAACCGAGTTTTCGAAATCGTCAACTCTCTTGATTTCGAGGAAATTCCACTTCAACTAATTTTTGAATCGGCAGTCAATGTTTCAAGAGAAAACGAAGAAATAACCGTTATCTCTGTTGCGAAGAACCTTGAAGCATTAGGAGTGCTTGAAAAAGTTGGTGGCGCCGCCGAACTGTATTCACTGAGAACACGAGGATTAACATGGCGCTTGGAAGCTCCATCTGTTGTCTACGCAGCAATCGTGAAAGAGCATTCAGCGAAAAACCGCATGAATAAACTCATTAACGAATACGTGAAAGAATTCAAATTAGATTCTGGAACAACCGCTGCTGACGCAATTTCAGGATTACAAAACGAACTGAACGCCGAACTGTATAAACTCTCCGACGAAAGCACCGTCACCGAAATGACGGATTCAATGGATGAATATTTCGCATTGCTGGAGGAGAGAAAATCCATCGCCGAGAAAAACTCTGAAAACGCCGCGGGTCTACAAGGTATCCCCTCGCTTCTCCCGTCACTGAACCAATACACAACGGGCTGGTTGCCGGGACAGCTTATCACCATTGGTGCCCGAACCGGTGTCGGTAAATCCGTTTTCGCCGTCAATTGCGCGCTCGCTGCGTCCAAAGCTGGGAAATCCACCCTGTTCTTTTCTCTTGAAATGGGCGACATTGAAATTCGGGATCGATTGATCTCCTCAATGACCGGCGTTCCCATGAACAATTTGAAACAAGGTTCACTCGGACCCGATGACCGGCGAGCATTAGAAGCCGCAAAAGACGATCTCAACTCTATGAAACTGCAGCTCGACACCGACCCTAAAGTAACCGTAGACTCGATACGCGCCCGAGCACTCCGAAAAGCACAAAGCCCGGAAGGACTTGACTTCATCATCGTAGATTATCTGCAGCTCATCACCCCAACAGGAAGATACAGTAGCAGGCAGGAAGCCGTCGCTGACATTTCCCGAAACATGAAATTGCTTGCAAAGCAATTACAGGTGCCCATCATGGTTCTTGTCCAAGTGAACCGTGAAAGCAAGGATGACGAGAACGGGTTACCTAAAATGTCAAATATTCGGGAGAGCGGCGCAATTGCGCAAGACAGCGATATCGTCATACTTATTCACCGCGAAGAATTGATGGATGATTCCATTCCTCACACACTTATTCTTTTGGAGAAGAACCGCGGAGGCGAGGCGAACAAAACCATTCGCTGCCATTCGAATCTAGAGTGCTCTCTGTTTAGGGAAATTCAGAAAGCGAAGGATGTTGAGGGAACTATTACTGATGAAGATATTGCCGCCCTTGATTCCTTTGGCAACGACGATGACGACGACGATCTTGACTTGAATTTTGATGATGATTTCTGATGACTAAAGATAAAGAATTTTTCTGCTCCTATTGCGGTAAGCAAAGACCCTCTAATCACAGTTCCCCCTATTGTCTTACGCACGAAGTTCCCTGTGTTGACTGTGGAGAAACATTTGTAGCCGAGCGAAGATTTTTTCGAGAAAATTTGCCACTGGCTTGTTCGTCATGTAGATCAAAAAGGCATTCCGAGCTGAAAAAGAAAATGGCAAAAGAGGGCAAAATTGGTTTTGCTCGTAAAGAAAATCAAGAAGCGGCGCGTGATGGTATTCGCAGAAAATACGGTGTTGACAATGTTTCTCAGCACCCGGATATCCGCAAAAAGATCGAGAACACGATGATTGAGCGTTATGGAGATAAATCTCCATTTAGTTCACCTGAGATTCAAGAAAAAATCGCTCAAACGAACATTGAACGTTATGGCGCCGCAAATCCTTTTCAAGTTGAGAAATTTCAAAGAAAATCTAGGAACACAATGATTGAAAAATATGGTGCTGACAGCGCCATGCGTGTTCCTGAAATAAAACAAAGACAAGAAGAAACCCTGTTCAAAAACTATGGCGTCAGAAATCCTTTGCAATCTCCAGAAATCGCAAAAAGGGTTCAATCAACAGTTCTGGAGCGTTATGGAGAAACAAATTTCTCTAAAACACAAATTTCTAGAGAACGTCATCGGGCTCGTTTACAGCAATTCACTGACGAAGAGTTCAAGGATCTCGTCATTCGACTCGCAACCGAAAGCGATTCAGGGTTGATTTATCCTGAAGAAATTCGAGAGCACACTGACTACACTGTTAGTCACATTTACAAGAAGGCTCGAACCTTGGGTTTGAATGACTATGTTCACTATTCGGGTGAGTCGCAGATCAACATTCGTTGGAAGTTGATTTTAGAGAAAGAACTTGGCGTAAGGCTTTCAACTGAGGGGTCCATTTTCTCTGACAAACGCTGGAAATGCGATCTCTACAGTGAAGAACACAGAATTGCCGTTGACATCAACCCTACAATTTCGCACAGCACTCAAAAAGCACATCCTGTTTACGCCCCGAAAACCACGATGTATCACCAGAAGAGGGCGTTAGATGCCGAGGTGAACGGTTGGCTTTTGTATCAGATTTATGATTGGACAGACGAGGATCTCGTTGTTCAACAGTTGAGGAACCTTTTTGGTTTGAACTCTAAGAGAGTTTTCGCCAGAAAGTGCGCTCTCGAGAAGGTTTCTGCCCAAGAGGCGATTGATTTTCTGAATGAGCATCATTTGCAGGGCGCTGGATCAATCGGGTCCCTTAATTATGGTTTGAGGTTCGATGGTGATTTGGTGCAAGTTATGTCGTTCTCGAAGGGTCGATTCCGTAATGCGCGCGCCGAGTATGAACTGCTTCGTCTTGCGTCGGATGGCACCGTGGTCGGAGGCGCGAGCAGACTCTTCAAAGCTTTCGTAAATGAGGTGGGGCCAAAATCGGTCATGTCGTATGCGAGTCTCGATACGGGGCATGGTAAGATTTATGAAAAACTTGGATTCAAATTCGTGGGCCTGGCGGGTTTGAATGCTTTGTATGCGAAGCCTCACACAACTGAAGCGATCAAGGTGACATCTTGTTCGAAGCGTTTCAGAAAAGAATATGAAGCGTTGGGGCTTTCGCAACAAGAGTTCATGAATCACTTGGGTTTCTTTAGAATTAATGATGCGGGAAGCAAAATTTTTGTGTGGCGATCTTAATATTCAGGTTAAAATTTCGTGGTAAAATAGGTGTATTCAATTTGATTTTACGGAGTGTGTGTTTTGGCTAAAAAAACTTCGAAGTTCGGGTCAGCGAAAGCGGATCCTTTGCTTCAGGGTTTACCTGGGTTAGAGTTCGACAATCTTACGGCAGCTGAGATCACAGCAACTACCGACGAGCAGAAAGCCGAAGCGTTCATTTCTCGTTACATCGAATCATTCAAAGAGGATGAAGATAAAGGTGCGAGTCGTTGGAAGTCCTATTTTGGCGCCTCCGTTAAGGGCGAGGCCTGGGAGTTGCGTGAGGTCAAACGTTTCTTTATTCAACTTGTTGTGAGCGAGAAATGGTCTGAAGAGAAGTTCGTGTCGGTTGTGAACAGTATTTATCGAGATCATCTGGTTTTGAACGTTCCTACATTGGATGCGCGTGGTAAGTTTTTTGACCAAGGTCGTATGTCTAATTCACCCCGTCGCGGGGAATCACGACGCAGGGGGAGGATCTGATGAGCGATCCTGATTTCTGGACTTCTGATGTGACGAATGATTTCAATTTCGTCAAGCATAATGAAACCGATTTTGAAACGTTCCGTGATTTCACCAAGGAAATTGATGCTCGTTACAGTTCGATTGAAGCCAAGCGTGCGAAGGAAGAGCGCGTCGCAGCTCTGGCGAAATGGGATCAATCGTTGCCCCCACGTTGGAAGGACGCGAAGTTCAGTAAGATCGAGAAACCCGTTGTCAAAAAGATTGTTGACGCTCTTGAGGTGAATCCTCGCGGGTCGTTCTTTTTGACTGGAGAGTCGGGTGCCGGTAAAACGTTTGTGGCTTATGCTCTGATTCGCCGGTTTATAGGTCATGGGGTTATAACCCCCACGCAGATTCGCATGATCTCCGAGAAGGAAATGCTTGGTTTTGCAACTCGCGGGTTTAAGGGGGCGGACGAATTCGGTGACGCTTTCGACCGTTCGAAGAAATTGTATTTCTTTGATGGTATTGGGAGCTTGACGGACGCCGAGGCCGAGAAAGTTTCAGGATTGTGGGAGCAAATTATTGACCACATTTACACGAAAGACCTTATTGCTGTTTTCACGAGTTCAGACAGTCTTTCCCGGTTTACTGAGGTTCTCTCACATTCCAGTGAAACGAAACTTTTGACGTTGATTGGTGATAGAGAGTTCCCTGTTGAATTCGATGGAAGCATTGCCCGTAAGTCGAAAGAATGATTGGTCTCGCGCATGAGATTGCGGTCTCATGGGGTTTCTGACGTAATGTGAACGAACCCTTGATCTGACCGAAATCGTCCAGAGAAATGAAAATTGAAAACTTGTTTTGGTATAAGAAATTACACGAAGTAAAGAGAAAGTAGGAACACATGAAGCTGGTTTTGGACACAAAAAGCTTTGTCGAGGCCGTTTCTTGGGTTGCCAAGGCGCTCGACAGCAAGGACGACAAAGCATATATTGCTCTTGTAGTTGACGCCGACGGGCAGGGTTACCTCAGCCACAACAACAGCCTTTCATACATCAAAAGCGAGTTGAAGGTTAACTCAATCGAGCTTGATAAGGACGAGGAAGGTGTGAATTTGGCTCTGGGTGCGCAGTTCGTGAAGCGTTTCGCGGCAACATTGCGTGACCCTCAGGAACCTTTGACATTTACTAAGGATCTCAATGACGCCCGCACCTCACTTGTTGTTACGCGCCCGCAGGAGAACTATACGATTCCTCTTCTTGATGCGCGAATTGGCGGACAGCCAAAATATGAAATCATTGGTTCCATTGACGATGGTGAATATTTCGACGCGGTGACCAAACTTGCTAAGTTGACCGACCCTGTGAACGCAGGTGTGTTCCCCGTTATTGGAACCGTTGACATCAAAATGGATCCCGAAGAGAAAACCATGACTATCATGGCTACTGATCGTTATGCTCTCGGCGAGATTGTTCTCCCGTATGAACCAGAGAAGGATGCTGGTTTCTATGAGGACAACCGCAATATTCTCCTCGCCGAGGCTCGCGCGTCGTTGATTTCTCCGTCAAAGGGGAAGGTTGACAGTGTTGAACTGGTTTACGAGTCAAAGGGTCGTAAATTCGGTTATAACTTCTCTGATGGTCGTCTCGTTCTTTTCGCACCCAGCACCGCCGATCCGCTACCTTACGGTGCCATCAAGTCGAAGTCTGCAGACACAACGGGTTCTGCTTTGCTTTCGATTGTAGAGTTCCGTAACGCGGTGTCATCAGTTCAGAATCTGGCTTACGATGAGACAAGCATTCTTTTGAACATCAGTGGCAAGGGAATCACAATCTCTGACACGAAAGGCACGAACTCGCTTCGTGTCAATGTTGAGGAAATCGCTGGTCTTGACGATGGTTCGCTCCAAGTGCGTTTCACACGTTCAATTCTGAACGAGGCATTGAGTCCGGTAAGCACAAATCGTGTGCGATTCATGTGGAAGGATGGAACCTCGCCTTTCATTTTCGCTCCCGTTTTCGATGATGATTCCGTCGCTGAGAATGTGTTCCTTCTCGCAATTCCTGAGCAGGACTGAAACTAGAAAATGAATCACACTGTGGAGATGGCGGTCTACGCCCTCATTGGTCTTTTGGGTCTGTTTGCGCAGGCCGCCATCTCTCTTAAGCGTCACCCCAAATGGCTCATTGAAGATGAGAAATTAAAGAAAAATTGGGATCGCCTAGCGATCTATTCTGCAATAGTTGGTGGTTTTTCTACGGCATTGGCTGCCTCCGTAAGCACTCTTTATGATCTTCATGGGCAAGCTGTCGCATTTGCTGGGCCAATCGGTTTTGCA
>Ga0206102_1000561_pt1 | contig 11465 bp, 10 predicted proteins | sample 1B1Ametagenome_FD_148645 | JGI IMG/M metagenome (GOLD analysis project Ga0206102, IMG submission 148645) | Enriched microbial communities from leaf-cutter ant dump, University of Wisconsin, Madison, United States - 1B1A | ecosystem: Environmental > Terrestrial > Nest > Insects nest > Nest dump... | reverse complement strand
GGTGCCGGCGATGCCGAGGTCGGCGTCGGCTTCGACCACCGGTGCATTGGCCGCGTCCGCGCCGCTGCCGCGCAGGCGCAGGCCGCGCGCGTTCACCGCGAGCTTGATCTCCGGTTGCGCGACCGTCGCCTGCGCGCGCGTGGCGATGGCCTTGCGCAGGTCGATGCGGCCGCTGGCGCGCACGCTGCCTTCGAGCAGATCCACGACCAGCGGCTGCAGCTCCAGCACCTGGTCGGCGAGGACGATGTGCGAAGGCCGCAGCACGGCTTCGAAGCCGCCCTGCGCGACGCGCCCCTGCAGGCGCATGTCGCCGGCGACGCCGTCGGCCTGCAGCGCGAACGCCAGTGGCGTCCCGGGCGCATCGCCGCCGGCGAGCAGCGCGGGATCGAGTGCGTCGGATGCGGTATGCAAGGACCAGCGCGGCTTGTCGCCGCGGCCGCTGTCGTCGTCCAGCGCCAGCGTCGCGCGCAGCGGCGCCGGCGCGTTGCCGGCGACCGCGACGACGAGGTGCGACAGGTCGCCGCGCGCGACCAGGCCGAGCCGCGGTGGCGTGCGCCCGGCGGGCGCGGGCAGCACCGCGGTGGCGACGAGATCGCTGCGATAGCGCTTCGCGGGGGCGTAATCGCCGTGCAGGGTGAAGCGGCCGCGGTCGCTGTCGACGGCGAGATGCTCGACGTGCAGCCGGCCGTCCGAGGCGTCCAGGCCGCCGCGCGCGCTGCGCACCGCGACCTGCGGCGCGCCTTCCTGCAGCACGGCGAAACGGTCGATGCGGATGTCGTCGGCCTGCAGCGCCAGCGGCGGCGCGATGCCGGGCAGCGATTCCGGCCAGCGCGGCAGTTCGAACGGCGTGTCGCTGCGCGGCAGGTCGAGGGCGGCGTCGCGCACGACCAGCGCGTCCAGGCGCAGGCGGCGCCCGAGCAGCGGGCGGAGCGCGGGGTCGATCACCACCAGCGCGGCCTCGAAGCGGATGGTGCCGGTCGCGCAGCTCGCCTGCGGCGTCGGCACGCAATCGGGATCGCGCTGCCGCGGCATCGAGAAGCGCACGTCGTGCAGCGTCATCGGCCCGGACACGGGGCCTTCGGCGCTCGACCACGTGAGGGTGACGCCCGCGGGCAGGCGCGCGACGACCTGGCGCAGCAGCAGGTCGCGGCCGCCGATGCTGTTCAGCAGCCAGGTCAGCGCGAGCACCGCCAGCAGGAACACGCCGATGCCGAGGAAGGCGCTGCGCCACGCGAGCACGCGCAGGCGCGCACGACGGCGCGCGCGCAGCCCGGCGATGCGCGCCTCGTGCGCGTCGCGATCCGCGGCGGACGGTTGCGGCGCCGGCGGCCGTGCGCTCACAGCTGCGCCCCGATGCTGAGGTAGACCTGGAACTTCGAATCCGGGTGGTCGAGGCCGCGCGCGACGTCGATGCGCACCGGGCCCACCGGCGAACGCCAGCGCACGCCGACGCCGACGCCGCTGCGCCAGTCGGCGAGGCTGCCGTTGAAGGCGTTGCCGCTGTCCACGAACGCCGCCGCGCCCCACGGCCCGCCGCCGAAGTAACGCTCGTACTCGGCGCTTGCGGCGATCACGTTCTTGGCGCCGATCGAGAAGAAGCCGTGGTCGGTGACGACGCGCGGGCTGACTTCGCGCTCGCCGTAGCCGCGGATGCTGCGCGCGCCACCGGCGTAGAAGCGCAGGCTCGGCGGCATGTCCACCAGCGCGTTGGTGAAGGTGTGGCCGATCTCGCCGCGCAACAGCAGGCGGTCGGTCGGGCCGAGACCGAGGAACCAGTTCGCGGTGGCGTGCGTCTGCGAGAAGTTGGCGTCCGAGCCGGCGCCTTGCAGCCCGCCGCGCAGTTCCAGGTTCAGCGAGCCGCCGCGGCGCGGGAACATGCGGTCGTCGACGTCGACGTACTGCGCGCTCAGCGCCGGGAACACGAAACTGGCGTAGCGGTAGTCCACCACCGGCGCGCCGCCGTTCGCGGCCAGCGCGTAGGCCCAGCGTTCGCGCAGCACGTGCAGCGAGGCGTTCGCGGTCAGGTTGCGGTTCACCTGGCCGCTGCGGCTGGCGACGAGTTCGGCGCGCCGGGTGTCGATGTAGTCGGTCTGCTCGTCGGCGAACTGCAGGCTGGCGTTGTACCAGCCGTCGATCCACGCGAACGCGGGGATGCGGTACTGCAGCGTGAGCGTCTTGCGCTTCTGCGCCCAGTCCACCTGCGCCAGCGCCTTGTGCCCGCGGGAATTGAGGTAACGGCGCTCCAGCCCGAGGCGCGCGCCCGGGCCGCTTTCGGTGCCGTAGCTCAGGCCGTAGGTGTAGATGCTGCGTTTCGCCGGCGTGAGCGTCACCGTCACCGGCACGCGCTTGTCGGCGCCGGCTTCCGCCGGTTTCGCCTCGATGTCGATGCCGCTGAAGTAATCGAGGTCGGCGAGCGCCGTGCGCAGGCGGTCGAGCTTGCCCTGGTGGTAGTAGCTGCCTTCCTCCCAGTACACGAGCTTGTCCAGGAGCCGCGGATCGATCGGCTGCGCGGGTTCTTCCACGAACGTGACGTGGCCCATGTCGAAGCGGGCGCCGCTGGTCCACCGCAGGTCGATGTCGGCGGCGTGGTCGGCGCGCGTCACCTCGACCCGGTGCTCGGCCAGCGCCGCGTCGAAATAGCCGCGCTCGGCGAGGCGGCGGGTGATGCGGGTCTTGCCGGCGTCGTAGAGCGTGCTGTCGAAGGGCGCGCCGGGCTTGGGCAGGAAGGCATCCAGCTCGGCGCGCATGTAGTCGTCGTCGGCCGCTTCGCCGTCGATCGCGACCTTGAAACCCCGCACGCGCACCGGTTCGCCCGGGTCGACGGTGATGGTCACGACCTGGTCGTCGCGGTCGCGCTTCACCTCGATCGTGGGCGAGTAGTAGCCGAAGGGCGCGAGCGCCTCGCGGGTTTCGTCCTCGGCCTCGCGCACGAGGTAGGACATGCGCCGCCCGGACACGTCCTGGCCGATGGCTTCGACCAGCGACAGCGAGAGCCGCACGTTCTGCGTCATCGCCTCGTCGAGGCCGACGATGTCCACGCGCTGCACGACCGCCGCCCGCGCCGCGCCGGCGGCGAGGAACGAGAGCGCGATCGCGATGGCGGTGGCGAACGGGTGGGGGGCCGGGCGCATGCCCGCAGCATAACCGCGCAGAGCCGACCCATGGTCGGCTTCGGGCAAGTGCCAGCCGACCACGGGTCGGCGCTACCGGTCAGGCGGAGAGGTGCTCGATCGCGGCGACGCTGCCCAGGCGCCCGGCGAGGCGCTGCAGCAGGGCCAGGCGGTTGCCGCGCACCGCGGCGTCGTCCACGTTCACCATCACCTGTTCGAAGAACGCGTCCACCTGCGGGCGCAGCCGCGCCAGGCGGCCGAGCACCGCCACGTAGTCGCCCGCGGCCAGCGCCGACGCGGTGTCGCCGTAGGCGGCCTCGACCGCCTCGGCCAGCGCCGATTCGGCCGGTTCGCGCAGCAGCGACGCGTCGACCGCCGCGGGAATCGCACCCTCGGCCTTCTTCAGGATGTTTCGGATGCGCTTGTCGGCCGCGGCCAACGCCTCGGCTTCCGGCAGGGTGGCGAACTCGCCGATCGCGTCGATGCGGCGGTCGAAGTCGGCAAGCGAGCCGCCGGCGACCGCGAGCACCGCGGCGAAATGCTGCGGCGGCACGCCCTTGTCGGCGTAGTAGCCGCGCAGGCGGTCGAACACGAAGTCGCGCAGCTCGGCGACGTCCGCGGGCGCGGCCGGCTCCTTGCCGATCGCGACCGCGCCGACGCCGTCGCGCGCCTGCGCCAGCAACGCGTCGAGGTCGAGATCGAAGCCGCTTTCGATGATCGTGCGCGCGAGCGCCAGCGCATTGCGGCGCAGCGCGAACGGATCCTTGTTGCCGGTCGGCTTCAGGCCCGCGGCGAAACCGCCGGCGAGCGTGTCGAGGCGCTCGGCAATCGCCAGCACCTTGCCCACCGGCGACAGCGCGATGTCGTCGCGCGCGAAACGCGGTTGCCACGCCTCGTCGATCGCGTTCGCGACCTCGGCCGGTTCGCCCGCGGCGCGTGCGTAATAGCGGCCGGCGATGCCCTGCAGCTCGGGGAATTCGTTGACCAGGCGCGATTGCAGGTCGGCCTTCGACAGTTCCGCGGCGCGACGCGCGAGCGCCACGTCGACGCCCGCGGCGGACGCCACGGCATCCGCGAGCGCGGCCACGCGCGCGACCTTGTCGGCGACGCTGCCCAGCTTCGCCTGGTAGGTGACGGTCTTCAGGCCTTCATTCATCGACGCCAGGCCCTGCTTCAGGTCCTCGTCGAAGAAGAAGCGCGCGTCGGCGAAGCGCGGGCGGATCACGCGCTCGTAGCCCTTGCGCACTTCGGCAGGATCCTTCGACGCGATGTTGGCGATGCCGATGAAATGCTCGGTGAGGCGGCCTTCGGCGTCGAGCACCGGGAAGAACTTCTGGTTGGTTTCCATCGTCGCGACCAGCGCTTCCTGCGGCACGGCGAGGAATTCGCGCTCGAAGCCGCAGAGCACGGCGCTCGGCCATTCGACCAGGCATTCGACCTGCGCCAGGTTGCCGGCGTCGATGCGGGCGACGCCGCCGACGGATTCCGCCGCGAGCTCGACCTCGCGGACGATGCGCTCGCGGCGTTCGTCCGGATCCACCAGCACGCGCGCGCTGCGCAGCAGGTCGACGTAGTTCGCCGGCGCGTCGATCGACACGTGGCTGGCCGACATGAAGCGATGGCCGCGGCTGGTGCGGCCCGCGCGCAGCCCGAGCAGCGTGCCGTCGACGACGGCGTCGCCCAGCAGCAGCACGAACCAGTGCACCGGCCGCGCGAAGCCCTCGCTGCGTGCACCCCAGCGCATCGGCTTGGGGATCGGCATCGCGGCCACGGCCTCGCGCACGACCTCCGGCAGCAGCGAAGCGGTCGCCACGCCCGGGGTGGTGGCGCGATGCACGAAGCGCTCGCCCTTCGCGTCGCTGGTGCGTTCGAGCGCGGTCCAGTCGACGCCGGCCTTCGCGGCGAAACCCTGCAGCGCCCTGGTCGGCGCGCCGGCGGCGTCGAGCGCGATGTTCACGTACGGCCCGAGCGTTTCCGAATGCCGTTCCGGCTGCTCGACGGCGACGCCCGGCAGCAGCACGGCCAGGCGCCGCGGCGTGAACAGCGGCTTCGCCTCGCCACGCTCGAACGCGATGCCGCGTTTCGCGAGCCCGTCGAGCACGCCGTCGAACAGCGCCTGCGCCAGGCCCGGCAGCGCGCCGACCGGCAGTTCCTCGGTGCCGATCTCGACCAGCAGCGGCTGCATCGCGACGTTCGCGGTCGCATTCGCGGCAATGGCGGCGTTCATCGCGCGCCCTCCGCCGCCGCACCGCGCAGGCCCGGGAACCCGAGCTTCTCGCGCTGCGCGTAATACGCTTCGGCCACCGCCTGCGACAGCTTGCGCACGCGCAGGATGTAGCGCTGGCGTTCGGTGACCGAGATCGCGCGGCGCGCGTCGAGCAGGTTGAAGCTGTGCGAGGCCTTCATCGCCTGCTCGTAGGCCGGCAGCGGCAGGCCGATGTCGACCAGGTGCAAGGCTTCCTTCTCGCAGGCGTCGAATCGATGGAAGAGTTCGGCGACGTCGGCGTACTCGAAGTTGTACGCGCTCTGCTCGACCTCGTTCTGGTGGTACACGTCGCGGTAGAAGATCGGCGCGCCGTCGGGGCCGTGCGTCCATACGAGGTCGAACACGTCGTCGACGTTCTGCAGGTACATGCACAGGCGCTCGAGGCCGTAGGTGATCTCGCCGAGCACCGGCTTGCACTCCAGGCCACCGGCCTGCTGGAAGTAGGTGAACTGCGTCACCTCCATCCCGTTCAACCAGACTTCCCAGCCCAGGCCCCAGGCGCCGAGCGTCGGCGATTCCCAGTTGTCCTCGACGAAGCGCAGGTCGTGCACCAGCGGGTCGATGCCGAGCGCGCGCAGCGAGCCCAGGTACAGCTCCTGCAGGTCGTCCGGGTTGGGCTTCATCACCACCTGGTACTGGTAGTAACGCTGCAGGCGGTTCGGGTTCTCGCCGTAGCGGCCGTCGGTGGGGCGGCGGCAGGGCTGCACGTAGGCGGCATTCCACGGTTCCGGCCCGATCGAGCGCAGGAAGGTGGCCGGGTGGAAGGTGCCGGCGCCCACTTCCATGTCCAGCGGCTGGACCAGCACGCAACCGCGCTCGGCCCAGTAGGCGTTGAGGCGCTGGATCAGTTCCTGGAAGCTGGGGCCGGTCATCGTTCGCTGCGGTGTTCGAGGCGTAGCCCGTTAGTATAGGGGCGTGGATGCGCCTCCCTTCCTGATCCTCGAAACCGGGCAGCCGGTCGCCTCGATGCGGCGGCACCGCGGGTTTCCGCACTGGATCCGGGTCGCCGCCGGGCTCGGTGCCGACGATGTCGCGGTGCTCGACGTGGAAGGCGACGGCGGCGCGGTCGCGGCGCTGCCTGCGCCGGCCGACCAGGCGAAAGCGTTCGCGGGCGTGATCGTCACCGGTTCCGGCGCCATGGTCACCGACCGCCATGCCTGGAGCGAGCGCACCGCGGCCTGGCTCGGCGAGGCCGCGCGCGCCGGGATGCCGGTGCTCGGCATCTGCTACGGGCACCAGCTGCTCGCGCACGCGCTCGGCGGCGAGGTCGGCGACAACCCGGCGGGCCGCGAGATGGGCACGGTCGAACTCGAGACCGCGCCCGGCGCGGCCGGCGATCCGCTGTTCGCCGGCCTCCCGGCGCGCTTCCCGGCGCAGGCCACGCACCTGCAGAGCGTGCTGCGCATGCCCGACGGCGCGACCCTGCTCGCGCGCTCGGCAGGCGACGCCTGCCATGCGTTCCGCTGGGGCGATGCGGCCTGGGGGTTGCAGTTCCACCCCGAATTCAGCGCCACCCACATGCGCGGCTACATCCGTGCGCGCCGCGAGGCGCTGGCGCGCGAAGGCCGCGACCCCGGGCGGATGGCGGCGGCGGTCGCCGCGGCGCCGCAGGCGCGCCGGGTGCTGCGCCGTTTCGTGCGCCATGCCCGTACACTGGACGTAGCGCGGCGCTGAACGCCGTTTCCGGGGAACGAGGGCGCGATGGACGACGTGAACAAGGTGCCGGCCTCCGCCGGCGCGCAATGGCTGCTCGACGGCCTCGCGAACCTGCGCCGGGCGCCGCTGGCGTTCGGATTCCTCGGCGTGCTCTACGGTGCGTTCGCGCTGCTCGTGGGCCAGGCCGCAACCGTGAACGCCGGCCTGTTCATGGCGCTGGAAGTGCTGCTGGTGCTGCTCGGGCCGCTGCTGATGGGCGGCTTCGTGTTCGCTGCGCGCAGCGTGGCCTCCGGTGGCGCGGCGCTGCCGTCGCACCTGCTCGAAGGCCTGCACGGCGGCAGGACCGGGCGGCTGCTCGCGACCCTGTTGCCGAACATCGCGGCGCTGGTCGTATGCGTGGCGCTGTTGTTCGCGATGGTCGGCGCCGATTCGCTGCTGCAGATCGCGCAGGCGATGGAGCGCGCGGGCGCGCAGGCGACGCCGGACCCGACGGTGTTCGAAGGCCTGCCGGTGGGGCGCTTGCTGCTGTGGTTCCTGCTGGTGGTCGTGGTCGGCATCGCCGCCAGCTTCTTCACTTTCGTCGCGATCCCGGAAATCATGTTCCGCCCGACCGGCGCGTTCGCGGCGATGGGTCGCAGCTTCCGCGCCTGCGTGCGCAACCTGCCGGCGCTGCTGGTGTTCCTGGTGCTCACCTTCATCGCGATCGTGGCGCTGTACATCGCGCTGTCGATCCTCGGGCTCGTGGTCGCCGCGATCGCGGGCCAGGCGGCGATGCAGGTCGTGCTGCAGTTGCTCGGCTCGGCGCTGGTGATGCCGGTGCTGATGTCGGCGATCCACGCCGCGTGGCGGCAGATGCTGTCCGGCGAGGTCGCCGCGCCGCCGACCGTCGCCGGCTTCGAAGCCTGAAAAAAGGGGCCAGAGTTATTTACCGTTTCAAACGGTAAATAACTCTGGCCCCTTTTTTAACGCGGGTGCGGGCGATGCGGTCGTGCAGGGATTGCCGCCGCGGCGGCAGCAGCGCGAGGGCGTGGCCGAGGTTGAGGGTGAGCCAGGACAATGCGCTGGCGGCTTCGCGCAGCAGCGCCTGCCGCGGCGAAAGTGCCTCGCCGTCCGCCGAGGCGACGTGCAATCCGAGCAGGTGCTTGCCCGGCGAGCCCTGCCACGGCGATAGGTCGCCGGCGACGTGCCATCCGAACGCGAGCAGCGCCCAGGCCAGCGTCCACGGCAGCAGTAGCGCGAGCAGCGCGTCCTGCAGGCGCGCGGCGGCCTGAAGCATCGTCGGGTCGTGCAGCAACGCCTGCACCAGCGCGAACGGCGCAGTGCCGGCAAGCAGGCCGTCGACCAGTTTCGCCGTGGCCAGTGCGCGCAGCGCCTGCATTGCCGCGAGCGTCGCCGGCGCGGCCGCCGCGGTCCAGCGCCAGGTCGCCGCGGTCGCGAGCAGCGACAGCGCGAGCGCGTCGAGCAACCACGCCAGGCAGCGACGCAGGAACGGCGCCGTCGCCGCGCTCACGCCCGGCGGTCGTCGCCCGCGGCGCCGCGGGCGCGCGAACGCGCCAGCGCGCTCGCCGCGAGGATGCCGGCCTCGTACAGCGCCACCATCGGCAGCGCCAGCAGCAGCTGCGACACCACGTCCGGCGGCGTGATCACCGCCGCCACGATGAAGATGCCGACGATCGCGTAGCCGCGCCATTCGCGCAGCTGCGCCGGCGTCACCCAGCCGAGGAGCACCAGGATCACCAGCGCCACCGGCAGTTCGAAGCTCGCGCCGAAGGCGAGGAAGATCACCAGCACGAAGTCGAGGTAGGCGTTGATGTCGGTCATCATCGCCACGCCCGGCGGCGTCACCTTGTTGAGGAAGGTGAACACCGCGGGCAGCACGATGAAATAGGCGAAGGCGCAACCGGCGTAGAACAGCGCGAGCGCCGACGCGAGCAGCGGGAATGCGAGCCGCCGTTCGCGCTTGTACAGGCCGGGCGCGACGAAGGCCCAGGCCTGGTACAGCAGCCACGGCATCGCCACCACCAGCGCGACGAAGAACGCGAGCTTCAGCGGTGCGAAGAACGGCGACGCGACTTCCACCGCGATCAGCTGGCCGCCCTTGGGCAACTTGTCGAGCAGCGGCTGCGCGAGCCATGCGTACAACCGGTTGGCGAACGGCAGCAGCGCGACGAACAGCAACACGAGGCCGGCGACGCCGCGCAGCAGTCGCGCGCGCAACTCGACCAGATGATCGAACAGCGTCGGCCCGGCGTTCTCAGTGTCGTCCATCGGGCGCCCCGGCATGATCGGCAGCATCGGCATCGTCGACCGCGGCCGACGATGCCGCCGCGGAAGGCGGAGCCTCCGGCCCGCGCATCAACCCGTCGGCTTCGGCGCGCAGCGCGTCCTGCGCCTCGCGCATCGCCGCGCCGGTCTCGCGCAGGCTGCGCTGCAGCTCTTCGGCGGCGAGGTCGCGCTCGAGTTCGGCGCGTACCGAATGCCATTGCGCGCGCGCGCGCCGCACCCACAGCCCGGCGAAGCGCGCGGCCTTCGGCAGTCGCTCCGGCCCGAGCACGAGCAGCGCGACCACCGCGATCACCAGCAGTTCGGAAAACCCGACGTCAAACATGCGCGTGCGCCTGCCCGTTGCGTCCTGCCCGCGGCGCGCGTGCGGCGCGCCGCGCGGGACGCTTACTGCACGACCGGCGGATTGGGCGGATTGCGGTGCACGGGCTTCTCTTCCGCCTGGTCGGCGGCGGTGGTCGCCGTCGGCGTGGCCGCGGCGTCGCCCGGCGTGGAAGCCCGTGCCGCGGCGTCGGCGGACTTGTCGTCTTCGCCGTTCAAGCCCTTCTTGAAGCCGCGCACGGCCTCGCCGAGATCCTCGCCCACGTTCTTCAGGCGCTTGGTGCCGAAGATCACCACGACGATGACGAGCACGATGAGCCAGTGCCAGATGCTGAAACCACCCATGTCCGTGTCCGTCGCGATTCGAGGAGCGAAAGGATACCGCAGCGCCGGCCTAGGGGCCGGCGGGGAGCGGCTCGACGGTCGTCGGATTGCCTTCGACCGGCTGGAAGGTGCCCGGCTGCGGAGCTGCCGCGCCGGCCGGCTGCGCAGGCTGGGTCGTCGCCGGCGCCGCGCCCGCAGGCGCGGCGACGCCGGCGTTCGCCGGTGCCGCGGGCGGGGCGTCGTCATGGGCGCGGGCCGCGCGGGCGGCGCTGGTCGCTTCCTCGAGCTCGTCGCGGAAACCGACCACCGCGTCGGACGGCCGCTGCGCATAGCGATCCTCGAAGATCATGCGCGGCGTCGTGTCCTGGCCGTAGACGGATTCGTTCGCGGCGTCGTCGATCGACAGCACCGCGCCGTCGAGGGCGACGCCGGCGAACAGGCCGCGCGCGCGCGACCACGACCAGATCTCGGCCTTGAGCTGCCCGTCCGTCGCCGCGGTCGCGTTGCGCCCGACCGGGCCGGCCGCCACGCCGGCGTCGGCGCCGAGGGTGAACTTGCCGTTGACGATCGAATCCAGGCCGCGCTCGCTGCGGAACACCAGCACGACGTCGGCCGACTGCACGCCGGCCTGGAAACCGACGCTGCCGCCGGTGAGGGTGACGAAGCTCGGATTCGACCAGGTGCCGTCGGCCCGCTTCACCGACAGCAGGCCGTGGCCGCGGCGGCCACCGATGACCAGGCTGGCCTTGATGGTGTCCGGGACCACCACGATCGCGTGCGCCTCGTCGAGCAGCTTGTCCGGGATCGCCGATTCCGGGATCGCCTGGATGTCGCTGAGCACGCGCACCGCGTTGCGCGCGCGGGTGTCCTCGTTGGTGCCGGCGAAGGCGCTGGCGGACGCAGCGGTGAGCAGCAGCAGCGCAGCGGCGCGGCGCAGCAGCGCATGGGCGGGGGATGGCGACAGGCGGGCGTGGCGCATGGGCATGGCGGGCTCCGGCAAGGGCGTGCCCCGGCGTGGGGCGTGACGGCGCTCAGGCTAGGGGCGCGGCGATGAACGCGGGGGGAACGATCGTCGCGGACCGGCCGGCCCGGCGCGTCTGTCATCCTATGCGCAATGACCGATGCCGTGCTGCTGGTGAACCTGGGGACGCCCGACGCGCCGACCGCGCCCGCGGTGCGTCGTTACCTGGCCGAATTCCTGTCCGATCCGCGCGTGGTCGGCCTGCCGCGCTGGCTGTGGCTGCCGCTGCTGCACCTGGTGGTGCTGCCGCGTCGCGCCGCGCGGGTGGCGCGCAAGTACGCGTCGATCTGGCTGCCCGGCGGCTCGCCGCTGGCGGTGCACACGCGCGGCCTGGCCGAGGCGGTGGCCGCGCGCATGCCGGGCGTGCGGGTCGCGCATGCGATGCGCTACGGCACGCCGGCGATGGCGCCCGCGCTCGCGGAACTGCGCGCGGCCGGTTGCCGGCGCGTGCTGGTCCTGCCGCTGTACCCGCAGTATTCGACGA
>Ga0206102_1000560_pt1 | contig 11467 bp, 10 predicted proteins | sample 1B1Ametagenome_FD_148645 | JGI IMG/M metagenome (GOLD analysis project Ga0206102, IMG submission 148645) | Enriched microbial communities from leaf-cutter ant dump, University of Wisconsin, Madison, United States - 1B1A | ecosystem: Environmental > Terrestrial > Nest > Insects nest > Nest dump... | reverse complement strand
TGCGAATTCAAAGTTGGGGCCTTCGACGATGGCGTCCACCGGGCAGGCTTCCTGGCAGAAGCCGCAATAGATGCATTTCACCATGTCGATGTCGTAGCGCACCGTGCGGCGGGTGCCGTCGTTCTGACGCGGACCGGCCTCGATGGTGATGGCCTGGGCCGGGCAGATGGCCTCGCACAGCTTGCAGGCAATGCAGCGCTCTTCCCCGTTGGGATAGCGGCGCAGGGCATGCTCGCCCCGGAAGCGCGGCGACACCGGCCCCTTCTCAAAGGGGTAGTTGATGGTCGGCTTGGGCGAGAAGAAATACCGCATGGTCAGCCCGAAGGCCTTGACCAGTTCGGTCAGCAGCAGCGTGTTGACGAATTGGGAGACGCGCATCAGGCAATACCTCCGTGCCAGCCCCAGCCGGTGAGCTGAAGGACGAAGGCGACGATGACGACCATGACCAGCGACATGGGCAGAAACACTTTCCAGCCGATCCGCATGAGCTGGTCATAGCGGTAGCGGGGCACGATGGACTTGGCCATGGCGAACATGAAGAACACCAGGCTCAGCTTGGCGAAGAACCAGATCCAGCCCGGAATCCAGCTAAAGGGCGGCAGGTCGATGGGCGAAGCCCAGCCCCCCAGGAAGAGGATCGTGGTGAGGCCGCACATGAGCAGGATGGAGATATATTCCCCCAGCATGAACAGCATGTAGGGCGTGGCCGAATATTCGGTCATGAAGCCCGCGACCAGTTCCGATTCACCTTCCGCCAGGTCGAAAGGCGGGCGGTTCGTTTCGGCCAGGGCCGAAATGTAGAACACGATGAACATCGGAAACAGCGGCAACCAGAACCAGTTGAGGAAACTCAGCCACGGCACGCCCAGGGTCGTGGCCAGCCCCATTTCCTTTTGCGCCACCACGATGTCGTTGAGGTTCAGCGACCCCACGCAGAGCAGCACGGTAATGATGACGAGGCCGATGGAGACTTCATAGGACACCATCTGCGCCGCCGAGCGGAGCGAGCCCAGGAACGGATATTTCGAGTTGGACGCCCAACCGCCGATAATGACGCCATAGACGCCGAGCGAGGAAATGCCGAGCAGGTAGAGAATGCCCACATTGATATTGGCCATGGCCCAGCCATTGTCGACCGGGATCACCGCCCAGCCGGCCAAGGCCAGGGTGGCGGTAATGACCGGGGCCAGGAGGAACAGCACCTTGTCCGCACCGGCGGGGATCAGCGGTTCCTTGAAGGCGAATTTCAACAGGTCGGCAAAGCTCTGCAGCAGGCCGAAGGGCCCCACCACATTGGGGCCGCGCCGGATCTGCACCGCCGCCCAGATCTTGCGGTCGGCCAGGAGGATGAAAGCGGTGAAAACGAGCAAGGCCACCAGCAGCAGCAATGCCTTGTAGATGAAGCCGACCTGCACGCCCCAGCCAAGGACCGGGATGCCGAGCAGATAATCGAGGGCAGCGAGAAAGGCGTCCATTATGCTCCCCTATTCCGCAGCCTGCTTGAAGCCGGCGGCCATGGCCGCGCACTCGCCCATGATGGCCGAGGCACGCGCAATGGGGTTGGTCAGGTAGAAATCGCTTACCGGCGAACGGAACGGCGCCGACTTGCTCCTGGTTGCCGCCTTGGCCAGCGTGGCCAGGTCGGAAACCGAGCCCGGGGCGATTTCGTCGATGCGGGCCAGATGCGGATATTGCGCATAGAGCGCGGCCCGCAATTGGGCCAGCGAATTATAGGGAAGCGGCTGGCCGACAACGCCGGACAATGCCCGCACAATTGCCCAGTCTTCCTTGGCGTCGCCCGGCGGGAACACGGCACGGGCGGTGACCTGCACGCGCCCCTCGGTGTTCACATAGGTACCCGACTTTTCCGTATAGGTCGCCGCCGGCAGGACGACATCGGCGCGATGGGCGCCGGCATCGCCATGAGTGCCGATATAGACCACGAACGCCTTGCCCATGGCCGACATGTCGTATTCGTCGGCGCCGAGCAGGAACAGCACGTCCAGCTCGCCCTTGCCGGCCAGGCCGATCTGGTCGGCCGAGCAGACCCCGCCGTCATGCGGCACGAAACCGATATCGAGCCCACCCACGCGGCTGGCCGCATTGTGCAGCAGCGCAAAGCCGTTCCAGCCTTCGGCCACGTTGGGGCCGGTTGCCAGCCGGGCGGCCAGCGCGATGACATCGCGCCCCACCTGCTTGCCGAGCGCGGCGTGGGACACCGCGCCCTCGCCCACGATGACGATGGGCCGCTGCGCGTTCTTCAGGGTCTGGGCGAAAGCACCATTGCCCGCAGCCAGGTCGGCCAGCGTCTCGAAGCCCTCGCCGAGATAGGTGTAGTCATAGGTCAGGTCGGCCTGCTCACCGATCACGGCGATGGGCAGGTTCCTGGCGCGCCAGGCCTTGCGGATGCGGGCATTGAGCACCGCCGCCTCGCGGCGCGGATTGGCGCCGACGATGAGGATTGCATCGGCTTCCTCGATCCCGGCAATGGTCGGGTTGAAGATATAGGCCGAGCGCGGCATGGACGGGTCGATCCCCGACATGGGCGGGCGCACATCGGTCATGCCCGAACCCAGGGAGGCCAGCAGGCCCTTGAGCGCGAACATTTCCTCGACCGCAGCCAGATCCCCGGCAATGGCGCCGATCCGGTTGCCGGCCTTCTTCATCTTCGCCGCCACGGCGGCCAGGGCTTCGTCCCAGCTCGTCGCCTGCAGCTTGCCGCCCTTGCGGACATAGGGCCGGTCGAGACGCTGCGCCTTGAGCCCGTCCCAGATGAAACGGGTCTTGTCCGAAATCCACTCTTCGTTGATGGCTTCGTTGATGCGCGGCAGGATGCGCATCACTTCGCGCCCGCGGCTGTCGACGCGGATGGCCGAGCCGAGCGCATCCATCACGTCGATGGTTTCGGTCTTGTCGAGTTCCCAGGGGCGGGCCTGGAAGGCATAGGGCTTGGCCGTCAGCGCCCCAACGGGGCACAGGTCGATGACATTGCCCTGCAATTCGCTGCTCAGCGCCCGCTCGAGATAGGTGGTGATCTCCATATCCTCACCACGCCCGATGGCGCCCAGCTCGGAAATGCCGGCGACTTCCGTGGTGAAGCGGACGCAGCGCGTGCATTGGATGCAACGGGTCATCACCGTCTTGACCAGGGGCCCCATATATTTGTCTTCGACGGCGCGCTTGTTTTCGTAAAAGCGCGAGCCGGAGACACCATAGGCCATGGCCTGGTCCTGCAGGTCGCATTCGCCGCCCTGGTCGCAGATGGGACAATCGAGCGGATGGTTGATGAGCAGGAACTCCATCACGCCTTCGCGGGCCTTCTTGACCATCGGCGTATTGGTGAACATTTCTGGCGGCTCGCCATTCGGGCCGGGCCGCAGATCGCGCACGCCCATGGCGCAGGACGCCTGGGGCTTCGGCGGTCCACCCTTCACCTCGACGAGGCACATGCGGCAATTGCCGGCCACCGAGAGGCGCTCGTGGTAGCAGAAGCGCGGAATTTCCGCGCCGGCCGCCTCGGCCGCCTGCATCAGCGTATAATGATCGGGGACTTCGATCAGCGTCCCATCGACTTTGATCTGGGCCATCGGCTTACTCCGCGGCAATCGACGGCACGGCGCCGTCGCTGGTCGAAGACCAGGTATATTGGTCGATCCGATCCTCGATTTCCTTGCGGAAATTGCGGATCAGGCCCTGCACCGGCCAGGCGGCCGCGTCGCCCAGGGCGCAGATGGTGTGCCCCTCGATCTGCTTGGTCACCTCGAACAGCATGTCGATCTCGCGCTTCTGCGCCCGGCCCACGACCATGCGTTCGAGCACGCGCATCATCCAGCCCGTCCCCTCGCGGCATGGCGTACACTGGCCGCAGCTTTCGTGCTTGAAGAATGCCGAAATGCGCCAGATGGCCTTCACCACGTCGGTGGACTTGTCCATGACGATCATGCCGCCGGTGCCGAACGAGCTTTTCTTCTCGCGCAGCCCATCGAAATCCATCGTGGCATCCATGATGTCCTCGGCCCGCACGATGGGGCACGAGGCGCCGCCGGGAATGACGGCGAGCAGATTGTCCCAGCCCCCACGAATACCGCCGCAATGCTTCTCGATGATCTCCTTGAAGCTCTCGCCCAGGGCCTCCTCGAAGGTGCAGGGATTGTTGACGTGGCCCGAGGCCATGAACAGCTTGGTGCCGGTATTGTTGGGCCGGCCGATCGAGGCAAACCAGGCGCCCGAACGGCGCAGGATTTCCGGCACCACGGCAATGGATTCCACATTATTGACCGTGGTGGGATTGCCATAGACACCCATGGCCGCCGGGAATGGCGGCTTGAGGCGCGGCTGGCCCTTCTTGCCCTCAAGCGATTCCATCAGCGCGGTTTCTTCGCCGCAGATATAGGCGCCCGCGCCATGGTGGACGACGATGTCGAAGTCCCAGCCATGCACATTGTCCTTGCCGATCAGCCTGGCGTCATAGGCCTCCTGAACGGCTTCCTCGAAGCGCTGGCGTTCGCGGATGAACTCGCCGCGGATATAGACATAGGCGATATGCGCGCCCATAGCCCGGCCGGCCAGCAGGCACCCTTCCACCAGATGGTGCGGATCGTGGCGCAGGATTTCGCGGTCCTTGCAGGTACCAGGCTCGGACTCGTCGGCATTGACCAGAAGCTGGCTCGGCCGCCCGTCCCCGGCGCCTTCCTTGGGCATGAAGGTCCATTTGAGTGCCGTCGGGAAGCCCGCGCCGCCCCGGCCGCGCAGGCCGGACGTCTTGACCTCGTTGACGATCCAGTCGCGCCCGCTGTCGATGAATTCCTTGGTGCCAACCCAGGCGCCGCGCTCGCGCGCGCCGGCCAGCCGCCAATCGTGGCGGCCATAGAGATTGGTGAAAATGCGATCCTTGTCAGCGAGCATGTTCAGCTTTCCCGCTTCATCAGACGAAACCCAGAGTCCGAATGCCTAGCCATCAGCGCGGATCCTTTCCGAAGACCCGGCGATATTCCTCGACGCCACCCTTGGCGAGCGCCTTGGCCTGCTTCACCCATTCGTCCCGCTCGACCCGGCCACGGAAATTGAGGGCCGCATCGAGCCGGGCAATATCGGCCTTCTTGAACCGGGCGACCTGATCGAAACGAGTGATGCCCAGACCATTGAGCCTGGCTTCCAGCACCGGTCCGACACCCGAAATGAGCTTGAGGTCGTCGGCCGGGCCTTCCGGCGCCTCGAACAGCGCCCCGCCGGTTTCGCGCGTCGGGCTGACGCCCTTGGCACTCGCCGCCGGAGTCTTTTTCGCCGGCTTTTCCTTGGCCACGTCGGTCGACGTACCGCCCTCGCCCGGCGCGGAAGCCTTGGCTTTCGCCGGAGCCTTACCGCTATCGATGCCGGCCGCTTTCGATTCCGCGCCGCGCGCGCCTTCACGCATGGCCTGGTTCGGCTTGCCATCGGCCTTGGCGTCCGCATTGGCCTTGCTGCGCTCGCCTTCCGCCTTGGCCTGGCTGAGCTTGACCGCATTGTTCGGCCCGTTGACGGCCGGAGCGGCTTCCTTGCTCACGTCCTTGGGCTTGGCGGCCGTGGTCGGCGCCGGTTGCGCGGCGGCCGGAGCGGCAGCATCGGGCGGCGGCGGAGGCGGCACGAATTTTTCGCGCCTGGCCGACGGCTTTTCCAGAAGGGTCGTGTCGCCGGCGGCAGCGGCGCTGAATTGCCTCTCGCTTTGCGGACCGGGCTCGATCGTGTCGCCCTTGCCCGCGGCGAAGGCGTCGATGATCTCTTCCATCCGCTCGGGGGTCAGGTCCTCATAGGTGTCGTGATAGATCGCCACCATGGGCGCATTCACGCAGGCCCCCAGGCACTCGACCTCTTCCCAGCTCAGCGTGCCATCTTCGTTGAGATGGTGCGGCTCGGGGTGGATCTTGCGCTGGCACACTTCGCGGATCGCTTCGGCGCCGCGCAACATGCAGGGCGTGGTGCCGCAGACCTGGATATGGGCGCGCGTGCCGACCGGCTGCAACTGGAACTGGGTATAGAAGGTCGCCACTTCCAGCACCCGGATATAGGCCATGTCGAGCATGCCGGCGATCGTCTCGATCACCGCACGGCTGACCCAGCCTTCCTGGTCCTGCGCCCGCATCAGCAGCGGAATGACGGCGGATTGCTGCCGGCCGGCCGGATAAAGCGCGATGCGCTTTTGCGCCCAGGCCTGGTTTTCCGGGGTGAAAACGAAACTTGCCGGCTGCACCGACTCGTCTGCAAGGCGTCGCGTAGACATCAGCGATCCACCTCTCCGAACACGATATCAATCGACCCGAGGATCGCCGTCACGTCGGCCAGCATGTGGCCACGGCACAGATGATCCATGGAACTTAAATGGGCGAAGCCCGGAGCGCGGATATGACAGCGATAGGGCTTGTTGGTGCCATCGGACACCAGATAGACGCCGAATTCGCCCTTGGGCGCTTCGACGCAGCCATAAACCTCGCCGGCCGGCACCTTATAGCCCTCGGTATAGAGCTTGAAATGGTGGATGAGCCCTTCCATGGACCGCTTCATCTCGCCACGCGAGGGCGGCACCACCTTGCCATCGGCCGAGGATACGGGCCCCTTGCCGTCCGCTGCATTGAGCTTGTCGATGCATTGCTTCATGATCCGGGTGGACTGACGCATCTCTTCCATGCGCACCAGATAGCGATCGTAGCAATCGCCGTTCCTGCCGATGGGGATGTCGAAATCCATCTCGGCGTAGCATTCATAGGGCTGCGCCTTGCGCAAATCCCAGGCGGCACCCGAAGCGCGCACCATCACACCGGAAAAACCCCGGCCCCAGGCTTCTTCCAGCGGCACCACGCCGATATCGACATTGCGCTGCTTGAACATGCGGTTTTCGGTCAGCAGCACGTCGAGGTCGTCGAGGGTCCGCGGAAATTCCTCGCAGAACACGGCGATATCGTCGATCAGCGCCTGCGGCAGGTCCTGATGCACCCCGCCGGGGCGGAAATAGGCGGCATGCATGCGGGCGCCCGACGCGCGCTCATAGAACACCATGAGCTTTTCGCGCTGCTCGAAACCCCAGAGGGGCGGGGTCAGCGCGCCGATGTCCATGGCCTGGGTCGTGACGTTCATCAAATGCGCCAGCAGGCGCCCGATTTCCGAATAGAGCACACGGATCAATTGCCCGCGGCGCGGCACTTCCAGTCCCAGCAGGCGCTCGACGGCCAGCGCAAAGGCATGCTCCTGATTCATCGGCGCCACATAATCGAGGCGGTCGAAATAGGGCACGGCCTGCAGATAGGTCTTGTACTCGATCAGCTTTTCGGTACCGCGATGCAGAAGGCCCACATGCGGGTCCACCCGCTCGACCAGTTCGCCATCGAGTTCGAGAATCATGCGCAGCACGCCGTGCGCCGACGGATGCACCGGACCAAAGTTGATCGTGAAGTTTCTTACATCGACTTCGGACATCAGTTCTTCGCCTTCTCGTCACCGGGCAGCACGTAATCGGTGCCTTCCCAGGGTGACAGGTAATCGAACGAGCGGAATTCCTGCATCAGCTTCACCGGCTCATAGACCACGCGCTTGCGCTCTTCGTCGTAGCGCACTTCGACGAAGCCGGTCAGCGGGAAGTCCTTGCGCAGCGGATGGCCGTCGAAGCCGTAATCGGTAAGGATACGCCGCAGGTCGGGATGGCCGGAAAACAGCACGCCATAAAGATCGTAAGTTTCCCGCTCGAACCAGTTGGCACCGGGAAATACGCCGCAAATGGAGGGCACTGGCGCGGTATCGTCCGTTTCGAGCTTGACGCGAATGCGCTGATTCAGGTGCGGGCTGAGGAAATGATAGACGACGTCGAACCGCTGCTCGCGCGCCGGGTAATCGGCCCCGCACACATCCACGAAACCGATGAATCGGCATTGGGAATCGTCGCGCAGGAACGTCACGACCGCGACGATCGAATCGCGCGCCACCGAAACGGTGAGTTCGCCATAGGCGACCTCGAAGCCCAGAACGGCTTCACCAAGCGATGCGGCGATGTGGCCGCCAAGCGCCGCGAGCGGCTCGACTGCAACAATTTCGTCCATGGCTCTCTGCCCTATCGTTCGATGGTGCCGTCGCGGCGGATTTTCTTCTGCAGCAGCAGAATGCCGTAAAGCAGCGCCTCGGCCGTCGGCGGGCAGCCGGGCACATAGACGTCCACCGGCAGCACCCGATCGCACCCCCGCACCACCGAATAGGAATAGTGGTAATAGCCGCCGCCATTGGCGCAGGAGCCCATGGAGATGACATAGCGCGGCTCGGGCATCTGGTCATAGACCTTGCGCAAGGCCGGGGCCATCTTGTTGGTCAGCGTGCCGGCAACGATCAGCACGTCGGACTGGCGCGGTGAAGCGCGCGGCGCGGTGCCGAAACGCTCGATATCGTAGCGCGGCATCGACATCTGCATCATTTCCACGGCGCAGCAGGCCAAGCCCGTCTGCATCCACATCAGCGAACCCGTGCGGGCCCAGGTGATGAGATGGGAAACGGTGGTGACCAGGAAGCCCTTGTCGGCCAGTTCGTCGTTTACGCCGGAGAAGAACGGATCGTCGGCGCCCAGAGGCTTGCCGGTGGTCGGGTCAGTTGCGCCGGTCGGACGAGGCGTGACCAGCGTTGAATTGGCCTGGCTCAATCCCATTCCAGGGCTCCCTTACGCCATTCATAGATAAAGCCGATGGTGAGAACACCCAGGAAGATCATCACCGCCCAGAAGCCGAACCAACCCACATCGCGGAACGCCACGGCCCAGGGGAACAGGAACGCCACCTCCAAATCGAAGATGATGAACAGGATCGACACCAGATAATAGCGCACGTCCACTTTCATGCGCGCATCGTCGAAAGCCTCGAACCCCGCCTCGAAGGCCGAAACCTTTTCCGGGTCGGGCGCGCGGAAGGAAACGAGGAAGGGCGCAACCAGCAGAGCCAGGCCAATGACGGCCGACAGCCCAATGAACAACACAATGGGCAGGTAATTGCTGAGCAGATCAGTCATGCGGCAGCCTAACTAACGTTCTCGTCGGCCGAGAGGCCGAAAAACGCGCGGGCTTTGCAAGCAATTGGGGCCAGAAAGCCGACGCGCAAGACAATGCGGAACGGCTTAGACCTTCCCCTAGCGTGTTTCAAGGGAAAGAAAATATGAGAGAAATAATCATATAAAGCTCGGGCAAGCAAGCGCAATGCATATGCCGCCACAGCGCCCGTTAGCGGGCAAAACGCCTCGAAAAAAGACTTTGTGCAGAATATGCGGGAATTCCCGCGCCGCATTTCAAGGCGGCATTGTCGCCTGGCCGAAGCCAGCCCCATCGCGGCGGGAATCGCAGGGCGCCACCGATTCTCATGCGTGACGTTCAGGGCCATCCCGACGCCCGAGGCCTAAATCAGGCCCTAGAAACACCAAAACGGCGAACCGGGATACGGTTCGCCGAATTGGGTTGCAAGAAAGAACGCTGCCGGAGGCCGGCAGCATCCGAATCTTAGAAGTGGTAGAAGACGCCGACGGTGGCTTTGGCCGACTCGAAGAACTCGTCAGCACCGGTATCGTCGAAGTCGCCCTGGCCAACCAGTTCACCGCGGACGGTGACGGCATCGGTCACGGCGAATTCAACGCCAGCACCGAGCTGATAGACGCCTTCGGAATCGGCGCCATCACGGTTCTGGAAGCCGACACCGGCCAGCGCGTAGATGAGGGCGTTATCGGTCACGACGGCACCGGCGCGCAGGTTCGCAAAGAACTCGCCCGAGGAGTAATCGTCGTTCCACAGCCAGTCGGCGGTGACTTCAGCACCCAGCAGCAGCGGGTCCACCGGGATGAAGTTCACGCCAACGGCAGCGCCGAGCACGCCATTGGTGGTGTCAGCCAGCGGGGCAGGCTGAGTACCATAGCCCGTGTCACCCACGAACTGACCGCCCAGACGGACACCAGCATAGAGGCCTTCCCAATCGAAGCCGGCCGGCGCGTAGATCGGCTCGGGCGTGGTCGGGATGATAAGGTCGGCGGCCTGGGCGCCACCAACCATGAGAGCCGCGGCAGCAACGCCGAGGGTCAGCGAACGTACAAACATATCTTGCACTCCCATAGAGTTAACCGTAGTCGCACGATAAATGCCTCACAGGCGTGAGACTCGCAAGGGACCAAACGCGCAAATCGCAGATGCGGATAAGAATCCATGACCATTTGGGGGTGGGTGTTGCCCGAAATCCCCGCAATTGGTTCAATTTGATACAAATGCGTCCGAAGGCCCCTGAAATATGGCTGCTTCGTGTCGCAATTACGGCGAGAACTTTCGCTCTCGAATGAGCTTGCCGCATTTACGCCCGAAATGCAAATGGCCTCGCCCTGTTGGCGAGGCCATGCATCGGGATTTCTGCGATCGCAGCGCCTAGAAATGGAAATTGGCACCCAAGGTAAACTGGTTCTTGGGGTTGTCGCCCTGAGTCGGGAAGCCATGGAGGTATTGCGCCCGCACCGACAGCGAGTCGGTAACGGCCATCTCGACGCCGCCGCCGAGCAAGGCGTCTTCCTCCTCCGGCGCCCCGAGGTCGATGCCATAGCCGCCGGCGGCATAGACCAGCACGTCATCGGTAACCACCAGGCCGGCCCGGCCCAGGATTTGCCCGTAGCTGGTATTACCGACATCGCCATTGAGGCCTTCCACCGCCACTTCCGCGCCCAGCAGATAAAAGTCGAACTGGGCGTTCACGCCGGCCTGCACGCCCAGGCCATGTTGCGTCTCCGCCACCCTGCTACTCCGCACGCTGCCATAGACGCCGGCATAAAAGCCGCTCCAGTCGAAGCCGGCTTGGTCATGCACGGGCACCTCGACCGGCGTGGAGGTGGGGACGGTAATGAGATCGGCGGCGGCGGTCCCTCCCGCCGGCAGGAGGACGGCGGCCAGCAGCCCCAGGGCAATTCGGTCGGATCTGGGCATCGCGGCTCTCCTTGTCTCTGGACCATCGGTTCGGCAAACGGAACGCTATCTTACGCGGCCGGTTCCGTGGCGGCATTCGGAAAGGGATCGGCCACCCTGCCCCATCATCGAAGCAGTCCTTTGCAGTTTATTGAGGTTCGGGGCCAAAAACCGGCCATGGCGAGGCCGAAATACGACCATTTCGCCTGCTTGGCGAACCGCTGGCTCAAAGCTGCCCCACCAGGACCGGCTCGGCCCGATACAGCTTCGGGAACAGCCGCTCGAGCGCCGCGACCTTGGGCAGGTCGTTGATGACGATATAGGGCCAGTCCGGATTGAGGGTCAGGAAATCCTGATGATATTGCTCAGCCGGATAGAAGCCCTTGAATGTTTCCAGCGTCGTCACGATAGGCGCCCCGAACAGCCCTGCGGCATCGAGCTGGGCGATATAGGCCCGGGCAACCTCTTCCTGCGCCTTGTTCATCACGAAGATGGCGGAGCGGTATTGCGTGCCGCGATCCGGCCCCTGGTAATTGAGCT
>Ga0206102_1000559_pt1 | contig 11543 bp, 10 predicted proteins | sample 1B1Ametagenome_FD_148645 | JGI IMG/M metagenome (GOLD analysis project Ga0206102, IMG submission 148645) | Enriched microbial communities from leaf-cutter ant dump, University of Wisconsin, Madison, United States - 1B1A | ecosystem: Environmental > Terrestrial > Nest > Insects nest > Nest dump... | reverse complement strand
TTACTAAAGATGGGGCAATTGCCGGCCCGCGGGTACTGGAACATATTGTTGATACCGTGCTTTATTTTGAAGGTGAGCAGCATTCGAATTTTCGCATGTTACGCAGTGTCAAGAACCGCTTTGGCGCAGTAAATGAGCTTGGAATTTTTGCCATGACAGATAAAGGCCTGCGTGAAGTTAGTAATCCTTCTGCAATTTTTTTATCCTCTTATCGTCATGACATTCCCGGTAGCTGTATTTTAATTAGTGAAGAGGGAACCCGTCCTTTATTAGTGGAAGTACAGGCGTTGGTTGATCAGTCTCATATGATGCCGGCTAAACGTTTGGCTGTTGGTATGGATGGGTACCGTTTATCCATGCTAATTGCAATTATGCAGCGTCATTTGGGGATGCAGTTATATGATCAGGATATTTTCCTGAATATTGTAGGTGGGCTTAAAATTACTGAGCCGGCCCTCGACTTGGCTGTAGTTCTGGCTATTATTTCATCCCTGAAAAACAGACCATTACCGGAAAAATTGGCAGTTTGCGGAGAAGTTGGCTTATCTGGTGAGATTAGAACTGTCCAGAAAGGGCAGGATCGGATTAGAGAAGCGATTAAGTTAGGTTTCACCAGAATTATTATACCTAAAGCAAATCAACCCAAGGAACAGCATAAAGGGATAGAGTTAATAACGGTTGATAGTCTGGTTCAGGTGGTTAATTATTGTTTTCGCTAGGATATTTAAGAAAAATGAAACGGCTTTCTAAAAGCCTGGAATGGCTACATGATGCATGGGTATTGGTAAGGCCTTACTGGAGGGGCGAGCAATGCAGAAAAGGGTATTTCTGGTTGATAGTAATACTCTTTAATAGTATTTTTGAAGTATATATGTCTGTCAGGCTGAATAAATGGAATGGTACTTTTTTTAATACAATTCAGAATTATGACAAGCATGGTTTTATGCAGGCACTGATTGAAGGCTCTTTTATCATGAGCTTGTATGTGTTTACCATGATAATCGGCTTTTATTTCAGATCAACTCTTGAAATCGGCTGGCGTAAATGGTTGACTACTCACTATCTGCAGCAATGGTTTGAAAGTAAAGCTTATTATAGAGGCCGATTTCTTCCAGAACAACAGGATAATCCGGATCAGCGGATTAGTGAAGATATCCACGAGTTTGTCCGGCTGGTTTTAAATTTATCCATTAATTTCTTCAGCTCTTGCCTTACGCTTGGTTCTTTTATCGTAATTTTATGGAACTTTTCAGGAAATTATAAATTCATGTTTTTCCAGCACCAGTTTCATATCCCCGGCTATATGGTCTGGATGGCATTACTTTATGCTTTAATTGGAACTTATATTACCTTTAAAATAGGTAATCCTTTGATTAAAATAAATTATCAGAAACAGAGATATGAAGCGGATTTCCGTTATAATCTGATACGGGTGCGGGAATATGCCGAACAGGTAGCTTCTTATAATGGTGAAGAAATTGAGCAAAGAGTTGTAACTAAAGATTTTGATAATATTGTTGATAACTTTATGCAAAGCGTCAAGCGGAACCTGAAAATAAACCTGTTTAATTATGGCTATGGGCAATTATCAACGATTATTCCTACTCTTATTTCTGCAGGGCGTTACTTTAGCAGGCAGATCACGCTAGGAGACATGATGCAGATTAATTCTGCTTTTGCCAGGGTTGAGTTTTCAATTGCCTATTTTATTTATGTGTATTCCGATATTGCTAATCTGCGTTCAATCATGGATCGTTTGCATGGGTTTACCCAGATGGTTGCTGCAGCAAATGAATTCGTACCAGTCCATCGGACTGAAGAGCACGTGCATTATATGGAAATAAGAAATTTGAACATTAAGACACCTGCCGGGCGGATTTTACTTGATAATTTTTCATTAACAGGTGATACTGGTGAAAGAATATTAATACAAGGGAAATCCGGGGTTGGTAAATCAACTTTGATTAAAGCTGTTAATGGCTTATGGCCTCATGTTTCGGGTAAGGTTTTATATCAGGATGGTTTATCACGACTGTATATTAACCAGAAGCCATACTTACCTAAAGTGAATCTGAAAGAAGCTATTTGCTATCCTCTAGCACATAATTTACCTAGTGATGAGGAAGTAAAACATTTACTTAAGAAATGTGGGCTTGAGAATCTAAGTGCGCATCTTTATGAACTTCAGGACTGGTCGGCTTATCTTTCTTTAGGAGAACAGCAAAAGATAGCTTTTTGCCGGGTAATTATCAATAAGCCGGATATATTATTTTTAGATGAAGTAACTTCAGCACTGGATGATGCTGCCGAAAAAATGCTATATCAGATGATAATTAATTTATTACCACTCAGTTTGATTATTAGTATTGGGCACCGTACAACATTGTATGAATTGCATAGTAGGGTAATTCAGCTATGATTGGCTAAATAATCTTAAATAGGGTAAAATACTGGGGTTGATTATTATTTCTAGGCGTATACTAATTGTCTTTGAATCTTAGAGTAAATCCAATCTTCAAAGCCAGTAAGCATATAAGGTTTTTTGAACTTAGCAGCCCAACTTTCAAGTTAATTGAGTATATGTTAGATGCGTGAAATTATTCTGGTATTTTTTGGCGCCGGTTTTGGTGGTGTAATGAGGTTTATTTTGGGAAGCCTGGTTTATAGTGTAACAGGGCGAAACTTTCCTTATGGAACTTTAGTGATTAATTTAACCGGTTCATTTATTATGGGCTTTTTGTTTGTTATAATTACACATAAATACGCTAATTTGGCACCGTATTTGATTGCCTTTATGTTAGTTGGTATATTAGGTGGGTATACTACTTTCTCTTCTTTCTCAATTGAAACTTTACGATTATTTCAGGATGGAAAAATTGCTTTTGCTTTTACCAATATCCTGGTAAGTACTACTGGCGGTATATTATTGGCCTGGGTTGGTTATATTCTGGCTCAGAAACTGGTTTAACATTATATAAATTAAAGGAATAATTTAATGAAGAAAATTATTGTAACAGGTAATGTCGGTCGTGATCCAGAATCACGTTATGATGCAAGTGGTTCAATGTTTGTTACTTTTTCTTTGGCAGTAAATACCGGTTCTAAAGCTAATCAGAAAACTGACTGGCTTGAAATTAGCTGTAACGGGAAAACTGCTGAACTGGTTCAAACTTATGTTCGTAAAGGTAAAAAACTTCTTGTTGAAGGTACGCCGGCGGCAAATGCTTATATAAATAAGGAAGGTAATGCTGTTGCAACACTTCGTGTTTATGCCAATAACATTGAATTTTTATCTAATGAGCGTGGTGAAGAGGGTTCTATGGATAATTATGAGGCTGCTACGTCAGGTGATGCTGCGGGCTTTAATGCTCCAGGAGTGCAGGAAAAGCAATCTGGTTTTAATGCACCGGGCCCATCATTAAAATCAGATGATATTCCATTTTAAATCGGATAAAAGAATATACCGGATTGGCTTAAACCTGGATTAATTCCAGGTTTATTTTTTTGAAGCATTCAATTATATATTCTGACTGGCACTACTTTGTTGAGTATTTGTTCAGAATACTTAAGGGTTTTTAGGGGTTGATTATTTATCCTTGGCATATACCCTAACCGAATTTTTGTCCAGTTTGCATTCGGTTACACGAGACTCTATGACATTATAGTCTGGTAAGGCAATTACTTTAGTTGCAAGCTTAACTTTATTATCTTCAGAAATGCTATACGTTACGTTTTCTAGGACGGTAGGGAAGAGAGGGTTGTTGGTTGTTAAATGAGAATTAGCAAATTGTAAATGATCGGACTGTATCATTACTGCTTTTGCTTCGGTATATGCAACCAAGTCAGATATTGGAGCATGAGGAAGGCAGTTATCAAAGTTAATAACTAACCTAATTGACTTTCCGTTTTTCAGTTCTTCAGATATTTTTTTAAAAGAATCCAGTTCCTGACTAAAGCTATAAGTTGTATTGCAAACAAGTATCAATGTTAGTAGCCTCTTCATTTTTATATCCTTATAAATAAGTTATATGAATGTTACTTAAACTTTTTGTAAAAAAAGAATTTACTGAATTATAACGCTAGCTTAATTTGATATACTGACATTGACTTGTAAAATATTTTGGCGGAAATTTTAAGGGATAAGATAAGCAAAGACTCGGCTATTTAAGGTGAGGTTATGTGCAAGAGTAATTTAAACCAGACTACTTAATAATTGGGAGTCATATTCCATGTTTGTATGCTTATTCATCTGCAATGGTATTAAGTGTATGGATAAGGCTCCAAACTATCATATAAAAATAGTTATTTTGGAGCCAGGAAAAATGAGCTAGTATTATGGGCTTTCTGTGTTATTCTTCTAAAGAAGATCGGTTAGCTGATAATGACTGTATTCTTTAGCTAAATCTAAAGCTGATTTATTATTATTATCTGTTTGATTCCGGTTTACTTTATGTTCCAGCAGAACTTCGATTACCGGCCTTTTGCCGTGTCTGGCTGCCATTAATAAAGGAGTACGGCCGTCAACATCCTTATGTTCTATATTAGCACCTACACTTAATAAAAATTTAACCAGATTGGCTTTTCCATGTAATGCTGCCATGCTTAAAGCTGTTCGTTGATTATTATTGGTATGTTCCAGGTTTGCCCCATCTTCAATGAGTATTCTGACCACATTTGACTTTCCATGCTCTGCAGCAATCATAAGAGCACTTTCACCATCTTTATTGGGTAATTCCTTGTTCGCCCCTTTTTCCAGTAGCATTCTGACTACATTTGATTTACCTAATTCTGCGGCCTTCATTAGTGCTGTAGTTCCATCTCTGTCAGTACTATTAACATTGGTATCAGGATTGCTTAAAACTGCTTTTACCTGTTTTGCAGTGCCATTAATAACTGTATCAATCAGGTTAGAACTACTTTGGATGATGATTTTATTTCTGACAACTGGAGCAATTGGCTTGGTATTTCTTAATAATGCGATTACTTCCTGATTGGACTTATTTAAAGCAATTGATAATGCTGTGTTTCCTTCGTCATCCTGATGCTGAAAGTTCGCCCCCATTTCCAGCAATAAGCGGGTGAGTTTAACAGAACCAACTTGTGCAGCAAAAATTAAAGGTGTTCTCTGATGGTAATCTGTATGTTCAATATCTGCACCAGCCTTAATTAATATCTCCGTAATCTCATCTTGCTGATACCAGATTGCAAAAATTAACGGTGTCCATTTATTATTATCCCAGTTATCAACATTCGCCCCTGCCTGTACCAGCAGTTTTACAATTTCGGTTCTTCCATCTCGTACTGCATACATTAGAGCCGTCCAGTATGACTTATTGGTGTATTCCAGATCAACGCCTGCGTTAATTAATGTTTCTACCACGTCGTTATTACCACTCCATGCTGCCCAGATCAGGGTGCGCCCACCGCCATAACTGGTTGCTTCAAAATTTGCCCCTGCTATTACCAGATGCGTAACTATTTCGTGATAATTCTTTTCTTCAGCAATATCCAGTGCATTTTGCTGTTCTTTATCACGATGTTCCAGGTTTGCCTCATTTCTAGCAAGTAGATCAATCATTTCTGGCTGGTTATACCATGCAGCTATCAGTAAGGGCGTATGTCCATACCCGTCTGCATGTTCAAGGTCTGCTCCGTTATTGATCAAAGTCTGGGCTACTTCTTTTTTATTGTCTCGTGTTGCATAAATTAGTGCAGTCCAGCCTTTTTTATCTGCATGTTCAATATTGGCGCCATTTTTGATAAGAGTTTCTACTACTTCCAGATGTCCTTTCCAGGCAGCAAATAATAATGCAGTCCAGCCATATTTGTCTTTATGTTCTATGTTTACCTGATAACTGATCAAGATATTACAAATTTCAGCTAGTCCATCACGTGCAGCAATCATTAGTGGTGTCCAGCCATTTTGATCTTCCTGTTCCAGATTTAATCCTGAATTAGCAAGAATTCTAAGGCATTCAACATTATTTCCAATAATCGCATAATGCAAAATTGAGAAACCTCTACTATCTACCATATTGTTGTCTGCTTTTACTTTTTGCAGTAAAAGTTTAAGGATTTCCTGGTGATTATCACGGGCAGCATACATTAATGGCGTTCTTCCGTGGGCATCCATATGATTTAATTCAATTTGGTGTTCAAGTAATAATTGAGCAATTTCATATCGTCCATTATCAATTGCATAATTCAGGGCGTTCCAGCCATAATTGTCTTTATAGTTTAAATCAATCCCATTTAAGATTAGCGTTTTGACAATTTCATAGTTATTATCACGAACTGCATAAATTAAAAGATTTTTATTATATTTATCTACGTTGTTTAACTTACTGCCAGCTGTAATCAGATAGTTTGCCACTTCGGTTTGGTGGTTCCAGTTAGCAAAGAATAATGGTGTCCAGCCATATTTATCCATTTGCTCAAGATTGGCTCCTGCATTAATAAGAAGTTTTACAACTTCCAGTTCACCACCAAGAGCGGCTATACTTAGTAATGGCCAGCCATCTTCATCTGACTGATTTACATTGCCGCCGTTATTAATAATTTGTTTGATTAATTCAGTATCACCGATTTTTACAGCATCAAACAGATGCTGGTTTAAATCAAGGTTATTTACATTTAGTGTTGTTAAAGACTGGTTGAGACGTTGAATTATATGCTGATGATTAAAATTTTTTGCTAATTGTAAAGCATCCATTCCAGTTGAATTGGTTTTGTGGGTATTTGCACCGGCTTGGAGGAGCATTTCTACCGCTGCTATATGTCCACGAATGGCGGCCTGCATCAAAGGGGTAATTCCGTGACTATTTGCACGGTTTATATCAATTCCACTATTAATTAAACTAGCCATCCTCATTAAATCATTCTGATTTGCTGCCTCTATTAGCTGCTCAATTTTCTGCATTCCTCAACCTTTGTATAGTATAAATATAATTATAAATCCAGTTTTCTAAGCTTGCATGGGTATTGAGATCATTAAATTTTAAGTTTAACAATATATTTATGCAAATTTTCAGAGATCAGTGTGGATAAATTTTAGCGTTTTATTTTCTTATAGTTTTTATTTTTAATTTATAGTGTAATTAATCGCCCATAATTATAATCTAGAATAGTAAGAATTAACACTATTTATGTCAGGTATTTTCTTAGGTTACTAATTGGCGCAATTTAGTTTAGTTAGAATTGTGTTGAATAGTTGCTTGAAGTCATTTAATTCTGGAGTAGTGCCATTGGTTTTGATGTTATTGGCAATAATTGAGATGGCATAATTATGCTCGTTACTGCTTAGAAAATATCCGGAATAAGCTTTTACATCATTAAGAGTCCCTGTTTTGGCGTATAGCTGCCGGTTAAATTGGCGATAGTCATTGCCAATTGTACCTGATTCGGATGGGGTAGGAAGGCTTAACCTGAATTTTGCATAATCAGGTGAATGATAAATAGCTGTGAGTAAATCAACCATGTGCTCAGAAGTTAATTTTTCATGACGTGAAAGGCCTGCACCATTTTCTGGAGTAAGCTCGGGGAAATCAAATTTTTCGGATAGCGCCGTTTTATAATACTGTTTGCTATCCGTATATGTATTATGGTTAGCGGTCTTGTAGGCACCCATGCTCATGAATAATGTTTTGGCGTAAGTATTATTGCTCATTTGGTTCATGATAGGTAAGAGAGTATTTATTGATTCGGAATCATGCGTAGCAATGACTGTTAGTGTAGATGGGGCAATGCCCGATTCAATTTTGGTAAATGCAATATTATTTTTTTTCAGAAGCGCTGAGATCGTTTTTTTATCAAATTCAGAGCTTGATAGTAAATTTATCCCGATTTTTTTGTTATTGCACTGCTGTGATATTGTTCCACTTAGGGTTAGGGTGTTTTTTGCCGTTTTAGTTATAGTTACGTAATCGTTTATATCATCACAGCGAGCTTTACTTTTCTGATATTGTAATTTATTTATCAGTTTAATTTTTATTTCAGCAGGTTTTACTAATTTTATTTTATTCTGGGTTATTTTTGTGGGAATAAAAAACAGGTTATTATCTATCAGTAATCCATTTGGATTAACTGAATATGGAGCGTATGGTTCGGGTTTAAGTTCGCTACTATGAACCGGATGATTGAAAATACTATTATCCAGAATCACATCACCATTAATTTTATTAATTCCTGAGTCATTAAGTGCTCGCAGCATTTTATTAAGGCTTGTAGCAGATAAAAATGGGTCACCTCCGCCAATTATATACAGATCACCATTTAGTTGAGATTCTGTGATATTTCCTGTATATGCCAGTTTTGTTTGCCAGTAAAAATCCCAGCCAAGTTTTTGCAATGCTACATAACTGGTAACAACTTTCATATTTGAAGCAAGCAGCATTGGTTCTTTTGCATTATAATTATAAACCGGTTTGTCATTATCCAGATCAATAATGGAAATTGCAACTTTCCCCTTTAGACTATCTGGAATAGTTACTTCAAGAGCTGATGCAGTCAGGCAGTAAATGACTGCCATGCAGGCAAGAAATTTATTTACTTTTAGCACGTTCCAGCCTTTTCTGGTTGGGTGACTTATTAAGCTGGCGGTAAATTTCAATCCGATCACCATTTTTTAATTCATAAGTATCCGGTTCGAAGATACGTTTACCGAACACGCCTACAGGCATATCAGTTAAATTGTATTCTGGAAAAAACTGATTGATCGCTGATTGGGAGATAGCTTCTCTTATTTTTGTCCCGACGGTAATTTTCTGGGTGACAATTTTTTGTAATGCTGGGGTTGCAAAGGCTATTTCTATTATGATGACATTCATATTTTATTTACGATAGATTTCATGAGCTTTTTTAACGAAGCTATCCACAATGCTTTTAATCACTATTTCAAATACAGTCCCAATGACTTTTTCGATAATAAAATTGCTGAATTTATAATCAAGTTTAAATTCAACTTTGCAGCCATTTTCTCCCAGTGGAGTAAATTTCCAATGTCCTTGCAAATGCTTAAATGGCCCATCAACCAGATTCATATCAATGCGTTCATTAAGCGTATTGATATTTTCAGTAGTAAAATGGGCTTTTACCTTAAGATAAGAAATATCAACCCGTCCAACTATTTTATTTCCATCCGTTTTTAATACTTCTGAGCTTGGACACCACGGAAGGTAGTTTTTATAATTGGCAACATCACTAACTAAAGCATACATTTGAGCAGGTGTATACGGTGTAATTACTGATTTGGAAATAGTTAGCATATTTTTTGACAAGCTACCAGATAGTTAATTGAAGCATCTTCACTTAATCCGAAATTTTGTGTTAACGGGTTATAGTTTATACCATTTATTGCGATTATTTCAAGACCATGTGAATTTAACATTCTTCTTAATTCAGATGGTTTGATAAATTTGCCATAGTCATGCGTTCCGCTAGGAACCAGCTTAAGCAGGTATTCTGCTGCGATTATACCGAGAGCGTAGCTTTTGTAGTTACGGTTTAATGTGGAAAAAAAGGCCATTCCGCCAGGCTTTAAGAGTTCTGCACATTTTGCGATAATATAGCCCGGGTCAGGTACATGTTCAAGCATTTCCATACAGCTTACGATATCGTATTGTCCTGCTGCCTGTTGTGCTTTTTCACCGATTTCAATACATTCGTAATTAACAGTCAAATTACTTTCGTACAAATGCAGTTTAGCTATTTCAATTGATTGTGGTGCCAGATCAATTGCATCAACAATCGCACCATTTTGCGCCAGCGCTTCGGATAATATTCCCCCACCGCATCCTACGTCAATCAGTTTTTTATTATCTAGTAAACAGTGGTTCTGAATAAATTTTACCCGTGCCGGATTTATCTGATGAAGGGTTTTAAATTCACCTTCGGTATTCCACCATTCATGTGCCAGATTATTGAATTTATCAATTTCAGCTTGCGAAAATACCATTACATTTCCTGAGAGTTATTCGTTGCTGACAGTTTACGATTGATCAGATTAAGAAATTCATCACCAAAACGATACATTCTTTTTTCTAGATTGCTCACATCTGCGCTAAATTTATTATAAGCCATATATGCAGGAATTGCTACAAATAAACCAATAGCAGTAGCTACAAGTGCTTCGGCAATCCCCGGTGCTACTGATGCCAGTGTTGCCTGTCCGGTATTACTTAACCCGATAAATGCATGCATGATACCCCATACCGTTCCCAGTAACCCGATATATGGACTTACTGAACCGAATGTGGCTAAAGTTGACAAGCTTTTTTCATAGCTATTTAATTCTTCATCAATAGTTGCATTTAGGGCACGCTCAATATTGGCAGTAATCGTATCTTTATTGGTTATACCGCTTTTGCTGACTTTATTATATTCACTAAGTCCGGCATAAAACATTTGTCCGGTAGTTACACGGTTATTCTGTACGCTGATTGCATTATATAAATTGGTAATGCTATTACTATTCTGGTATTGTTTAATAAATTTGCCTGTTTCAAGCTTTGCCCGTCCGATAGATACCCATTTGCTAAAAATAATACCCCAGGAAACCACAGAAAATATAGCCAGTAATCCCATAACTGCCTGAACTGGCGTAGATGCGTTGGTAATTAGTGAAATAATTGAAATTTGCTCCATAGTTCCTCACATAACTTATTTGTTCAGATATATCCGTTATTATAGCATTAAAGCGTACAGGATATTTTTGTCATTCCTGTGAATATAAGCATTCATAAAATGCTTAAAATAGGACATAACAATTTTTGGATACATCAAGTTAGAATTTTAGGCAAAATTCTTATAATTTGAGCACCATTAGTGCATAAAAACAACATTTTTTGCAAAAAACTTAAAAAATATTTTTTATAACATTCTGAATTAATTTTATTTAAAATTTTTGTCAGATATTTATCTGACATACAAACTGTGGTTTTATTAGCTAAAATCCTTCCTACAGTATAGGTAGGGTGCTATCTCCTATAAATCTAAGATACAGTTTGGAGAAATTTTATGATAAATGAGAACACGTCATTGGTTAGAAATAAATTGGTCGCAAAGCGCATGATTCGACTAATGCTGCTGGGTAGCATCCTGGGTATATCAGCATGTAGCAGCGGTAATAGCAATAGTTCAGGTGGGGGTAGTAATCTGAATAATGGTGATATCAATACTCTTCAGGTAATCGCACCCAAAATAATATTCAGCAAACCTGGTGTAGCAGGAAGCGGTTATGTCGTGATTAATAACCCGACCGGCATGGCAGTCAAAAATATACACTATAGTTTGACCAGCCTAATTGGTGGAGCAAATGGAGCAGAGATAGAGTCTGCCAGTGCTGCTAATTGTGCAACAGTTGCGGCTTATAGCCAATGTAATATCAGGATAACGGTGGCAGCAGGGGCAGTAGCGGGAAGCCTTGGTTTTAGTCTGGGTAATGATAGCAGCCTTTTGAGCAGGTTAAGTAAATTAGCCAAAGCAGCAACATCAGTTCCAACGATGGGAGTGGAACAGGCTGCCTATAATACTTTAAGCGGGGCAGA
>Ga0206102_1000554_pt1 | contig 11643 bp, 8 predicted proteins | sample 1B1Ametagenome_FD_148645 | JGI IMG/M metagenome (GOLD analysis project Ga0206102, IMG submission 148645) | Enriched microbial communities from leaf-cutter ant dump, University of Wisconsin, Madison, United States - 1B1A | ecosystem: Environmental > Terrestrial > Nest > Insects nest > Nest dump... | reverse complement strand
AAATAGTATCAGGGCATATATGGTTATATCCATATCATAAGTGAGGTAGATAGTGCTATTCCCAAAGTAAAAATTTTTGCAGGGGCCACTGGACTGAAGCACAATTTTGTGATGAGCAACTATGCCAAATCTCCAAAAGGCGTGTTGCGTAAATGAAATTTGAATTAACAACCTTATCCACAATAACCCTAGTTAAGAATAGCATCGCGCTAGAAGGGATCCTGTATGAGTTTACTACTGACGGTGTATAACACACCGGATTGGAAAACACTGGCCAATGTCAGTGGTCTCCCCCTGATTACCGGCGTACCACTCACCCCAATAGAGAGTGCCGCTTTGTTACAACCGGTACAACCCTTATCGTCAGTATCTTCCCTATTATCACAATTAGTTGCCGGACAAAACCTCTGGGTGGCTGTGGTGCAGGTAGAGTACTTTCTGGCATACGCCATTGAAAACAGTAGCAGTTTGACTGAGGCTGCAATTCAGTGGCAGAAACAGACCAGCGCATTGCTCACCTTGCAGCGCCAGCAGCGACGACAATTAAAGTTATTTAATCTGCATCAAGCGCTGGCACAGCCAGCAGGCTTTCGCAACAGTCTAAGCCCAACAGTAGTAATCAACGACTATCCACCACAATCCGCAGACAGCAGCTTAGCTTTGCTAGCTGCCTGTCAGTATCTAGCCCAACAACCTGAATTACACGCATTGAATACCCAACTGCAAGCTTCAGTATTATCTCTGTGTGATAGCGAAGTTCTGACACTGGATATTGAGCAGATTCTTCTGCACAGTTGGGAAAGCGCGGCGCAACTGACCACCACCAGCAACGAACGCGATCAGTTACTACAGCAACTAAGCAGCAAGCAACAGCAACTGGATCAGATCACTCTTGAATACAGCCAATTGCAGCGGGTACAGCAGCAGATGGAAGCCTCTCTGCAGGCTACGAGTGAAGAGCGCGATCTTGTTTTGTTACACCTACAACAAGTGCAGGAACAGCTAGAGAATTGCAGCCAGGCAAGCACAACACTGTTGGCTGCCACCAGTAGTGAACGCGATCAGTTACTACAACAGCTAAGCAATATACAGCAACAACTGGATCAGATCACTGCCGAGAATAGTCAATTGAATCTAATGCTGCACACCGAAGAACAAAAAAGTAAACATGCAACGCTGGCGCGCGACAAACAGCAATCCAAAGAAATAGCAAAACTGGAGGGCGAATTACGCAAAACCCAAGCTCGTACAGCCAGTGCGGAATATGCCGGACAATTGTTACAAAAAGAACTGACAGAACTCCGTAACTCCACCCTGTGGAAGGCGATGGGGCCAGTGCGCATCCTCGGTAGCCTGGTCAAAAAGACTGACAAAGTACACGCAAAATTATTACAGGATACAGCTCTGCTGCTGACATCAGAATATTTTGATCTTGAGTGGTATCTGCGCACTTATCCCGATGTTGCCGAGAGCAAGATAAACCCGGCAGAACATTACCTTCTCTATGGTGCCAAGGAGGGACGCTTGCCCGGCCCTTTATTTGATGGTAACTGGTACCTTCAGCATTACCCTGATGTTGCTGACGCCGGAACCAATCCTTTATTGCATTTCATTATGTTCGGGCAACAGGAAGGCCGCAGCAGCTCACCTAAACTGTTAACTGACAACAGCCAGAATGCAGAGGAATAATTAATGAACAAGCGCTTTTCACGCCTTATCTGGTTAGGAGCCGGCACAGCGTCAGAACCTGCCGGGCTGCTAAACACAGCAGAACAGGTGGTGCTGGTTGATGCCAGGGAAGCTGCTTGCTTGTCATTGCAGCAACAATACCCACAGGATAGGTTCCATATACAACAACGACTGCTAACAGTCGATGGATCAACCACAGAACTGATCGAGTATAACCTTGTAGAATATTCTGCAATTCATCCAATTACCGGGTTAAAAAAATTATTTCCTGGCTTAAAAGTCGTCAAGAGCGAACACCTGGGCTCCACCCGGATTACAGATTTTATCGCAGAGCTGGCCTTACCAACTCACAACAACCTGTTGATAATTGATATCGGTGACAGCAATTTGGCACTCCTGGTCACACTACAACAGCATGATCAGTTGAACCAATTCAGCGAAATCCACATCCAGGCAGGGATAGAACCACTCTATACCAATGCAGCGACAGCCGCCGAAATAGGTATATTCTTGCAAGAATGTGGGTACCTTCTGCAACACACTGAAGACCAAGATCCCGATATGCCATGGTTGAGCTTTTGTCTGAATCCACTATGGCAAAAGTTGCAACACGCGCAGCAAGCAAAGGAGCTTCTTAGTAAGGAAAGGGATTATCTGAATAGCGAGAAAGATGCTCTCAATAAAGAAAAGGAGCTACTTGGCAGCCAACGAGATGCCCTTAACCATGAACTGGAAAAGATTAAGCAACATATAGCAGTGACTCAGCAACGATTAGATGAAGTGAAAGCCGATGCGGCTAAAGAGCTGGATACAGTAAAGCAACAATTAGCAGATGAAAAACAGCAGATAGTATTGAGCGCTGAAAAAAATCAGCAAGTATTGATGGAGCAAAAATATCAGTTAGAGCAAAAAGTGGCTGAAAATGAAGCTCTACATCAACAACTTAAAGCCATACAGACAGCATCACACAATGAGAAAACAAGTTTAACCGAGCAGATTAAACACTACGACCACGAGCTCTCGGCTTTGGCACACCAGAGGGATCAGGCCTACTCACAATTCTCTACCCTACAGCAACAACACATAGAATTAAACAACAGTTTTGAACAACTAAAAGCCGAAGTACAACGGCTGCAAGCAGAGCAGACAAACACAACACAACAACTTACTGCCACAGAACAAGCACAAATAATACAGATTAATAAACTGCAATCTGAACTTGAGTTAGCCAATAAACAATCAGCAATGCGCCTGGAAAAAATCGCCCAACTGGAAAAGAGTAATCGAACGTTGAGCGAAGAAAAAATACATCTGACTAAACAACAGCAAGCACTGAAGCAGGAAATGCTGAAGGCAGAAGCACAAATCGAAATTATCAAAGATCTACTCTTAAAACAGTAAGGAGATGGAAAGTGGCCTGGACTTCCGACAAGAACTGCACAAGATGCGTGGTTTACAAGTCGTCCAGTTTTTTAAATTGTATGTGGTTATGATACTAGGGGATGGCACCACATTACACCCATCATTAAAAGTTTAAGGTAGTAGTATGAAAGTGGATACACAGGATCAACAGACTTTTTTGCAAAGAGCAAATAATGCCTTTAGAGAGGGCGACTTTGCATTAGCTATTGAACTGTATAAAAAAGCAGCGAAAGCAACACCCGTTTTAGCAAGCAGCCTACAACTTAACATTGGGCTGGCAAAGGCAAGGTTGGCTTTAAATACGGACTTATCTGAACACACACCAAACCATCAAGCTACGATAAACATTACTGATCCTCGCTTAACACTAACCAAACCAGCTTCACTAGCTGATTACTATTTTGATAAGATCGTTGAATCAGGTTTGTTTGACGCCACATACTATTTAAGTAATTACCAAAATTTGCTTGAAGATGTTGATAATTTACTGCAGCACTATCTTGAGTATGGTGTAGATAAATCACTTAATCCATCCATAGGTTTTGATACTGCTTATTACCTTCAAAATCATCCTGATGTCGCTGCGGCTGGGGTAAATCCATTTTTACACTACGTCTGTAATGGTCGTAATGAAGGGCGCGAAGCCGTCCCTAAACCTTATACATCAAAGTACGAAGTAGCGCCGGTACGATACACTCCTCGCTTACCCACTGATGTTAAACCAATAACAAAGGCTGTTCGTACTATTTGTTTTTATCTGCCACAATTTCATGCAATTCCGGAAAACGATAAATGGTGGGGTAAAGGCTTTACCGAATGGACGAATGTTAAACCAGCAATCCCACAGTTTGAAGATCACTATCAGCCACATATTCCACATAATGATATAGGCTATTACAACCTGTTAGACAGAGACACACAGGCAAAACAAGTTGAGCTGGCAAAACAATACGGTATAGAAGGTTTTTGCTATTACCTGTACTGGTTCTCAGGGCAGCGCCTGCTGGAACAACCATTGGATAATATGCTAGCTGATCCGACACTAGACTTCCCTTTCTGCGTGTGTTGGGCCAATGAAAATTGGAGCCGACGCTGGGATGGCCTGGATCAAGATTTGTTAATGGTGCAAAACTACTCTGACGAAGACGATATTAATTTTATCAGCAATATCGCCAAGTATTTACAAGATCCTCGTTACATCACTATAGACAATAAACCTTTACTGCTGGTTTACCGACCAAACCTATTTCCTGACATGAAAGCGACAGCCAAGCGCTGGCGCAATTGGTGTCTTAACAATGGCGTTGGCGAAATTTACCTGGCATACCCACAATCATTTGAGTGCGTAGACCCGGTTGAATACGATTTTGATGCGGCAATTGAATTCCCACCCAATAATAGTAACCCGCCCCAAATCACCGATTTGGTCAAGCCTATTGTTGGGGATTTCCAATCCAAGGTCTATGACTGGCGCGCCTTTGTTGAGCGCAGTGATGCTTACATTGATCCCGGTTACAAGTTGTTCAGAAGTGCAACGCCGTCATGGGACAATACTGCACGTAAAAAAAATAAAGGCACTGTATTTCATAACAGTTGCCCTGAGTTATTCAGAAAATACCTGGTCAATGCATTTACCGAAACACTGTATAGACGTGACAATCCCGATGAGCGTCTTGTATTTATCAATGCGTGGAATGAGTGGGCAGAGGGTGCTCATCTGGAGCCAGATCAAAAATATGGTTACGCTTGGTTGCAAGCGGTTCGTGATGCTCACCAGATAGCAGGCAAGAAAAAAAGGAAAGTAGTTATAGTCAGTCATGATGCGCATCCTCATGGAGCTCAAGTTCTTTGTCTCAATATGGCTCGTGAGTTCTCTACTGGCTTACATTTTGATGTTGAGATAATTCTTTTGGGAGAAGGGGTTCTACTGACTAAATTCCAGCAATATGCCAGGGTACATAATCTCAATCTTGAACAACAGACGCCTGAAGCTATAGAGGAGTTTATAAATGATCTGGCTAATAAAGGCTCTGATTTTGCAATTATTAATACTACAGTTTCAGGAATACTAGCCCCATACCTTAAAAAAGCTGGGATGAGGGTTATATCTTTAGTCCACGAATTACCAAAACTTCTGAATAATTATGGACTAACAGAACATGCCAATTTAATAAATCAATTCTCTGATAAAGTGGTGTTTCCTGCAAAACTTGTCAGAGAAGGGTTTGAGTCTTTTATAGGTACTAAAGTTAACCAAGCCGTAATAAAGCCACAAGGGTTGTTCCAGCCTAGCATTTTGCGCAAAGGTAAAACAAAACGCGACTGCAAAGAGGCCTTAATTAAAGAATATAATCTACCAGATAAAGCAAAAATAATCGTAAATGTTGCATATGCAGATCATCGTAAAGGATTTGATCTATTTGTTGATATTTGTTGCAAAATCTTCAAGCGTATTCCTGATTCTTATGGTATATGGGTTGGCCACCACGACCAAATATTGGTGGAAGAAAGCCTGGCAAAAGCCGAGATTGAGGGTTACAGAGAACGCTTCATCTTGACCAATGGATATGTAGATGATCCGCAAATATACTATGCAGGGGCAGATGTCTTTGCTCTCACGTCTCGCGAAGACCCATTCCCCTCTGTAGTTTTAGAATCACTAGATGCCGAAACTCCTGTTGTTGCATTTAAAGACTGTGGAGGCTTTGAGGAGTTATTGCAAAGAGGGTGCGGACTTTTAGCTGAAAAAGAAAACATACTTTCATTTGCCAACCAACTTTTTGAGTTGCTTAACAATGAGATCTCAGCACGAGAATTAGCGAATAAAGGAAAATCAATAATCGACGCCGAATTGAGGTTCAGACACTATTTGTTCTCCCTACTGGATGCAGGAGGAATAACGCTACCTAAAGTATCTGTAGTAATACCAAATTACAACTACGAAAAATATATTGCACAAAGGATAGATAGTGTATTGGCTCAAACTTATCCTATATATGAACTATTGGTACTTGATGATTGCTCAAAAGACAATAGTGACTTGGTAATCAGAAAATATCTGGAAACCATTGACCTGCCAATCAGATATATAAGAAATGAAGTTAATTCAGGTTCAGTCTTTAAGCAGTGGGCAAAAGGAACTCAGATGGCTGTCGGTGATTATCTCTGGATAGCTGAGGCTGATGATCTGGCAGATTCTCACTTTCTTGAGCGTTTGGTCGAATCTTACATCACTAATCCTAGTGTCGTTTTAGCCTACAGTCAGTCAAAACAAATAGATCAGGATGGGAATCTGCTTGCCGAAAACTATCTGGAGTATACAAAGGACATTGGTAATTACTGGCAGGACCACTATGTGATAACCGGCGTTGATGAAATTAAACGTGCTCTTAGTATAAAAAACACTATTCCTAACGTCAGCGGCACTTTATTTCATAGAGAGAGCCTGCTGTCAGTTTTACTAGAGCTTAAAGATGAATTAGCTGAATATAGAGTTGCAGGTGACTGGCTTGTCTATGTAAAACTGGCATTACGTGGAAAAATTGCATTCCACCGCGATTCTCTTAATTACCACAGACGACACATTTCGAGTGTAACTAAAGTCAATAATCACATGAACGAAATTATTAAAGTTCAGAATTACTGTGAAGCTATTGTAAAACTGGATGATGATGTAATCGAGAAGCGCAACTGTAATAATAAAGCGCTGATCGAGTATTTCAATACCACACAGGGACAAGGTAATTAATAACATGCAAAAAGTTATCGTATTAGGTGCAAATGGTTATTTAGGTTCAAACATATGTCAGGCGCTAAAAGACGCCGGCCACTTTGTGATTGGTGTAGGAAGAGATAAAAAACATTGTACCTACATAGATATATATTTGCAGTTAGATCTCTCAGAGCCAACCTCCATAAGAGTGATAGGCGCACAGGAATATGACACTGTTATTGACTTAGTTAGCTATGTACCACCAAATGATCGCTCTATAAAAATGGATAATGTTAAGCCTACGCTAAAAACATATACCGAACTTATAAGAACTTGTTTTTTTGATAAAAAATATATTTTTATATCGAGCGGAGGCACTATCTATGGCAATGTCAATCACCCTTGTAACGAGGAACAACCATTAAACCCATTAACACCTTATGCACTACAAAAGGTTTACCAAGAAGAAATCATCCAACGGTATATCGCAAGGCACATTATTTTAAGGGTAAGTAACCCATATGGCGGCAATCAGGTAGTTAAGAATGGAGTTGGTTTTATCGCCTATCTAATAGAATGTGCCAGAAAAAAATCTGACATCACCATAACCGTACCTGAGAATACTATTAGAGATTATTTATTATTGGATGATTTTTTAAATTCCATTATGTTTTTTTTGAAAAAAAACTTACACCCCAACAAGGTATACAATGTTTCTACAGGAGTAGGCCACACTTTATATGAGCTTACCAGTATAGTGATTCTAGCTCTTGAAGAAAAAATAACCTACAAAACCAACTTGGTTAATTTTGTCGAAAGTGAACATATACTATTTAATGTACTTGACAATAAAAAGCTAATTTCCGAAACAGGAATAAAACTTACTTCTCATGTTCACTCATATCTTATCCAAAAGCTTTTAAATTGACAAACTAACTTGGTAACCTTACATGTTTAATATCAGCGCAATCAACCACCTCAATGATTTTGCATTGTTTAAAGAACAGGTTAAAGCATTTAATCTTGAAAACCCTAAAAGTACCAACAATCAGAACCCCGCTGGCTCAACTCATATATCTGGATGGGTTGTTCCGCTTGAAACCAAAACCTATGAGATAATTTTATCCATCAACGGAGAGGAAAAAACATTAACACCTACAATATATAGAGAGGATGTCAACCGAGCGTTTTGCACAGATGAAGACCAAAGAAAACTTGGATTTTCCACAAAAATAGAAAAGACGGGAAGCTATATTATCCGTTTTCGTTGCGGCGCTTTAGAATATTCTGTATTTGAGTTTCAAGTCAAAAGTACACCCATCGAAGCCATACCTTCCGTAATTTACATAACTACCCCGACAAGTGCTACTGCATCCATGTGGCGAATTATAACAAGAGTTGCACGTGGCATTTATCAACCGAACAGAATTACAGATCAATATTATCTAAATAATAAGATGCACGAACTTAGAACAACCGCTCTCCCTATCGTAGATAATGTAATATTGTTTAATAGTCCGTCAAACTTCAACTTTGATCAAGATATAGAAAAATTTAAATTTATAATTAATATTCGAGACCCACGCGATATGTTATGCAATCAGTACCACTGGTCCTTGGAGCACCCCGATCCATCGATGAGTGAATCGGATTTAAATAAACATAGAGAAAAAATCAGATCTGAGGGAATTGATAAATTCGTTCTAAGCAAAAACCTTAGAGTTCAGTTTGAAAATATTATGCGGCTTTCATCTTTACTTCCAAAAGAAAATTTTGTCTTCCTAACATACAAGAAATTATGTGAAGACTTTGATGGTTATTTAAATACATTATCTGAATTTTTAAATATAAAAATTACACAAGAAATGATGAGGGATCTCAACCTGGAAAGAACAGAAAACCTTGAAAAAAACAATCAATGGATAGGTAACAAATGGGGAGGTTCAGATGTAATGCCGGGGCGTTACAAGCGAGAACTGACGCATGAAACCATTGAAATATTAAATGAGAAATATTTTGACATTATTGAATTTTGTGAGGATAAGTAAACATATGATCATTTTAGATTGCACTCTCCGCGATGGAGGCTATTACAACAGCTGGAATTTTCCACCAGATATCATCAACAAATATCTCGAAGCAATGCAAGCCGCAGGCGTTGATATTGTTGAGCTGGGTCTACGCTCTCTCATCAACAAAGACTTTAAAGGCGCTAACGCTTATACAACTGATAACTATCTTCGTACACTCACAATTCCCGTGAGTTTAAAGGTAGCGGTTATGATTAATGCAACTGAATTGATTGGCGAAAAGCCACTTGAAAGTGTTTTAACAACATTATTTCCTGCCACGGCAGAAAACTCTCCAGTAGATATGGTACGCATCGCTTGCCACGTTCACGAATTTGTCAAAGCATTACCTGCCTGCAACTGGCTCAAAGAGCGAGGATACATTGTTGGTTTCAACCTGATGCAAGTCGCTGATCGTTCGCAAGCGGAAGTAGAAGCATTATCGCTAGAGGCAAGCAAATATCCGATTGATGCACTTTACTTTGCTGATAGTATGGGCAGTATGAATCCGGTACAGACATCACAAATCATCAGCTGGTTACGCAAACACTGGCAGGGAGCTATGGGTATACATACTCACGATAATATGGGGTTAGCTTTGTCGAATACACTCCGGGCAGTTCAAGATGGTGTAACTTGGTTAGATGCCACAGTCACAGGAATGGGGCGTGGACCAGGAAATGCTCGTACGGAGGAACTAGTAATAGAGATTGCTGATATACGCCAACAAAATATCAACATGGTTCCGTTAATGAGTATTATTAAGAGTTACTTCCAACCATTGAAAAATAAATGTGGCTGGGGTTCTAACCCCTATTACTATCTATCGGGCAAGTACGGTATTCATCCAACCTATATACAAGAAATGTTAGGTGACTCTCGCTATAGCGAAGAAGACATTCTTGCCGCGATTAATCATTTAAAAATCGAGGGTGGAAAAAAATTCAGCATGAATACACTGGATGCAACACGACATTTTTATAGTGGTGAACCTCGAGGCTCATGGTCTCCCATAGAGTTTTTTTCCGGAAAGAATGTTCTTCTGCTTGGTACAGGCCCCGGTGTAGCTGAACATAAGTTAGCTCTTGAGAGTTATATCAGAACTCACACACCTCTTGTTGTTGCTCTTAACACACAATCGTCTGTGGATCAGTCATTAATAGACATACGTGTAGCATGTCATCCAATACGTTTGTTAGCTGACTGCATAACACATACCAAGTTGCCCCAGCCATTGATAACACCTGCCTCAATGCTACCTGCAGATATTTTGTCATCATTACAAGGCAAAACACTGTTAGATTATGGGCTGTCAGTTAAACCCAATACTTTTGTGTTTGGCGACCAGGCCAGCGTTCTACCTACATCTCTTGTCATTTGTTATGCACTTGCTGTTATTACGGCAGGCAATGCAACTAAAATCATGATGGCAGGTTTTGATGGATATGACGCCGATGATCCAAGAAATACGGAAATGAATACCCTTTTGAATCTCTACACGTCAAGTTCATCATCATTAGAGTTGTTATCTATCACACCAACTCGCTATGAAATTAAATCTCAAAGCGTTTATGGCATAACACACTAGAGAATATTATGTCTATCCATGCATTTCTACCATGCCGAAAAGGCAGCGAAAGAGTTCCCCAAAAGAACATTAAGCCATTTGCAGGATTTGATAACGGCTTGGTAGAGCTAAAGCTCAAACAACTACTAAATTGTTCATCTATTGACGAAGTTGTACTATCAACGAATGATGAAGAAATCATCACTTTTGCATCATCAATCAAGAATAAAAAACTACGAATTCATAAAAGAATAGACTCTTTATGTAGTAGCACGACAAGTACAGATGACTTAGTTGCACATGCTGTAGATTTAATCCCTTATGGTCATATCTTATGGACGCATGTCACTTCACCTTTCATCAACACAGCCGTTTACAACAATATTATTGAGCATTACTTAAGATGTTTTGATGATGGTTATGACTCACTGATGACAACCACTCTCATTCATGGTTTTTTATGGAATAACCAGGAACCAATCAATTACAACCGCAGTATAGAAAAGTGGCCAAGAACTCAAACGATAGCCCCCATACACGAGGTAAATAGTGGAGTATTTTTGAATCATTCTTCTAACTATTTGAGCCTGAATGATCGAATTGGTAAAAGACCTTATCTTTATACGATGGACAAAATAACGGCTCACGATATTGATTGGAATGAGGATTTTGTGATCGCTGAAGCACTTGCCAATAATGGATTAGTCCCACTATGAAAGTAACAGATTATCTAACATTGATTTTCGACTGCGATGGTGTTGTACTTAATTCCAATAAAGTAAAAACTGAGGCGTTTTATAAGGTGGCCTTACCTTATGGTGAGACTGCTGCACAACAGCTAGTTGATTATCACGTGGCTCGCGGTGGTATTTCACGGTACAAAAAGTTTGAATGGTTTTTGCAGGAGGTAGTGGCAGGTTATGCCGGCCTGGATCTTGAGCAATTACTAAATCGCTATGCGACTGAAGTTCGTAATGGTCTACAGACCTGTGATATTGCAAAAGGCTTGTATGAGTTACGCGAAAAAACATTAATGTCAAATTGGTTGATTGTTTCTGGAGGAGATCAGCAAGAATTGCGCGAAGTGTTTGCTGAGCGAGGTTTGGATAAGTTGTTTGATGGCGGTATTTTTGGTAGCCCCGACAGCAAAGACGTAATTCTCAGGCGCGAGCATGCCAATGGCA
>Ga0206102_1000553_pt1 | contig 11643 bp, 10 predicted proteins | sample 1B1Ametagenome_FD_148645 | JGI IMG/M metagenome (GOLD analysis project Ga0206102, IMG submission 148645) | Enriched microbial communities from leaf-cutter ant dump, University of Wisconsin, Madison, United States - 1B1A | ecosystem: Environmental > Terrestrial > Nest > Insects nest > Nest dump... | reverse complement strand
CGCCCATCGCGAGGGGCTGATCGCCAAACCATCCCTTGAAAGCCTCAAGCGCAGCGTGGCCTTTGCGAAGACGGCCGGTTTCACCGTCGAGGTCCTCGTCGTCCTCGACAAGGCCGACCGTCTCACGCGCGACGTCGTGGAAAGCGGGCGAGCGGGGGATTTCCAGGTGGTCGAGACCGATTTCGGCGATCCGGGCGAGGCACGCAATTTCGCCGTGGATGCGGCGTCCGGCAGCTATGTCGCCTTTCTCGACGCCGACGACCTGTGGGGCGAGACGTGGCTTGCGAGCGCCGCCCAAATCGCCGCCACGCGGTCGGATCCGGTCGTCTGGCATCCGGAAGTCTGCATCTATTTCGGCGCGGTAAAGCACGTGTTCCGCCATGTCGACATGGAGGAAGCGTCATTCCGGGCGGCGGGCCTTGCGATCGAGAACTACTGGACGGCGCTCAGCTTCGCGGCGCGCGAGATCTACCTGCACCATCGCTATCCATCGACGGATCTGGAACTGGGGTTCGGCTTCGAGGACTGGGCCTGGAACATGGAGACGATCGATGCGGGTGTTCTGCACAAGATCGTCCCCGGCACGGGCCATGTCATCCGCCGGAAGAGCGCCTCGGTTTCGACGGCAACGGTGCGCGCACAAGGCGTGACCCGACCCAATTCCTACATCCGCCGCTTCCTCGGAGCCGCCGCACGGCCTGCCGTATCCGACAAGCTTGACGCGGGATAGTGGCGCGCTAAGACTTCTTGCTGATGTGGGCAACAAGAAGCCTTAGCGTTGGCAACGGGATTGATTTGGTAAAATTGGCTGCGAGGGGCCTGAAGACACAGCGACGTGTAAAGTTTCAGGCTAAGTCAAGCCTGCGGAATATCTCCTTTTGCGCCGCGAGCCCCCATTCTGCATGCGGATATCACTCCACGCCTCCGCGAGGGAGGCGGCACGGCCATCGGTCGCCGCGTTCTGCCTGGCAATCAGTTTCTATCCACGCCTCCGCGAGGGAGGCGACCGGCTTCGGCCGAGCCGGTGAAACCGTTGGGAGAGGTTTCTATCCACGCCTCGGCGAGGGAGGCGACGGTCCGGGGCGGCCGGGCGGAAGCCGACATCCCAGTTTCTATCCACGCCTCCGCGAGGGAGGCGACAAGATTCCGGCAGGCGCCAGATGCACAGTCCGGCGTTTCTATCCACGCCTCCGCGAGGGAGGCGACGGTGCGGGCGATAGCCTTGTTCATGCGGACGCTGGTGTTTCTATCCACGCCTCCGCGAGGGAGGCGACATTTCGTCAAGCGCGCCTCGTACCTTTGCAGCTAGTTTCTATCCACGCCTCCGCGAGGGAGGCGACGCGTTCGTGACCTCCGGCGTGGCGAGCTCGGCAGGCAGGTTTCTATCCACGCCTCCGCGAGGGAGGCGACGCGCCCGATAGAGAGACTGTAACGGCTCATGGCGGTTTCTATCCACGCCTCCGCGAGGGAGGCGACCGGCCCGGCCGCCGAAAGCAGCTTCAAGGCGTCTTCGTTTCTATCCACGCCTCCGCGAGGGAGGCGACCTTGCCGTACTCGCTTACAGCTCATCAGACCCGGAGTTTCTATCCACGCCTCCGCGAGGGAGGCGACGAGTTGACGATGTCGGCCATGGATTTGAAACGCTGGTTTCTATCCACGCCTCCGCGAGGGAGGCGACGGTGTGCCAGTAGCCGCCGAGCGATGAAACATCTGTTTCTATCCACGCCTCCGCGAGGGAGGCGACCTCTGCTAGGCTGGCGTGCCGGTCACGCGCAGGGTGTTTCTATCCACGCCTCCGCGAGGGAGGCGACGTGCCGGCGGCGATCTGCGGAGCGAAGTATTTCTTGTTTCTATCCACGCCTCCGCGAGGGAGGCGACGGCTGCTGTGGGGGCATCCGTCCCGGCAGGCGCGGTTTCTATCCACGCCTCCGCGAGGGAGGCGACCTGGTTGAGTTCGCGCGACCAGTAGCGGTTGCCGGTTTCTATCCACGCCTCCGCGAGGGAGGCGACCCTTTCAGGTACGCAGTCCCGGCGCCTGATCGCCGTTTCTATCCACGCCTCCGCGAGGGAGGCGACCATTCCCGGTCTCAGGGACCATACCGTTCGATGGCCGTTTCTATCCACGCCTCCGCGAGGGAGGCGACTGGCGACAGCGCTTGGCCCGATATAATCCATGGCTGTTTCTATCCACGCCTCCGCGAGGGAGGCGACACAGCGGGCAGATTTCCCGCGCCAAGGTTCCCGGCGTTTCTATCCACGCCTCCGCGAGGGAGGCGACCAGCGACCTTTTCATGAGGCGCTGGTTAACCAGAAGTTTCTATCCACGCCTCCGCGAGGGAGGCGACGCGGCCGAAGGTGCTTTCACCACCACCGTCAGCGCGTTTCTATCCACGCCTCCGCGAGGGAGGCGACGGCGAACTCAAACTCATTCCCGCATTGTATGCAGTTTCTATCCACGCCTCCGCGAGGGAGGCGACTCGATCCCTATGGTGCAGACCTCCGAACGGGCGAGTTTCTATCCACGCCTCCGCGAGGGAGGCGACAAGCTCGAGCCGATCACGTGCAACCTCCCGTTGGCGTTTCTATCCACGCCTCCGCGAGGGAGGCGACCTCGACCGCTTCCTGGGTCGGTGAAGGCAAGCCGTTTCTATCCACGCCTCCGCGAGGGAGGCGACGCGCGCGACCGTAATGTCCTCGTTCTGCTGAAACGGTTTCTATCCACGCCTCCGCGAGGGAGGCGACGCGGCCATACCGTCATCCGCGCGACAAGCGGGCGGTTTCTATCCACGCCTCCGCGAGGGAGGCGACCGTACGCCGGGCGGTTGGAGCCGCATCACCGCGAGTTTCTATCCACGCCTCCGCGAGGGAGGCGACCCGTGGCGCGCTTACGTAAAGCACTAACCAATGGTTTCTATCCACGCCTCCGCGAGGGAGGCGACACGTTTGCGGCAATTATAAAGTCGGGTGGCAGTGGTTTCTATCCACGCCTCCGCGAGGGAGGCGACCCGCCTTCGTGTATCGGGTCACTTCCTTTGATGTCGTTTCTATCCACGCCTCCGCGAGGGAGGCGACCCGAACGGAAGTCCCAATACATATCGCGCGGGACGTTTCTATCCACGCCTCCGCGAGGGAGGCGACCGCGGGCATTCATGCGGGTCGAAAGACCACCACCGGTTTCTATCCACGCCTCCGCGAGGGAGGCGACCACCGCCGGCCGGCTGGTGTCAATCACCTCGGGGTTTCTATCCACGCCTCCGCGAGGGAGGCGACGCCACGTCGACTACTTCAATGCAGAGGATTGCGCCGTTTCTATCCACGCCTCCGCGAGGGAGGCGACTTGATCAACAGCCCAGCGTTTACGTGGTTGGGAGTTTCTATCCACGCCTCCGCGAGGGAGGCGACGGGCCGCCGTCGACATCCGGCTGACGGTCGAAAAGTTTCTATCCACGCCTCCGCGAGGGAGGCGACTGCCTTTGTGTAAAGCATGGATTTCATTGGCAGAAAAGGGAGCCGATCGCGCATGGCAAGGGATGGCCGCCTGAACGAGGGCTGCCGGCGCGGGCAAATGGATATCTTCTCACGATTTCAATGATCTGGATCCGGTGCGAACCAAGCGTGTTCTTGCGGCACGCTTCAGGTTCGCACCCTGCTCCATTCCAGAGATCCTGATCCTGGGACAGCGCATCAAACAATCAGGGTGCCGTTCAGGTCGGAGGCGGGCTTCGCGCCTACGTGTTCCACACGCTTCTGCCAGTTCGCACCGAGATAGTAGTAGCGCAAACTGTCCACCTCGAGACGGATAATTCCTTCGAGACGCGCTTTGAGCTTCGTCCATTGCGCGGGATCCACCTCGATCTCGAAAACAGAATACTGCACGCGCTGGCCATAGTCACGGCAAGCCTTCGCGACGGCCCGCAGGCGCGCCGCGCCATTGCCTTCGCTCGTGCTCACATCATAAGTGACAAGAACGAGCATCGGGCGCCCTCACTTCCAGAACCAGGGCGGATAGGCATCGAGGTCACTACGCAGATGGCGTGCCAGCATCTGCGCCTGGAGATAGGGAACGAGGCCGAGCGGCGCTTTTTCCTCCAGAAACGGATGAAAGCGTTCTTCTCGCTTGCGCTCCTGCCAGGCCGTCAGGACGGACTTGCGCGCCTCCTCCTTCATCATGACGGCACCGCCGTCCTGCATTTCGAAGTCCCTGGCGCGCAACTGCCGGCGATTGATGAGGGAAAGCGCCAGCCGGTCGGCCAGAACAGGGCGCATCTCTTCCATGAGATCGAGGGCCAGGCTGGGGCGACCGGGCCGGTCCCTATGAAGGAAGCCGGCCGCCGGATCGAGCCCGACGCTTTCCAGCGCCGAACGGCAATCGTGGGTCAGCAACGTATAGAGAAACGACAGAAGCGCGTTCACCGGATCGAGGGGAGGACGTCGGGAGCGACCCCGCCAACACATTTCCGGATCGGGCGAACGGATCAGATGATCGAAAACAGAGAAATAGAGATGAGCGGCTTCGCCTTCCGACCCCCGTATCTGCTCAAGTGTCTCATCGGCACGCTCCACCCGCCGCAGGATATGTGCGAGGCGATCCGTAACCGTGCGGATTGCATCGCGGTCGGCCTCCTCATAGGCTTCACCGTAGTCCCGAAGCGAACGCATCAGCACCGCGCGCTGATTGGCCACCTTGCCGACAACGATGGACCGCGCCACGTCTTCGGGCGCGTCACACAGGCGATATTGCGTACGCCGCAGCAAAACGTTGCCGCTGACGGGCCCCTCCAGCCTTGCTTGGAAACGGCCGTTGCGATCCAGAAAAGTCAGCGCAATACCGGCGGACGCAAGCGCGGCCATGAGTGGCGGCGAAACGAATACGGCGCCAAAGACGACGACCGCGGACAACATGTGCAGAGGGACGCGGCTGCGCTCGACGCTTTCCACCTCGGCAACAAGGTTCTCGCCGTCCTTGCGAAGCGCGGCTCCCTCCGTCGTCACGTAGATCGTATTGAGCATCTTCTTCATGGCGCAAGTTCCGTCAGGAGCGACCGCTCCACCATGCGCGCGCGCCACGCCCGCACCGACCGTGCCACGATGTCGGGCCGGCAAAGCTCCAGCAGGGAGCAGGCCCGACAGCGCTCCCGCTTCACGGTCGGCGGCGGGTTTCTGCCGGAGGCGAGGACAACCGCCAATTCACGGATCACATCTTCGGTCTGGCGGCGCAACTCGTCATCGAAAGGTACAACGAGACGACGCTTCGTCTCGGCATAGAAGAGTGCCCCCTCCGGCACCGGCTTTCCCGTCATCTCCTCGAGACAGAGCGCCTGCGCGCAAAGCTGCACTTCGTCGGCGCGGTGGAGCTTCGGTTTGCCACGCTTGTATTCGATGGGAAAGGCGGTCTCTCCCTCCGGAGCCGGCAGGAATTCGACCACATCCGCAACGCCTGTAATATTGAGGCGACGGGATGCGATCGGCAATGACATGACGCGCCGGAGCCCTCTCACCCTTCGCGATCCACCCTTGTCGGCAACGGCATGCAGCACGTTGCCTTCCGCCGTGAAGCGATTGTCGGCCCACAGCCTCTCGACATGGATCAGCGCCGCCTGGCGCAAGCAATAGACGGCATGTTGAAGGGCGGAGAGCGGAATAGGCTCTCCTGCGGTCTGCCCCTCGTTGCCGTCATCGTCCGCCATGGCTCAGAGCAATTCCAGGATCTCGACCCCTTCAGGCAGGCCGTCGCGGTCGATCGCGACGATGTAGTCCGAAAAGGCTCTCGCCGGCGGCAGGTTGTCCAGCCGCTGGTCGATGACGCGAAACTCGCCATCAACGTTGCGGCCGATACGGATGCGCTCGAACAGGGCATGTGCGGGCGCGTTGCCGAGCGCGTTGTCGTGCTTGAACGCCACCAGCTTGCGCGTCGCCATTTCGCCGCGCGCGGCGGAACGATCGTGCTCGAACATGGTCTTGAGCGCCTCGAACAACAGGGAAAGGTCGCTTTCCGAAAACCCCGTGCGCTCCGCGAACTTGGCGGAAATGAAGCCATGCGCGACGTAGAGACCGTAGGGGACGATATGCTTGCGGCCCATGGTTCGATTATCGGTGCGCTCGCTGGAATCGTCGCCCTCGGCCTTCTGCTTCTTTTCCGCCTCGTTGGTGGCGGCCATGCGGGTGATCGAGATTTCGAGCGGCAGGATCGGTTCGACGGAGCGCGCGAAGGTCATTTGCACCGGGCCCTTCACCTGGCCGGCGTTGACGCCGGTGGACATGACGGCGCCGAAGGTGCGCACATCGAAGAAGTTGCGGCACATGAAGGCGGTGACGGCCTTTGCCTCCGCATCGTCCTTCGGATTGAGCTTCGCGTCCTTCTCGACCTTGGGGTCGTCCTTTCGGATCACCCTGTAGGCCTGCCGGTGCTTGTCGTTGAGGATCGCGCCTTCCTCGACATAGATGTGGAAACCATCCTCGCCGTGGCGGGCGAGATCGACATAATTGCGGATCTTGCGCTTGAGGCTGACATCCGTCACCAGCCCCCTGTTCGTCTCCGGGTCCAGCCGCGGCAGGTTGCCGGCATCGGGGTCACCGTTGGGGTTGCCGTTGACGACCTCGAAGATCAGCGCAAAATCATAGCGATTGGCAATCGTGGTCATGCGTCAGTCTCCCTCGAAACAGCGGCTTCAGCCGGCTTCTTGAAAAATTCGTTGCGTTGATGATAGTAGCCGAGGCCGAAAAGCGCCTGGTCCTCGGCGGAAAGCGATGCCGGGAAAGGATCGGCGCCGGGGCTCATCAGGTCCATGATGGCGCCGACCTGCTTTTCCAGAACGACCTTGTAGCCGGGCTTCTGCTTGCCGACCTTGGAGAGATGATTGGCGGAGCCGCTCTCGAGCAGGTGAAACACCTTGCGCGGTTGCGCGGACGCCGAACCGTAAAACTTGTCCTTGATCGTGGCGTTGACCTTCTGGCCGAGCGCTGCCGTCTGGATGTGCTCATAAACGGCAAATAGCCGCCCCAGCAGGTAGCCCTTGTTCTGGTTTGTCGGATCGAGCGCCACGGACGCCTCCTTGCTTTTGAAATTGCGAATGAGCAAAGCCTTGAGAATGCCGGCGCGCAGGGCATTGATCTCGCCGTCGGCGCGGATGCGCGTTAGGACCGACGACAGGAGCGTCAGCGGATAATTCGTGCCCGACAGGATCGAACGCATCCATTCCCCGGCAAGATTCGGCGTGACGTTCTCGCCCTTGCCGAGGACGGCGGTTTCGCGAAGGTAGCGCCAGAGCGGAGGGAAAGGATCGCGCCGATCAGGCGGCTCGATCCGCATGTCGGAAACGAACTGCTGGTAATGTCGCGTCAGTTCGCCGAAATTGCTGGAATGGAAGAAACGGATGGAGAGCCGAGCAGCGTTGGGAGCAAGTCCCAGCACATAGAACTGCACGTTTCCGAGGTCTGGTTCCACCTCCTCAAGCGGCACCCCCATGCGGATCTGTTCCAGCCGCTCGCGGATACGTTTCACTCCGATCTTCTCTTCTGCTTCCTGCTCTTGATCGACGGTATCGAAGAAGACGGGAAACAGCATCTCCGCCACCTCCGCCTTGCCGATCTCAGAGGCATCCGCCCAGAATACCGTGGAGGCATCACCGATCTGAATGCGGTGTCCGCTGCCCCTTTCCAGAAAACGGTTGAGCGCGGTCGTATAGGCGAAGGCGGCGGCCTCGGAAACGGGTGCGTTGTCACCTTGTTCGTGACCGTAGGAGGTGAAGGCGTCGAGATTGAAGGAGACAAGCGCTGCGCCGGAAGATTGCGCGTCCCGGACGCCCTTGATCGATGGATGAAGGCGCGCGACCGCTCCGGGCTCTCCGCGAACGAGGCAGATTTGTTCCCTGCCGCTCCCCCGGGCCGACAAGCGTTCCCACAGGGCCCTTGCCGCGGGACGGTCGTGCAGGAAGATGTTCGCGCGCCGGTCGCTTTCCAGCGCAAAGACCACGTTCTGGTCCTTCATGCCGTCCTGCCAGGGCAACGCCGAAAACTGTTCCGGCGACCATGTCGTCAAGAACGACAGGAAAGCGCGCAGACCGGGATCGTCACTTCCCTCTAAATCCGCCAGGTGTCGTTCCACGAAAGCCCGGTGCTCGTCTGCAGTGCGTCGTCCCTCGCCGGCCGTCACCCCCAGGACATAAGAGGTCTTGTCCCAGAGAAAGTTCGGCGCGATGCCCGCCGTGCGCTTCACGGGTTGCGGCACCAGCATCGGCCGTGGCCGCGCCTTCTTGCCCTCGCCCTCGCGCCAGTCGGTGACACTGGCGACAGAACCATCATCATTCAAGCCGACGACGACGCCGATCTTTTCCGACGAGTAGCCGAACGGCGGCGCATTCGGCAGGCGATCATAGGCCCTTGCAAGCGAGGAAAGGATCGTCATCGCCGAATCTCCGGGGAACTCGGCGACGGAACCCTCACCACGCCGTTTTCCAACGCGGCGCGGAAGAACAGCGAGGGCTGCCCCTCCGCCGCGTGATCGATATCGAACAGCATGAAGCCGAGATCGCGGCTCTCGCCGATAGCCTGCGGCAGCGGCGCATCGGGCGGGAGAAGCTCGAAATTCGCCGCGAATTCCCGCGTGCCGAGACAGGGCTGATGGAAACACTGGCCCCGCGCCGCGCGACGGTTGAAGATATCGAGATGCTTGCCCTCGTTGTCATCGGGACCGGCCTTCTTTGTCAGCTCGAAATGCGCCTCGATGACATAGGCCGGCTTCACCAGCACGGTGGCGGCGCGCTGCTGGCGATCCTCGTCCACCAGCATGTTGAGCCCCTCCAGATCGCCGCGCTTCATCGCCGATCTGATCTTACCCGCCGGCGCCTTGTGGCCGACCTCATTGCGTCGGATCGACTGAAAACGGATGAGCTCCAGCACATGGATCGCGTCGATCACCCAACGGATCGCCGGCTTCCAATGGATCGCTTCCAGCAGGCCGCGCGCCGCGGACGGCGTCATCACATCGTAGGAGACACGCTCGACCTTCATCTCGGGGCGCGTGAAACAGGCATAGTCACCCCAGGCTTTCAGGCGAATTCCGTAGGTCATTGCCGCTCCCCAAAACACTCAAAATATCAGCTGCAAAGCGCATGCAGCTAGAAAATCATATCCTCCACGCCGAGATAGTCCGCATTCTCCCAAAGCAGCCCGACATCCGCGTGATACAGGCTGGCCGTCTGCAGAACGGCGAACTGGTCTCCCCTCCATTGCGGCGCAACGAATGCGGCATGGCCGTTCCTGATCAGCAGGTCCCTTGCTTTCGGCGGCACCTGCACCACCGAGGATTGCAGCTTCCGCGCCAGCAATCCAGACGGAATCGCCTCTATCTCAAGTTGATCAACAGCTTCTTTTGCCTCGTCATCCAGCACCACGATCACCGGCGCCAACTCGCTTTCGATCATTCGGAAATCTTGGCCGACCGTGCGGTAATCGAAATGGCAGCCCGTACGGCCGCTCAGCTCGAAGCGGCCGAGGATCTTCTTCCCGTCCATGCCTTCGCCCATGCGCCAGTAGACCTCGCCGAAATAGTCTTCCACGGCGGCAAGCGAGGTGAGATCGGCATGCTTGTCGATGATTCGCTTCATATCGCCGATCAGGCCGCGTATTTCTACGGGCGGACGGTGGGCCGGAGGATTGAAGACGGTAACGATACTGCTTTCACGGCTGCGCCCGCCTTCCCGATTGACCCTGCCGGCGGCCTGTATGATCTGGTCCAGACCCGCTTCGGCCCGCCAGGCAACGGGAAAATCGACATCGACCCCGGCCTCGATCAGGCTTGTGGCGATCAGGCGACAGGGCCGCCCGTCCTTCAGGCGATCGCGCACATCCGCCAGAATTCGCCGGCGATGGGCCGCATATTGGCGTGTCGTCAGGTGGACGAGCCCCTCCAGCCCGGCGTCGGTCGCCTGCCGGTAGAGTTCCAGCGCATGGCGCCGGCTATTGACGATGACCAACGCCTGATTGTGGCCGGCAAAGGCATCGAGCAACGCGGCATCGTCCATATCCCCGGCATGAATGATGCGCGTGCGCGCAAGTTTCGCCGCCAGATCCGCCGGGTCCGGCGCCAGCTCCCGGCCTTCCAACGGCAAGCCACCCGGCAGTTCCGGACGCTTGCCGAGCGCCGGCTGTGTCGCCGTGCACAAGACGACCGTGCAGCCGTAGTTGCGCGCCAGTTCCTCCAGTGCCCGCATGATCGGCATCAGCAAGGCCTTCGGCAAGGTCTGCGCCTCATCCAGGACAAGGATCGAGCCGGCGATATTGTGCAGCTTGCGCGCCCGTGACGGACGGGCCGTGAACAGGCTATCGAAAAGCTGCACGGTCGTCGTCACGATGACCGGCGCTGCCCAGTCCTCCATCGCCAGCTTCAATTTATCCTTGCGCTCGCGCTGCTTCGCCTCGAACGCTTCTTCCTCGATGGAGGAATGGTGTTCGAGGACATTGTCCTCTCCGAGCACGGAGCGGAAGATTTCCGCCGTCTGGTCGATGATGCTGGTGAAGGGAATGGCATAGATGATCCGGCGATGCCCGTGCCGGAGCGCATGATCCAGCGCGAAGCCGAGGGAGGCCAACGTCTTTCCCCCGCCGGTCGGCACGGTGAGGGTGAACAGGCCCGGCTCCCGCCCCGCTCCTGCACGTACATGGGTCAGCACCTCGCGGCGCAGGCTGTTCAACGCCCCTTCCCGTCCCGAGAGCGAATTCATATGCGCATCGAAACGGGCGACGAAATCATCGATCAACGCGGACAGCGCTGGCCAATTACGATCCGCCTCCTTCTCGCCTAATGTCACATAAAACTTTTCAGTATCCGCGAAATCCGCATCCACCAGCGCCGAGAACAGCATTCGTCCCATGAAGGCCCAGGAGAAGGCATGGCCAACCCGATCGGCGGGAAAGCGTTGGATCATCTCGGGCACGAGGCCCGAAATCTCCGCCTGCAACTCGTCCATCCAGGCCGGATCGATTGCCTGCGGCTGCTTCATGCGATGATCGAAGGTGCCGGGGCCATCAAGCCTGTCGGGCAGGCCCGCATGGTGCCCGAGAATGCCGTAGCCGATGACCTGCGCCATGGCGGCATCGCTCCCCTTGGCAAGATCGCGCAAAACCTGCGCACCGGCCGTGGAATGATCGACGGCCTCCCGCGCGCCGTCCAGGCGCCGTTGGAAAGCCGGGTTGTACTTCCCGAGATCGTGAAAAAGCCCCGCAATGAAAGCCGCTCGCTCAAGCCCGAACGGGCGAGCCTTCTCTCCTGCCATCCGCGCAACGGCGATCAGATGCTCTTTCAAGGTTTGCCAGTCGGATTTGCCCGGGCCACGACCGGAATGCGCATAAAAATCCATCATCCCCCCAGGTCAGCAGGATGCATGACCGAGATCAAGCCAGCAATGCACCACACTCGATTCCCGACGACCAGCGAAGATATGAAAGACCTCACTTCGATCCTCGCAGCGCTAGAAGCCATCATCGATCATGGAGAAGCGCTTTGGTGTCGTAGACACGCGGAAAGCCCCGCGGTTTTTTCCGCGGGGCTTTTGTATGATTGTCGATTGTTTGGTTGCGGGGGCAGGATTTGAACCTGCGGCCTTCAGGTTATGAGCCTGACGAGCTACCGGGCTGCTCCACCCC
>Ga0206102_1000552_pt1 | contig 11679 bp, 19 predicted proteins | sample 1B1Ametagenome_FD_148645 | JGI IMG/M metagenome (GOLD analysis project Ga0206102, IMG submission 148645) | Enriched microbial communities from leaf-cutter ant dump, University of Wisconsin, Madison, United States - 1B1A | ecosystem: Environmental > Terrestrial > Nest > Insects nest > Nest dump... | reverse complement strand
GCCACGACGCGACCGCGACCTGGCCCCGGCTGCTCACTGCGAGCCGCGCACCCCGTTGACGGCCTGCTCGAACAGGCTCTTGAGCAGACCGTCGGCCGTCGCCCACAGCAGAGTCACGATCCCAGCCGTCATGAGGGTGACGGGTCCTGCACTCACCAGGCTTCGACGATGCGGAACGTCGCCCGCGGACGTCCGGGCGTGACGACGACATGCCGCATCAGGTCATGCAGGCTCTGCCGCCGGTGCTCGACGGGCAGGACGTCCCACTGCGCGAGCAGGTCCCGGGCGACCTGCCGTGGCGGCTCCCGACGCGACTGGACTCCAAGCTCGCGGGCCTGCTGCTGCAGGTGCGTCTGCTGCGCGGTGAGCTCGTCGCGCAGGGTCACGTACGCGGCTTCGGGCACGAGCTTGCGGACGAGCTGCCGGGTGAGGTCGACGAGCTGCTCGTCCAGTGCGCGGATCTCCCGCTCGAGGCGCCGAACGTCGTGCGCCTGCCGTACCCGCGCGGACGCGGCGGCGCTCGCGGCGGCAGTGGACTCGTCGACCTCCACGGCCAGGTCACGCAGCCAGTCGATCACGGCACCCTCGACGAGCGCCGCCGTGACGTACCCGCCCCGGTGCGCGCCCTGCTCGACCGCGGCCTTGCACCGGTACTTCGGGACGTGGTTGTCGCCGAACTGCCCCGCAGTCATGGCGGACCCGCACTCGCAGCGCACGAGCCCCGACAGCAGGTACTGCGACCGCTCGGACCCGCGGTGCACGCGTCGCCGCTCACGGGCGACGAGGTACGCCTCCCACGTGTCCGAGTCGATCACAGGCTCGTGGACGCCCGGCCGGTGCTCCCCGCCGACCAGGAGCAGCCCGGCCGCGAACCCCGAGTCGAGGACGCGTCGCAGCGACCGCGACGACCACAGTCCAGGCCCGCGGGAGGAGTACCCGTCGCTCGTGCGGAAGCCCCGCTCGTTGAGCCACCGCGTGAGCGCGTAGACGGACTCCCCCGCGATGTACCGCCGGTACACCTCGGCGAGCACGGGCCCCGTGACCGTGTCCGGCACGTGCAGCTTCGTCTCAGCGTCGTAGGTGTACCCCCAGCGCGGCTTCCCGTTCGCGGGCCGTCCCGCGGCGATACGCCGCGCGTGAACCTCCTGCCAGCCTTCCCCGATGCGGTCCGACTCGAACGCGGCGAGCTCGGCGAGCATCCCGCGCGCGAACTTCCCCGACGCGTTCTGGTCGTTCGGTTCCGTCGCCGACTCGAGCCTCCCGCCGGCGCCCTCGACGCGATCCACCGCGATCGCCCAGTCGCGGCGGTTCCTCGCGACGCGCGAGACCTTCCACACGACGAGCACGTCGGCCGCACCGGACTCGATCGCGCTCACCGCGGTCTCGACTTGCCGTCGCCGCCAGAACCGTCCCGTCAGGTCGACGTCCTCGAGCACGTCGACGAGTTCGTACCCGCTGCGCTCACAGTGCGCACGGATCGCGGCCACCTGGATCTCCGGCGACAGCAGCGCGTCGCCGCGCCCGCCCTCGTCGGAGACCCGCACGTACGCGATCGCGCGCGGCGGGACGTCGGGGACGACCGCGAGAGGTCTCCTCACTGCGGCCCGTCACCTGCCGTGGGCGGCTCGTCGCTGCTGCGGCGGGCCGCGAGAGCGTCCGCCGCGGCGCGGCGCGCTTCACGCTCCTGTTCGATCGTCGCCGCGACTTCCCGCTCGGCTTCCTGCTCGTCGGCCTTCAGGCTGCGCGACGCGACGAATGCGGCGAGGTCGACGTTCGTGGCCATCTGCCACACGCCCCAGCCGAGGGTGATCAGCCCGGCGAGCAGAAGCACGCCGCCGAGGATCATGGGAACCTTCCCGGCCTCGTCGTCGCCGTACGAGCCGCCGGTGAGGCTGGCTCGCAGCGCGGACTGCTGACCGAGCTGGAAGACGAACTGGCCGACGATGAACAGGACGATGCCGGAGACGATCGCTCCGGCCGACCGGTTCCACTCGCTGGACCTCATGCTGACCTCCTGGCTGTTGGGATGTGGTGGAGCAGGGTGGCGCGGAAGGCGTCGACGACGTAGAGGGCGACGCCGAGTTCGCGGGCGATCGCGCCGGCGTGCGGGCCGACGAGCTGTTCGGCGGCCGCGTACTGCGCGGGGTCGATGAGCAGTCGCGCCGCGTGGAGGTTCGCGCGGCGTTCTTGGGTGGCGTGCTCGCGGGGGTCGTCTGTCCACCGGTCGGCGTGGTGGTGGTGGCCGAGCTCGTGCGCGAGCGTGGAGCGCTGCAGCGTCGTCGACATGCGCGGGTTGAGGGTGATCAGGCGCGCACCGGCACGGTACTCCCCGCGGCGGCGGCCGAGGTCCCGCCAGTTCACGTGCACGCCCTCACGTTCTGCGAGCTCGAGCAGGTCGTCCACTCGTCACCTCCCCCGTGGTCCTGTCATCACCATCGACTGGCACCCATCCAACCGTGAGCCTCCGACACGGTTCGGCCACGGACCCGTCATGACGCGTCTGCGCAGGTCAGGGGCATTGCCTCGAGCGGCGCATGACGCATGACAGGTTCTCTCCAGTTGACCCGCCTTACGCGCGACCGTGAGAGCACTGGACGGAGCCGGACGCGGTGACGCGTCATGGGTGGCGTGCGTTCGCGTCGTCCTCGCCCTCGTAGTCGGCAGCGTCGTCGGCGGCGGAGAGCTCCACGTCGAGGACGTCTCGTGTGCCGAATGCGACGTCGACGACGGGTGCGAATCGGGCAGGCGCGGCGGGCGGTAGGCCGGCTTCTTCGCGGTCGGCGGCGTCGGTGTCCTCGCGTTCGCGCGCCCGCTCGAGGAGTTCTTCGAGGAGGACCCGTTCGGGGACGGTGTCGAGGGCGTCGACGACGGCGACCCGGCGCACGTCGGTGGCGTCGAGGAGTCCGAGCTCGAGGAGCGCTTCGGCGGGTGAGGCGCCGACGGCGCGCGCGGCACGGATCACCTCGTCGGCGTCGAGGCCTTCGCGTAGGCGGCGTGTGAGGGTGGCGATGGAGATGCTGGCGGCGACGGCGACTTCCTCGCGAGTCATCGCGGGCCGGTAGCGGCGGAGGTAGGTAATCCAGTCTGCGGGCACGCGCCGATCCTAGGATCAATTTTGATCATCTGTCTAGGTCTCGCGGCTCGATGACCTGCGGGTTCACCCGGCCACCCAGGCCAGATCGGATCGCTTCTGATCCAATCCGCTGGACTTTTTGATCATCAGTGATCATGCTGTGCGTCATGAAGCCGCTTCGACGCTCGACACTGCGCCTCAGGAACGACCTGGTGCGGGCCGCGATGACGTCGCACGGCATCGGCAGCAAGGAGCAGCTCGCCGAAGAACTCGGCGTCGGCCGCGCCACCGTCATGCGCGCGTTCGCCGGCGGCACGCCCGGTCCCGCCCTGATCGCAGGTATCCGCCTGCGCCTCGGACTCGACCTCGACGACTTCCTCGAGGTCATCCCCGACCGCAAGACCGCCTGACACGACGAAGGCCGGCCCCGCGCCAACGAGTACCGGCCTCACGTCTGACCGAAACAACGATCGAGAGGACACCCTACCGATGGTCGACAACAGGCCCACCCACACGACCGCCTCCGGCCCCAGGCCCACGCGCGAGGAGTGCATCCGTCGCGCCGGGCGCACCCTGGCCATCGCGTACCGCGAGCTCGAGACCCTCCCCATCGAGGAGGCCGCCGCCCGCGCCTACACCCCGACGGGCCCGTCGCTCGAGGAGCTGACGGCCCGCATCGCCGCCGCACGCGCCGCCACGCCCACGCCGACCGCGAAGGCGAGCTGACCATGCGCCTGTTCCCCCGCCGACGCACCGCCGCCGTCACGCCGATGGTCGACCGTGCGCGCGCCGTGCGCGCGCACACCAGCACCCCCGAGTTCCGTGCGGTTGCCGCCGCTCACGGGTTCACGCCGGACGCACCGCCGTTCGACCAGGACACCCGCGACACCGCGCTGCGCGAGCTCGCGGCGATCGCGCGACCGATCACCCGCGGCGACGACGACCTCGAGGCGCTCCTCGCCGCGTCCGGAATCCCGGTCGCCGACACCCACCCGGGCCTCACACCGGAGCCGCTGGCGCCTGTCACCCTCCTGGAGAACCGGCGCCGCGAGGTCGCACGCCGCAACCAGCACGGCGGTGCCCTGTGACCGCCCGGGCCCGTGACCAGCTCGACGTCGTCGTCGAGTCCGCCGCCCACGACCTCGTCCACGCGCACACCACGCACCGCACCCACGGGTGGACCGGGGTGCTCGTCGCTGTCGCCGGGTTCGTGCTCGGTGCCGCGACGGTCGCGATCGCCGGGGGGCTGCGATGAGCGCCCGCCTGCGTCGCGTCGCGGACGGTGACCTGCTGCGCCGCCTGGACCCGGACGAGCGGCACCAGTACGACCTGCCGCGGGGGTCGAAGCCCGCCGCCGGGACGACCGTGCGGCTGTGGCGGCTGGGCGGCACCTGGTCGGTGTGGTCGGCCGGGCCGGAGACCGGGACCTGGTGGGTCCGGCCGATGGACGCGATGGCCCACGAGGTCGTCGAGCTGCTGGCGGAGATGCCGGTGCGGGGGCTGCCCGCCGTCGTGCGGGTCACCGCGGATGCGATCGCGGTCCGGTCGAAGGACATCCGCCCGGGAGGTGCCCGATGAGCACGATCACCGTCACGTTCACCCGCATCGGTCGCACCCACGAGGTGCCGCCCCTGTACGTCGACCTGAACACCGATGCCCCGGCCGTCGCCGACCGGCTCGCGCAGGCCGTCCACGCGTACGCCGGGCGGTTCCTGATGAGCGCGGACTACGCGGTCGACCTGGACATCTCGACGGGGCGCGGTGTCATCGGCTTCGGCCGGTACGGCGAGTTCACCTTCACCCCGATCACCAGCCCTCGCCGAACGGCTCTGGTCCGCGAGCTGCGGGTGGGTGCCCCGATCGAGTACCGCCCCGCCGGTGAACGGTCCTTCGTGTCTCCGCTGCGGGGGCGTGTCCGCACGGCGCTCAACCGGCCGGGACTGGCCGCGGTCCTGGACCTGGAGCCTCTGACGGACGACGAGCTGCGTGCGTTCGCCGGGTCGAACTTCCAGCAGCAGCTGTACATCGACCCGGACGCCACCGTCACCGTCCTGCCTCTACCCGGCGAGACCGACGAGCCGCTGTTCCACCCGGTCATCTCGAGCCCCCGGGTCCCGGTGCGCACGCTCCCGTCCGGTCGTCACCTGGCCGAGTGCCAGCACTGCACCTGGACGAAGGTCACGACGACCACCACCAAGGCGGAGATCGAACTCGACGTGCAGCACCACCGGTGGCAGCACCGCCAGGGCATCATCGAGGTGGTCCCCCGTGGCTGACCTGCGCTCGCGCACCCTGACCCGCCAGACCGGTCCGATCGTCGGCCGCGACATCGACCGGTGGCAGGACGCTGCCGCGTGCGCCGCCCCTGACGTCGACGCCGAGCTGTTCTTCGACGTCCCCGACGAGCGGCCCGGGCAGCAGCGGACCGCCCGTGTAGCCGCCGCGAAGAGTGTCTGCCGGGGGTGCGACGTGCGCGACCACTGCCTCACGTTCGCGATGACCACCCGGCAGTCGTACGGGATCTGGGGTGGCCTCGACGAGCACGAGCGCGCCCACCTGCGCCGAGGGCAGGTGCGACCGTGAGCCTGCCGATGATCCCGCTCGAGCGGATCCACCCGAACCCCGCGAACATCCGCGCCGACCTCGGGGACCTGACCGAGCTCGCGGCGTCGATCCGTGAGGTGGGGCTCCTGCAGCCCCTCGTCGTCACCCAGCACCGTGACGGGTGGCTCATCCTCGACGGGCACCGCCGGTACGCAGCCGCCAAGCAGGCCGGGGCGCAGGCGCTGCCCTGCCTGGCGTCCAAGCACGGCGACGTCGACGGGCAGCTGTCGACGATGCTCGCCGCGGCGATGCACAAGCAGCTCGAGCCCCTCGACCAGGCGCGGGCGTTCGCCCGGCTGCGGGCCCGGCGGGTGACCGTCGCGGAGATCGCACGCCGCACCGGGTACAGCACCTCGACGGTGCAGCAGCGGCTCCTGCTGATCGACCTGCCCGACGAGGTGCAGGACATGGTGACCGGCGGGCAGATCACCCTCGCCGAGGCCACGCGACTCGCCCGCGACGTCCGCCAGCACGGCGCCGGGTCCGCGCACACCGGTGCACCCCGGCGACCCGCCTGGTTCGGGCCCACGCACCGCCTCGCCGCGACCGTCCGTGCCGCGTGCACGCACCTCGACCGGCACCGGTACGGCGGTCAGGGGTGCGGGCAGTGCTGGGAGGCCGCGCTCCTGGGCGACCCGCCCAGTCCCGCCAGGGGGGGGGTGACGTCGTGAGCACGCAGCTGCACGCCGGTCGCCCTCGGACGCCTGCACCTGGGGCGCAGTCCCGCCTGGAGCAGGTCGTCGAGGACTGCGAGTGGATGGCCCGCTGGGGCGAGACCCTCACCGGCGCCGCCGACCGTCTCGGCTACCGGTCCCGCGACGTCCTGGAGCGCGTCCTGCAGCGCGCCGGCCGCACCGACCTGGTCGCTGCGCTCAAGGCCCCCGAGAGCGCGGACCTCGCCGTCCGCAACCACGCCCGGCACCGCAACCAGTACTCCCACACCGCCTGACCACACCACAGAGAAGAGGTTCCGACCGTGACCGACACCGACGACATCGACCTGACCGACGACGACATGCTCGAGCTCGACCAGCTCGCCCTCGAGCTGACCAAGCGCAAGGAGACCATCACCGCCGAGACCGACCGGGTCAAGCAGATCGAGGCCGAGCTGCGTCGTCGCCTGCCCGCGGGCAAGACCACCACGCTCGGGTCGACGCGGGTGACCGTGAAGAACGGTGCCCGCCGCCTGAACGTCGCCCGCTTCGAGGCGGCGTTCCCCGCGGACACGTGGCCAGGCCTGTACCGCACCGAGACGAAGCCCGACACGACGGCGATCAAGGACCAGGTCGCACCGGCCGTCCTCGACGCCGCCGCTGTCTACGACACGGGCACGCCCGTCGTGGAGGTCCGCTGACCATGCAGACCTCCACGATCGTCACGTTCCACGGGCAGGCCGTCAGCGAGTTCCCGGCCCTGACCGACGGCGACGCCGTCATCCAGGTGCACCTCAAGGAGGCGTCGCTCGCGCAGAGCACGTTCGAGTTCGACGTGCACACCAACCTCGGCGCGAACCTCAGCCCCGAGTTCACCGTGCAGGCAGTCGGCTTCGCACTGCACCGGCTCGCGCACGCGCTCATGGACGGGCAGGGCGTCTCGACTAGCCTCGGGGACCTCGACCAGCCGATCCCGTTCACCCTGAGCGACCTCGGCGGCGCCTGATGAGGTACACGACCCGCCCCCTGTCTGACCGCACTTGGCTGCGCCCGGCCGCCCAGCGGACGGCGTCGCAGTTCAAGGTGACGTGGTCGACCGCGCTCGACCTGCTCGAGCACGAGCTCGAGATGATCGACGGCACCGAGCTCGTGATCGAGATCGACGTGCGCGAGCAGGATCTGCGCCTGGACGGCATGCTCCGCGCGAACGCTCGCGCGGAGCAGCCTGCGGTCGTCGTCGCGTTCGAGTCGAAGCACGGTCCGCTGCTCTACCGGTCCGACCAGTACTCGGGCCTGACCTACTGGTCGAGCCGCGGCATGCAGGAGCCGTGGCAGCACAACGTCTACGCGGTCGCACGCACCCTCGAAGCGCTGCGCGCGGTCGACCGGTACGGCGCAGCCCGCTCGGGCGAGCAGTACCGCGGCTACCGGCAGATCGGCGGCGGCCCGGCGATCGTCACCGAAGCGCCCATGAGCGACGAGCGGGCGTCCGAGGTGATCGCGGCAGCTGCCTACCCGCAGGAGCGCGAGCGGCGCCTGGTCGTCGCCGCGATCGCCGACGGCATCGGTGTCGAGGTCGCGATCCGCCGCGCCAAGCGGAACACGCACCCTGACACCCGTCACCCCGACGTCTTGTTCTCGTTCGACGACGTCCAGCGCGCTGCCGCACGCCTGCGAGCTGGCACCTCGCAGGGCGCATAGGGGCTGACATGACAACCGCCACGACCGCACCGGTCGACCTGACCGTCCTCGACCACGCCCCCACCGACTGGGACTACTCCACCCTCCCGCCGGCGCGCATGCCCTACGCCGGCGTCGACGTCGATACCGCCGCCCGGCAGGTGCGGGGCGTGATCGAGGACGCGATCCGCTATACCCCGCGCAACGTCCAGAAGCGCATCGGTCCGTCCGAGCTCGGGACCCCCTGCGATCACTGCCTCGCCGCCAAGCTCGCCGGCTGGGACCAGGGGCGGCTCGAGGCGGCTTGGCTGCCGTTCGTCGGAACCGCCGTGCACGCCGCGTTCGAGGAGCAGATCACCTCCCACGAGGCGCACCGCAACGCACCCCACACCACCGGCACCCGGTGGCTCACTGAGCAGCGCGTCACCGTCGGCACCATCGGCGGCGTCGACATCACCGGCTCCACCGACCTGTTCGACACCGCCGCTGGCGCCACCTTCGACTGGAAGATCGTCGGCGAGTCCACCCTGCGCGCCGCCCGCCGCAACGGACCCTCCCCGACCTACCGCGCCCAGGCGCACCTGTACGGGCGCGGGTGGGTCGCCGCCGGGTATCACGTGACCACCGTCGCGATCTGGTACCTGCCCCGCAACGACATGCGCGGGTTCGACGGCGGGCTCCTGTGGCACGAGCCGTACGACGAGCAGGTCGCCCTCGACGCACTCGACCGCGCCAACCGCATCCACACCAACCTCACCGCCCTCGAGTCCATCTCGACGCAGGCGCGCGACGCGTGGATCACCGCACTGCCGCGCGACCCGCACTGCTTCGACTGCGCGCGGTTCCCCGACCGTCCCGCGGGCACCGCCGCCCCCGGGCACACCCCCGGCCACGAGCTCGACGGCCTCATCCCCACCCCCGCCGCCTGACACGGCACACACGAAGGAGACGCACACCATGACGCAGACGCCCAACGCCAACGACATCCTCATGGGCGCAGGCGGTGCCCCGACCGCGAAGTTCGCCAACCCCGGCGACACGATCACCGGACGAGTCATCGCACCCCCGCAGGCCTACCAGGAGCGCGAGTACGACAGGAACAACCCCGGCCGTCCCGGTGACCCGAAGTTCTACCCGTCCGGCGACCCGATCATGGCCGTGTACGTCGACCTCGCCACGGACCTGCGCGACCCGTCCATCACCGACGACGACGGCACCCGCCGCTTCTACATCGAGGGCCGCTACCTCAAGGCCGACGTCCGTGACGCGATCCGCGCCGCGGGTGCTCCCGGCCTCGAGGTCGGCGCCACCCTCACCGTCACGTTCACGCACCGCGAGGACCCCGACGACAAGCGGTCCCGCAAGTTCTGGCAGATCACCTACGTGCCCGCCGGGAACTCCACGCTCATGGGCCAGGAGGTCGGCGGGCAGCCCACCCCCACCGCCGCACCCGTGTCCGCACCGGCCGCCCAGCCGGTGTCCGCACCCGCACCGGCACCGACCCCCACCGCCGCACCCGCTGCGGCACCGGCCGCCACCACCCCGGCCGCCCAGGCGAAGTCCCTCGCCGCCCTCGGCCTGACCGCCGAGCAGATCGCCCCACAGCTCGGCCTCGACATCTCCGTCGTCCAGGTCCTCCTGGCCGCCTGAGACCGCCGCCGATCCTCCCGACCCCCTGCGGGAGGACCGGCGGCACCCCGCGCCCCACCGGTAGGGAAGGGCCGCCTGTTCGAGTCAGGCCGCGGGGACCGCACACCAGCACCACCCACGACGACGTCAGGAGCCGCACCGCATGGCCACCACCCACCTCCCCCCAGAGCACGCCTGGCGGGTCAAGACCATCCGCGGCGGCTCCGGCACCATCAGCCACCCCGTCATCGCCGTCGCACCCGGCTGCCCCGCCAGCCCCCACGCCACCCGCGACTGCGCCTGCAAGGTCTTCCGCAACCGCACCCACGCCGACGCGTACATCCGCGAGCAGGAGGCCGCGCACGCGTGAGCAGCAACCCGATCCTCACCACCGCCCTCGACCTGCTCGGCCGCGGGTACTCCGTCATCCCCATCCGCAACGACGGCACCAAGGCACCCGCCCTGCCCTCCTGGAAGCAGTACACGACCGAGCGCGCCAGCATCGAGACCGTCACCACCTGGTTCTCCCCCGGCAGCCGGTCGGCACACGACGGCGCCTGGGACCTCGGCGTCGTCCAAGGCGCCGTCTCCGGCAACGCCGAACTCACCGAGCTCGAAGGACGCGCCATCGTCCACCTGCCCGACCTCAAGGCCCTCGCCCACGACACCGGCCTCGGCAACCTCTGGGACCTGATCACCACCGGATGGGTCGAACAATCCCCCTCCGGCGGCCTGCACTTCCACTACCGGATCACCGACGGACCCGTCCCCGGCAACACCAAGCTCGCACGCCGACCCTCCACCCCCGACGAGCTCGCCGCATGGAAGACCCTCGAGCGTGCAAACGCCGACACCCTGACCGACCCCGAACAGCGCACCCGCCGCCTGGCGAAGATCAACAACGCCACCCCACGCGACGTCGTGCAGGTCCTCGCCGAAACCCGCGGCGAAGGCGGCCAAGTCGTCATCGCCCCCTCCCACCACCACCCCACCGGCCGCCCCTGGGTGCGCCTGCTCGGCGGACCCGCCACCGCACCCACCATCACCCTCGACCAGCGCGACGCCTTCCACGCCGTCCTGCGCACCCTCGACCACCAGCCCGAACCCGCGACACCCGCGCGCGCCGCAACCGCTTCCCCGCGCCAGCCCGGCGACGGCATCACCCCCGGCGACGACTACGAGACCCGCACCGACTGGGCCGACATCCTCACCCCCCACGGGTGGACCCACGTCACCACCCGCGGCCGCACCCGCTACTGGCTGCGCCCCGGCAAGCCACTCGGCTCCGGCTTCTCCGCCACCACCGGACACGCCGACGACCGCGACCGCCTGTTCGTCTTCACCACCTCCACCGACTTCCAAGCCGAGATCCCCTACACCAAGCTCGGCGCCTACGCCCTCCTCGAGCACGGCGGCGACCACAACGCCGCCGCCAAGCAGCTCTACGCCGACGGATACGGCCAGCGCGCCGAACAACGCCGCCCCGCCGAGCACGTCCAGGTCGACGACCTCGACGGCCTCATCCCCCCGACCCAGAACGAAGACACCCCATGGACCTCGACCCCGCCTGCCCCCACGGACCCGACGAACCCTGCACCTGCAACGGCTGCTGGCACTGCACCGGCCACGTCGTCGGCTGCACCTGCGACATCGACTGGGACGAGCTCGCCGAGCACCACCTCAACGACTGAGCCAGCCACCTACACCGAGACCGACGACGGCAACGCACTACGCCTCATCGACGCACACCACGACACCATCCGCTACGTCCCACAGCGCGGCACCTGGCTCACCTGGAACGGGCACCGCTGGACCTGGGACGAAGCAGGCCGCGTCCACGAACACGCCCGCACCATCGCCCGCAACCTGCCCAACCACGACCGCGAATCCCGCAACCACCGCAACAAGTCCCTCTCCCGCCGCGGCCTCGACGCCATGGTCGCCATCGCCCGCACCGACCCACGCACCGTCACCCACCTCGCACACCTCGACGCCCACCCCTACGAGCTCAACACCCCCACCGGCGTCATCAACCTGCGC
>Ga0206102_1000550_pt1 | contig 11685 bp, 13 predicted proteins | sample 1B1Ametagenome_FD_148645 | JGI IMG/M metagenome (GOLD analysis project Ga0206102, IMG submission 148645) | Enriched microbial communities from leaf-cutter ant dump, University of Wisconsin, Madison, United States - 1B1A | ecosystem: Environmental > Terrestrial > Nest > Insects nest > Nest dump... | reverse complement strand
CTGCAGGAAGGCCTTTGGCGAAAGGCCCGCCCAGCGGGTGAAAGTCTTCTGGAGCTGCGTCGGCGACTGGCCGAGCCGGCCGGCAATGTCGTCCAGCCCCGGCTGCTCGCGGTAGTCCTCGGTGATCATCTCGATGACCCGGCGGACGGTCGAGTAGTCGTCGCCTTCGGGCGTGATGTCGGTTTTCAAGGTCGCGGCAATGTTCATCGGTTTTCTCCTGTGCCGCCAGAAAAGCACGAGGGCGGCGCGCCTGCCACCCGTTTCCTGCACGCGTGCTAGTAGCCGCGCTTTACCCGGGCGAGCGCGCCGGAAAAGGCGGTGGCGAAGCGCTCGCGGTCGTCGAGCGGCAGGAAGGTGCCCACATCGGTCTCGTGCCCGTTGCCGCGCACATGCATGGCGGTGATGCCGATCTTCGGCTTGCGCGAGACGAGGAAACGCGCCCAGAACGGGTTGAAGACATGTTCCGTCTCGCGGCCGGAAGGACTGATCTTGCGGATCGAGATGTTGGTGCGCGAGAGCGAGACGATCTCGCGGGCCTTCGCCGCGCGGTTGTTCAGCCAGAAGGCGCCGAAGAGGATGAGGAAATCCGCGCCGAAGAACAGGACGATCGGCCAGGCGCCGGACAGCATGAAGACGGCCATGTGCGCGACACTGAGCGCACCGGCGATGAGGAAGAAGACGCGGTGCCCGTTGCGCCCGAGCGAGCGGTAGGGGTGCAGCTCGGCGGAGAAGACCGGACGGTCGTTCATCGAGAAGTCGGCGTTGCCTTGCGTCATGACGAATGACTATAGAAGCATCATGGAAAACGGAAAGACCAAAAAGAAAACGCCCGCCGCAGCAGGGTCCCGCAAGGCCCCGGCGCGGCCGAAGTGTCTCTATTCCGAGGACGAGCTGAAGGAGATCTTCCGCCGCTTCTCCATCCAGCGGCCGGAGCCGAAGGGCGAGCTGGAGCACGTCAATCCGTTCACGCTGGTCGTCGCCGTGGCGCTCTCCGCCCAGGCGACGGACGCCGGCGTCAACAAGGCGACGCGCGCCCTCTTCGCAGTCGCCGACACGCCGGAGAAGATGCTGGCGCTCGGCGAGGAGAAGGTCCGCGACTACATCAAGACGATCGGCCTTTACCGCAACAAGGCCAGGAACGTCATCGCGCTCAGCCAGATGTTGGTGGAGAGGTTCGGCGGCGAGGTGCCGCGCACCCGCGAGGAGCTGGTCATGCTGCCCGGCGTCGGCCGCAAGACGGCCAATGTCGTGCTTTCCATGGCCTTCGGCCAGGCGACGCTCGCCGTCGACACCCATATCTTCCGCATCGCCAACCGGCTGCGGCTCGCCCCCGGCAAGACGCCGGACGAGGTGGAGGAGAAGCTGATCCGCATCATCCCGGACGAATATCTCTACCACGCCCACCATTGGCTGATCCTGCACGGGCGCTACTGTTGCAAGGCGCGCCGGCCGGAATGCGAGCACTGTATCATCGCCGATCTCTGCAAGTCGCCGGAGAAGACCTCAGACGTGCCCGCGCCGCTCGTCGAGCTGCCGCCGCAGACGGTCGGGGCTACGGCCTGACGGCCGTAAAGCCCGGATCCTTGAGGGAGAGCGCCTTGTGGAGATGCACCATGAGGCCGGCGGCGAAGAGCGGCGTCAGGAGGTTGACGACGGGGATCGCGAGGAACGCCGCGATCACGAGGCCGGCAAGAAGGACCGTCGCCGCATGCTTGGCGCGGAACAGGCGCGCCTCTGCCGGCGGGCGGTGGCGCATCGCCGCGAATTCGAAGAACTCCCGGCCGAGCAGGTAGCCGTTGACGACGAAGAAGGCGATGAGGTTCACGCCCGGCACGAACAGCAGGAAAAGCGCGAGAAGGTTGCCGGCAATGACGATGCCGAGGAATTTCAGCGATCCCAGCACGGCCGGGCCGAGGGGCAGCGCCGTGCCGGGCCTGTCGGCCGGATAGTCGCGCTTTTCGATGACCTCGGCGACGTCGTCGAGGAAGAAGCCGGCGATGATCGCCGTCACCGGCGCCAGCAGCAGCGCGAGGCCGAGCGCCAGCCCGATGCTGGCAAGGATGCCGAAGACGAAGGTGAGCCAGCCCGCCCATTGCGGCAGGTCCGGCAGGAACATGCCCTCCAGCCACGGCCAGGCGAAGGCGATGAAGCTTTCCCGGAGCGCGAACCAGATGACGGCGAGGGCGAGCAGGGTGAGCCCGAGCACCTTCCAGAAGACGCGTCGCGTCTCGGGGGAAAAGAGATTGGCGAGCGCAAGCCGCGCGGCATCGAGGATCATGGAAAACTCCTGTTCGTCCAGCATGTAGGATGCGGAAAAGCGACCGGCAAGGCAGGCAGCAACAGTCCCCATTAAGCGGGCGTTAAACCGCCGCTTCTAGACTCGCGCGCACACACGCCCGCAACCGTGCGGGCCAAAAATCAGGGAACCCGTCATGCGCAATGTCCGGATCAGCAGGCTCTTGCCCGCGCTCTTCCTCCTTATGGTGGTGCTGGGTGGCGTCCAGGGCCTCGTCGCCTTCCGCTCGCTCTCGGCGATGACCGGCTCGATCGAGCGGATCGGCAGCGAGCGCATGCCGCAGATGAACGGCATCCTGCAACTGAGCCATGCCTTCGCCGAACTGAACGCGACCTATTCCGAGCATCTCCTGTCCATGGACCCGGATGAGATCGGCCGCATCGAGGCGCGCATCAAGGAGCGGGCGGATGCCTTTACCGGCATGATCGATTCCTATGCCGCGGCCAATGGCGGCGATGCGGACGCGGCCGCCGAGATCGACGGCATCAAGGCGGCCCTGAAGACCTATCTCGACGAATCCGCAAAGCTCATCCAGTTCTCCGCCATCGCCGCCAAGGGGCCGGCGCTGGAGGTCTACAAGGGGCCGATGCAGGCGAGCGCGGATGCGATCACCGCCTCGCTCAACGATCTCGTCGCCCGCACGCAGAAGGTGACGGAAGAGGCGATCCTCGAGGCTCGCGCCGAGGAAGGCTCCGCTTTCGGGCTCACCTGGGCCTCGCTCGCCGCCGCCATGGGCATCGCCATCGCCGCGATCTTCCTCGTCAACCGCCGTGTCGTGAAGCCGCTCGACGGTCTTGCCGGCGCCATGAAGCGCCTCGCCGCGGGGGACACGGCGACCGCCATTCCCCATGCCGACCGCAAGGACGAGATCGGCGAGATGGCCGGTACCGTCGCCGTCTTCCGCGACAATGCCGCCGAACGCCAGCGCCTCGAGCGCCAGGGCGAGGACGACCGGCGCCGCGCCGACGGCGAGCGCCAGGCCCGCGAGGCGGAGCGCACGCGCGACAGCGGCCGCGTGCAGGAGGCCGTCGCGAGCCTTGCCGAAGCGCTCGGAAAGCTCGCCTCCGGCGACATGACCTGCCGCATCGAAAAGCCGTTCGACGGCGATCTCGACCGCCTGCGCGAGGACTTCAACGCCTCCGTCTCGCATCTCAGCGACGCGCTGCGCGAGGTCGGCGAGAATGCAAGGGCGATCGATGCCGGCGCCAGCCAGATCCGCGCGGCTGCCGACGACCTGTCGCGCCGCACGGAGCAGCAGGCCGCCTCCGTCGAGGAGACCGCCGCCGCGCTGGAAGAGATCACCACGACCGTCAAGGATTCCACCAAGCGGGCGGAAGAGGCCGGCGCCCTCGTCGCCCGCACCCGTTCGGGCGCGGAAAAGTCCGGCGAGATCGTCCGCCGCGCCGTCGCGGCCATGCAGGAGATCGAGAAGTCCTCCAGCGAGATCACCAACATCATCGGCGTGATCGACGAGATCGCCTTCCAGACGAACCTGCTGGCGCTGAATGCCGGCGTCGAGGCCGCCCGCGCGGGGGATGCCGGCAAGGGCTTCGCCGTCGTCGCGCAGGAAGTGCGCGAGCTTGCCCAGCGCTCCGCGCAGGCCGCCAAGGAGATCAAGGCGCTGATCACCACCTCCGGCGATCAGGTCAAGAGCGGCGTCTCGCTCGTCGGCGACACGGGCCGCGCGCTCCAGACCATCGTGACCGAGGTGCAGGAGATCAACGGCCACGTCCAGGCGATCGTCGAGGCGGCCCGCGAGCAGTCGACCGGCCTTCAGGAGATCAACACCGCCGTCAACACCATGGACCAGGGCACGCAGAAGAACGCCGCCATGGTCGAGGAGACGACGGCGGCAAGCCACGGCCTCGCCTCGGAAGTGCAGGCGCTGAACGCGCTGATCGGCCGCTTCAATGTCGGCGCCGGCACGGTGGCCGGCCGCACGATGCATGCGCCGCACCTCCACGTCGTCTCCGCTGCCCCGGCGCAGCCGCCTGCCGCACCCGAGCCGAAGGTCGCCCGCAAGTCCGCCGGCCAGTGGAACGTCAAGCCCGCCTCGAACACCTCCCGCCCGGTCGGCTCCCCGGCCCTCGCCCTCAGCGAGAAGCTTGCCGGCGCGCTCGGCGTGCGGCAGGAGACGGGGACCGACGGGGACTGGGAAGAATTCTGAGAAGGCGCGATGCGGGCGGCGCCCATCGGCCGCACCGCAAAACCCGCAATGGAAAAGGCCGGCGAAAGCCGGCCTTTTTTCATTTCGTGCCGTACATGCGGTCGCCCGCGTCCCCGAGGCCGGGCACGATATAGCCCTTCTCGTTGAGTTGGCGGTCGATGGAGGCTGTATAGACCGGCACGTCCGGGTGATGGGCGCGGAAGCTCCTGATGCCTTCCGGCGCGGCGAGCAGGCAGAGGAAGCGGATGTTGGTCGCGCCGCGGCTCTTCAGCGTGTCGATGGCGGCGATGGCCGAGTTGCCGGTCGCCAGCATCGGGTCGACGACGATGACGAGACGCTCGGCTATGCTGTCGGGTGCCTTGAAGAAATATTCCACCGCTTCCAGCGTCTCGTGGTCGCGGTAGACGCCGATATGCGAGACGCGGGCCGACGGCACCAGCTCCAGCATGCCTTCGAGAAGGCCGTTGCCGGCGCGCAGGATCGAGGCGAAGACCAGCTTCTTGCCTTCGAGGACCGGCGCATCGATCTCCTCCAGCGGCGTCTCGATGCGCGCGGTCGTCAATTCGAGGTCGCGGGTCACCTCGTAGCAGAGGAGCGTCGAGATTTCGCGCAGCAGGCGGCGGAAACTGCCGGTCGACGTCTCCTTCTTGCGCATGATGGTCAGCTTGTGCTGCACGAGCGGGTGATCGATGACTGTGACGCCGTCCATGGCCAACCTTCCGAAATTGAGTAAACGCCTCTTTTTCCACGGAACGGCGGCCCCTCGCAAGAGAGGAGAGCCTGTATAGGGCAACATCCCCAGCTAGAGGGCGGAAAGGAGCCTCTGCCGCGTCGGCTCGTCGACGAAGGCCGCCTCGATGGCCGTGCGCGTCATGCCGAGAATCTCCGCATCGCTGAAGCCCATCACGCTGGAGGCGACCTCGTATTCGCGGGCGAGCGAGGTGTGGAAGAAGGGCGGATCGTCGGAATTGAGCGTGACGCGCACGCCTGCCGCATGGAGTGCCCTCAGGGGGTGGCTCTCGAAATCGTCGAAGACCTTGAGCGCGACGTTCGAGCCGGGGCAGACCTCCAGCACCGTGCCCTCGTCCGCCAGCCGCTTCACGAGGTCGGCATCCTCGATGGCGCGCACGCCGTGGCTGATGCGCGACGGGCGGACATGGTCGAGCGCGTCGCGCACGCTGAAGGCGCCGGCAAGTTCCCCCGCATGGATGGTGATGCCGAGGCCGGCGTCGCGCGCGATGTCGAAGGCGCGGGCGAAATCGGAAACGCTGTGCATGCGCTCCTCGCCGGCGAGGTTGAAGCCGGTGACGAGCGGATGCGGCCGGCGCGCGGCATACTCGGCGGCCTTCACCACCCGCTCAGGACCGAAATGGCGGATGCCGACGATGAGGAGCCGCGTCTCGATGCCGGTCTTCGCCTTCGCCCGCTCGGCGCCTTCGGCAAGGCCGCGCACATAGGCGTCCGCGCCGATGCCGACGGCATCGCCCTGGTCGGGCGAGACGATCAGCTCGCTGTAGAGCGCGCTGGCTTCGGCGATTTCCGCAAGATAGGTCTCGGCGAGCAGCGCATAGTCCTCCTCCGTGCGGAAGAGGTTGGCGGTCGCATCGTAGCTTTGAACGAAGCTGGTGAAGTCGTGCCAGGCATATTCGCCGTTCCGGATGAAAGCGGAGGTGTCGACGCCGTAGCGCTCCGCCTGCGCCAGCGCGAGGGCCGGCGGGGTCGCGCCCTCGATATGGCAGTGCAGCTCCGCCTTGGGCATGGATTTCGTCACAGGAAGCTCCTTCCGTGCGGACCGGGCGTGATGCCGAGATGGCGGGCGACGGTCTCGCCGATATCGGCAAAGGTGGTGCGGGTCTCGATGAGGCGCGAGCGGATTCCGGGGCCGAAGCTCATGATCGGCACGCGCTCGCGCGTATGGTCGGTTCCGCGCCAGGTGGGGTCGCAGCCGTGGTCGGCGGTGAGGATGACGATGTCGCCGGGCTTCAGCTTGCGGTCCACCTCCGGCAGGCGCCGGTCGAAGGCCTCCAGCGCCGCGGCGTAGCCGGGAACGTCGCGGCGGTGGCCGTAGAGCATGTCGAAATCGACGAAATTGGTGAAGACGAGGTCGCCGTCCTTCGCTTCGTCCATCACGCGCAGCGTCGCGTCGAAGAGAGCCATGTTGCCGTTCGCCTTGGTGAGCGTGCCGATGCCCTGGTGGGCGAAGATATCGCCGATCTTGCCGACGGCATGCACCGTGCGGCCGGCCGCCGTCAGCCGGTCGATGAGGGTCGGCTCAGGCGGCAGCACGGAATAGTCGCGCCGGTTGCCGGTGCGCTCGAAGGTCTGCGGCGTTTCGCCGAGGAAGGGCCGGGCGATGACACGCCCGATGCGCCCGCCCGGCCGCTCGTCGAGGATTTTCCGCACCGTCTCGCAGAAGGAAAGCAGCCGGTCGAGGCCGAAATGGGCCTCATGCGCGGCGATCTGGAAGACCGAATCGGAGGAGGTGTAGCAGATCGGCTTTCCGGTGCGGATGTGCTCCAGCCCGTGGCGGGCGATGATGTCCGTGCCCGAGGCGTGGCAATTGCCGAGAATGCCGGGCACGTTGCCCTGCGTTGCGATCGCCTCCACCAGCTCCGGCTCGAAGGCGTCGCCCTCGGCGGGAAAATAACCCCAGTCGAAGGTGACGGGCGTTCCGGCGATCTCCCAGTGGCCGGAGGGCGTGTCCTTGCCGTTGGAGACCTCGCTTGCCGCCCCGTGATAGCCGAAGACGCGCTGCGGCACGTCCATGCCGGGCGGAAAGCGGCCGGTGGCGGCGCGCGCGGCATGCAGCAGGCCGAGGGCCGACATGTTGGGCAGCTTCAGCGGCCCCTGCCTGAGGCCCGGCCGGTCGGCGGCGCCCGCCGCGCAGAATTCCGCGATATGGCCGAGCGTGTCGGCGCCGAGGTCGCCGAAGGCGGCCGCATCCGGCGCCCCGCCGATGCCGAAGGAATCGAGAACGAAGAGGAAGGCCCGCGCCATGGTTCACCTGTCGACTGTCCGCATCCGCGTGACATCGCACGGCCCCGGCGGGCGGTTCAAGGAAAATCGCCGCCGGCCGGGTGCCTCAGCAGTTGCTGCAGGTGATGGCGTCGCCCACGCGCTGGCGGAAATAGCTCGTCTTGGAAAGGTTGATCGTCGTGAGGTTCGAATCGAGCCCCGGCGTCATGAGCAGGATCGAATGCGGCACCGTAAGCTCCGTGCGCACGATGAAGGTACTCTTGGCATCCATGCTCGAGGGAAGCGTGACGGGATCGCCGGACGTATAGGGCGTGCCGGCGCTCTCGTTGCGCGACCAGGCGACCTTCGCATTGCCGTCGGCATCGACCGCGATGCCGGTGATCTTCATCGTGTAGCCGGTGATGGAATAGGGGGCGAGCACGTTCTTGGCCACCTCCTTCATCGTGTCCAGCGTCGCCTTCGTCGTCGTCTTGTTCTGGGTCAGGAGGTCGGAGATGGTGCTCGCCGCCCGGCTGACCTTGCGCGAGGTGGCGACGGCGACGGAAACCTCGAAGGCGCCGATATAGGCCATGATGAGAAGCGGCGCGACGATGGCGAACTCGATGGCGCCGACGCCGCTGCGGTCGTCGACGAAGCGGCGCAGCCGCAGGAGGAGGCCGCCGCCCGGCAGCGTCCTTCCGGCTCGTCCGGTTTGCGGCAAGGGACCCATCGCTAGTAGTCCTCGTTCTGGACGATGGCCGTTGCGACCATCAGGTAGTTCTGCCGGGAGCCGTCCGCGGTGCGGACGTTGGAAAGCATGGGCCGCACGAGGTCGGTCACCACGTCCCAGCGGTAGTAGGCGCGCACGATATTGATCGTCTTCTTGCCGCCGGGCTCGAACTTGAAGGATGTGGTGTCGAGGTCGCCGTCGGTGATGGGAACGGCCTTCGGGATGTCCGCATAGCTGGTGAAGCTGCGCACGTCGATGAAGAGCTTGTCGGGCGTGGCCGCCTCGCTCGCCGAGCAGGGCATCAGGATCTTGATCTCCTCGCAGAAGGCCTTGCGGAAATCCTGCTTGGACGTGGCGGCGGTGATTTCGCCGGTGCGGATCTTGCGCGCCATCGTGTCGGTGGCGTTGGCGAGAAGCTGCTCGCCGGTGAAGGCCACGAAGGTCTCGATGGAGGCGAAGACCATGATGAAGAAGGGTAGGGCGAGGATCGCGAACTCGATCGCCGCCGAGCCCTCGCGACTGGCGAGGAAGCGGTCGCGCAGGCCCTTCATCGGCCGGCGGGGGGACGTTGCGTCATGATCGAGCGGCATCGCGATGCGTTCCCAAATCCTGGATACGGCAAGACTAGCCGGCAGACCCTTTACATTTCGTGTGCGGGTCCGCGAAGAATTGAACGGTTTCCCGGTTTTGCACGTCCGGCGCGGGACAGGTCTCAGTTGCCGCTGCCGGCCTTGCTGGCGTGCTGCTCGCAGTTCGGCGTGCAGGACAGGACCGAACGCTCCGTCTGGCGGAAGACGCGCACCGTGTTGCCCTCGTCGATGGAGACGAGGACGCGCTCGTCGACGATGGCATTGCCGTCGGCATCGAGCAGGACGAGGTTGGTGGTGCCGAAGTTGCGGCCCGTCAGTACGATGGTGTGCGCATCGGCCACGGTGGCATCGGCGACATCGGCATTACCGACGATCACCTTGCTGACCGGCCGGTCGAGCTTGAGCACGCGCGCGTGATCCATATAGACGCGCATGAATTGGTCCTCGGCCGATGCTGCGCCCGTGCCGGAAAGCACGGCAAGAGCGGCCGTCGCAAGCGTTGCTGCCCCCGCAGCGAATGTCCAGTGGCGTCCCATAAACAGTCATCCCGACAATGAATTGCAGACAGCATCGCCGGGAATGGTGAATGAAGGTTTAAGGCGGGGGCCGGTATTCCCATTTCAACTCTGGCGCTCATCGGCGGGATGAAGGCACGAGGGCGGCAAAAACCCCCGAAAACGCGCATACAAGGCGGAATTGACCGGATGGTAACCGTAAATCGGGCCTCCCGCCGTTAGTGTCACGTTAACCTACTTCCTTAAGCCGATGGAAATGGCCTGCCTGTAGGTTGCAGTCATCCGAACAACGGAAACAGTTGGCGGACGTGCTGAACCAACATCGTGGAGCTAGGAGAATACCATGACCAAGATTTTCGCTCGCCTTATGAAGGATGAGTCTGGCGCAACCGCCATCGAATACGGCCTGATCGCAGCCCTGATTTCCGTTGCCCTCATCACCGGCGCCACCGCGCTCGGCGGCTCGCTGAACAACACGTTCCGCTCGCTTTCCACGAAGATGACGGATGCCAATACGGCTTCCGACGCTTACGGCACGGAATAAGCTTTGGAATATCCGGAAGCCGCCGAAAGGCGGCTTCCTTCATTGATGCAAAGGTAGACCTTCTGCTTCCAGGGAGGGGCGCGTTGACCCAGGCCATCATTTTCGTGGTTTTCCCGCTCTGCCTTGCGCTGGCCGCCTGTTCCGATTTCCTGACGATGCTCATCCCCAACCGGGTGTCGGCCATCCTCATCGCCGCCTTCCTCATCGTCGCGCCGCTCGCCGGTCTCGGCCTGACGGAGATCGCGATGCATCTTGCGGCGGGGGCTGCGGTCTTTGCGGCGTGCTTTGCACTTTTCGCCATCAACGTCATGGGCGGGGGCGATGCGAAGCTCCTCACGGCGAGCGCCGTCTGGTTCGGCCTCACCTTCTCGCTCGTCGAATTCCTGATATCCGTGTCTATTATCGGCGGTCTGCTGACGCTCGCGATCCTGTCGCTGCGGGCGCACACGAACACCATCCTTGCGACCGGCCTGCCGGTCCCCCATCATCTCCTGATGGCAAAGAAGGTGCCCTACGGCATCGCCATCGGCATCGCGGCCTTCATGGCCTATCCGTCGTCCCCGCTGATGCTGGCGGTCCTCGGAAACTGACGTCAACCGGACGTTAACCATAGCCGTAAGGCGCTTATTAACCATAATTACACCATTGCCGGTCAATGTGGGCTGACAGGAGACTCCGCAGCTCAGGGAAACCACATGAAACCGGCGCGAATCATCATTCTGGCAGTAGCCGTCGTTTCGGCGGGCGTGGCAGGGCTGCTCGCCCTTCAGATCGCGCGCGGCGGCAAGCCGTCGATCGAGATGCAGAAGGTCGTTGAGCGCGAGCCCACCATCAACGTGCTCGTTGCCAAGGAAAGCCTGCCGGTCGGCGCGCGGCTCAATCCGGACGTCGTCGCCTGGGCGCCCTGGCCGCAAGGCTCCATCGTCGAGGGCTTCATCACCGACCAGAACCGGCCCGACGCCGTGGACAAGCTGAACGGCGCCATCGCGCGCATGCCCATCTTCAACGGCGAGCCGATCCGCCAGGAGAAGATCGCCGATTCGTCGAGCCGCATCATGTCCTCGCTGCTGCCGGCCGGCAAACGCGCCGTCGCGACGGAAATCTCCGTCGCCACCGGCGCCGGCGGCTTCATCCTGCCGAACGACCGTGTCGACGTGAACATGGTGCGCAAGGGCAGCGCCGGCGCCTATCTCACCGAGACCGTGCTTTCCAACGTCCGCGTGCTGGCGATCGACCAGCAGATCCAGGAAAACCCGGACGGCTCCAAGGCCGTCGTCGGCACCACCGCCACGCTCGAGCTGACGCCGGAGCAGACCAAGGTGATGGCCGTCGCCCAGCAGATGGCCGAGCGCCTGTCGCTCGCGCTGCGCAGCGTGGCCGACGCCCAGGAACCCGACACCACGGCAGCCGACTACCTGCTTTCGGGCGGCGACGGCGCGCCGGTCGTGCAGGTGATCAAGACCGGCGAGATCGTCACCGGCGCCACGTCCGCAACGCAGAAATGACCAGGAGCTGACCCCGTGTTTGGAATCGCAAGGACTTTTCGGGCTTCTGTCGCAGGCGGTGCGAGCTTCTGCCTCGCATTTTCCGGCCTGCCGGCGGCGATCGTCACCGGCGCGCCCGTCTCGGTCGCCGAGGCGGCCGGCTCCTCCATCGTGCGCATCGACGAGAGCGGCCCCGGCGCGCGCAAGACGCTGAAGCTCGGCCTCAACAAGGCGCTCGTCATCGACCTTCCGAGCGATGCGCACGACATTCTCGTGGCCGATCCGGGCAAGGCGGATGCCGTCACCCGCACCTCGCGGCGCATCTATCTTTTCGGCAAGGAGGTCGGCCAGACCAATATCTTCGTTTTCGGCCCGAACGGCGAGGAGATCGTCGCCATCGACCT
>Ga0206102_1000548_pt1 | contig 11724 bp, 8 predicted proteins | sample 1B1Ametagenome_FD_148645 | JGI IMG/M metagenome (GOLD analysis project Ga0206102, IMG submission 148645) | Enriched microbial communities from leaf-cutter ant dump, University of Wisconsin, Madison, United States - 1B1A | ecosystem: Environmental > Terrestrial > Nest > Insects nest > Nest dump... | reverse complement strand
TCGTCGACACGACATCGCAGCCGCCGTTCACGGGAACGCTATTGCCGGAGTTCTCACAATGATCCTTGCTTTCATTCCCGTTTTTCACCTGAGAAATAAAATCCGTTTTCCCGTCGCCGTCAAAGTCCCCCGGGATGATGTTCGCCCCGGCCGAATCCCGCAAGTAATCCTGATAGACCGCGCCGCCCAGACCGCTGTTCTGATCGCGAATGACCATTTGGTCCCGCTGTCCCTGCTGCTGGCTGTAGGTGAACGTCGTCGCCGGGAACGACACGCTGTCGTCTGCGCCGAACTCCTGCACCGACGCCAGCAAGCTGCTGCCGGTAAACCCGCTCGTCTGGTAGCTCAGCACATAGCTGCGCACCCGCTCGCTTCCCCCGGTAACTACGATCCGCTTGAGCCGCTGCGCCAGCGTCGCCTCCACCGGCGCGGCCTTCGTCCATACGTCTGGACGCGTCTCGTATTCGAACGTTACGCTGCCGATGCGCGCCTGATCGCCGGGAGCTGTCCTGCTTGCGCTGCTGTACGTGTAGTCGATTTGCACCGGGCGCGCCACGCCGCCCTCCTCGCTATACTTCACGATATACGAGTTGCCGTTCGTGTCCTCGACCTTGCTTAACGCCCACGACAGCGTGGTCCCGCTGGTCTGAACCGCCCCGTCGTCCGAACCGTCGGTTTGATGCAAGGCGGATTGGTAGCCATAATACAGCGTGGTGCCGTCCGTTTCCGTCACTTCCCAATGCTCGCTGCTGGAGCCTCGGCCGACCATAGCTATTTGTCGATCGCTATCATGCTCGGTACGGTAGTTCGAAGGGGCTCCCAGCCCTGCCCCCGTTCGCACGGGAATCAGCTTTTCCCCGGCCAGCTTGAAATGATCGAGGACGCCCCCAGATACGGGAAAGTCGGCATCCCGTTCGATGTCCGGCAACCCGGACAACTGCCAGCCGCGTCCCAGCAGCCCGTCCTGCAGACGCGAGTTATAGTCCAACGACAGATTCGGCTGCATGCCCTGCCGCCCCGCCGGGATGTCCAGCGGAATGTGATATGTATAGCTGCCGTCCGGGTTGGCCCCGCCGCTGCCGGCGGCGAAATCCGGCTGGATGCCGCCTCCGCCGGACAAGCCCCCGGCTCCTCCTCCCCCCGCTGCGCCAGCCGTCAGCGGCGCCGCGACTGCCAGCGACGAGAGAAGGGACATCACCAGCATCACCTTCGTCAGAATGGTCCATCGTTGCTTCATTTTTCATTTTCCTCCTTAGCTATCAACTGCATCTGCTCTGCTGAATTTGCCACGCTTGTGCGCAACCCCAGCGAATGAATACCCCCCTATACTTCCTGTTTGCAGGACAGATGTCTTTCATTATGCTTGATATCCAGAGAATGGAGAATAAACAAAATTGACTTTTTTATGTGTAAAATATTGACCTTTTCTACAAAATTCTATCTTCGTATCCAACAGACAGACAGCATTTTGGCAGTTTCAGGCAGCCCCCCGCTCAAAATCTCCATGAAAAAAGCCTCACCCCAAAAAAACGGGATGAGGCTCTTCATTTGTGCCATTAGAACGCAGCGGCAAGCTCTTTCGCGCGCTCGATCGCTTTTTCTTTGATGTCCTGCGCTTTATCCGGCTGTGCGGCCATACCTTCGACGAAGATGGGCTGAATGTCCGTTACGCCCTGGAACTGCAGCACTTTGCTCAGGTAGCTGAAGCCGTTCTCGAATGCAGCCGCAGGACCTGCGGAATACACGCCGCCGCTCGCTTGGACGTGAACGGCTTTTTTGCCTTGCAAAAGACCTACCGGACCTTGCTCCGTATATTTGAAGGTTTTGCCCGCTACGCATACGGCGTCGATGTAAGCTTTGAGCACCGGAGGAAAGGAGAAGTTCCACATTGGCGAAGCGAACACGTATTTATCGGCGGCGGCGTATTGATCCACGATTTGTCCGAGACGGCCCACTTTCGCTTTCTCATCGTCGGACAACTGATCGAAAGACGTGCCGGAAGCCAGCTTGCCCCAAGCGCTGAATACATCGCCGTCGATTTGCGGGATTGCGGTATCAAACAAGTCGATGTGGACGACTTCGTCGCCGGGATTGGCTTCTTTGTATGCGTCGACGAATGCTTTGCCTACGGCCAGGCTGAACGAGGTTTGGTGATCGTGAGGATGTGCAGTGATATACAATACAGTTGCCATGTACTTACAACTTCCCTTCTCAAAATGGAATTTTTCATTACCGTTTTATTATAACTTATTTTTAGTCAATTTCAAATCCTTACTTACTTACTTTATTAGTGTTTGTTTCATATGACCACCGCCATTGCCGCGTGTCTACAACTCTTTCGCAGCGTTTCTCCCGGTTTTTATACGATCAAAAAAAAGCTTTCCCGGCGCAGCCTGCCGGGCTGGCGGAAAAGCTTGAAACGCGCGGCGCGCGTAATATGAACCCCGTTAACCATTAGCGGGATGAACGTTCCACCTAAGAAAGCGTCGAAGCGGTTGGCGAAGCCTGCTCGGCCGCGACTTCCTGCTGTTTTTGGGACAAAATCTCGTTTTTCATAAACCAGCAAATCACAAATGTGACGATGGCGATGACCAACCCGATGACGTACATGTGCTGGAAGGCGTCGGCGAACACGGTGCGGATGCTCAGCAGCATGTCGGCGCCAAGCCCGGACGGAATGCCGCCGTTGGCGATATTGGCCGAAACGTCGGCCGGCAAGCCCTGCACGCCGCGCAAGCCGCCGGCAATCGATGTCGCCAGCATGCTGCCGAAAAAGCTGAACCCCACCGTCGCCCCCAGCGACTGGAACACCTGCACCGTCGACAAGGCAACGCCGCTGTCTTCTTTGTTGACCGATTCCTGCACGATCAAATTGTCGCCGGCAAACAAAACGCCGATGCCAAGACCCAGGATAAAGAAACTGACAATGATGTACATCAGCGACGTCTGTACGCCGATCTGCATCAGCAGCACAAAACTGATAACCGGCAGGATAAACGACACGATAAACACGTTGCGGTAACGCAGCTTCGTCAGCGTAAAACCGTTCGCCATGCTGGCGAGAATGCCGCCGAGCATCATCGGCAGCGTCATGTAGCCGGCTGCGGTCGGGCTTAAGCCCAGCACGTTTTGCGCATAAAACGGAAAGGAAGACAAAGCGCCGATAATGCCGAGACCCACCGTGAAGACAAGCGCCGACAGCACGACGACATTGCGGTTGCGGAACAGATGCAGCGGAATGATCGGCTCCTTGACTTTGGACTCGATCCACACGAATACGGCCAGCAGCGCGAGGCCCACAATAATCAGGCCAACCAGCACCGGAGAGCCCCACGCGTAGCCTTGCGTTTCCTTGAGTACAGGCGTCAACAACAGCGATACGAGCGCGCCGATCAGCACCAGCGCACCGCCCCAGTCAATGGAAGGACGGCTGTGTCCTTTCGATTCGACCATGCCTTTGGCCATCACCAGCGCCGAGATGATCCCGACCGGAATGTTGATGAAAAATACCCAATGCCAGCTGATCTTGTCAACAAGGAAACCGCCGACCACCGGCCCAAGCAGCTGCGGCACGAACATGACCGGCCCGAGGAACGCCTGGATTTTCGCCCGCTGCTCCAGCGGGTACGTGTCGCCGAAAATCACCATCGCCAGCGGCATCAAGCCACCTGCTCCGATCCCTTGAACGGCGCGGCCGATCAGCAGCACCGTCATCGACGGCGCCAGGCCGGACACGATCGAACCGAGCATGAACAGGCCCATGCAAACCATGTAAATTTTCTTATGGCCAAACAAATCGGCCAGCTTGCCCATAATCGGCATAAACGAGGTCAATGCCAGCATGTACACGCCGGCGACCCAGCCATACAGCGGCAAGCCATGCAAATCGCGGATAATCGACGGCATCGCCGTCGTTACCACCGTTTCGTCAAGCTGGGCGAAAATCATCCCGATCATCAGACCGATCAGCACCAGCGTCTTATTGTTTTCCTTCACCTTAAAAGTCACCTCTCCTACGATATCAAGCCGCTTAAGCTCCGTGCGCCGGCGTCGGCCGGCCCTTTTTACATACCGATTATAGCATCGCAAGCCGTGGCATGACGTCCGTCCGCAGACGGAAGCCGCAGCCGTTCTCCGGTCCATCCTTTTTCAATTATAGCCAAACGGATCAGCAAAATGGAGGAATAGTCAACTATAAAACAAACTCTCCGCCGGCATCCGGCGATCCGCCCGCCAGCACCGGGCCGGACAGCCGCCGCAACAGCCGACACCTCGCTACAACCGGCACCACGCGTGGCGTCTCCCGCCCGGGCAACGAAAAAAGCCGTTTCTCCGCACAAACTGCTCTTGCGAAAACCCGGCCCTCCGAATAAAGCTCGATAACTTCCAGATCAAGGCGGCTACAGCTTCAAACGATAAAACGGCTTGTTCTCCAGCCCGCGGATCGGCTGCGTCCACGCCTCGCCCGGCGGCGTCGTGTCGAGCGTATCTTCGACCATCTGCAGCTTGGCGTCCAGCGTATCGATATAATGCAGCGCTACCGCTTCCGCCAACTGCGGCTGCACCGGGCTGCCCCACTCGCCAAGATTGTGATGGGAAAGCACGAGATGCTGCAAAGCGAGCACCGTATCCGACGCCGTGTCGATGCCGGCATGAATCGCCGCTTCGACGATCCAGTTGGCCGCCATGCTGATATGGCCGACCAGCTTGCCATGCGTGCTGTAGTCGCTGACTACGCCATATTGCGAGATCATCTCCTCCGGTTTGGCAATATCGTGCAAAATAATCCCGGCCTTAAGCAAATCCGCATGCAAAAACGGCCGCTGGCGGCACAAAAACTCGCCCAGCTCCAGCATCCGCACCATATGGTAAGCCAGTCCGGCGTAATAAGCGTGATGGTGCATCTTGGCGGCCGGCGCGTGCAAAAGCTTCTCCTGCACCTTGCCGACACAATACTCGACAATCGCGCGAATCCGGCTATCGCCGATATCGGCAGCGGCGCGCACGATCACCTGGCGCAAATCCTCGGGGTCCAGCGGCGCGCAGCGGATGAAATCCGTCATCGAGACGCTGTCCTCCTCCGTCGTCTTGCGAATGCGGACCACCTTCACCTGCAACCGCTCGCGATAAGTCTGCACAATGCCTTTTACCTTGACCAGGCACATCGGGTGGAAGGTTCCCTTCTCGGCAGCAGACACCTCCCAATATTTGGCGGATATTTGTCCCGTAGCGTCGGCCAGCACCAAATCGAGAAAATCTTTGGGCGGCGTCGCGTTCGTCTGCTTGACCTCCAGCTCCTTAATCAAATAATAGCCGACGAAATCTTCGCCTTCGGCCATATGCTTAATCGTTGTCACGTCATTTCACCCCGCTCCATTCTACACGGAAAATGCCCCTCTGCCAACCGCGCAGCGGAAATTTGTTCCCGATGCCAAAAGAAAAAGGAGCCTGCTGCGGCCCCTTGCTGCTTGCGTGGAAAAGAAGTATTTTTCTATTATTTTTCTATAATTTCCCAAAATTTGTTTAATTTCACTGCAAACCGTGATATACTTCCTGATGTACAGACCAACCTTGGGTGCGGCATTCCCTCCAGAAAGGAGGCGATGCCATGGAAACTTTCCAAGCGATGATGCTTATGTTCGCGTTCGGAACTTTTATTCTGGCGCTGCTGACGTACATCGAAAAACGAAAGTAACCCACTCTCAAAGGTTGAAGGCCTAAGTGGGTTACTCGCAACATCCGACATCAGGAGGGCCCATCCAAGTCTGTACAGGGAGACGTGTTAGCCGCACGTCTCTTGTTCATGACAAAAACGGAAGTTTTCCCCATCTGCCTACTATATCTTTACTCTAACATATATAATCTATGCATTCAATGGAAATCTTGACACCCCTTCGGGCAACCCGCGATCAATCGAAATCGTACCGCTGTTCCTTGAAAGGATCGCCGTACATATGGTAGCCGTTGCGCTCCCAAAAGCCCGGCTTGTCTTGGCCCGTGAACTCGATGCCGCGCAGCCATTTGGCGCTTTTCCAGAAGTACAGATGCGGTACAACCATGCGTACAGGGTAGCCATGCTCAGGCGTCAGCGGCTCGCCGTTATGCTTCATGCCCAAAAACGACGTCTCACGCAAAAAATCGTCCAACGGCAAATTCGTCGTCCAGCCATGCTCGGCATGCAGCATCACATAAGCCGCCTCGGGCAGCAGCTTGACCTGCTCCATCACCGTCGATGCTGCCACTCCCTCCCACACGTTGTCCAGCTTGGACCAAGTCGTCACGCAATGGATATCGTTCCGAAACTCCCGGCGCGGCAACGCCATGAACTGCTTGTACGAAAGCTGAACCTCGTTTTCCACCAAGCCGAAAATCCGCAAATCCCACTTGCTCATATCGCGATAATACGGCACAGAGCCGTCATGCAGCACGGGAAAACCCTGTGTCAGCGTCTGGCCCGGAGGCATGCGATCCTTGAGTTCCTGCGACGCATGTCCAATCGCCATGCCCGCTCCTCCCGGCTCAGTCGTGATCGACAAGCGCTTGGTATTCCGCAGCGGTCATAAGCCCTTCCAGACTTTGCGGTCCGGCAATGGTCACCTCGAACATCCAACCATCGCCGTAAGGACTTTGATTGATCTGCTCGGGCGTCCCTTCCAACGCACTGTTCACCGCCGAAACCGTGCCGGAAACCGGCGAGAAAATATCCGAAACCGTCTTGACCGACTCGACGCTGCCTACAGGGTCGGAAGCCTTCAACTGAAGGCCCTGCTGCGGCAGTTCCACGAATACGATATCACCGAGCAGATCCTGGGCGTGATCGGTAATGCCGACCCGCACGAGGGTATCGGACAGCTTTTGCACCCATTCGTGCTCTCTTGTGTACAACAAATCGCTTTGCACTTCACTCATCGCTTTTGGCCTCGCTTTATCCGCAAATTTTGCTTATAGCTTAATCCAACGCCAACCTCAAAGTCAAGGCGGCAGACGGAGCTCCTGCACCGGGCGCAACTCTCGACGCGCAAAGCCGACCATACGTGAAGTAAAGAAAGGCAGCGCACAACATCCATAGCTTACCGCCGTTACTCCGGCATGAAGGCGGGGACTTGCACAGAAAACATCCATGGCTTTCAGCCGCAACCCCCGACATGAAAGCATGTTCTTGCAGAGAAAAAAGACCCGCCAGGCGTAATCCGCCTATTTGCGCCGTACAATGAAAGATACGGGTTCTTTTTCCTTTTTGGGGCAACCTACTGCCAGATGCGTGATTCATCGCTTTTGTTGGGAGGTTTTTTGCATGCTAAAACAAACGCCGCTGTACCCGGTTTATGCCGGGCATGGCGCAAAAGTGATCGATTTTGGCGGCTGGGCGCTGCCCGTCCAGTTCGCCGGCGGTATCCGCAAGGAACACGAAGCCGTTCGGCAGCGCGCCGGCTTGTTCGACGTCTCGCATATGGGCGAAGTGCGGGTGAGCGGGCGCGGGGCGTTGGATTTTTTGCAGCGCCTGACGACAAACGACGTGTCGAAGCTGACGCCGGGACAATGCCAATACAGCCTGATGTGTAATCCCGACGGAGGCGTCATCGACGACCTGCTTGTGTACCGGCTGGCGGCGGAGACGTTTATGCTCGTGATCAATGCCGCCAATATCGCCAAGGATATGGCGTGGATGCGCGAGCAGTTGGCTGAGGAGGCCCGCGGCGATGGGGCGCGAGCGCAAGGGGCAGCAAGCGGCGCGGTGGACGGCGGTGGCGGGCTGGCTCAGTGGGTGGATGGCAGCTCGGGCGGCGGCAGTGGCGTACGAGCGCAAGGGGCAACAGGCGGCGCGGTGGACGGCGGTGGCGGGCTGGCTCAGTGGGCGGGCGACGGCGACGGAGCGCGAGCGCAAGGGGCAGCAGGCGGCGCGATAGATAGCGGCAACGTGCTGGCTCAGCGGGCGGATGGCAGCTCGGGCAACGGCGACGGAGCGCAAGCGCAGCGGGTAGCAGGCGGCGCGGGCGACGGCGGTGGCGGGCGAGCACAGTCTAGTGTTGGCCGGGAGGTCGAGTTGACGGACATCTCGGACGAGACTGCGCTGATCGCGCTCCAGGGGCCGCACGCCGTGCGCATTCTGAGCCGCTTGACCGCCGAGCCGGTCGCCGCGCTGAAGCCGTTCCGCTTCCTGCCCGCCGTCGAGGTGGGCGGCGTGCGAGCGCTCGTCTCGCGCACCGGCTATACGGGCGAGGACGGCTTCGAGCTGTACGCTGCGTCCGGCGACGCCGTCGCGCTGTGGAACGCGCTGCTCGCAGCCGGACGCGAAGATGGGCTGGAGCCGGCGGGGCTTGGCGCGCGCGACACGCTGCGCTTCGAGGCGCGGCTGCCGCTGTACGGCCAGGAGCTCGGCCCCGACATCACGCCGCTGGAGGCCGGTCTCGCGCCGTTCGTCAAGCTCGGCAAGGGCGATTTTATCGGCCGGGCGGCGCTGGCGGCGCAGCAGGCGGCAGGCATCCCGCGCAAACTCGTCGGACTGGAGCTGCTGGACCGCGGCATCCCGCGCCACGGCTACGCCGTTCTGGCGGACGGCCGCCGCATTGGCAGCGTCACGACGGGCACGCAATCGCCGACGCTCGCGCGCAGCATCGGACTGGCGCTGATCGAAGCCGCTTATGGCGAGCCCGGCACCGAGCTGCAGGTCGACGTGCGCGGCACGCTGTTGCGGGCCGTTGTCGTCGCCACCCCTTTTTACAAAAAAACGACCAGTTGAGGCCGAAAGGAGCTGCCGTTATGCACCGCTATTTACCGATGTCGCAAGAAGACCGCAAGGCGATGCTGGAGACGATCGGCATTGCTGCGGTCGACGAACTGTTCGCCGATATTCCAGAGGCCATGCGCTTTCAGGGCGAGCTGCCCGTCGCCGACGCGCTAGACGAGATGAGCTTGCTGCGCCTGATGCGCGGCTGGGCTGAACGCAACGCCGATTTTGACCGTTATGCGAGCTTTCTCGGCGCGGGTATCTACGACCACCACCTGCCCGTCGTCATCCAGCATATCGTCTCGCGCTCGGAGTTTTATACGGCATACACGCCGTATCAGCCGGAAATCAGCCAAGGCGAGCTGCAAGCGATTTTTGAGTTCCAGTCGTACATTTGCGAGTTGACGGGCATGGCGGTCGCCAACGCTTCGATGTACGACGGCGCAACCGCGCTGGCCGAAGCCGGCGCGCTGGCGGCCGGCGCTACTAGGCGGCGCCGGCTGATCGTATCGCGCGCGGTCCACCCGGAGGCGCGCGCGATCTTGCGCACGACCGCGCGCGGGCTCAACCTGGAGGTGGTCGAGGTCGGCTTCACCCCGGACGGGGCGACCGACCTGCACGACCTGATCTCCAAGGTTGACGGCTCCGCCGCTGCGGTGATCCTCCAGTCGCCGAACTTTTTCGGCTGCCTGGAGGATATCGCCGCTGCGGCGCCGTACGCGCATAACGCGGGCGCGCTGCTCGTCGTGAGCGCCAATCCGCTCACGTTGGGGTTGCTCGAGGCGCCGGGACGGCTCGGTGCCGACATCGTCGTCGGCGACTGCCAGCCGCTTGGCATCCCCGCTGCGCTCGGGGGGCCAACCTGCGGCTATTTCGCCGTCGCCGAGCCGTGGATGCGCCGCATGCCGGGGCGCATCGTCGGGCAAACCGTCGACCGCACCGGCCGACGCGGCTTTGTGCTGACACTGCAGGCGCGCGAGCAGCACATCCGGCGCGAAAAAGCGACGTCGAACATCTGCTCCAACCAGGCGCTGCTGGCGCTTTGTGCAGCGGTTTACCTGTCGGCGCTCGGCAAGCAAGGCATGCAGGACATCGGCCGGCTGAACGTCGGCAAAGCGCATTATGCGGCCAAACGGCTGGCCCTGTCGCCCAAGCTGGAATTGCCGTTTGCCGGCAGCAGCTTTTTTAACGAGTTTTCCATCCGTTTGCCGCAGGGCACCGATATGGCCCAGCTTGGCGAAGCGCTGCTGCAAGCGGGCTTTATCGGCGGCTACGATCTGGGCCGCGACTATCCCGAGCTTAACGGCACGATGCTCCTCGCCGTCACTGAACAGCGGACGCGTGAAGAGATCGACCGTTTTGCCGACACACTGGAGGGCTTGTTATGATTCATCCATCCGATCCCGCAGCCGAAACAGCTTCCCGACAGCCCGTGCCGCAGCCGGCGGCGGCGTCCGAAGGCAAGGCGCTCATTTTTGAGCTGAGCCGGCCCGGACGCGTCGCCTACTCGCTGCCACCAAGCGACGTGCCGGATTTCGATCTGGACGAGACGTTGCCCGCACGCTTCCGCCGCCAAACGCCGGCCGCGCTGCCGGAGGTGTACGAGGTCGATGTCATCCGCCATTACACCGCGCTGTCGCGCCGCAATTTCGGCATCGACAACGGTTTTTATCCGCTCGGTTCGTGCACAATGAAATACAATCCGAAGCTCAACGAAGACATCGCCCGCCTGCCCGGCTTCGCCAAAATCCATCCTTACCAGCCGGAATCGTCGCTGCAGGGAGCTTTTGAGCTGCTGTACAGCCTGCAACGCGATCTGGCGGCATTGACCGGCATGGATCAGATCACATTGCAGCCGGCCGCGGGCGCGCATGGCGAATGGACCGGGCTGATGATGATTCGCGCCTATCACGAAAGCCGCGGCGAGCGCCGCACCAAGGTCATCATCCCCGACTCGGCACATGGCACGAATCCGGCCAGCGCCACCGTCGCCGGCTTCGAAACCGTAACCATCCGCTCGGACGCCCGCGGGCTTGTCGATCTGGACGCGCTGCGAGCGGCCATCGGTCCCGATACGGCGGCGCTGATGCTGACCAACCCAAACACACTGGGTTTATTCGAAGAACACATCGTCGAAATCGCCGACATCGTCCACGAAGCCGGGGGTTTGCTCTATTACGACGGCGCGAACGCCAATGCGATTATAGGCATCACCCGCCCCGGCGACATGGGTTTTGACGTCGTGCATTTGAACCTGCACAAAACGATGAGCACGCCACACGGCGGCGGCGGCCCCGGCGCCGGCCCGGTTGGCGTCAAAGATCGGCTGCTCCCGTTTCTGCCCGCTCCGCTTATCGCGCAGCGCACCGACGGCCGCTTTTATCTCGACACAGGCAGCCCGCAGTCGATCGGCCGGGTCAAAAGCTTTTTCGGCAACTTCGGCATCCTCGTCCGCGCCTGTGCCTACATGCGTACGCTCGGTCCGTCCGGTCTGCGCCAAGTGTCGGAAGACGCCGTGCTGAACGCCAATTACATGCTCGCCCGGCTGACGCCGTATTTTGACGTGCCGCATCCCCGCTTTTGCAAGCATGAGTTCGTGTTGTCCGGCAACCGCCAGAAAAAACACGGCGTCCGCACGCTCGATATCGCTAAGCGGCTGCTCGACTTTGGCTACCACCCGCCGACGATTTATTTTCCGCTGAATGTGGAGGAATGCATCATGATCGAACCGACCGAAACGGAGAGCAAAGAGACGCTCGACCGCTTTATCGACACGTTAATCGCCATTGCCGAGGAAGTCGAAATCAACCCGGATATCGTCAAAAACGCCCCCTACACCACGGTCGTCAGCCGCCTGGACGAGGCGCTTGCGGCGCGCAAACCGGTGCTTAATTGTTCCTGCGGATAACGGGTGAAGCGGACGTTGTGAGGGATACGGGTTTGGGGGTTGGTGGGTTGCGGGTTGCGGGTTGCGGGTTGCGGGTTGCGGGTTGCGG
>Ga0206102_1000545_pt1 | contig 11748 bp, 9 predicted proteins | sample 1B1Ametagenome_FD_148645 | JGI IMG/M metagenome (GOLD analysis project Ga0206102, IMG submission 148645) | Enriched microbial communities from leaf-cutter ant dump, University of Wisconsin, Madison, United States - 1B1A | ecosystem: Environmental > Terrestrial > Nest > Insects nest > Nest dump... | reverse complement strand
GGCGCCGCGCCGCGCATACAACCGCCGCCAGCGCCGTGGCAGCGGCGCCTCGCCGGGACGATGCACCTGGCGTTGTACCTGTTCATGATCGCGATGCCGCTGCTGGGCTGGCTTGCGCTGAGCGCCGCGGGCAAGCCGATCCCGTTCTTCGGCCTGTCGTTGCCGGCCTTGGTGGGAGCGGACAAGGCGTTGGCCGGTTCGTTCAAGGAGATCCACGAAACCATCGGCACGATCGGCTATTACCTGATCGGCCTGCATGCGGCCGCCGCGCTGTTCCATCACTACGTGATGCGCGACAACACCTTGCGGCGCATGCTGCCGCGCAGGAAGGGGTCCGCCTGAGCAGGCGATCAGTCGATCTTGATCGGCTCGTGCATGCCGGGCAGCTGGCAGGTGAAGCCGCGCGCTTCCAGCACCTCGCGCATCGCCCGCATGCCGCGGCCGTATTCGCCGTGCACCAGGAACACCTTGCGCCGCGGCGCATCGCCCAGCCAGCCCAGCAGCGAGGGCCGGTCGGCATGCGCCGAGAAGCCGTTGATGGTCCACACCTGCGCGCGCACCGGGATCTCCTCGTTGAACACGCGCACGTGGGGCGCGCCGTCGATGATCCGCCGCGCCAGCGTGCCTTCCGCCGCGTAACCGACGAACACCACGCTGCTGCGCTCGCGCCACAGGTTGTGCTTGAGGTGGTGGCGCACGCGCCCGCCGTTGCACATGCCCGAGCCGGCCAGGATGATCGCGCCGCCGTCGATGTTGTTGATCGCCATCGACTCGGTCGTATCACGGGTGAAATGCAGGCCGGGCATGGCAAACGGGTCGCCGTGGCGCAGCTCGTCGAGGAAACCGTCGTCGAAGCATTCCGGATGGCGGCGGAAGATCTCGGTGGCGGAGATCGCCATGGGCGAGTCGAGGAACACCCTCACGTGCGCCGGTATCGCGCCATCCTGCATGCCGCGATGCAGGTAGTAGAGAATTTCCTGCGTGCGCTCCAGCGCGAAGGTGGGGATCACCACGTTGCCGCGCCGATTCACCGTGTCGCGGATCGCCCGGTACATCTCGTCGATCGAGTCCGGCACCGAGCGGTGCGGACGGTCGCCGTAGGTGCTTTCCATCACCACGTAATCGGCGGGCGGCGCGGGCGTCGGGTCGCGCAGCAGTGGCCGGCCGGGGTTGCCCAGGTCGCCGGAGAACAGCATGCGGCGCTGCTGCTTGCCGTCGTCGAGTCGCAACTCGATCGAGGCCGAGCCCAGGATGTGGCCGGCGTCGAGAAAGCGGGCGGTGACGCCCTCGACCACCGGAACGGTTTCGTCGTAGCTGGCGTCCGCGCCGAAAAAGTCCAGCGCGTGCAGCGCGTCGTCCAGCGTGTACAGCGGCGGCGCCACGTCCTCGCCGCGGCGGTTGCGCCGCTGCGCCCGGCGCGCTTCTTCCTCCTGCAGGCCGGCGGCATCGAGCATCACCACGCGCGCCAGCTCGCGGGTGGCGGCGGTGGTGATGACGCGACCGCGGAAGCCGTGGCGTACCAGCAGGGGAAGCCGCCCGCAGTGGTCGAGGTGGGCGTGAGTGAGCAGTACGGCGTCGATGCCGGCCGGGTCGAAACCGAACGGCTCGGCATTGGCGCGCTCCACCTCCTCGCTGCCCTGGAACATGCCGCAGTCGATCAGTACGCGGCGGTCGTTGCAGGTGATCAGATGGCAGGAGCCGGTGACCTGCTTGGCCGCGCCGTGGCAGCTGTAGATGATCATGATTGGACTCGCGGGCTGCTGTTGTATCCGGTGATGACGATGGCACTGTGGCAGGGTAGTGCGCGGACCGGCTTGACTGACGTCAGCTGGATGATTTGCCGCCATGATGTCGCTGGCGGACCGGGTCGTGGGGTTCAATGGCAGGGTGGTTTGGGGGACAGTGGGCCATGATTGCAGTGCCGTTCCATCAGAATGCCGACGCGGTCCGAGGTTTCGTCCTGTTCTCGCGTTTCGCCGCCGTGTTGACCGGCATGGTCGCTCTCGTCGTGCTGGCCGGTTGGTGGTGGAGCGTGCCGCTGCTGACCACGCTGGTGCCCGGGCAGCACGCCATGAGCGCGAATGCGGCGGTTGCCTTCGCCCTCTCCGGCGCGGCACTGCTGCTGGCGCAGGATTTCGTGCCCGCACGATGGCGTCTCGGCCCGTGGCTGTCGCTCGCCGTGATGGGCATCGGCGTGACCACACTGGTGGAGCATGTCTGGTCGGTGGACGCCGGTATCGACCAGCTGTTCCATGATCCCGCTCCGCGTGTTGCCGGACGGGCACCCGGGCGCATGGCGGCGCCCGTGGCGATCGCGCTGGCGCTGCTTGGTGCGCTGGGTTGGCTGGTGTCCAGGCGGCGCTACCTGTATTTGCGCGAGGTTATCGCGGTCGTGTTGCTGGGCATCGTGGTGACGGGCCTCGCCTCCTACGCCGTCGCGTTGGCCGGCAGGGTCAACGGGCCGTTCGAGCAGGTTCCGCTGCATACCTTGCTGCTGTTGTTGCTGGTGGTGCTGGGCTGGCTCGCTTCCGCGCCCACGACCGGCTTCACGCGCATCGCCACCGCGGATACGTTCGGCGGTGCCTTGGCCCGTCGACTGTTGCTGCCTTCGTTGTTGCTGCCGGTGGTTTTCGTCTTTGTGTTCGAGTTGTCGCAATCCCTGCTGGGCCTGCCCGAAACGCTGACGCTTGCCTTTGTGGCGCTTGGCAGCGGCGGCGCGGTCGCGGGACTGGTGTGGTGGGTGGCAAGCCTGCTGGATACGCTGGAGCGCCAGCGCATGGAATCGGCGCAGTTGCGCAGCGATGCAGGTACCGATGCCCTGACCGGCCTGGCCAACCGGCGCGCTTTCGATGACAGGCTGGCCGGCCTGCTGCGGGGGCAGCGCGAGCGTGACGCCCTGTTTTCACTGCTGATGCTCGATCTGGATCGGTTCAAGACCTACAACGACGACTTTGGCCACCTCGCCGGGGATCAGGTGTTGCGCATTACCGGCCACTTGCTGCTTGCCGCGCTGCGGCCGTCGGACATGGCGGCACGCTATGGCGGTGAGGAATTCGTGCTTCTTCTGCCCGATACGAACGCCGCCGGAGCCACCGAGGTCGCCGCGCGCGTCCTGGACGCGTTCCGCGGCTTCGCATGGCCGCAGCGCATGGTCACCATCAGCATCGGCGTGGCCCAGGCCGCTTTCGACGACGCCCCCGCGGACCTGATCCAGCGCGCCGACGCGGCGCTGTACGACGCCAAGCATGCGGGGCGCAACCGGGTCGTGACGGCCACGGTTCCGGCGGGGGCCCGTCGGGCAACCTGACGCGTGTTTCGGCGAGGTCGGGCATCGGTGCGGAGGCGTCCCCGGCCATGCGCGGCCATCACCGGGCTCGCGTGTGTGCCGGTGGTCGGCAAGGCGGAAGGTGTCGCCCGTGTCGCGGTTGCGCGTCAACGTGGCGTGGGTATGCGTGACTGGATGCGCGTCAGGCGGCGCAGCAGTTCCAGCCACGCGATGGTGGCCAGCAGCATGCCGGCGCTGGCGTGCAGCAGGCGGGCGTCGGGCGCAGCCAGGCCCATCACGCCGCGCAGGAACGGCACGCCGGCCACGACGACGAGCATCATCGCCACGGCGCCGGACATCCGCGGCAGCCAGGGGTTGCGCGCCTGTCGACGGGCCAGTACGGAGCGGGTCGGGTCGCGGTTGGCCAGCGCCAGCAGGAACAGTCCGGCGACCAGCGCGATGAACACCGCGCTGCGGCCCTGTGCGGCGTCCAGGCCCTGACCGGACAGCAGGCTGAAGCCAAGCAGCAGGATGCCGGCCAGGCCAGAGCCCTGGATCACCGCATAGCGCAGGTTGGTGACGGCGAACGGCGAGTCCGCCCTGGCACGCGGCGGTCGGCGCATGATGTCGGCGTCGGCCGGCTCGGCCTCGAACACGATCGAGCAGGCCGGATCGATCAGAAGTTCCAGCAGCACGATGTGCACCGGCATCAGCAGTACCGGCCAGTGCAGCAGGGTGGGCACCAGCGCCAGCGCGATGATCGGCATGTGCACCGCGAACACGAAGCGGGTGGCCTTGGTGATGTTGTCGTAGATGCGCCGGCCCTGCCGGATCGCGCGGACGATGCTGGCGAAGCTGTCGTCCAGCAGTACCAGCGCGGCGGCCTCGCGCGCCACGTCGGTGCCGCGCTCGCCCATCGCGATGCCCACGTCGGCAGCTTTCAGCGCGGGCGCGTCGTTGACACCGTCGCCGGTCATCGCCACTACCTCGCCGCCTTCGCGCAGCAGTTGCACCAGGCGCAATTTCTGTTCGGGTTTGAGCCGCGCGCACAGGTCGACGCGATGCAGCCGCTCGCGCAGCGCGGCGTCGCCCAGTGCGGCCATTTCCGCCCCGGTGATGACCGCGGCGCGCTCGCTCAGCCCCACCTTGCGGGCAATCGCCCGCGCGGTGGCGGGATGGTCGCCGGTCATCATGATGATGCGGATGCCGGCGCTGCGGCATTCGGTGATCGCCGCCGGCACTTCCGGGCGCGGCGGATCGACGAAGCCGATCAGGCCGAGGAAGCGGAAGTCGAAATCGTGCTGGCTGCGCGGCCAGGCGTCGCCTCGCCACTCGCCGCGGGCCACGCCCAGCACGCGCAGGCCGCGTTCGGCCATCGCCTCGACCTGGCGCAGGATCGTGGCGGCGGCGGCCGCGTCCAGGTGACACAGGTCGATCACCGCTTCCGGTGCGCCCTTGGTGGCCAGCAGGTGCGCGTCGCGCACGTCACCGTGGAACACGCGGGTCATCGCCAGGATCTCCGGCGACAGCGCGTATTCGATTTCCGGCGCCCACTCGGCGTGCACGTGTTCGGTGTCGGTGAGCCAGCGCAGGCCGAACTGCCGGATCGCCTTTTCCATCGGGTCGAACGGGTCGGCCGGCGTGGCCAGCATGGCGAACTCGACCAGGGCGTGGAACGGTTCGGGCAATGCGTCGGCTCCGGCATCGCGGAAGGTGTCGCCGATCAGGTCCAGTTCGGCCACCTGCATGCGGTTCTGCGTCAGCGTGCCGGTCTTGTCCACCGCCAGCACGGAGATCGCGCCCAGCGTTTCCACCGCCGGCACCCGCCGCGTCAGCACTTTGTGTCTGGAGATGCGCCACGCGCCCAGTGCGAGGAATACGGTGAGGATCACCGGGATCTCTTCCGGCATGATCGCCATGGTCAACGCAATGCCGGCCAGTACGCTGTCCAGCAGGCCGTGGCCGTCCCACAGCCAGCCGAGCAGCGTATACGCCGTGGCCAGCAGCAGGCCGCCGAGGGTGAGGTTGCGGATCAGCCGGCGCGATGCGCGCTGCAGGCCGGACACCGGTTCGACCGTGTCGACCAGCGCCTGGCCGATGCGGCCGACCGCGGTGGCCCCGGCGATGGCGCGGACCTCGGCGACACCCACGCCCTTGGTCACCACGGTGCTGGCGGACAACTGGCCGGCGTCTTCGCCGGGAAGTTTGGTGACCGGCACCGCCTCGCCGGTGAGCAGCGATTCGTCGACGTCGAGGTGGCCGTCCAGCAACACCGCGTCGGCGGCGATGCGGTCACCCTCGTGCAGCACCAGCAGGTCGCCGATCACCACGTCGCGGCCGGGAATGCGCATCTGCTCGCCGCCACGGATCACCAGCGCTCGCGGTGCGGACAGCTCGCGCAGCGACTCCAGCGCACGCCGGGTCTTGCGTTCCTGCGCCAGCGTGATGCCGATCACAACGAACACGAACGACAGCAGAAACGCGGCCTCCGCACGGTCGCCCAGTGCCAGGTACAACCCACCGGCGACCAGCAGCATCAGGAACATCGGCTCGGTCAGTACGCCGCCGACGATCGCGAGCGTGCTGCGGGGCACGTTGCCCGGCAGCAGATTCGGGCCGTGCGCGGCCAGTCGGCGAGCCGCCTCGGCCGTGTCGATCCCGCGGCGGGCCGGTGGCGCCTCCTTCGCATTCATGCTCCTGCCCGCCGGCCGCTCAGCGGCAGACCAGTACCGGCACGTCGCCGTTCAGGATCACCTTTTGCGTCTCGCTGCCCAGCAGCAGGCGGTCGAAGCCGTGCCGGCCGTGCGAAGCCATCACGATCAGGTCGCACTGGTGCTTGCGGGCCACCTCGACGATGGCGGCGTAGGGGCGCAGGTCGGTCTGGTAACTGCTGTGGCAGGCGACCCCGGCGGCGGTGGCGCGCTGGTGCACCTCGGCCAGGTAACGTTCGGCGTCGGCGGTGGCTTCCTCGGTGTACTCGGGATCGACCTGCACGAATTCGGCCACGTAGGCGGAGGCGGGCAGCGGCGCGATCACGTGGAAGGCGTACACGCTGGCGCCCAGCCTGGCGGCCAGTTCGATACCGGTATCGACGGCTCGCAGCGACAGTTCGGAACCGTCGACGGGCAGCAGGATGCGCTTGAACATGGCGAACTCCTCTTGTCGGGTGGGCGATCAGCGGCAGGTGTAGCCGCCATCGATGACCAGCTCGCTGCCGGTCACGAATTTCGATTCGTCGGATGCCAGGTAGACCACGCCCCAGGCGATGTCGTCCGGCTCGCCCATGTGGCCCAGCGGATGCAGGGCGCCGGTCTCGCGGCGATGCTGCTCGGGGTCGCCGCCCATCGCCGCAATATGCTGCTCGACCATCGGCGTCCAGATGAAACCGGGGTGGATCGAGTTGACCCGGATGCGGTCGGCCGCGTAGGTCAGCGCGTCGGTCTTGCTCATCAGCCGCACCGCGCCCTTGGATGCGTGGTAGGGCGGTACGTCCGGCGCGCCGACCAGGCCGTAGATCGACGACAGGTTGATGATGCTGCCGCCGCCAGCCGCCCTCATTGGCGCGATCGCGTGCTTGGTGCCGAAGAACACGCCCTTCACGTTGATCGCCTGCACCCGGTCCCATTCCGCCTCGGTCAGTTCGTGCGTGGGCTTGTTCGGCCCGGCGATGCCGGCGTTGTTGACCAGGACGTCCAGACGTCCAAACGCCTGCACCGTGCCGGCGATCGCGGCGGCCACTTCCGGTTCCACCGACACGTCGGCGTGGAAGTAGCGCGCATTGCCGCCCAGCCGGCCGGCCAGCCCCCGGCCGACGTCGTCGTGCAGGTCGACGATGGCCACCCTGGCGCCGGCCTCCACCAGGCGTGCCACGCACGCCGCACCAATACCCACGGCGCCTCCGGTCACCAGCGCCACCTTGCCGTCGAGCCTGCCCATGAGCGTGCCTCCGCATTGGATGGCTGCAGCCTGCGCGGGACCCGTGGGGCGGGTATTGACCGGGGTCAATTCGATGACGGGCCGCCGGCTGTCGTTGCCGGAGGTATCCGGCGTGGCGGCTACGGCTGATGCAGGTCATGGTCGAAAATCCGCCGGCCGTGCCACCATGGGAAACCGTTCTCATTCGGGTCTGCCGACCATGGCCGCATCGCGCACTCAAGCCCCCAAGCCGGCGACCTTCGCCGAACTGCCGGCGCTGCTCTCCTCGGCGCCGCATCGGCTGCTGTTCCTGGCCGGTGCCGTCGCGGTGCTGTTGAGCATGGCGTGGTGGGCAGTGGAGCTGACCTGGATGCGTTTCGGGCTGGGCAACTGGCCGCAGCCGTCCGTCCCGCCGGGCTGGGGCCATGCGATGGTGATCCAGTACGGGTTGTTTCCACTGTTCATGTTCGGCTTTCTGCTGACGGTGTTTCCGCGCTGGATGAACCTGCCGGCACTGTCGCGTCGCCACTACGTGCCGGTGGCGGCGGGCGTGTTCGGCGGTTACGTGCTGGCCAACGCGGGCCTGCTGGGCATGCCGTGGCTGCTGAAACTCGGCTTCATCGTGATGCTGGCCGGTTACCTGACCGGCGCCACCATTCTGGCCCGCGTGCTGCGCGCGGCCAGCAACCGCATCGACCACGCGAAATCCTGCCTGCTGGCGCTGGCACTGGGCTGCTTGGGGCTGCTGGCGTTTCTGGTCTACCTGTTCGGCGGCCCGGACACGTGCGCGCTGCTGGCGATACACATCGGCACGTTCGGCCTGCTGTTGCCGATTTTCTTCACCGTGACGCATCGCATGCTGCCGTTCTTCAGCGGCAACGTGGCGAAGAACTACCACGTGGTGCGCCCGCGCTGGAGCCTGCCGGTGGTGTGGGTACTGCTGCTGGCGCATCTGCTGATGGAATGGCGCGAACTGCTGGCCTGGCGTTGGGTGGTCGACGTGCCGCTGGCGCTGGTGTTCGCGTGGCACGCGGTGGCGTGGCAGCCGTGGAAGGCGATGCGCCCCGGCATCCTGGCGGTGCTGCATCTCTCCTTCGCCTGGCTGCCGATCGCGTTCGTGCTGTATGCCGTGCAGGACGTGATCTACGCCACGCGCGGCGAACTGCTGTTCATGCGCGCGCCGCTGCACGCGCTGGGTATCGGCTATTTCGGCTCGATGCTGGTGGCGATGGTGACCCGCGTGACCATGGGGCATTCCGGCCGCCCGCTGCAGATGGGCAAGATCGCGTGGCTGTGTTTCGCCCTGCTGCAGATCGTGGCGCTGCTGCGCATTCGCGCCGAGCTGGGTGGCGACGTGTACCTGTGGCTGGTGATTGCCGCCTATGGCTGGCTGGTGGCCTTCCTGCCGTGGGTGCTGCGTTCGGCGTGGATCTACCTGACCCCCCGGCGCGACGGCAAACCGGGGTGAGCACGGCGCTGTGGCAGCTTGACGCAGAAGCGCGTTTCGATGGCGGAAATTGACGCGCGTCAAATGGGATGAACGGCGATCGCCTAGTCTGGCGCTGAACTCCACAGAGAGAAGCGCCATGACACGAAAGTTGTCGCTCATCCTCGCTGCAGCCGGCCTGGTCGCGCTCGGGGGCTGCTCCGGAAAGCCCGCAGGCGGCAACGCCAGCCAGGCTCCACTCGGCAATGCCGCGGCGGCGGCCGTCATCCCGCCGGATGCCTTCGGCCCGCCGCAGGGCGAGCCCATCCATGCGGTGCTCACCAGCCCGCCGCATGTGCCGCCACCGATCCACCGCAATTACCCGGCCAAGGTCATCGTCGACCTTGAGGTGATCGAGAAGGAGATGCCCATTTCCGAGGGCGTCAGCTACACCTACTGGACGTTCGGCGGCACCGTGCCGGGCAGCTTCATCCGCGTGCGCCAGGGCGACACGGTGGAGTTTCACCTGAAGAACTCGCCCGACAGCAAGATGCCGCACAACATCGACCTGCACGGCGTGACCGGTCCGGGCGGCGGCGCGGCCTCCAGCTTCACCGCGCCGGGGCACGAGTCGCAGTTCACCTTCAAGGCGCTCAACCAGGGCCTGTACGTGTACCACTGCGCCACCGCGCCGGTGGGCATGCACATCGCCAACGGCATGTACGGCCTGATCCTGGTCGAGCCGCCGGAGGGCCTGGCCAAGGTGGATCACGAGTACTACGTGATGCAGGGCGACTTCTACACCACGGGCAAGTACCGCCAGAAGGGCCACCAGCCGTTCGACATGGACAAGGCCATCGACGAGAAGCCCACCTACGTGCTGTTCAACGGCCACGAGGGTTCGCTCACCGGTGACAACGCGCTGACCGCCAAGACCAACGAGTCGGTGCGCCTGTTTGTCGGCAACGGCGGCCCGAACCTGGTGTCGAGCTTCCACGTGATCGGCGAGATCTTCGACACGGTGCGCCAGGAGGGCGGCACGGTGGAGCAGCACAACGTGCAGACCACCCTGATCCCGGCCGGCGGCGCGGCGATGGTGGAGTTCCACACCGATGTGCCGGGCAGCTACGTGCTGGTGGATCACTCGATCTTCCGCGCGTTCAACAAGGGTGCGCTGGGCATCCTCAAGGTGGACGGCCCGGAGAACAAGGCCATCTACTCCGGCAAGGAGGTCGACTCGGTCTACCTGGGTGACCGCGCCGAGCCCAACCTGCAGGCGGTGAGCGAGGCCGCCAAGGCGCACGCCGCCGGCACGCTGACCAAGGACGACCAGATCAAGGCCGGCCAGCAGCTGTTCACCGGTACCTGCTCGGTCTGCCACCAGGCGAACGGCGAGGGCCTCACCAACGTGTTCCCGCCGCTGGCCAAGTCCGACTACCTGGCCAAGCAGACGCGCGAGCACCTGATCTCCATCCCGCTGCACGGCCTGACCGGCAAGGTCACCGTCAACGGTGCGGAGTACGACTCGGTGATGCCGCCGATGAGCCAGCTCAACGACGACGAGGTGGCCAACATCCTCACCTACGTGCTGAACAGCTGGGGCAACCCGGGTGGCCAGGTCACCAAGGAGGAAGTGGCCAAGGTGCGTGCACAGCCGGCTCCCGCACCGGCGGCGGAGCACTGAGCATGCGTGCCTGGCAGCTGTCGATGCTGATGCTCGGCACGCTGCTGGCCGGCCCGGTGGCGGCGGCGGATTACGCCCCGCTGCCGGGCGGCACGTTCACCAGCGTGTTGCCGGCCGACGGCAAGGCGGCTGCGGCGCATATCGCGCCGTTCCGCCTGCGCACCGAGCCGGTGACCAATGCCGAGTTTCTCGCCTTCGTGCAAAGCCACCCGCAGTGGCGGCGCGACCAGGTGGCCCCGGTGTTCGCCGATCGCGGCTATCTCAGCCAGTGGGCCGCGCCCGACGCGCTGGGTGACCAGGTGCTGCCGCGCCAGCCGGTGACCCGCGTCAGCTGGTTTGCCGCCCAGGCCTATTGCGAGAGCGAGCAGGCCCGCCTGCCGACCTGGTACGAGTGGGAGTACGCCGCCGCGGCCGACGCCCATCGTGCCGACGCACGCAGCGATCCGGCCTGGCGCGAACGCGTGCTGCAGTGGTACAGCCGCCCCTCCAACCAGCCCTTGCCCGAGGTGGGCGGCGCCGCCGACGTGCATGGCGTGCGCGACCTCAACGGCGTGGTGTGGGAGTGGGTGGACGACTTCAACGCCTTGCTGGTGGGCAGCGACAGCCGCGACCAGGATGGCGCCGACAAGCTGAAGTTCTGCGGCGCCGGCGCCGTCAGCATGCAGGAAAAAGAGAACTACGCCACCTTGATGCGCATCGCGATGCTGTCCGCGCTCAAGGCGGTCGACACCACCAACAACATGGGCTTCCGCTGCGCGCGGCCCGACTGAGGTGCATGCCATGAAGCGCTTTGTCCCGGGTTTGCTGCTGGCCTTGCTGCTGGGCGGCCACGCCTTGGCCGCCACGCCGTTGCCGGCCGATTCGGTGTACCAGCTCGACGCCACGCTCACCGACCAGGACGGTCACGCGCAGCCGCTGGCCGCGCGTCGCGGCCAGGTGCAGGTGGTGAGCATGATCTACACCTCATGCACCATGGTCTGCCCGATGATCGTGGACACCATGAAACTCACCCGCAACGCCGTGGCCGCGCCCGGGCGCGACAAGCTGGCGCTGCTGGCGGTGAGCTTCGACCCCGCGCGCGACAACGTGGATGCGCTGCGCCACTACGCGGCCGCCCGCAAGCTGGACCTGCGCTACTGGACCCTCGCCCGCGTGGAGCCGACCGACGCGCGGCGACTGGCGGCGTTGTTTGGCCTGCAATACCGCCAACTGCCCGATGGCGATTTCAACCACAGCAGCGAGCTGCTGCTGCTCGATGCCGACGGCCGCATCGCGGCCCGCACCACCACCATCGGCCGGCTCGACCCGGCCTTCGTGGCGGCGGTGGACAAGACGCTGGCGGCGCACTGACGGCCGCCTCTCCGGACATGGAGCGAGTGGACGCATGGACGTCCATTCGTGACGTGTGAAGTTTTCGCCGCCTCATGGGCGGCGTTTTTTTTTTTTGCCTCTTTTCAT
>Ga0206102_1000543_pt1 | contig 11787 bp, 14 predicted proteins | sample 1B1Ametagenome_FD_148645 | JGI IMG/M metagenome (GOLD analysis project Ga0206102, IMG submission 148645) | Enriched microbial communities from leaf-cutter ant dump, University of Wisconsin, Madison, United States - 1B1A | ecosystem: Environmental > Terrestrial > Nest > Insects nest > Nest dump... | reverse complement strand
CGAGGCCGCCAGCCGGGCACGTGGCCTGCGTCTGACGCCGCTGCGCAAGGAGGTGCTCGAGCTGATCGCCGGCGAGCACAAGCCGATCAAGGCCTATGACCTGCTTGCCCTGCTGCGCGAAAAGCATGGCAACGCGGCACCGCCGACGGTCTACCGGGCGCTGGATTTCCTGCTCGACAACGGCTTCATCCACAAGCTGGAGTCGATCAACGCCTTCGTCTCCTGCCATCACCCCGACGAGGCCCACCAGGTGCCGTTCCTGATCTGCGATGTCTGCTCCAGCGCGCAGGAAGTCTGCGATGAACGGGTGGCAAGCCTCATCGAGGCCCAGGCCAGCGCACTCGGCTTTCGCCCGCAGGCGCAGACGCTGGAAGTGCATGGCGTCTGCAAGCGCTGCCTCAAGGCCTGACGCGCGCCAACCCCTCGTGGGGGAGTGACTCGGTCGCGATGTTTCCCGTGAACCCGGCGTAAAGTGGCGCCCGTCAGTGTTATAAAGTAACATTACGCAACAGGCAGAAGCGGCCAACTCCGGCTGTGCCCGGCAAGTCGATGAACTCCGAACAAGCGAGCAAAACCCGCTGGTGGCGCATGGCCGACCGCGTCGGTGCCGTGGCATCGTTCCTGTGCGCGATCCATTGCGCACTGCTGCCTTTCATGCTGGCGGCATTGCCTTTTCTGGGCATGGAATTCCTGGCGGACCATCGTTTCGAGCGTGGTTTCGTGATGTTTGCCTGCGTGCTCGCCTTGCTGGTGCTGGTTCGTGGTTTTCGCCGGCACCGGTGGTCACTGCCGCTGCTGCTGGCCGCGCCCGGTCTGGGACTGCTGCTGCTCGGCGTGACGTATGCGGAGAGCTATTCCATCGCCCTGCACAGCGCGTTGGTGACCTGCGGCGGCTTGCTCTTGGCCGCGGCGCATTTCGTCAATCTCCGCCGCGACCATCAGCTCGACGGCCACGTCCACGGTCCGCAATGCGCGCATTGAGCGGCGCGCGTGCGGCGAGAGTGATTGTGTAACGGCGGGCCCGCTTTCTAGCATGGGCGCATGAGCCATCCCCATTCCCGCGATCACGGCCACGATCACCGGCACCCGCATGCGCATGGTGCGGTCGCGGACCGCCGCGGGAAATTGACGTGGGCGTTCACTCTGACCCTGGCGATGATGCTGGTGGAGGTCGGTGGCGGCTGGTGGTCGGGCTCGCTGGCGTTGCTGGCCGACGCGGGCCATATGGCGGTGGATTCGCTGGCATTGCTGCTGGCCGTCGTCGGTGCCCGGATGGCCGTGCGTCCCGCCGATGCGCGGCGCAGCTATGGCTATGGCCGGATCGAAGTGCTGGTGGGCTTCGTCAACGCGTTGAGCCAGTTCGTGCTGGTGGGCTGGATCGTCTACGAGGCCATCGTCCGCCTGCAACATCCTGCGCCGATCCTGTCCGGATTGATGCTGGGCGTGGCGAGCGCCGGTTTGCTGGTCAATGCGGTGGTCTTGCGCGCGTTGCATGGCCACGCGCACGACGACGTCAACCTCGCTGGCGCAAGTCTGCACGTGCTGGGTGATCTGCTCGGCTCGTTGGCGGCGGTGGGCGCGGCGCTGGCCATACGCTGGTTCGGCTGGTTGTGGGCCGATCCCGCGTTGTCGCTGATCGTGGCGGTATTGCTGCTCGGCAGTGCCTGGCGACTGTTGCACCGCTCGTCGCACATTCTGCTCGAGGGCGTGCCCGAAGGGCTGGACACCGTCGCCGTGGAAGCCGCCTTGCGCCGGGCGGACGAGGCAATCTGCGATGTCCATCACCTGCATCTGTGGCAGTTGGCTTCGGGGTCGCGCATGGCCACCGTTCACGCCGAATTGCGCAAGGATGCCGACAGTGCACGGGCGATGCGGGCGATCAACGACGTGCTGCGCGACAGCTTCGGCGTGCAGCATGTCACCGTGCAGATCGACACCGGCGGTTGCCTCGACCGCCATGGCGGCTGTGCCGAACATGTACCGCACTAGAATCCGGCATGGTTTCCCCGGCTATGGCGGGCGTCGTCGCACTGCTATGATTCCAGCCTTCACACGATACGAATCAAGGAGTTTCCATGGGCAAGGGTGATCGCAAGACACGCCGCGGCAAGACCAACCGCGGCAGCTATGGCAACAGCCGTGCACACGCCGCGCAGCCGGCGGTAGTTGGTGCCAAGCCGACGGTGACCAAGCCGGCGGCGGCCAGGAAGGCGGCGCCGAAGAAAAAATCGGCCTGATTCTCAGCTGACGAAAAGCCCCACTCCGGTGGGGCTTTTCCGTTGTGGCGTTGCGTTCGGCGGGTTTTTCGACGCATGCACCCGCTTTCCCGGCGCTTGCCGCACCGCCGCACACTGCGTATGATGCCGACCCAACGTATTAACGCGTTAGTACATTATGAAGCGTCGATCGCTGGATCCGGAGACCCCCATCGAGTCCGCGGAGCTCAGTCTCTGCGAGGCTTTGCTGTCGCTGAAGAATGTCGAGGAGATGGCCGCCTTCCTGCGTGACCTGTGCACGCCGTCGGAGCTGGAGGTTCTGGTCGATCGCTGGCGCGTGGTGCCGCATCTGCTCGAAGGTGTGTCGTATCGCGAAATCCACGAGCGCACCGCCGTCAGCATCACCACGATCGGACGGGTGGCGCGTTATCTCAACCAGGGCAGTGGCGGTTACGTGGCCGCCGCCGCCCGCGCGGCTCGGCGTCGAACGCTGGCCCAGAAGAGGACAGGTGCATGAAGGAGCGTGATCGCTTGCGGATCGCGATGCAGAAATCCGGCCGGCTCACCGAGCCCGCGCTGGAACTGCTGCAGCGTTGCGGTCTGAGTTTTCGCCAGAGCCGTGACAAGTTGTTCTGTTTCGGCGAAGGCGAGCCGGTGGACCTGCTGCTGGTGCGTGATGACGACATTCCGTCGCTGATCGCCCAGGGCGTGTGCGACCTGGGCATCGTGGGGCGCAACGTGCTGAACGAATTCCAGCTCACCGCGGGTGAAGAAAGCCCGCCGCTGGCGGAATTGCGCCCCCTGGGGTTCGGCCGCTGCCGGCTGTCCATCGCCGTGCCGCAGGAGTTCGAATACCAGGGGCCGCAACACCTCGAAGGCAAGCGCATTGCCACCTCGTACCCCGGGCTGCTCGGTGCATGGCTGCGCGAGAAGGGCGTGGACGCCGGCGTGATGACGCTGGCCGGATCGGTCGAGATCGCGCCGCGCCTGGGCACCGCCGACGCCATCTGCGATCTGGTGCAGAGCGGTGGCACGCTGGTGGCCAACCAGTTGCGCGAGACGGAAGTGCTGCTGGAAAGCGAAGCGGTGCTGGCCGCCGCCGGCACGCCACCGGCCGACGAGCGCGGCGACATGCTGGAGCTGCTGCTGAAACGCCTCGACGGCGTGATCCAGGTGCGCGAATCACGTCTGCTGCTGTTGCAGACCTCGCGGCATACGGTCGAGGCGGTCACCCGGCTGCTGCCGGGCGGGCCGCAGCCGACCCTGCTGCCCGTGGCTGGCCAGCCCGACCAGTTGATGCTGCAGGCGTTGTGTGCCGGCGAGGTCAGCTGGCGCCAGCTGGAGGAAATCAAGAAGGCCGGTGCACGCGAGATGTTCGTGTTGCCGGTGGAAAAGATGTTGGCGTGAACCGGGAGGTTGCGGTTTTTCGACCCCTCTCGCGCGATGAAGGCAACCACGGGAACGGGCTTTTTTCCCGAACTCTGAAACCGGGCAACGAACGATGAAACAGCTGGACTGGAACCGACTGGACGAAGCCGCGCGGCGCGATGCGCTGGCGCGCCCCACGCAGTCGCGCACCGACGACCTGAGCGGTGGCGTGGCGCGCATCGTCGCCGCCGTGCGCGAGCGCGGCGACGATGCCCTGCGCGAATTCAGCGCCGCCTATGACGGCTGCGTGCTGGATGCACTGGAAGTGACCGAGGTCGAGTTTGCCGCCGCCGAGGCGGCGCTCGATCCCGCGCTGAAGGCGGCCATCGATGAAGCGGCCGCGCGCATCGAGCATTACCACCGCGCCACCGCATCGAAGCCGGTTGCCGTGGAGACCGCGCCCGGCGTGCGGCTGGAGCGCATCGTGCGCCCGATCGATCGAGTGGGTCTGTATGTACCCGCCGGTACCGCACCGCTGCCTTCCACTGCCTTGATGCTGGGCGTTCCGGCGCGGGTGGCCGGTTGCCGCAGCGTGGTGCTGTGCTCGCCGGCACGCGCCGATGGCAACTGCGACGCGGCGGTGCTGTACGCCGCGCGCGTCACCGGCGTGCACCGGGTGTTCAAGATCGGCGGTGCGCAGGCGATCGCGGCGATGGCCTATGGCACGGCGTCGGTTCCGCGCTGCGACAAGCTGTTCGGGCCGGGCAATGCCTGGGTCACCGAAGCCAAGCTGCAGGTGTCGGTGGATGCCGGTGGCGCGTCGATCGACATGCCGGCCGGGCCGTCCGAGGTGCTGGTGATTGCCGACGAGCAGGCCAGTGCCGTGTTCGTGGCCGCCGATTTGCTGTCGCAGGCCGAGCACGGCCCCGACTCGCAGGTGATCCTGCTCAGCCCCTCGACCGAACTGATCACCAAGGTGGCCGCCGAGGTGGAGCGCCAGCGCGCATTGCTGCCGCGCAGCCAGATCGCGGAGAAGTCACTGGCACAGAGTCGCCTGATCGCGGTGGACTCGCTGGCGCAGGCGGTGGAAGTGAGCAATCGCTACGCGCCGGAGCACCTCATCGTGCAGGTGCGCGATCCTCACGCGCTGCTTGACGGCATCACGTCGGCGGGCGCGATCTTCCTGGGTGAATGGGCGCCCGAATCGCTGGGCGATTACTGCAGTGGCAGCAACCACGTGTTGCCCACCTACGGCCATGCGCGCAGCTACAGCGGCGTGTCGGTATCGAGTTTCCAGAAACAGATCACCGTGCAGGACGTCAGTGCCGCCGGCCTGCGCGCCATCGGTCCGTGCGCGGCCACGCTGGCGGCGGCCGAACAACTGGAAGCCCACCGGCGTGCCGTGACCTTGCGGCTGGAGGCGCTGGACGCGCGCGAAACGACGGAAGCATCGACATGAGCGTGCTCGACCTGGCGCGGCCGGAAATCCGCGCGATGCAGCCGTATTCGTCGGCGCGCATGGAAGCCAGTGGCGGGCAGATCCTGCTCAACGCCAACGAATCGCCGTGGCTGGCGCCGGGCGACGACGGGCTGGGCTGCAACCGTTATCCCGATCCGCAACCCGCGGCGCTGATCGATGCCCTGGCATCGCTCTACAGCGTGCAGCGCGAACAGCTGCTGGTGGGCCGCGGCAGCGACGAGGCCATCGACCTGCTGGTGCGTGCGTTCTGCCGCGCGGGCGAGGACGCGATCCTGATCCAGCCGCCCACGTTCGGCATGTACGCGGTGTGCGCGCGTGTCCAGAACGCCGCCGTGATCGAGGTGGCGCTGGCCGCCGACTTCACGCTGGACGTGGATGCGGTATTGGCGGCGCTGACGCCCGCGGTGAAGCTGGTTTTCGTCTGCTCGCCGAACAATCCCACCGGCCAGATGGTGCCGCGTGCCGCCGTGGAACGGCTGGTGCAGGCCCTGGCCGGACGCGCCTTGCTGGTGGTGGACGAGGCTTACGTGGAGTTTGCGGAGGCGGGCAGCGTGGCCGATCTGATCGGCCGTTACGACAACCTCGCCATCCTGCGCACCTTGTCCAAGGCCTGGGCGCTGGCCGGTGCGCGCGTGGGCAGCCTGTTGGCACATGCCGACGTGATCGCCTTGCTGCGCCGGATCATGCCGCCGTACCCGTTGCCGTTGCCTTGCGTCGCGGCGGCGCTGGCCGCGTTGTCGGCGCCCTCGGTCGCGGCCGAGCATGTGGCGCTCATCGACGAACAGCGTGGCGTGATGCGCGCGGCGCTGGCGCAGGTCGTCGGCGTGCGCGAGGTGCTGCCGTCGCAGGCGAATTTCCTGGCCGTGCGTTTCGATGACGCCGGCGCCGCCTACCAGCGCCTGCTGGCCGCCGGCGTCGTGGTGCGCGACGTGCGCCGTTACCCCAACCTTGGCGATGCGCTGCGCATCACCATCGGCACGCCGGAGGAAAACGCCCGCGTGCTGGCCATCCTGCAGGGAGGTGCGGCATGAGCCGCAAGTTGCTTTTCGTCGATCGCGACGGTTGCCTGATCGAGGAGCCCGCCGACGAGCAGATCGACAGCTACGAGAAGCTCGCCCTGCTGCCGGGCGTGATCGCCGCGCTGCAACGCTTCGTCGGCGCGGGCTACGAACTGGTGATGGTGACCAACCAGGATGGCCTGGGCACCGACAGTTTTCCCGAGGCGCATTTCATCGGGCCGCATGAACTGCTGCTGCGGATACTTGCGTCGCAGGGCGTGCGCTTCCACGAGGTGTTGATCGACCGCAGCTTTCCGCACGAAGGCCTGGATACGCGCAAGCCGGGCGTCGGCATGGTGCGGCATTACCTCGCCGACGACAGCTGGAGCCGCGCCGCGTCGGCGATGGTGGGCGATCGCGAAACCGATCTGCAATTCGCCGCCAATCTGGGCGTGCGCGGTTTCCGGGTGGGGCCGCAGGGCATGAGCTGGAGCGAACTGGCACATCAGCTGCTGGATGCGCCGCGCACCGCCACGGTCATCCGCAACACCAAGGAGACCCGCATCAGCGTCAGCGTGAACCTGGACAAGGTGGCGGAACCGAAGGTGCACACCGGACTGGGCTTCTTCGACCACATGCTGGAGCAGATCGGCAAGCACGGCGGTTTCGCGCTGGAACTGCGTTGTGACGGCGACATCCACATCGACGACCACCACACCATCGAGGATTGCGCGCTGGCGCTGGGGCAGGCGATGAAACAGGCGCTGGGCGACAAGCGCGGCATCGGCCGCTACGGCTTCACGCTGCCGATGGACGAGTCGCTGGTCAGCGCCGCGCTGGATCTTTCCGGGCGGCCGTACTTCGTGTTCGAAGGCAGCTTCCCGCGCGAGCGCGTGGGTGACATGGCCACCGAACTGGTGCCGCATTTCTTCCGCTCGCTGTGCGAGACGCTGGGTGCCAACCTGCGCCTCACCGTGCAGGGCGAGAACGCGCACCACATGATCGAGGGCTGCTTCAAGGCGGTGGCGCGCAGCTTGCGCCAGGCGATCCGGCGCGAGGGCAACGAGCTTCCCAGCACCAAGGGCACGCTGCAATGAGCGTCGTGCTGGTCGATGCCGGCGGCACCAATATCGGCTCGGTGCGCTACGCGCTGCAGCGCCTCGGCGTGGATGCCGCGTTGACGGCGGATGCGGCGGCGATCCGTGCGGCCGACAAGGTGATCCTGCCCGGCGTGGGCGCCGCGGCGCCCGGCATGGCGCGCCTGCGCGAGCTGGGGCTGGTGGATCTGCTGCGCTCGCTGACCCAACCCGTGCTGGGCGTATGCCTGGGCATGCAACTGCTGTGCGAGCGCTCGGCCGAAGGCGATACCGAGTGTCTGGGCCTGCTTCCCGCGCCCGTGTTGCGCTTTGTCGAAGCGCCCGGGCTGCGTGTGCCGCACATGGGCTGGAACAAGCTGGAAACCGTGCGGCCACATCCGCTGGTGGGCGGCCTTGGCCGTGACGACCAGGCGTACTTCGTGCACAGCTATGCCGTGCCGGTGGGCGATTACACACTGGCCACGGCCGACTACGGCGGCGCGTTTTCCGCCGTGATCGCGCGCGGCAATTTCCACGGCATGCAATTTCATCCCGAGCGTTCCGCCGCGGTGGGGGCACGGCTACTGGGCAATTTCCTCAAGCTATGACGGCATCCTCATGACGAGTTTTGCGGTGATTCCCGCGATCGACCTGCGCGGTGGCCAGGTGGTGCGGCTGAAGCAGGGCGACTACGCGCAGCAGACCACCTATGCCGCCGACCCGCGCGAGCTGGCCTGGAGCTATGCCGAAGCGGGCGCCAGCTGGCTGCACCTGGTCGACCTCGACGGCGCCCGCTCGGGCAACCTCGACAACCTGGCGGTGATCCGTTCGATCGCCGCCAGCGGCATGCGCATCCAGGCCGGCGGTGGCGTGCGTGCCGAGGAGGATCTGCACCGCCTGTTCGATGCCGGCGTGCAGCGCGTGGTGCTGGGCAGCGTGGCCATTCGCGATCCCGACCAGGTGGCGCGCTGGCTGGACAACCACGGCGCCGAACGGTTGGTGATCGCACTGGACACGCGCCGCATCGGCGACCGCTGGGCCTTGCCCAGCGCCGGCTGGACCGAAGTGGAAGCGCGTACGCTGGACGAACTGGCGCCCTGGTATGCCGAGCGCGGTGCGCGCCACCTGCTGTGCACCGACATCGATCGCGATGGCATGCTGGCCGGGTTCAATCTCGACCTTTATCGGCACCTCAGCGAAAGCGTGCCGCAACTGGCCTTGCAGGCCTCCGGTGGCGTGCGCTCGCTGGACGATATCCGCGCCGCCCGCGATGCCGGCGCGCAAGGCGTGATACTGGGCCGCGCGCTGCTGGAAGGCCGCTTCACCCTGGCGGAAGCACTGGCATGCTGAGCCGCCGACTGATTCCCTGCCTGGACGTGCGCGACGGCAAGGTGGTCAAGGGCGTGCGGTTTCGCGATCACGTGGTGATGGGCGAAATCGTGGAGCTCGCGCTGCGCTACCGCGACGAAGGCGCCGATGAGTTGGTGTTCTACGACATCACCGCCAGCCCCGAGGGGCGCAGCGTGGATCGCGGCTGGGTCGAGAAGGTGGCGCGGGCGATCGACATCCCGTTCTGCGTGGCCGGCGGCATTCGCTCGGTCGATGACGCGCGTGCCGTGCTGCACGCGGGCGCCGACAAGATCTCGGTGAACTCGCCCGCATTGGAACGGCCCGGCCTGATCAATGAACTGGCCGCCGCGTTCGGCGTGCAATGCGTGGTGGTCGGCATCGACTCGCTGCGCGACGCCGACGGCGAATGGCGCGTGCGCCAGTACACCGGCGATCCGTCCAGGACCCAGGCGCTGCCGCGCCGCACGCTGGACTGGATGGCCGAGGCGCAGCAACGCGGTGCCGGCGAGATCGTGCTCAACTGCATGGGCAGCGACGGCGTGCGCCGCGGTTACGACCTGGAACAACTGCAGGCCGCACGCGCGATCTGCAACGTGCCGCTGATCGCCTCCGGCGGCGCCGGTGAGCCCGCGCATTTCCGCGACGCCTTTGTCGAAGCGGACGTGGACGGCGCGCTGGCCGCCAGCGTATTCCACTCCGGTACGATCGCGATCCCCGCACTCAAACACTATCTGCACGAGCAGGGCGTCGCGGTACGCCTGCAGCACGAGGAAGCACAGCGATGAGCGATACCACCGATACCAGCCGCCTCGACTGGTCCAAGGGCGAAGGCCTGCTGCCGGCCATCGTGCAGCATTGGCGCAGTGGCGAAGTGCTGATGCTCGGCTACATGAACGCCGAGGCGCTGGCCGAAACGCAACGCAGCGGCCACGTCACCTTCTACAGCCGCAGCAAACAGCGGCTGTGGACCAAGGGCGAAGTCTCCGGCCATGTGCTCGACCTGAAGTCGATCCGCATCGACTGCGACGCCGACACCTTGCTGATCCAGGCCGATCCGCACGGCCCGACCTGCCACGAAGGCACCTCAAGCTGTTTCGGCAACGGTGAAGACGTGCGTCCGCCGTTGGGATTCCTGGCTGAACTCGATGCCCTGGTCGCGCAACGCCACGCCGACCGCCCCGAAGGCAGCTACACCACGAAACTGTTCGACGGCGGCATCCGCCGCATCGCGCAGAAAGTGGGCGAGGAAGGCGTCGAAACCGCGCTGGCGGCCGTGGCGCAGGGTGATGAGGAGCTGCTGGGCGAGGCGGCGGACCTGGTGTTCCATCTCACCGTGGCCTTGCGCGCGCGGGGATTGTCGCTGACGGACGTGGCCAGGGTGCTGGCCGGGCGGCACCGCAAGTCGTGACCGTGTCACACGCGTGAGCGGGACAGCTCAGCCGCTGCAACCGCCGCAGCATATCGTGGGCAATTGAACCACCTGCTCCGGTGCCACGGTCCAGCCCGTTCGCCGCATGATGTCGACCAAGTCCTCGATGGTCACGAAAGAGGAGATGCGCAAGGTCGAACCGCTGGGATCCAGGTCGACCAGTGCGTTCGAGTCGACATCGAACATGGCGTCCTCGACGGCTTCGAGTTCCGGGCGTGCGCCGGTAATGGCGATGTGGAATTCCATCGTTGTGTCTCGCTCATGAAACCCTGGGGGCTGGGCCGATCTTCGCTGGAGCGGATCGCCAGCGTCTTGACCCTGATCAGATTCCGCCATGGGTGCGTCGATCCGGCGCAGGAAGCGTGCCTCGTCCTTGACCGACGTCAATGTTGGAGCGGGCCGGTGCGTCGACCATTCGTGCACCGGTCGATGGCGTAGTCGCACGCCGGCTACGGTGCGGCACCGCAGGCCTTTTGCAATACTACGGCGACGCTCGGCGGGAAGCTTCCGGCCCCGTGATTCATTCGAGAAAAGAAGATCCATGGACCCGATAGATTTTCATTCCTTGCTCGATCCCGGCACATCCGCGGAGCCGCCCGCGCCGACGGCATTGAATGGCCGTGAGCTCCAGGAACTGGTGAGCCCGCTCGATTCACGGGAGTTCGTGGATTCCTTTTTTTCGCGCACGTCGGTGGGCGTCAAGGGACATCCCGGCAAATTCGATCATGTTTTCGGCTGGGCAAGGTTGCGGCAGGCGCTTTCGCGCGGGAAGTCGCTCACCGGGACCAGCTACAACATAAAAGCGGCATTCACTCACGGCGAAGACGCCGGAAGCTCACGTGGCATGATCGACGCCGACCATAACCAGGTCGCCGATTTGCTCAATGCGGGCGCGACCGTCTGCATCACCGATATCCATCTGGCCGACCCCGTGCTCTGCCGATGGGCGCAAGCCGTTCGCGAGCAGCTCAATTTCAACGGCCTCGTGGGCGCCAATTGCTACGTTTCGCCGGATGGTTCGGGCCTGCCCATGCATTACGACAAGCGGGTCGCCACCAGCATCCAGATTGCCGGCAGCAAGCGGTGGCGGTTTTCCACCAAGTCCGCCAAGCCCTGGCCGCTCGAGAATGCCGTGTACCAGCCCGGCATCAGTGCGGACGTCGGCCTGTTGCCCGAGCAAATGGAGTTTGGCGAGGTGGAGCTCCATCCTGGCGACTTGCTCTGTCTCCCCGCCGGGGCATGGCACTCGGCGCGTGGCATAGGTTATTCGCTGGCGCTGAACGTCTATTTTTCACCCCGCAATTTGCTTCACGATCTGGCGCCGTTGTTTCAGCGTCTCGCGGTCTCGAGTGAAAAATGGCGGGGCGGACCGCCTGCCTCGTTGGAGAAAGCGCGCGGTGGCGTGCCGGAAGCGGTATCGACCTATATCAGCGAATGCCTTGGCGAGGTCGGCAAGTTGGCCGCCGAGCCATGGTTGAAGTCACTGGTGCAGGAACCTTTCACGGGCTGGAAGCCGGCGCCGTTGCTGCCGGTGCCGAAGATTGCGCCCGAGCAACGGTTTCGCATTGCTTCGTCGCTGCGCTTCGTGCAGGTGCAGGGCGACATCGTCGTGCCGTGCGAGAACGGTGCGCTCAAGTTTCCCGTTCTCATGGGACCCGTGTTCCAGCGGCTGTCGTCCGAGGCGGGAAGCTTCACCATCCCCGAGGTGCTGTCCTGGCCACAGGATCCAGGCGGCCCTGCGCGCGAGGAAATGCTGTTCGCCCTGAAGATGTTGTACGAACACGGCATCCTCAGGATGGAATAGCCCGCGGACATCCGCTGCCCGTCGGGCACGGGTCATGGTGCATGGCAGGCCACGCCACTGGCTGAC
>Ga0206102_1000539_pt1 | contig 11842 bp, 9 predicted proteins | sample 1B1Ametagenome_FD_148645 | JGI IMG/M metagenome (GOLD analysis project Ga0206102, IMG submission 148645) | Enriched microbial communities from leaf-cutter ant dump, University of Wisconsin, Madison, United States - 1B1A | ecosystem: Environmental > Terrestrial > Nest > Insects nest > Nest dump... | reverse complement strand
CCAGACGCCCGGAACCGCGGCCAGTGCCAGCAGCCCCGCCAGCGCCAGCAGTGAAAGCCCCAGTGCGGGCTTGATGCCACGCTCCCACGGCCGCCGCAGCAAGGTTGCGACTACCGCAACCGGTGCGCGCGGCCACCCGCTGAACGGGAACAGCAGGGCCGGCAGCCACAGCAGATACCACCAAGCCGGCTGGGCGTGGTTCTGCAGGTCCTTGCCTCTGGACAACTCGTCGACGACGCGGCCGGCCGTCTGCGTGAAAAACAACCGTTGCCGGTAAGCCTCGCCACCGGCAAGCCCGGCCGGCAACGCCCACGCCAGCAGCATCACCGCCCCCAGCAGCAGCGAAAGCACGCCGCGTCCGTACCAGCGCGCCCGGTGCTGGTGCGCCCAGTCGTTCCACAGCGGGCCCAGCAGCCACGGGAATACCACGTGCAACAGCATCACCGGGCCCTTGGTCAGCAGGCCCAGCCCGATGCAGATGCCGAACAGCAGCCAGCGCGGCTCGGCCCGGCGCGCCTTCGGCGTCAGGCACAGCAGGGCCGCCAGCGTCCACACCGCCAGCAGCACGTCGTACATGATCTGCAGGCCGAACAGGAACGCGTAGCCCAGCGCCAGCAGCATCCACGGCGCTGCCTTGGCCAACCACGGGCGGTTCGGAAACAGCCGCTGCGCCAGCGTGGAAAGCAGCACCAGCTGCGTGGCGCCGAACAGCACTTCCAGCACCCGCGGCCAGATGTCGTTGACCCCGAACACGAGCCAGCCGCCCTCGATCAGCCAGAACAGCAGCGGCGCCTTCTCGCTGTACGGCTGGCCATTGATGTGCGGCACCAGCCAGTGGCCCTGGTTGAACATCTCCCACGCCACCGCCAGCGTCCGCGTCGAATACAGCGGCATCGGGCCGTGCGAAAAAATGGCCAGCAGCGCCACCGCCGTCCACAGCAGGAGCCACGACCACATGGCGCGCAGGTTTTCGAGACGGCTGTAGGCGTTGGCGGGCACGGGAAAACTCATGACGTATAGGCAACCGATTCTAGCCTGCGCCGCATCGCGGCGACGTGGCGGGCACCGCAGATCGTACCGGCCGGTGCGTCGCGGGCGCGTCCTCGTGTGCGGTGGTCGGCGGCGATTTCTAGCGGTCCAGGCCGTGGCGGACCAGCATGTCGCCGGCCATCTCCACTGACGCGGGATTGCGGCACATCTCGTAATAGCGCATGCGCTTGTAGACCGCGTAGCTGGCATTCGTCTGGGCAACCGCGAAGCCGCGCCAGCCGTCGAACATGGCCAGGCGCAGCACGTAATCCTTGAAGAAGGTGGTGACGAACACCAGCGCGCAATCCCACATCCGCGGCTTGCGCCCCTTCTGTCGCCAGTCACGCGCCTTCAGCTCGGCGTAGCGCAGCACCTTCAGGCCCTTGTGTACCAGGGTGGGGTTGTTCTCGTGTTCGAACGGCGCGCGGAACGACGCCTGCGGTCCGTCCCAGGTCAGCGATTCATGCACCCGCACGTCGCGCCAGCGGGCGCGGTCGCGGTGATACAGGCGGGCCAGCTTTTCACCCACCATCGGGCGGTACCAGCGCATCGGTGCGCCCATGTACAGCGTGCGCCGACGCAGGATGCCCACGGCCGCGTCCGACGCCATCACTTGCGGAAGCCGCTGCTCCAGTTCGCGCGCCAGTTCGGGCGACAGGAACTCGTCCGCATCCAGCGCCAGTATCCACGGGTGGCTGGCCTGGGTGGTGCCGAAGTTGCGCTGCGGGCCGAAGCCGAGCCAGTCCTGATGCACCACGCGGGCGCCGTGGGCGCGGGCCACGTCGAGCGTGGCGTCGGTGCTGCCGCAGTCGACCACCAGCTTTTCCGCGGCGAACGGCACGCTGTCCAGGCAGCGGCCGATCACGGCCGCCTCGTTGTGGGTCATGACGACCAGGGTCAGGGGGAGCTGGGGCATGCGATGGTTTTTCCAGTCGGGTCGGTGCTGCCGCGCTGCGGCCAGTCAGTCGAAACGGTCGATGATCGCCGAGATGACGTTCAGTGCCTGGCGCAGGTCGTCCACATGTTCCTTGTCCAGCACGCGCAGCAGTTTCTTCATGCTGGTGCTGGAGATGCCCTCGGTACGGGGCAGGTAGACCACGTTGCAGTGGGCCTTCAGGTCGTCGAAACGGCCGGTCCAGTCGGCGCCCATGCCGAAGGTCGACACGTTGTACTTCGCGATGTCGCCGACTTTCTGTTCCCAGTGGCTTTCGGGAATGGCCAGATCCACGCACTTGATGTTCTGCACGATGCGTTGCCGGTCGGCGAACGGCACGATGGTCTGCTTGCCCTTGGTGGCGTTGAACTCGTCGGTCGACACGCCCACCACCAGGTAATCGCCAAGCGCTTTCAGTCGCTGCAGCAGGTTCAGGTGGCCGACGTGGAAAAGGTCGAAGGTGCCGTAGGTCAGTACCACGTTCTTCACGGGCCGGGTCCCTGTTTCGTTGTTGCCGATGGTGGTCATCGCAGCTTGCGCCAGTATTTGAAGCGGCGCAGCGGACTCCATGGTTTGCGCTTCAGGTCGCCGCGACCATCCTTCAGCATCGCTTCCACGGCATCGAGCACGCGCTCGCTGGAGCGTCCGTCGCGCAGTGGCTGCATCCGCCATGCGTACTGGCGGCGCGCTTCACGGGATGGATCGTCGCCGCCGAGCGCGGCTTCCAGGCTGTGCTCCAGCGCGGCGGGGTCGTCCACGTTCACCAGGTGCGGGCCGGGCATGCGGTTGCGGAACGCCACCACCGGCTTGTCCAGCAACATGAATTCGGCGGCCACCGACGAGGTGTCCGTCAGCAGCACGTCGGCCTGCTGCAGCAGTGGCGCCAGCGCGGTGGTCGACACGATCTCGAAGTTGTCGGCATGGATGGCGCGCAGCGGCGCGGCGAACTCCTCCGCCATTTTCGGATGGAATTTCACCGTCCAGCGCCACGGGCGGCTTGCCACGATGCCGGCGATCCCGGCGGCCAGCGCCGGGGTCGAGGTGAGCGAGGGGCTGAAGGTGGGCGCGTAGAGGATGCGCTTTTCATCGCCCTCGGCGCGCGCGGCGGCGGGCGTGCGCAACAGCACGTCGGTTTTCGGCCAGCCGGTCTCCACCACCTTGAACCAGCCGTGTTGCCGCGCCAACTGCTCGAACGGCGCGGTGGTCAGCGGCCCGAAGGTGCAGAACAGGTCGAACATGCCGCGGATGCGGAAGTGCCCTTTCTTCTCGATGCCAAGGCCGTGGAAAACCTGCACCTTCAATCCCGGAAACGACAGCGGCACTTCATTGCCCGGCACCAGCACGGCGTCCGGGTCGAACGCGCGCACCTCCGCCGTGGTGCGCAGCAGTCGCTCGCCCGGAAGCAGGTTGCCCGGCGCCGGGCCGTTCAGGAACCACGCGACCTCGTCGCCGCGTTCCAGCGCCGCCGCCTGCAGCGGGCGCAGGATCTCGAACGCATACGACAACTCGGCGAAAAGCAGGTAACGGTGCGGCATTGCCATGAAGATTCCAGAACACGACGCCAGAAAAGCGCTCCCGGTTTCCGACTGGCGCCAGCGCGACGCGGAAAAACGCGGGAGGTCGATGGGCGAAGTCTAGCGTTTGCGGCCGCGTCCTGGCCGCCGCGACGCCGTGACGTCGGAGCCGGCGGCCGAGGATCAGGCCACGGCGTCCCCGTCACCCTCGGCCCGGCGGCGAAGCCCGTGGCCCACGTGCACGGCCAGGCCAAGCAGCAGGAAAAAGAACAGTGATTGCGACATGACCCGGAAAAGCACGCTTTCGGTGAGCGCGCAGACGGCGTAGAGCACCACGATCGCCAGGCCGGCGTACGCCGGCCTGGCCACGGCATCGTCAGGGTCGGCCGCGTGCCGGAAAAAATAGAAGAATGGCAGCACGAACAGCAGTACCAGCACCAGCAACCCGAAGATGCCACGGGTGGCGGCGGCATCCAGATATTCGTTGTGCGGGTGGCCGTATTGCACGACCGCCGCATTGGTGCGCCCGGCTTCCACTTCGCGGCGTACGTAGGTGCCGAAACGATCGATGCCCACGCCGGCCAGCGGATGTTCCTTGAACGCGCGCACGGCCGTGCGCCACATTTCCAGCCGCTCGCGCACGGCGCCTCTGGCGTTCTGATTGGGGTTGTACGAACTGACCTCGTGCCCGATGCTGGCGAAGCGGTCGACCAGCCGGCCGTCGAGATTGGCGGCGGCGGTCAGCGCCGCGGCAATCCCGATGGCCAGGATCGGCAACCATTGCCGCCGCCGCAGACCCTTGCGATAACCATGCAGCGCCATCACCAGCGCGAGCGCCGGCACGAAGGCCAGCAGCGGCCCGCGGCTCTGGGTCAGCAACGCGCCATAGATTCCCAGCGCCATGGCGGCACCGTGCAGCCACTTTTCGCCGCAGGTCGCTTTCGGATTCAGCAGTTGCAGCAACGCCAACAAGGTCAGCCCCAGCATGACGGTGGCGAACTCGATCGTGCTGGCAGGGCCGCCATTGAGCCCGGCCGGCCGCAGGACACCATAGAAATGGTGCTGCACGATGCTCACCGCGCCGAGGAAGATCAGTGTCAGGCTGAAACCGTTCCAGATCCTGCGCATGCTCAGACCGAGGCCGAAGACGGCCGCGATCACCGTGTACATGATGATGTGCGCGGACTGGTCGAACTCGCGCCAGTCAAGCTGGTGCTGCCAGATGTTGACCGCCGAAAGCGCCACCATCAGTGCCGTGGGGAGCAAGACTGGCCAGGCGTGGCGGTAATCGCGCCGCACCGTCCGGTTTGCCACCAGCAACGACAGGCCGGCGAAGAACAGCAGTGCGATCGGCACCACCCGGATATGCCTTTCGATGGAGAAAGACAGTGGAACCAGGATGACCAGCAAGGTGCAGCACGCCAGCGACCATCGCTTCAGGTGTGTACCGTGCATGGCGTCCTTTGCGTTCGAGCGGTTGCGCGGTTGAGTGGATGCCGGGGCGGAGTACCGACCGGACGACGCCGGGCGGAATGCGGTGGTGCCTGGAAAATATCAAATCGGGCCGAACAGGTGCGTTGTATAGCCGGGCCCGGCTTACCGCCAGCTGAGTCCTTCACCCGGCCCGCTTCCCGATCACGGCGTAATACATGCCATCCAGGTCGCCGTCGCCGGGCAGGATCTGCCAGCCGATGCCGGCCGCCTGGCCCGCCGGCAGGGTAAAGGCGATCGCCTGCGCGTCGGACTGCGCGGCCAGCAGCTCGCCCACGGTGGCTTCGTTCTCGGCACGCAGCACCGAGCAGGTGATGTAGACCAGCCGTCCGCCCGGCGCCAGCAGCGGCCACAGTGCCGCCAGGATGCGTCGTTGCTGTGCGTGCATCGCCGGGATGTCGCTGTCGCGCCGATGCAGCCGTACGTCGGGGCGGCGGCGCAACACGCCGGTGGCCGAGCAGGGCGCGTCGATCAGGATGCGGTCGAAGACCTGGCCCTTCCACCAGGCCTTGGGCGCACCGGCGTCGCCGATCACCACTTTCGCGTTCAGGCGCAGCCGCATCAGGTTCTGGCGGATGCGCTCGGCGCGGGTGGCGTCGAACTCCAGGGCCGTGAGGTCGATGTCCGCGCGCTCGAGCAGGTGGCAGGCCTTGCCGCCCGGTGCGGCGCAGGCGTCCAGCACGCGCTGGCCATCGCGCAGGTCGGCCAGGTCGGCGGCCACCTGCGCGGCGCCGTCCTGCACGGCGAAAAAGCCATCCTCGAAACCGGGCATGCGGGTGACGTCGGTGCTGTGCGGCAGCACCAGCGCGTCGCTCAGCCACGGATGCGCGCTGGCGGCATGGCCGGCGGACCGCAGTTGGCCGATCAGCGCCTCGCGTTCGCTGCGCTGGCGGTTGACGCGCAGCATCAGCGGCGGCTCGCGGTTGTCCGCTTCCATCACGGCCTCGGCCTGTTGCGGCCAGTCGCGTTGCAGCGCGGCGGCCAGCCAGGCCGGATGTGCGTGGCGGGTTCGGGGTTGGGCGTCGAGGCGGGCGAGCAAGCCGTCGCGCTCGCGTTGCCAGCGCCGCAGGATGGCGTTGACCAGGCCCGCCAATGGCGGCCGGCCCAGCGTGCGCGTCGCTTCGACCGTGGCGGCCACGGCGGCATAGTCGCTCAGCTGCAGGATTTCCAGCTGCACCAGACCCAGTACCAGCAGCGCGTGCACGGCCGGGTCCTTGTGCCGCAATGGCTTTTCCAGCAGACCGTCGACCGCTGCGTCGAAACGCAACCACCAGCGAGCACCCTCGCTGAGCAGGGCCATCAGCAGCGCGCGGTCACGCGGATCGGCCAGGCGCCGTGCGTTGCGCTCCATCACGTCGCGCAGGGACGCGCCGCGCAGGGCGACTTCGGCCAGGCCCCTGGCGGCCAGCGCACGAGTATCGGGTTTCATGGCGGGCATCCGCGCCGCTCTCCGCGGCGAAGAGGCGTGGCGGGAGCCGTGCGGGATCGTTCGCATGCCTTCAGGACCACGTCAGACACGCTCGCCTTGATGGCGCGGCGCCAGCAGATGGGGCCGCGCATTGAGGTAGTCGGCGGCGCCGATGCGTTTGCCGCCAGCGCGCTGTACCGCCAGCACGCGCAGTACGCCGCGACCGCATGCCAGGTCGATGCCGTCGCGGCCGGCCGCGATCACGCTGCCGGTGGCGGCGTGATGCGTGATGTCGATGGCTTGCGCGGCCCAGATCCGCAGGTGCTCACCGGCGATCTCGCCTTCGGCAACGGGCCAGGGATCGAACGCGCGCACCTGGCGCTCCAGCTCGATCGCCGGGCGCCGGAAATCGAGCCGCGCCTCTGCCTTGTCCAGCTTGTGTGCGTAAGTCACGCCCACATCCGCCTGTGGCACGGCGGCAGGCATGTCGCCGGCAAGCAGGCGTTGCAGGCCATCGGCGAGCACGTCGGCACCCAGCGCGGAAAGACGGTCGTGCAGCGAACCGCCGGTGTCGTCGCGGCTGATCGGCGTGCGCCGTTCCAGCAGGATCGGGCCGGTGTCCAGACCGGCTTCCATCTGCATCAGGTCGACGCCGCTTTCCGCATCACCGGCAAGAATGGCGCGCTGGATCGGCGCCGCGCCGCGCCAGCGCGGCAACAGGCTGGCGTGCACGTTCCAGCAACCGCAACGGGGAATGCCCAGGACCTTGCGCGGCAGGATCAGGCCGTATGCCACCACCACCAGCAGGTCCGGTTCCAGGTCCGCCAGCGCTTGTTGCGCATCGGCGGATTTGAGCGATTCGGGTTGCGCCACCGCGATGCCGGCGGCCAGCGCGGCCTGTTTCACCGGGCTGGGGGTCAGCTTGCGGCCGCGGCCGGCGGGGCGATCGGGCTGGGTGTAGACGGCCACCACCTCGGCGCCGCTGGCACGGCAGGCTTCCAGGCAGGGCACGGCGAAATCGGGGGTGCCGGCGAAAACCAGCCGCAATCCAGGGTTACTCAAGCCGGCACCATTCAAGCACTCGCCGCCTGCTTGCGCGCCTTCTCCAGCCGCTTCAGCAGCATGCCGCGCTTCAGCGGGGACAGGTAGTCGACGAACACCTTGCCGTCGAGGTGGTCGATCTCGTGCTGGATGCAAACGGCCAGCGGGCCTTCGGCATCGACGACGATCTCGTTGCCGTCGGCATCCTGCGCCTTCACTTTCACTTTCAGCGCGCGGGTGACATCGGCATACAGGCCGGGGAACGACAGGCAGCCTTCCTGGTAAACCTGCGAGCCCTCCTTTTCCACTATCCGCGCGTTGATCAGCGCCAGCGGCTCGGTGCGCCCCTCGCTCATGTCGGTCACCAGCACGCGCCGGGTCACGTTCACCTGGGTCGCGGCCAGACCCACGCCATTGGCCGCGTACATGGTCTCGAACATGTCCGCGACGAGTTGTTTCAGCTTGGCATCGAACACGCTTACCGGTGCGGCACGGGTACGCAGGCGCGGATCGGGGAATTCGAGAATGGACAGAACGGACATGGTTTTTTCACCTCGACGCCGAAAATGCGGGCGACTTGGTAAAAATCGAGCCCTGGCGCCATTTAGAATGTGCCTCATTGTACGTCGGCAAGCGCGTGTCTGCAGACGATTTTTGTCGACGGACGACTGTTGCGCGTCGAAAGGGTTCAGCTACACTCGACCGAGCATACGGGGAGGGGGATTCCCAACAATGATCAGAAAAAGCATCGTCCTGCTGGCCGGCTTGCTGGTAACCGTGGCCGTCTACGCGGCAGGCGCGCAACTGCGCGCCGATCATCCCGACAATTACACCGTGCGCCGCGGCGACACGCTGTGGGACATCTCTGCCCGCTTCCTGGTCAAGCCGTGGCTGTGGCCGGAAATCTGGCAGGCCAATCCGCAGGTGCGCAACCCGCATCTGATCTATCCGGGCGACGTGCTCAACCTGTCCTTCATCAACGGCCCGTCGCTGCGCCTGCAGCCCAGCGTGCATCGCGAGGGCGACGCGGTGCCGGCCATTCCGCTGGCGGAACTGCGCACCTTCCTGAAAGACCTGCGCGTGATGGATTCCAACGAGGTCAGCTCCGCCCCCTACGTGGTGGGTCTGGAGGAAAACCGGCTGCGCGGCGCGGTGGGCCAGAACATCTACGTGCGCGGCCTGCAGGCCACGCCCGGCCAGCGTTGGGCCATCGTGCGGCCCAGCCACGTCTTCCGCGGCTTCGAGCAGGATGACCCGGGCGACGCCGAAAGCCGCATCTTCGCCCATGAGCTGGACAGCAACGCCGCCATGGTCAACGCGCCGTGGCACGAGGATTCCCGCCACGACGGCCGGATGGGCCGCGGCCAGGACATGGGTGTGGAGGTGACCGTGATCGGCACCGCCGAAACCCTGCGGGTCGGCGATCCGTCCACCTTGCTGCTGCTCGACTCCACCCGCGAGATCCGCAGTGGCGACCGCCTGCTGCCGGTCGACGACACGGCGTACGACCCCTATTACTACCCGCATCCGCCCAAATCCATCGCCCGCGACGCCCACGTGATCGGCTTCGCCGATGCGCTGGACGCGGTAGGCTCGCGCCAGGTGGTGGCGCTTTCGGTCGGTGCGAAGGATGGCGTGGACAACGGCCAGACGTTCTCGATCTATCACCCCGGCGAGAACATCCATGACGACGTGGCCAGCAGCAGCTGGCGCCGTGGCGTGGGTTCGCGGGTCACCCTGCCGGACGAGTTCGTGGGCCACGTGATGGTGTTTCGCACCTTCGACCGGGTCAGCTACGGCTTGGTGATGGACAGCCTGCGGCCCGTGCACAAGAACGACAGGTTGACGATGCCGGAGTAGCCCCGGCGGCGGGACCCGGCGACATTGCCTGACACCACGGCGCGGCCACCACCGCGCCGTGCTTGTCCGGGATGACTGCGTAAACTTCGGGGCATGGACGAAACGCACGAATCGCGCGCCTGGCTGACCGCCCTGCGCACGCCCGGTCTTGGGCCGGGCGGCTTGCGCGAGAGGCTGGATGCGGCCGGGGGCGACATCCACGCCGCGCTGCGGGATCTGCACCGCCATGCCGCCGCGCTGGGTGACGGCGCCAGGGCATGGCTCGATGCGCCCGACGAAGCGCGGCTGGCCGCCGACCTGGCCTGGCTGGCCGAGCCTGATCACCATCTGCTGCGCTGTACCGACGCGGATTTCCCGCCGCAACTGGAAAGCATCCCGCAACCGCCCGCTGTCCTGTTCGTGGCCGGCGATCCCGGCCTCGCCCTGCTGCCGCAGGTGGCCATCGTCGGCGCGCGCAGCGCCAGCGTGGCGGGCATGGCCCATGCCGCCGCGTTCGCCCGGGCATTGGCGCAGGCCGGGTTCGCCATCACCAGCGGCATGGCCGACGGCATCGACGGCGCCGCCCATGCCGCCGCGCTGGATGCCGGCGCCGTTACGCTGGCGGTGATCGGCACCGGCCCGGACCGGGTCTACCCGCGCAAGCACCATGCCCTGGCCCGACGCATTGCCGCGCAGGGCGCGTTGATCAGCGAATTCCCGCCCGGCACCGGCGCCCGCGCCGACCATTTTCCGCGCCGCAACCGCATCATTGCCGGCCTGTCGCTGGGCACCCTGGTGATCGAGGCGGGGCTGCGCTCCGGCTCGCTGATCACCGCCCGGCTGGCCGGCGAGCAGGGGCGCGAGGTGTTCGCGCTGCCCGGCTCCATCCACAACCCGCTGGCCCGCGGTTGCCATCGGCTGATCCGCGATGGCGCCCGCCTGGTGGAAACGGCCGCCGAAATCATCGAGGCGTTGACGCCCGCAGCGCGCATGCTCGGCGGCGAGCTGGCCGCGCGACTGGCCAGCGCGGGCATGGACGCGGTCCGTGGCGATGCTGTTGCGGAGCAACCGGTCGACCCGGCATATCGCGACTTGTGCGCGGCGCTCGGCCACGATCCGGCGACGTTGGACGAACTTGTGCAACGCACGGGACAGACGGCGGCGGCCGTTTCCTCGATGTTGCTGATGCTGGAGTTGCAGGGCCGCGTCGAGACCCTGCCCGGCAATCGCTACCAGCAACTGGCCGGCCGGACGCCCGAACGGCACGATTCGGCTTGACAGTCGCCCGCCCGGCGTGGTTTCAACTATATATATGCGCCCGTCGCCCGGCGGCGGTCTTTACGTTTGTGGAAATCCCGTTTCATGGCAAAAAACCTGCTCATCGTCGAATCGCCGGCCAAGGCCAAGACGATCAACAAATACCTCGGCAAGGACTTCCAGGTCCTGGCCTCCTACGGTCACGTGCGCGACCTGAAGCCGAAAGAGGGCGCGGTCGACACCGACCACGGTTTCGCCATGGCCTACGAGGTGATCGAGCGCAACGAGAAGCACGTCGACGCCATCGCCAAGGCGGCGCGCGCGGCCGACGACATCTACCTCGCCACCGACTTGGATCGCGAAGGCGAGGCGATCAGCTGGCACATCAGCGAGATCCTGAAGGAGCGCGGCCTGACCAAGGGCAAGCAGCTGCACCGGGTGGTGTTTTCCGAGATCACGCCCAAGGCGATCAAGGCCGCGGTGGCCTCGCCGCGGCAGTTGTCGCACGACCTGGTCGATGCGCAGCAGGCACGTCGGGCGCTGGATTACCTGGTCGGCTTCAACCTGTCGCCGGTGCTGTGGCGCAAGGTGCAGCGCGGGCTTTCCGCCGGCCGCGTGCAGAGCCCCGCGTTGCGCATGATCGTGGAGCGCGAAGAGGAGATCGAGGCATTCAAGGCGCGCGAGTACTGGACCATCGAGGCCCAGCTCAAGCACGCCGAGGGCGATTTCACCGCACGCCTGTCCCGGCTCAACGGCAAGAAATTCGAGCAGTTCGACCTCACCAACGAGGCTGATGCCCAAGCGGCCCGCAGCGCGCTGAAACAGGCCGCGCGCGGCCGCCTCACCGTCAGCGAGGTCAGCTCCAAGGAGCGCAAGCGCCGCCCCGCCGCCCCGTTCACCACCTCCACGCTGCAGCAGGAGGCCGCGCGCAAGCTGGGCTTCACCACCAGCCGCACCATGAAGGTGGCGCAGGGCCTGTACGAGGGCGTGGCGCTGGGCGACGAGGGCAATGTGGGCCTGATCACCTACATGCGTACCGACTCCACCATGCTCAGCGACGACGCACTGGTCGAGTTGCGCCAGCTGATCGCCCGCGACTACGGCAGCAAGGCCTTGCCGGATGCGGCGCAGGTGTACAAGACCAAGTCCAAGAACGCGCAGGAGGCGCACGAGGCGATCCGCCCCACCTCCGCGCTGCGCACGCCGCGCTCGATCGCCAGCTACCTCAACGACGACCAGCGCAAGCTGTACGAGCTGATCTGGAAGCGCACCGTCGCCTGCCAGATGATCCACGCCACGCTCAATACCGTGTCGGTGGAATTCGCGCTG
>Ga0206102_1000538_pt1 | contig 11849 bp, 8 predicted proteins | sample 1B1Ametagenome_FD_148645 | JGI IMG/M metagenome (GOLD analysis project Ga0206102, IMG submission 148645) | Enriched microbial communities from leaf-cutter ant dump, University of Wisconsin, Madison, United States - 1B1A | ecosystem: Environmental > Terrestrial > Nest > Insects nest > Nest dump... | reverse complement strand
ACACGAAGCCGGTCAGCAGCAACACCGCTGCAGCAGCGGCGATCACCCACAGCGGCACGTAGCGCACCAGCGGGTTGCGGCGGTCCTCCACGCCACGCCAGTGCGGCGCCAGCTCCTCGGCGGCCGGCTCGCGCTGCGCCTTGATCCGGCGGTACAGGTCCTCCTGGATGTCGGCCAGCCGCGCGCGGCCACCGGATTCGATCTGGTAACGACCACCAAAGCCCAACGCCAGGCAGATGTACATCAGCTCGATCAGGTCCACGTGCCGGGCAAAATCCGCGCACAGGCGCTCCAGGATCTGGAAGAACTTGGCACCGCCGTAGGACTCGCCATGGAAGGTCACCAGCAGGGTTTTCTGCGCCCAGCCGCTGTGCTCGCCCCAGGGCGCGTTCAATACCGATTCGTCGAGCATGGCGCACAGCACGTAGCGCGCCGCCACCGCCGTCTGCGCCGGGATGCCGGCCGCCTGCGCATGCGCCTCGAACTTGCGCACCTGGGTGACCACCTGCTCGCGCAGGTGGGCGGCATCGGGCTGCGAGGCACTCAGGCGCAGTTGCACCGCCAACAGCAGCAATGGGCTGGCGGCCTGCACCAGCGGATTCATGCCGCCACCCAGGAACTCGCTGATGTCCGCGCGGGTGGCGCTGTCGATGCGCGGTGCCGGACCGCGCGCCAGCGAGGGCGCGGGCGCGACGGGCGGGTGGCCCGGCGGGTTGGCCGAGCGTGGCCGCACCACGGTGGCGTCGCGCATGGGATCGTCGTCAATGGGACCGTTGCCGTTGGTCATGTGATCAGCCCCTGATGGCCCACAGTTGCAAATCGAGGCCGGCAAAGCCCTCGCCGAAATGGAAGGCGATGCCGCCGGAGGTCTTCAGCATTCGCCACATGGGCGAATGCTTGTCGAACTCGAAATACAGGTAGCCGGCGTTGTACGGGATCTGCCGCGGGGCCACCGGCATCGGCGTCACCGCGATGCCGGGAAGTTGCAGGTTCACCAGGTCGCGGATCTTTTCCACCGGGCCGATCTTGGACTGCACGGGCAGTTGCCGGCGCAGGTCCTCGGAGTTCATGTCGGCCTTGGCCGCCAGCACGAACGCCGCGGTATCGAGCAGGCCCAGGTCGGGCACCACGGCCACCCATACGCCAAACTTGCGCTGCTGCAGCGGGATGGGCGTGGCGGTCTGTTCCAGTACCGCGCTCAGGCTGGTGCGCAGCGCGGCAATGACCGGCTCGAAGCTTTCGCGCAAGGCCTCGTGACGGTACGGCGGCAACGCCGCAGGCCGCTTGCCCGGCGCGGTAAAGGTCGCCAGCTCGCCGGCCATGCCCACCACGATGCGGTAGAAATCCTCCGGATGCAGCGTGGGCGACTCGGCCAGGTGCGCGATCAGCGGCTGGCAGCGGTTGACCACCTGCAGCAGCAGGAAGTCCGCGATCTCGGCCGCGCCGCCGCGATCGGTCAAGGCCACGCGGCTGGCCAGCGCCTCGCCACGCTGGTGCAACAGGCCCAGCAGCTCGGTGAGAAAGGTCACCAGCCGCGGCACCGCACGGCAGCTCTGTGCGGTGGGCATGAAGGCGTCGTCCAGCACCACGCGGCGATCGGCCCGGCATTCCACGATGCGCGCCAGCGGGATCTGGGTCAGGCCCTCCATCGGCTGCGATTGCGGCAGCAGACGGGTCGCCATGCCGCCCACCTCCAGCGGGGTCAGGCCCTCGACGCTGCCCGAGGCGTCGCGCACCTCGGTCTCGCGTACGCGGAAGCGGAACAGCTTTTCGGCCGGCGCTTCCGGTCGACCGCTGTCCGGCTGCGTGGGCGACCGCAATGGCAGGGTGAGAAACACCGTCTGGTCGCGCCAGTTCGCGTCCACTTCCAGGGCCGGCGGCAACGGGTCGTCACCCGGCATGGCGAAAGGCGTGCCGTCGGGAAACGTGCCGCGCGCGCTGCGGATGCCCAGCTTGCCGATGGCAAGCAGGTCGGTTTCCAGTTCCAGTTCGGTGAAGCCCCAGGTGTAGGGGCGCAGCGCACCGGCACGCAGCTCCACCAGGCGCTCCAGGTAGCGCTCCTGCTGCTGCATATGCTGGGGCCGCAGGAACAGCCCCTCGCTCCATACCACCTTGTTGTTCTGCGTCATCAGCTTGCGTCCGCCATGCTTTGTGAACCCCTGCCCGGCACCGCCGGGCCCTGCCGGCCGGATTGCCGGCCGCGTTCGTGTTGCCGCGCTAGCGCTGCCCGGCGCGGCGCGCCGATTTCAGCCGCGACAGCTGCTCCTCGTAGGCGCGCGCGAACTCGTCGCCGAACAGCCGCCGGAAACTGTCGTCAGGGTCCTTCATCAGGCCCTCGAAGTTGTCGCGGTATTTTTCCCAGTACTTGCCCTTGCCGCCGAACGCCGAGCGCTTGCCGCCATCGGTGTCGTGCTCCACGCGGTCGGGGTTGAAGTGTGCCAGCAGCGACTCGAAGCCCGCGCGCACGCCTGCCAGCATCGCCATCTGGTGGCAACGGATGTCGTCGAAGGCGTCCTGGAACGCCGCGGTGCCGGAGAGAAACGCCGTATTGGTGGACGGCGCAATGATCTTCTGCAGCGCCTCGTCGGCGGTGGCGGCGAATTTCAGCGGATTGTTTTCCGAGCGCTGGATGATCGTGACCGGCAGCCGGAACGTGTTCTTGATCTCCGCGCGCGCGCGCAGCACGTCCATCACGCCGTCGATCACGATGCGGAAAATCGGCTCGATCTCCGGCGGCAGCGCCGTCGCGGCGGCGGGCATGGGCGCGGGTGCCGGCATCGGCGTCGCCGGGGTCGGGGCCGGGGCCGGAGCCGGTGGCGGCGTCTTGGGCGCGAAATCCCCCATGGTCAGGTCCCAGTTTTCCGGCAGGGCCTGGCGCGAACCGGTGGTGGCGGGCGGACGGAAGTGATCCTGCATGCCGGCGTTCTGGTTCCATGCGGCAGCAGGCGCGCCAGCCGGCGAGTCGGGAATCAGCGGCGAGGCAGCCAACGGTGCATCGAGGAAACTCAGCGGGTCCAGGTCGGCCGCGCCGATGGCCGGACCGTTGCCGGGAATCAGGCTGTCACCCGGCAAGCCCGCGGGCGGCGCGGCAAGATCGAGCAGGCCGAAATCCAGCGGGTCGGCTGCGGTCGGTGGAGGCGCCGGCGCCGGCGCGGGCGGCGCGGCAAACACCGTGGCGGCGGCGCTGCTGGTCAGGCTTACGCCGATCTCGAAGGTATCGATCTGCAGGCGGTCGCCATCCTTCAGTGCCGAGGGGTCGCCCTTGATCAGCGGCCGGCCGTTGAGCAGCATGCCGTTGGTGCTGCGGTCCTCGATGAAATAGATGCCGTTGAGGCAGCGGATCACGGCGTGCACGCGGGAGACGCCGGAGGCGCTCAGCACCCAGTCGCAATCCTCGGAACGGCCAATGCTGCCGTCCCTTCCCTCGAACGCCTTCTGGCTGCGGGCACCGAACTGCGCCGCCTGGTGGCCGATGACGGCAAGCAGCAAGGTTTGTGGCGTCGACACGATCAAATCACCTCGGAAAAATCATCGAAGCGGCCACGCAGCCGCCTCGCCGGCACGCATCGCGGGTACGTGCGCGGCAGGTTGCGGAAAAGAGTGCGGTCATTCATGTGCCGCACCCCGGTTGTTCAACAGCACCATGGCACGCTCGATGAAGCCGGCGCGGCGCGTGGCAAGCTGCTCGGCGTCCAGCGCCGACATCAGGTTGATCGCCGCCACCACGGCACGCGCGGTGAGGTGTTCGGCCGGTGGCACGGCCACCTGCTGCGTCGCCGGCGCCAGGCTGCCCCCGGACCAGCCCGCCGCTGCCGCGATCCAGGCGCCCAGCGAGCGGTATTCGCCGGCGCTGGCGAAATCCAGGGCGGCACGCCGACGCGGCTCGTCAGGATCACGTACCCACGCTTCGGCCAGCGCGGCGCCGGCCCGGTCCTCCACCGACAGCGGCTGGTCGCGGGCGCACTGGCACAGCCAGGCCACGGCATAGCGCTTGGGCAGCAGCCGCGCCAGCAGCTTCAGCGCCTCGGGCGTCTCGCCTGCGTCGATCAGCGACTGCACGGCGGCCAGCGGCGCCATGTCCGCGCGCAACCGCGCGCTGGACGGCTCGGAAAGCTCCATCTCGGTGGCTGCTTGCATTACGGCCGACATGTCGATGATCCCCCTGCTCAACCAATCATGATGATGCCGCCGGACACCTGCGTCATCGCATCGCCCGACACGGTCAACATGGTGCCCTTGACCGTGGCCTTGGCACTGCTGGCGACCTCCAGCATGCCGTCGGAATGTACCTTCATGCTGGCACCCGCGCCGACGTCCATGCTGGCGCCCGACTTGATGGCCACCGACGTCTGGCCGTTCATCTTCACCGAGCTGTTGCCGGTGATGGTGATGTTGACGCCCTTGATCTCGATCTCGCCCGAGCTTTTCATCACGATGCTGGACGAACCGGTGACCAGCTCGATCTGGCTGCCCGCCTCCAGCTTGAACTTCTGGCCGATGGTGGTGGTGCCGTTCTGCTTCACGTCCAGGGTGTCGTTGTTGCCCACCGTGTGCTTGCGGTCGTTGTCGACCTTTTCCGTCTGGTCGTGATTGACCGTGAGGGTCTGGTCGTTCTTGACGGTGACGGTTTCGTCGTGGTCGATCGCCACCACATGGTCGTTCTCGACCTCCTCGTGCATGTCCTTCTGCGCGTGGATGAAAAAGTCCTCGCTGCCTTTCTTGTCCTCGAAGCGCAGTTCGTTGGCGTCGGCAGCCTCGCCGGTGAGGCTGCGGGTCTTGATGCCGCTCTGGGTCTTGTTGGCCGGCAGCGCGTACGGCGGCATGTTGTCGTCGTTGTAGACGCTGCCGATGATCAGCGGCCGGTCCGGGTCGCCCTCGAGAAAGCTCACCACCACCTCCTGGCCCACGCGCGGGATGCTCACCGCGCCCCAGGTCTTGCCGGCCCACGGCGAGGCCACCCGCACCGGGCAGGAGCTTTGCGCATTGGGCTTGTCGGGCTTGTTCCAGTGGAACGTGACCTGCACGCGGCCGTACTTGTCGACCACGATGTCCTCGTCGGTGTCGCTGCCGGTGACCACCGCCGTCTGCAAGCCCACGATGCGGGGACTGGGGGTGATCTGCGCGCTGCGGTAGGGCAGCTTGCTTGCGATCGCCTCGAAGCTGCAGGTGAAAGGCTCCACCGTCTCGCCCTCGGCGGTGGAGACGTAGTCCGGCTCCTCGAACTTGAGATCGATCGAGGTCACCAGGTATTCGCGATTGACCTCGCTGCGCGGAAAGTCCTGCAGCTCGAACAGCGCGCCGATGCTCATTTCGCAGGCATCCGTGCTGCCGTTGAACAGCGCATGAGGCACGTTCATCGCCTCCATGCGTACCTGTGCATAGTGCTGCCCGCGTTCGGCCAGCACATGGCTGCCGGGGTAGTCGAAGACGTCCAGGCCGGACAGGTTGTGATAGTCGCCGCCACTGTCGAGCGACCGGGTGGCCAGCAGCGACGTCTTGGGATTCAGCGGGTCGTAGTCGGTGAGCTGGACTTTCAGCGAGTTCACCGTCTGCCGCGCACTCCATTCGGTGATCGATGCCGGCGAGAACGGTCCGCGCAGCGCGGCCGGACAATACGGGATCTTTTCCAGCCCGCGCGTGCGCGCGTGTGCACCCAGCGCGTCGGCCAGCACCATGGTGTGCGTGCTGGAGGTGTGGGTGAAGTAGTAATAGATGCCCTCCTGCTCCATCAGCCGGCTGATGAAGCTGAAGTAGTCTTCGCGGTACTGCACGCAGTAGTCGCGCTTGGGGTAATTGCCGCTGAGGCTCTTCTTGACGTCCGCATAGCCGATCTCGCCCAGGACCGTGCTGATGATCTCGGGCACGCTCATCTTGGTGTAGATGCGGCAATCCACCTTGCGCGCAAGCAGCCAGGGCTTGGGCACCAGCGTGGCGCTGTAGCGGGCATAGCGCACGTTTTCGATGGTCTGGAAGCCCGTTTGCGCCGCCTCGCACACGATGCCGTTGAAATACCGCGTATGACCGTCCTCGGTTTTCAGCGTTGCCGTCATCGGCGTACCCAGCAGCTTGCGCAGGTCCACGTGCTCATCCTGGCTGAGCATGTCCACGCGATAGTTGAACAGCCGCCCGAGCTGTTCGCTGGCAACCAGGCGCACGAACAGCAGCTTGTCGCCAAGGTCGGTGGAAAGGGTCATCGCGTGTGCCATGTGTCGCGTCTCCGGGAAAACTGTGCGCGCTCAGCTGCGAGCGGTGGAATGGTCGGCTCCGATACGGGGAATCCGCATCAGCGCATGGCATCCCCTCCGCGCCGTGCCAGCACCACCCAGCCCGATACGATCTTGCCGTGCTCCTTGCGCAGCGCGTCCGTGCCGATGGTGATGTGATCGAAGCCCGCCGCCTCGACGATGGCCTGGGTGTGCGCGCGGGTGTGCTGGTACCGCCCGCTGGACGACAACTCGAAACGGTCGTCCGCGCCCTCCAGCACTTCCAGCGTGAACGCCAGCCAGCCGCCTGGCCGCAGTGCGCCATGAGCCGCTTCCAGCACGGGCCTCAGGTCGCCGAAATAGATCAGCGTGTCGGCCGAGATCACCACGTCGTACGCGCCGGGATGCGCCTGCAGATACGCGGTGAGCTCCGCCACCACCAGCTCGTCGTAGCCGCCGCGGGCGCGGGCCTTTTCGATCATGCCGCCGGAAAGATCCACGCCAACCAGCGTGCGTGAGCGCGCGCGCAGCAACGGCGCGCACAGGCCGGTGCCGCAGCCGGCATCGAGCACGTCGAGGCTGCCATCGGCCGCGGGCAGCACCCCGCCAAGGGCGCCGGTCAGTATCTCGGGCGCGCGGTAATCGAGGTTCTTCAGCAATTGCTCGTCGAAGCTGTCGGCAAAGCTGTCGAACACGTTGCGTACATAGGCTTCCTCCGCGCGCGGCGGGATGTCGGCTCCGCCGGTGGCCGCCAGCATGTGCCGCGGTATCGGGTTGTCCGGCTCGCGTCCCAGCCAGTCGCGGTAGACCTCCCGGGCCTCGTCGTGGCGCCCCAGCGTGTACAGCGAAATACCCATGCCCTCCAGCGCCCGCAAGTTGCGCGGGTCCAGTCGGTGGGCCTCGCGGAAGCACTCGATCGACTGCTCGATGTGCTCCACGTTCTGGGCGTAGTTGCGCAGGAACAGCCCCATCATGTATTGCCCGTGGGCGTACGTGGGGGCCTCGCGCAACAGCCGGGTATACGTGTCGAACGCCTCATCGGGCCGCTCCTGCACCTCCAGCACGAAGGCCAGGTTGCACAGCGCGTTGTAATGCGTGGGGCCGCATTCCAGAGCACGCCGGTAGCAGGCTTCGGCCTCGGCCAGGCGACCGCACTCCTTGTGGATGTTGCCCAGGTTGTTGTGCGCATCGGGGTGTTTCGGCGTGATCTTCAGCGCGGTCTGGATCAGCCTCACGGCTTCGTCGCTGCGGTCGCGCTGGTGCATCAGCACGCCCAGGTAATGCAGTGCATCGGGCTGCGCCGCGCGCAGCTCCAGCACCTCACCGTACAACCGCTCGGCCGTGTCCAGGTCGTACGCCTGGTGTGCCTGCATCGCACGCTCCAGCACCGCCGCATACGCCGGTCGCGCCGGTGCCGGCGACCGCCAACCCACGTTTGCGTTCTTCGATGCCACGCCCATTCCTCTTGCCGTCAACCTATCAACACCTTCATGCAACCGAGCACGACCACGCCGCCATGCGCCGTGCTGTCACCCATGCGCGCGGCGGGCTTGCCGCCGATCAGCACTTTCGTGGAGCCGGCCACGATGGAATCGGGCGGGCCCACGCAAACCGCGATGTCGCCCATGCAGGCGGCAGGCAGGCCACCGATCAGCACTTTCGGCGCGCCAGGTGCGGAAATCGGACCGCCCACATGCGGCACCGGACCGGTGCTCATCGGACAGGTGTGCATGTCGGTCAATCGTGCGGCTGGCTGCATGATGCCTTCTCCCGTAGAACCATCGCTCTTCTCGATTCGTGCCGCCCGGGCAACCCGTCCCGCGAGCTTGCCCGCCACCCGCATGCCCCATCCGTCCGGGCGCTCACCTGTTCTGCATGGTGCTTTCCGTCGTGGTGACAGTCACGCCGGCGGGAACGTCCTGATCTTCCCTGTACGCCTGGATCGCCAGCGCCACCAGTTGCTGCTTCAACCCGTCAGCGGGAAACGGATATTCGTATTTCTCGGACTTGAATATCTTCGGCGGGTGCTGGCCCGTGTCGGTGGCGTTGCACCGTATGACAATGACGCGCCTCGAATGCTTGCCCATCGGATTGCTCCCGCATCCCCGTCACAGCCCTTTCAGGCCACCCATTGTCACGAACTTGTTCAGGCCCGACTGGTACGCGCTGGGACTCACGGCGTTGTAGCGGATCGCGGCCTGCACCAGGCGGGTTCCCGTCAGCTCGTTCAGATCGAAAATGGTCTGGCAGCGCCTTGCGTCGGCAAAGTCCACCATCACGAAGTTCGGCATGAAGCGTTTCATCAAGGCACCCGAGCCGAAGGCATCGCGGGCGAGATACAACGGCAGATTGTCGTCGATGTATTCGCCCATGCCCTCAAGCCACAGCTTGATCATTCCCTCGCCAAAACCATCGTTGGACCAGTTGAAACGGTCACGCGACTTGATGCTTCGCATGAAACCCGTGGTCGTCCAATACATCATCCCCATGACGCGCGGGTCGCCGCCGCTGATCGAGCGACCGGACCTGATGATGGTGGTCTGCTTCTTGATGTTTTCGTTGAGCTTTTTTTCGTCGGACTTGCCGTTCATCGCGGACGTGCCGCCCTTGCCGTGATACTGCAAACCGACATATCGCGGGTCGTACGGCTTCTGGGTACCGCCCTTTTCGTAAAGGCTCTTGATGCCGAGGATGCCATCGCGTGGCCGGACGCCACCGATCTTCTGCAGGCCGGCACCCGAGAAGAGCACCACGACCTTGCCTGCCAGCTCGCCCGCCGTCTTGTCGTTGAGGTTGCCGCCGCCCTTGTAGATGGACGTGCCCAGCACGTCGGTGCACATGGCGGCGATCTTGTCCCAGTTCTTGCAGTGATCGAACTTCAGGAACAGGAATTCGCTCGATTTTGTCGTGACGAACCGCTTCGCGTCCTGCAGCATGCCTTGCAAGCCCAGTCCCCAGGTGCCGGCCATCAGCTGGTTGCCGCCCAGCACGCGGTGCATGCCGGGGCCGTGGTATGCCTTCAACACGCCCGACCCGGGCAGGCCGGATGAGCGCACGGCGATGCGGAGATCGAAGATGCGCGCGCCGGCAGCGGCCTGGCCTCCTATGTCCAGCGTCTGGGTTTTTTCGTTGCCGCTGCCGGTGGTGATGCCGGCGTCATGCGTACCGGCAAAAACCAACTCGTTGATAGGCTTGTTCTGGTAGTTCCGATACGATACCGCCACGGCCATTCTCCAAAAGATTTCGGTCGATAAAAGGCGAACGGAACAGGCCCGCAACAACGGGCGTATCCCGCTCCGTGATTTCAATCAAACGCGTACGAAAACTCGGCGCCAACCACACTCACTTTCACTCCCGCCACCGGCGTACCGTCGATCATGCGGTTGAGGAAGGCGCGCGAAATATCCGGCAGCATGCTGTTGGTGAGGATGGCGTCGATCATGCGGCCACCCGACTCGCTCTCGGTGCAGCGGCTCACCACCAGCTTCACCACGTCGTCGTCGTAATCGAACGGGATCTTGTAGCGCGCTTCGACGCGCTTCTTGATGCGGTTGATCTGCAGCTTGACGATCTTGCCCAGCATCTCCGGGCTGAGCGGGTAGTACGGGATCGTCACCAGGCGGCCCAGCAGTGCCGGCGGGAAGATCTTCAGCAGCGGCTCGCGCAGGGCCTTGGCCATGCCTTCGGGATCGGGCATCAGGTCCGGGTCCTTGCACAGGCCGGCGATGAGATCGGTGCCGGCGTTGGTGGTCAGCAGGATCAGGGTGTTCTTGAAGTCGATCTGGCGGCCTTCGCCGTCTTCCATCACGCCCTTGTCGAACACCTGGAAGAAGATCTCGTGCACGTCGGGGTGGGCTTTTTCCACCTCGTCCAGCAGCACCACGGAGTACGGCTTGCGGCGCACGGCTTCGGTGAGCACGCCACCTTCGCCGTAGCCGACGTAGCCGGGGGGCGCGCCCTTGAGGGTAGAGACGGTATGCGCCTCCTGGAACTCGCTCATGTTGATGGTGATGATGTTCTGCTCGCCGCCGTACAGCGCCTCGGCCAGCGCCAGCGCGGTCTCGGTCTTGCCGACGCCGGAGGTGCCGGCGAGCATGAACACGCCGATCGGCTTGTTCGGATCGACCAGGCCGGCACGCGAGGTCTGGATACGCTTGGCGATCATCTCCATCGCGTGATCCTGGCCAATGACGCGCTGACCCATCAGGCCGGCCAGGTTCATCACGGTTTCCAGCTCGCTCTTGACCATGCGGCCGACCGGGATGCCGGTCCAGTCGGACACCACCGAGCCGACGGCCTGGTAGTCGACGGAGGCGAGGATCAGCGGGGTTTCGCCCTGCAGTTCAGCCAACCGGGTTTGCAGGCCCTTCAGTTCTTCCAGTGCGGCCGCACGCTCGGCGCCGTCCAGCGCGGCCTCGCCTGCCGACGCGTCCTTGGCTTGCGCCTCCTGGTTGGCCGACTCCTCGAGCGCGCTGCCGGTGCCTTCCACCGGCGCGTTGGAGCCGCGCAGTTTCGAGCGGATGTCGAGGATTTTCTCGACCAGGTCCTTTTCCGCGACCCAGTTCGCCTCCAGGGTTTCCAGTCGCGCCTTTTGCGTCGCCAGCTTCTCGGCGGCGGCTTCTTCGCGCGCCGTGACGTCGACACCCACGTTCTTTTCGCGGGCGATGATCTCCAGCTCGGTTTCCAGCGCCTGGATGCGCTTGCGCGTGTCGTCCACTTCGGCGGGCACGGCATGCTGGCTGATCGCGACACGGGCGCAGGCGGTGTCGAGCAGGCTGACCGACTTGTCCGGCAGCTGGCGCGCGGGGATGTAGCGATGCGACAGCTTCACCGCCGCTTCCAGCGCCTCGTCCAGGATCTGCACCTTGTGGTGCTTCTCCATCACGCTGGCGACGCCGCGCATCATCAGGATCGCCTTTTCCTCGCTGGGCTCGTCGATCTGCACGGTCTGGAAGCGGCGGGTCAGCGCCGGGTCCTTCTCGATGTGCTTCTTGTATTCGGCCCAGGTGGTGGCGCCGATCGTGCGCAGGTTGCCGCGGGCCAATGCGGGCTTGAGCAGGTTGGCGGCGTCGCCGGTACCGGCCGCGCCGCCGGCGCCGACCAGGGTGTGCGCCTCGTCGATGAACAGGATGATCGGCTTGGTCGAGGACTGGACTTCCTCGATGACCTGCTTGAGCCGGTTTTCGAACTCGCCCTTCATGCTGGCGCCGGCCTGCAGCAGGCCGACATCGAGCGCACGCAGCTGCACGTCTTTCAGCGGCGGCGGTACGTCGCCGATGGCGATGCGCATGGCGAAACCTTCGATCACCGCGGTCTTGCCGACGCCGGCCTCGCCGACCAGCATCGGGTTGTTCTGGCGGCGGCGCATCAGGATGTCGACGAGCTGGCGGATCTCGTCATCGCGGCCGACGATCGGATCCATCTTGCCACTGCGCGCCTGCTCGGTGAGGTCGACGGTGAACTGCGCCAGCGCCTCCTGCTTGCCCATCTGCGCCGGGCCCATCGCACCGCTGGCCTCGCCGGGCGCGGCGCCGCCGAGCTTGAATCCGTCGGAAGCGCTCTGGCCGTCCTCGGGTGAGCCGGCCACCACCTCGGCGAATTTGTCCACCAACGCCTCGGGCTTGATCTTGTCGAACTCAGCCGAGA
>Ga0206102_1000535_pt1 | contig 11893 bp, 15 predicted proteins | sample 1B1Ametagenome_FD_148645 | JGI IMG/M metagenome (GOLD analysis project Ga0206102, IMG submission 148645) | Enriched microbial communities from leaf-cutter ant dump, University of Wisconsin, Madison, United States - 1B1A | ecosystem: Environmental > Terrestrial > Nest > Insects nest > Nest dump... | reverse complement strand
GGGCTACCGCCTAGCCCTCCGGCTAGCCTTAGCTCTAACCCGTACGGGTTAGAGCTAAGGCTAGCCGGAGGGCTAGGCGGTAGCCCTAGATGCGCCAAGCTAAGGCTAAGGCTAAGAATTAGCCGCTAGCTGGCTCCGGCTTGGCCTGCCGATCTACTCCACCCACTCCACCCACTCCACCCACTTTAAGAGAAATGAATCTGCCCCGTTCTGGTGCTCGCTCGGTCAGGCCGTGCGGCCTGCCGATCCACGAAACGCTGGCGATAAAACGGCATGGAGTGGGTGGTTTGCATGGAGCAAGCGCGATTTCATCAATGAAATCAATGTGTTGATTGCTCCACCCGCCTACGGCGAGGCATGGAGTTGGGTGGAGTGAGCGGAGGCCCCGCGCTCCCCCATAGCGCCGTAGGGAGCCGGAGCGAACGGGCGGCGATCGCACTCCGTTAAACATCAAATGAGTTAATGATGGAATGAGTGAATGATGTAAGCTATACCATAATGAGTGAATGAGTTTTTGAGTGAGGATTACCCATGAAAACGAAACAGGAAACCGTAATCCGGGGTATCGCCTGCTCGATCTTGATAGAAGAAATCACCGAGACGGACCCCTCCGGACGTCACCTGTTCACGCTGTCGCGGGTCTATGTCCTCGATGCGGCAGGCAAGACGCTGGTGCGCCAGTCGCGTTTGCCGAACGCCTCGGAGACGCTGAAAAGAGAAATCCGGCGCGATGGAATTCAGGTATTCCACAAGCTCCAAAAGTCTGCTAAACTCAAATGAGTTTTTGAGGGAATGATGTAATGAGTGCTTCAAAGTTCAATTGGTCCGCTGCTGTCCTTTGGGTTCTTCTGGCCCCTGCGCCGTTTGTCTTCTTCGTCGCTGTCCAGGTCCTCGCCTCGAAAGCGCCGAGCATGGCGGGCGCGTACAGTTTGGTTCCTTACGCTCTGGTGCCTATGTTGGTCGGCATGGGGATCAAGGGCGGGGCGCGCTGGCGCTCCCTGCGGGGATTGATTGGGCTGCCGTTCGTCATCGTCGGCGGTGCTGGTCTGGCCGCGATCCTCGCCGTCGCCATCATGCACGGCTAATGAGTGAATGAGTTTTTGAGTGAGAGGGTGAGCTATGAAATACTGGATGATGAAAATCGAATGGGATCACACGGAGAACTCTTCTCATGCGGAAGTGTACCGGGACGGTGAGCACGTCTGTAATCTCTATGCCTGCTCGCTTCCGGACCTGTCAGGCGACAATCCCGGCTTCTGGTCCCTCGACGTGCCGCAGTTCGATTTTGAGGCCGACGACGTGGTGTTGCGCCCGCACGGGATGGGCCGCGCCGCCGATCTGGCGGACGCTATTGCGGCGGCCGAGGCGGCGGCGAAAAGGCTGGTTGGCGGCTTGGAGCTCGTGGCGTGAGGATCGGCCTACTTTCCCAAAAAGGCGGCGTCGGCAAGTCGACGATCGCGCTGAACCTCGCGGCGCTCCTCGCCAGTGATGGAAAGCCCGTCTTGCTGGTCGATGCGGACCCGCAGGCGACGATTTCGGCGTGGTCGACACATCGCGCGCATGTAGGGCTCGAACCGCTTGTAGGGGTGCGCCTGGTCGCGCAGACGACACCTGACATTCACAAGCGCCTGAAATCGCCAGAGGGCGGCAAGGGCGGCGATTTCGGGCATGGGGTGATAGATGGCCCGCCCCGCGCCGACGAGGCGCTTGCACGGTCGATTATAGCCGCCTGCGATGTGCTCCTCATACCAATCCAACCGAGTTTGCCGGACTTATGGGCGGCGCGGGCGACTATTGCGCTTGTTCGCAAGGCACAAGAGTCCTTGCCGAACCTCAAGGCGGCGTTGGTGTTGTCGAGGGTTAAGCCCAACACGACGTTGGGCCGAGACTTCGCGGAAGTCATCAGGTCCGAGGGCCTGCCGCTCCTTCCGGCCGGAACGAACGACCGCACGGCTTATGCCGCCTCTATGTCCAGTTGCCAGACAGTCTTTGAATACGAGCCGAGCGGCAAGGCCGCGCTGGAAATCCAACTACTCCTTGCGGCGGTCAAAAACTTGAAGTAAACTCATATGAGTGAATGATGTTTACATCAAATGAGGTTAGGTGATGGCGAAAAAGAAAATCTCCTTGTCGGCGGCGGCCGGTTCCGCCGAAGACGATTTCGTAAGCGGTGCGCCCGACGCGAAGGCCGAGAAAGAGAAAATGACACGCATCAACTTCGATGTGCCGGAAGCAACGCACCGCAAGCTCAAGATGCTTGCCCTGCAACGCAGCACGTCGATTAAGCAACTCCTAATCGACTATATCGAAGAGGAGATTGCAAAGTGACCTTGGAAACGCTGTCTCAGTTCCTCGTATTTTTCAGCGCCGAGCACCTTATCCGCTCGCTGATCGCGGGCGTCTTCGTCGGCTGGATCGGCCAAGCCCTCTACTACATCGCGACGAAAAGCCGTTGGCGCTCGGCGGCGCTGAAAGTCGCGGGTATCGTAATCGCGCTATATGGCTCGGCGCATGCCGTGACCGCTATCGGGGCCATGGTCGCATGACAGAGACCGAGGGCAGGGAATTCCCGAAACGCTTCACGGTGACAATCAAGGCCGCGCCTCGCGTCGGCGGAATGTACTGGTGCGCGTTTCATGATGAGCGGCACATTCACTTGCCGGAAATGTGGAAGGTCCGCCCTGTCGTCGTCGTGAGCCGAAAGAACAACCTTCGGGGAAAGGTGACGGTTCTCCCGTTCTCGACCAGTGACCGAAACGAGAGCGGGGAATTTGCTTTCGAGGTCAGCGCCGAGACGCGCAAGATTGTCGACCATGAACGGACGTGGGTTCTCTGTGACCACCCCTGCACCGTGGCGACGAGCCGCCTCAGCCAGATCAAAGGCGCTGTCCCGAGGATGCCCGGTGACGAACTGGCCGACGTGCTGCGCCTCATGCTCAAGAGCCTAGCGGCCCCTCTATCCTCGCCTTGAAATCGCCGGATAGATCGCTTATATCTAGCTCATTCGCGGGGTCGAAAGACCTTCGCCGCCCCGAAAGGGGAGTCAGAAGCCAAGCCGCCGAAAGGCGGCTTTGGTCGTTCTAGGGGGCATCAGTGGCATGACTGAAAAGCTCGTCATCGGCTTTTTCACCCTCACGGCCTTGGCATCTGCCATCGGCCATCTGGCGGTCGCATCCGGCTTACTAAAATGAGAGTATCGGAGCGGCGAGCATAGCGACCGTTCACGGTCGGCGCGGGAATTCTCGCATGTCGTGATCGGTTCCCGGGGTAGCCATAGGAGCGGCCTAGCCGCGGGACTGACTGCCCCCGACGCGGCATTCCGTTTTCCCATGTCCTGAAATGTCAAACCCCTCGGCGTGGAGCTCGCCAAGGGGTTTCGGGGTGCTTTTCAAATCAAGCGGACGAGGCTTTCACCCGTTCCTTTCCGCCGTCAGGCCACCGCCCCGTGGCCATAGGAAAAGTGTGCGCGCCGGCGGCGCGCTGGTCAACGGCCGCGCAAGTCCAACACCCCGTTGACGAGCTTCCGCGTCTGCCTGTCGTACACGACGACGGTGATTTCCCCGAGGTCACGGCCTGGTGTCACCTGGCCCCAAAACTGACGGCGCGCGGGATCGAAAGTCAGCCATTCGGGCTTGCTCCTCGGAAACACGTAGTAATCTCCGGAGCCCGCAGACACTTCGACGTCGACCAGGAATAGCCCGGCCGCGATGTGCAATGGCGCGTCGTCGGCGGCGGAAATAATTTCCTTGTTGTATGCGAATTCAACCTTCGGCGTGCCCGCAGGCGGTTCCAAGGCTGTGCCGGCGTTCGCCGGCACGGTCGCGATGGAGAGGAAAAGAGCAGTTGTCAGAGCTTTCATTTTCGGCCTCATGAGATCAAGAGATTTAGGTATTCGTGATATATGGTCTCCGTGCCGCCTCCGGTGTTCGTGGTACACGAAACCGTCAGTTCCAGGCGACCGGGAGCGGTCGCACGAATGGCGACATTGTACTTTCCGGCCGCGCCCGCAATCGACACGGAAACCCAACTGTCGGGATTGCGGTTCGCGGTGTCGTTGAGAACGCGACACCCATTAAGGCCGAAGGCGGAAGGAACGGGGACGGAGAGAAGATCACCCACCGCCAGCGCCACGTTGCGCGTCGTGTAGCTGGGATAAGCTCCGTAGTCCTCGGAGCGGAAATCCACGCCGCCAGAGACGGGCGGCGTGGCAACGGTGAAGGCGGTAGCCGGAAGAATTTGACCGCCGTGAAGCCCTTCAGACGGCCGCCAGACAAAGACGGGATCAGCCAGCGCGTGGCCGCTCCCTGCGATCGATGCCGCCAGCGCGGCGATTGCTACAATGCTCCTCATGCCTTCCCCTTCATAACTCTTCTATCCGTGGTGTTCGTCGGCGCTGACTTGGACAAGGCCCGAACGGGGATCGCACCAGGCGTTCCCCTTTGGGCGAGCGCCATCGCGCCCGCCGTCGCGGCGGCCGTGTGCTCGCTGTCGCCATGGCCTTGCGTCTGCTGGCCGTACCAGTGCGCCACGCGATCCGGCAGAGCGGCGATCATAGAAAGCCCGCGCGTTGCGATCTGCCATTCAAGCCACGCCTGCACCAGGATCGCGGTAATGAGCGCCGAGATGCCCGCAATGTGCCCGCCCTGCTGGGCCCAGAAGCCGATTCCGAAAAGCTCATGGAGAGTCCGAAGGGCGATTTCCGTGAACTGGTAGCCGCCGCATAGAGAGAGGACCGCCAGCGCCGGGCGCAAGGTGATATTGAAGAGCATCTTCAGGCCAAGAGACTGGGCCTGTGCGATGAACTCGTCGCCGTCCATCCGCACAAAGCCGAAGGACCAGAGGAGCCCGGCGATCATCGCTTCAATGATCGACACCGCGAAGAGGATGCCCGCCATGAAGACGAAAATCAGAGGCAGGATAGGGATGATGTAGGCCCGCACAATGCCGACAAGCCACGTCGCACCGATGAGCCACTTCGACCAGTCCATGAACCATCCGGCCGCACCGTCAGCGCCGAGGGCCGATGCAAGCCAATTCGAGCTTGCGACCATGACCGCACCCCCGCCGATGATCGCGGCTTCAGCCGCGGCGATCATCGTATGTCCGGACGAGACGACGCGCCCCATGGCGCTCTCTGTGTCGCTGTCGATCTTCGTTGTTGCCCACTCTCCGAGAGACTTCATAAGCGGGCCGATTAGACGGGTGAGGAAGTCGCTCCGTTCGTCGGCCGCCGCGGCGTAGTCGTTGGCCGTCAACTCGACCCGTGTTGCCTCGCCCGAGACCATCATGCGCAGCGTGTCGAATCCCTTCTGGATCGTCTGCCCGAAATCGCCGTCCGTCCGCGGCGCCTGGTTCTCCGGTTTTTCGTTTGTCAGGCTCGTGACCTGCCCCGAAATCTGAGAAAGGCCCATCCAATACGTTCCGGCCGCCGCCCATCCCTGTTGCTTCGCCGCCTCAACCAGGCGGGCGCGGCTGTCGGATGCGATATCCGAAACAGAGGCTTTCGCGGCCGCGACTATGGCTTCATCGTATGCCGCGCCGGCGGCGCGGATTTGACGGACAAGGTTTTCGGAAAGGAGCTTTGCCCCGACTGCGTTGCGGTATGCTTCGACGGTATTAACCCCCGTCGTCTCCGTCACCACCTCCGCGATCTGATTGGCGGCCGTGCGGGAAGCCGTGACGATCGCGCCGAGGGCGGAACGGCGAGCCTCGGAAAAGTCGGCGCGGCGATCGGGGATAGATACGGAGAACTGGCCGCATGTCGTCCCATAGTTCCAATGGACGCGGTTGCCGATCGGCTGCCCTTCAGGGACGGGGAGCTTTGCGCTCCATCCCCATGTGTCGCCCGCCTTATTGTAGATTGCCGCGCATATCTCGTGCTCGAGAACGGCGACGACGACACCAGAGCCGCCAGAACTGGCGGGAAGGATCGGCATTTGATGGGTCGCCACGGCTTCGACATAGGGGCTCCACACGGCATTGCCAAGGTTGGTGCCCACACGCGCGAAGCCGTCTCGAATGACATAATGGACGCTGGAAAATCCGGTGTCGGTCAGAGGGATCAAGAGACCGAAACCGAAGACGACACGCAACGGAGCCCATATCTGGTGCCATTTTTCCCCGAGTACCTTTCCTGAATAGGCACTATGGACGATGCCAGAAAGGACGTGCCAACTCAGGAGCATGGCCGCGATGAGCGTCAGCGCGGCGGAGAAGGACGCGAACGCTTGCCCGTAGGCCGTTGACGTGTCACCCGGGAGGATGACCGTCACCCAGCGCCATGCAATATCATGCGAGGAAGGTTCCTTCAGTAGATCGAGCGGAGTCATGGCCGAAACCCTCCGGGTGGCGTGTATTCAGGCTTTTCCTCATCGGAAATCACCGGCTGGGCCGGTGATTTTTTCGGAGCCCAGCCCAGCTCCGCAATCTCGGCGGCCGTCAGAAGAGGAATGTCCTCGGCCTCCGCGGCGTCTTCGTCGGCTTCACCTGGTCGAGCTTTCTGCCCGCCGCTGGAACCGCCTTCAGCCCCGCCGCTCTGGTCCTCATCCTGGTCGGGCTTCAGCCCGAGTTCGGCCGCCAACTGTTTCCGTGCAAGCTCCAGTTCGGCCCGCTCCTCCTCCTCTGCCTTTTTAACGGAGATCGCGCCGATCGCCGCCATGTCCCTCAGCGCCCTTAGCATGTGCTCGAAGCGCGGGACGCGGGCGGATGGCTTGACCCCTGCGCGGAGCATCGCGGCCGCCTGTATGTGCCACCTATCGGCTACGGTACGCCATGCGGCAGGCCCTCCGGCCGCGATGGAATCGAGATAAGCCAGAAGCTCCGGAGAATGCCCTTTCAGCCACTCGCGGCGACGGTTCGAGGGCTTGCGCTGGTGAAGATGGCAATGCCGCACAACTTCGCAGGCGGCCGCCAGATCAATCGAGATTTCAGGCCATAGGCCCGCCCGGATTTCTTCAGCGCGCCGCCGGAGCTGGTGGGGCATTTCTACAGGCGGTTCAACGCCCGTCAGGGCCTCGGCCAGATCGCGAAGGCTCGCGGGGACTGCCAGCCCGTCGCCTAGCGGCGGCAGGGGCGAAAAGTCGATATCGAGACCCTGCGCGGGAACGACTTCTGCAGATCCAAATTTGTTGACACGGCCAATAAAAAAGGCCCCGTCAGGGGCCTTGTCGTCGCGCTCGGTTGGTGTCGGTAGGGGCTTCATGCGGCCTCTCTTTCTGCCGGGATCGGCACAGGAGCGCCGTTCTCGTCTACATGGGGGAAATCATACACCAAGACGCGACCATGCGCCCAGCGCCGACGACGAGCGCCGTAAACACGTTTGACGGCCTGCTCGATATACCAAGCTGTCGTTTCGTAGCGGGCGCGGCGAGCAACTTCCTTGTGAAGATCGATAACAAAGAAATCGAAGTCCCTAGCCCGCACCTGGGCGGCGAGGACTTCGGCAATCAAATCTTCAATCGGTGTTTCATTCCATCCAGACATGTGCGTTACTCCTTACAAAAGCACTAGAACGGGCATTCTTGATCGGCCTGCGCCGACAGGGCGGCAACGGTCGATGGTGTGAGGTCAGGGAATTCCTCCTCGTCGAGTTCGTGGGCGTCTTCCGGAACATCGGCCCAAAGGACGCGCTGGAATTCCCGTTCAGGCGGGCAACCAAGCCAGACGGCGAAGAGGGCGCGGGCCTCCTCTAACGGCGGCAGTTTCCAATGCCGATTAGCATTGCCGGAACGGCCGTCCTTGATGCCTTTGAAGACTTTTTTAATCGTCTCCGCGAACTGCGAATCCCGCTTCGGATAATGGTCGCCCTGCGCCTTGCAGAATTCCAAGTAAGCCTTGTGCCAGTCGGCCTTGCCGACCTGCTCGCCGTCCTCTCCCCACGCCTGCCGCATTTCGTCACGGAAACCAAGCTGGACCGTTCCGGCGTGAAGACACTCGAAAATGAAAGCCTCATCGCTCTTGAGCGATTGGACCTTCTGCTTGACGATAGCGGGTGTGTCTGGCGTTTCGCGAAGGTTCACGCCTGCAAGCAGGGCAGGATTGAGCAAGAAGGCATGAAAGGCTTCCACGCCGCCGGCGGCGATCTCCGCTTCCAGCGCCGCGAAATAAGCATAGTCCTTTTTGCGATCCTCGTTGACTTCAAGAATCAGCCAGCGGCGATCATCGTTATCAACATTCAGGGCATGCTCCCGGTTCGTCGTCGCGACGATGCGGGCGAAATGATCGGTCTCGTAAGTGTCCTTACCCTTCTCCTCGATCGTGACAACCTTTTTGCTGATGAAAGCCTTCAGGCGATCGGCAGCCCCCTTGTCACCATGGAAAAACGCTTCGTCGGCATAGATCAGGAGCTTGCCCGCAACACGCTTGTTGAACTTCGCATTGAGGAAATCCGTAGTGTCCTCGTAGCCGTAAGCAGAGCCGAGAATGCGGCTCATGACGTGCTCGATGACAAAGCTCTTTCCCGTCCCCTGTCCCGAGTAGGCCATGATTGCGGTATCGGGCTTGCGGCTGGGGTTCTGGACGATGTCCGCGAACCACGCCAGCACCCATCGCGCCACGGCCTCATTGCCCGAGCACCAGACATTGACGATGTGACTAAGGATCAGGCGGCATCCTTCCCCTGAAAATTCAGGGGTGCCATCCTTCAGGAGGGGCGCGGTTCCCCATCCGTCCCAAAGGTTCAACCAGTCGTCGGAAAGACGCTGGCCGGGCACGTTTACGAGCCCGCGCAGGTTCCGACGTTGCGGGTGCTTCGCCCAGAGCTTCACGGGGTTGACCCATTCCCACGTCACGGCCTTTTCACCGATCTTTGGCAACCTGATCTGGCTGGAGTCGTAGAGTTCGGCCAGCGCCAGACGATTCCGGAACTTGAGGTCCAGACGGCCCCGATAGTCCCGCGACTTCGTGACAATGCACACGTCGTTGCCGCGCTCGATATAAGCGTGCTGGCGGTTCAGGACCGCGACGACGATGCGGATAGCCCGCTCGCGCACCTTTGCCATATAGGCAGGGTTCGCGCGGCGCTTCCGGCGCTTCGCCGTATGGAGGTCAATGACGGTATCGTCCGCCGTCCGCGGAGGTCTAGGTTTTCTTTCCGTTAGCGCCAAGTTCTTCCCCTTCGAGAATCTTGGCGAGCGCTTCGGGCTTGATCCGCCACCGACCGCGAACGCGGCGGGCAAGAGCAGTCCCGAATCGTTGGCACCAACGGATTACCGTCGATTGGTCTACGGCGGCGATTTCCGCCGCTTCGGACGTCGACAGCCATTCGCGGACGACAGGCGCTTTAACCCCTTGACCACTCATAGCAAATCCATTAATTTCGGTCCCAACAATCATCTCAGCGAGCACTCACCAAAGTGTTCAGTTTAAGCACCCCCAGGATGGCCGTCCTGGGGGTGTTTGCGTTTGCGACCACATGAGTCGTTAAAATCAGGATTGCAGAGAATGCATAGGCCGTCAAGCCTCCGGTCGAAAAAAGTCAATAACACCAAAATGTTGACGGGTTCCTTTCGACAGTTGATTGTCAAAAGGAACCGTTAACTATTGGCTTATGCCTTCGGCCCGTTTTGAGAAGGGGTGTTCCCTGCTTCCGGATTATTTTTTTGCCAACGCTCATGGATGCCGTCCACGTAGGTATCGAGAGGCATATCCTTATCGACCCGCCCCGCCTTGATCTGAGCATCAAGCGACTTCTGCGCCGCAAGACGCTCGGACTTGGAAAGCTGATCGAAGGACTTTTCAGCCCATGACGGGAACTGCCGCCGCGCCGCCGGCGCGGCTTCCTGCGGCCGAAGGCTGGCCGTCAATTCTCGTAGCTGAGCCATGAAGGTACGTTGCGCCTCGGCCATCTCCGCCGCGAACGATTTCCGTGCCTCGGCAAGCTCGGCCTTCAGTGCGTCAATTTGGGCCGTCAGCGGAGCGCGGACGTGCTCCTCGGCCCATGCGCGCGCACGATCGAGGAAACTATCGCGCTCCGCCTGAAGCTCGCCCTTGACCGTCTCCGTGGCCGTGTGCGCGCTTTCCAGTTCGGCCGACGTCTTCGCCAACTCGATAGCTGTTTCCTCGTAGGCAGTCCGCACCTGGTCAAGCTCGGCCTTCAGCGTCGCCTCACGATCAGCCGCAGCCTTTGCATCTGCCTCTCGGCCTGCGCGCTCCTGATCCAGTGCCGCCGTAGTCACCCCCAACTCTGTTGCGAGCTCGTTACGCTCGGCCGTGGTCTCCTCGATCTTCTCGCCTAGCTCGGCCGCCAGCGCGGCACCCGCCGCCACCTGGTCAACAAGAGTATCGATCTCAGCCCGCGCCGACGTTAGGGCCTCCGTCGTCTCCGTGAGCTTCGCGGCCGTTGCCGCAAGAACATCCTTTGTTGCGCCTAGATCGGCCTCCACGGCTTCACGGGCCTTAACCTCGGCCTCGTACTGCTCAAGAGCCGCCCGCGCGTGCTGTGCCGCCGCTACCGCCGTTGCCGCGCTGGTAGCAACGGCTTCGGCTTCTTTCTGGCGCTTGACCGCATCGGCCAGCATCGAATCCAGATGACGCATTTCCGGTGTGACGCGTTCGCGCTGGATAGGCAGGGGGCCTGTCGTCAGGTCAGGCGGTGTCACGCCTCCGGCGTCTTTTACACGCTCGGCACCGCGGGCCAGTTCCTCAGCCGAAACGGCGCGCGGTTCAGATACAGAAAAGGCCCCCATGCGGAAGTCGGAAATCATCGGCAAGCCTGCGGCTTCCAGAGCCGTATTCAGTTGCTTCATCTGTCCGGCCGCTTCGCTGTTGCGGCTGAGTTCGTAAGAGGCTCCTACCGTCCGCGTGCCTTCGTGGACGGGGATACGGTGAAGCAGGAACTGCAGATGTACATTGTCCGTGTCTTCATGAAGAGGCGTTACAAGCATCTGGCGCTTGCCGTCGCCCGCTGGACTGTCTTGCATCGCCCCGATGACGGTACGAGCCCACTCCCTCACGCCTTCAGGCCCAAGCGTTTGCGCTTCAGCCCTCGACAGGCCGACGACAACGTGATCCCACTCCTTCGGCTCACCGTACCGCGCCCGGGTGTCGCGGATTGCTCCGCTGAGGTTGCCCGCACCCTTACGGGCAAGAAGGCCGTCCTTCTCCCTGTCTTCGATCTCCTGCGCAATCCCCGTAGAGAAGGGGTTCTTGCCACCCGAAAAGTAGGCTTGGCCGGACGTGTCGAAATACAGGCGGCGCTCTCCCGCGAGGTCAAACGGCTCCTGATCGAAGTCGAAATCCTCCGGATAGATATCGAACCAAGAGGCGTTGCCTCCCACTGCCCGCGCGTCCGCCGCCGTCATGTCTCGGTTGATGATATTCGCAAATGCCATAGCCCTAACTCCCTTAGCTCGTTAGCCCTAACAATATGATTGCTGTCGGCTAAAGCGGCGTCAAGAGGAAAAGTGAGCCATCCGGCAGAAAAATCATCATTGCATCAAATGATGTAATGAGTTTTATCGCCCGCCGCCCGTTCGCTCCGGCTCCCTACGGCGCTATGGGGGAGCGCGGGGCCTCCGCTCACTCCACCCAACTCCATGCCTCGCCGTAGGCGGGTGGAGCAATCAACACATTGATTTCATTGATGAAATCGCGCTTGCTCCATGCAAACCACCCACTCCATGCCGTTTTATCGCCAGCGTTTCGTGGATCGGCAGGCCGCACGGCCTGACCGAGCGAGCACCAGAACGGGGCAGATTCATTTCTCTTAAAGTGGGTGGAGTGGGTGGAGTGGGTGGAGTAGATCGGCAGGCCAAGCCGGAGCCAGCTAGCGGCTAATTCTTAGCCTTAGCCTTAGCTTGGCGCATCTAGGGCTACCGCCTAGCCCTCCGGCTAGCCTTAGCTCTAACCCGTACGGGTTAGAGCTAAGGCTAGCCGGAGGGCTAGGCGGTAGCCC
>Ga0206102_1000527_pt1 | contig 11999 bp, 10 predicted proteins | sample 1B1Ametagenome_FD_148645 | JGI IMG/M metagenome (GOLD analysis project Ga0206102, IMG submission 148645) | Enriched microbial communities from leaf-cutter ant dump, University of Wisconsin, Madison, United States - 1B1A | ecosystem: Environmental > Terrestrial > Nest > Insects nest > Nest dump... | reverse complement strand
CGTCCTTGCCGATGATGATGTGATCATGCACGGTGATACCAAGCGGACGGGCGGTTTCCACGATTGTCTTCGTCATGTCGATGTCTGCCCGCGACGGGGTCGGGTCGCCGGACGGGTGGTTGTGCATCATCCCGCTGAAATCAATATCCATTTGATATTCAATGTTATTTTCTGGATTTGATTGAAAGTGGTGCCGGGATTGGGGAGCGGTGCTTAATGCCCTATCGTGATCGTCATTGTCGATCACCGTCACGCTCAGCGAATTCCCTTCAAGCACGGCGCCGCTCTACCTTCCTTCCATCTCACGCTTCAGACTGGCCGATTCGGCCAAGCGTTCGCACGCCGAACTGCGAACTATCCCGTAGTCTTACGATACCGTCCTTTTCGTCGTGATCCAACGTAGCATATGAGACCTGCTTCTTTGAGCGTCGCAATGTCCCTGCGTGCAGTTTTCACGCTCACTGTCCACGCCGCAACAATCTCTCTGGCGTCGCATCGGCCTTGCGCGACTCGATCCAGGAACCAGCGCTGCCGCTCATTGAGCCCAGCCTGATCAGGGACATTTATAGGGTCACGTTCAGGGACATGATTAGGGTCATTTTTCGGCCCATGTGCCGCCACTGCCACGCCGGCGGCTTCGCCCGCAGCATAGGCCTCGCGGGCTCTTGTGAGCGAAATGCGATCCACCGGATCGTTTGGAGGAGCCGCCGTCGGGCTTTCGATCATGCCGAGAAAGAAGGCCCTGATGACAGGCGACGAAACCACGAGACGCAGGAAATACACGGTGTCCGGCCCGTGTTGCCCGGAAAGCCAATGCTTTACTGTCCTTTCGCTCGCGTCGGTTTGGCGCATGAGCTGCTTAATCGCGCGGTGGCTGTCGCCATGCTCTTTCCGCAGCAGTTCGGCAATGGTCTGCGCGTAAATTTGGCGTCCCCCGAGAACGCCTTTCCATAGGGGGAATTTCCTGCCCTTTTTCGGCAACATCTTCCGTTTTCTCCGCAGTTAGACTGGTTTTCATGCGGAGAGGCGGCAGAGGCTCGCCATGCGCTGCGGCGGCAGGTCGTCCGGACCGCCACAGTCATGTTCAGGAGGGCCTGATGAGATGAACCGGAGACACTATAACAATGATCGGTCAGGGCCGCCGGAGCGGCCCCTTCGAGCTGCCGAATACGTCCGCATGTCGACGGACCATCAAAAGTATTCGACAGAAAACCAATCCGACGCGATCAGGAAGTATGCTGATGCTCGCGGCATAGAGATCGTCAAAACTTATGCCGATGCCGGGAAAAGCGGACTCAAGATTGAAGGACGTGATGCACTCCAGCAGCTTATAGAGGACGTGAAATCCGGGCGCGCGGATTTCACCCTGGTGCTCGTCTATGATGTCAGCCGCTGGGGAAGATTTCAGGACGCTGATGAGAGCGCCTATTATGAATACCTTTGTCGACGCGCTGGGATCGCCGTTGAGTATTGTGCCGAGCAATTCGACAACGACGGCAGCCCGATCTCAACCATTGTCAAGGGCGTCAAGCGTGCGATGGCCGGTGAATATAGTCGCGAACTCTCAACCAAGGTGTTCGCGGGGCAAGGCCGACTGATCGAGAAGGGCTATCGGCAGGGTGGGCCAGCCGGCTTTGGCCTGCGGCGGACCCTGATCGACGAGCATGGCGTCACCAAGGGCGTACTCGAACGGGGCGAACAAAAGAGTATCCAGACCGATCGAGTGATCCTGACGCTTGGCCCCGTCGAGGAGGTTGATCTAGTCCGCGAGATATATCGCGCGTTTGTCCATCAGGGATACAGTGAGAACCAGATTGCGGCCGATCTCAACAGACGCGGTATTACGACCGATTTAGGACGACCTTGGACCCGAGGAACCGTCCATCAGATTCTCATCAATGAGAAATACGTCGGCGACAACGTATGGAATCGCCGCTCCTTCAAGCTGAAGAAAAAGCGCGTCCAGAACGATCCCGAGATGTGGATCAGGTCGCCGGATGCCTTTGCTGCCGTCGTCGAACGGGAATTGTTCGAGACGGCTAGGACCATCATTAGCGCGCGCTCCTTCCGTTTGAGTGACGAGGAGATGCTCCAATCTCTGAGGAAGCTCTACCAACAGAAGGGTTTGCTGTCCGGCATCGTCATCGACGAATGCGAGGGGATGCCATCCAGTAGCGCCTATAGCTCTCGCTTTGGCAGCCTGCTTCGCGCCTACGGCCTCGTGGGATTCACGCCGGATCGCGACTACCGATATGTCGAAATCAACCGCGAGCTGCGCAAGCTCCATCCCGAAATCGTCCGCGAGGTGCTCGACGGATTGCGGGCTGCAGGTAGCGATGCTTGGCAGGATCTTCAGACCGACCGGATAATTGTCAACGGCGAGTTCAGCGTATCGTTGGTGATCGCGCGGTGCATCGAGACGCCTACCGGGCTCCTTCGGTGGAACCTGCAATTCGATACCTCGCTCGCACCCGACATCACGATTGTCGCGCGGATGGACAGAGCCAACCGCGCGCCGTTCGACTTCTATTTGTTCCCCCGCATTGACATGCTCTCCGAAAAGCTGCGGCTAGGAGAGGATAATGCGCTCGCGCTCGATGCCTACCGCTTCGACGACCTTGAGCTTCTCTATGAGATCGCCGCGCCTGTTCCTCTTGGGGAGGCCGCCTGATGCCTGCTGTTCGACCTAACAAGATCGAAATGATCCCTATCTCCAGGATCACGGTTCTGAACCCTCGCGCGCGCAATAAGCGTCAGCATCGGGAGATCGTGAACAACATCGAAGCCATCGGCCTGAAGAGGCCGATCACGGTGAGCCGCCGCGATGGCGCAGGCGGGCCGAGATATGATCTCGTCTGTGGTGAGGGCCGGTTGGAAGCCTTCCAGATGCTTGGTCAGACCGAGATTCCAGCTGTGGTGATCGAGGCCAGCGAGAGCGAATGCCTCGTGATGAGCTTGGTCGAAAACATCGCCCGGCGCACACCACGCCCCATCGATCTTATGAACGAGATCGGCGCGCTACGATCTCGTGGCTTCAACGACGCGGCTATCGCAGAGAAAATTGGCGTTGGGGCATCTTGGGTGAATATGATCGCTTCGCTACTTGAGCGCGGCGAGGAGCGGCTCGTATCGGCGGTGGAAACGGGGCTTATCCCGATCACCTTAGCTATGGAGATTTCCAGAGCTGAGACGGAAGAGGCACAGAATATACTCCTCGACGCCTACGAGACTGGAAAGCTCAGGGGCAAGAAGCTCGCCTCTGTCCGCCGTTTGCTCGAAATGCGGATGCGTAGCCAGCGCAAGGGTGGATTACCTACTGGGCGGTTGGGTCGAAAAGGCACCGGTGTCCGGCGGATGACAGCCGCCGATCTCATGCAGGTCTATCAGCGGGAGGCCGAAAAGCAGCGCCTGCTCGTCAAGAAGTCGGACTTTACACAGACCCGGCTGCTGTTCGTCGTTGAGGCGCTGAAGGACCTGCTCGGCAATGACGGCTTTATTAACTTGCTGAGAGCTGAGGGGCTGGCAACCATGCCTCGCGCGCTCAAGGCCCGCGTGTCGGGAGACGCCAATGACTGAAGGGCTGAAAGATCGGGATGACGGTCGTATTCACCTCGCATTCGAACGCAATTTTCTGACGATCCCTGTGGCGGCCATAGTTCCTCTGAAGACGTTGCCTCCCGGTGCCAGGGATGGTCGATCCTATTTGCAAGTGTTGAGTTCCATCAAGGCGATCGGCCTGATTGAAGCTCCCGTGGTTATGGCCGATGAAAAGAATGTCGGAACTTGGTTTCTCCTTGATGGCCATCTTCGGCTTGAGGCGCTGAAGGAACTTGGCATCGCCGAGGTAGAATGCCTTCTCGCCTCCGATGATGACACCTACACGTACAACAAGCGAGTCAACCGCATTCCGCCGATTCAGGAGCACCGGATGATTGCGCGGGCAATGGACCGGGGGGTGCCATCGGCCGACATTGCCGCTGCGCTGAATCTTCAGGTCGAGTCCGTGTTACGGCGTTTCAAGCTGCTCGAAGGGATCAGCCCCGAAGCGGCTGAGATGCTGAAGGATACGCCATGCTCGATGAAGGTATTCGACATTCTGCGTCAGATGACCTCTGTGCGACAGATCGAAGCCGCAGATCTGATGATTGGCCAGAACAATTTCACGGTCATGTTTGCCCGTGCCCTGCGTGCGGCAACACCTGAAAACCAGCTCGCCGCCACCAAAAAGGGCAGGGGTGGCGGCAAGCCGACGCCCTCTGGACAACAGATCGCGCGTATGGAGCGCGAGTTGGCGGCGCTCCAGACTCAGGTGAAGTCGGTCGAGGAAACCTACGGTATCGACAATCTGCATCTGACCGTTGCTCGCGGATATATCGCGAAGCTTCTTGCAAACAATCGGGTGGTTCGCTGGCTAGCGGTCCACCAGCAGGATTATCTCAGCGAGTTTCAGAAGATCGCTGAGATCGACACGCTCGGCCCGATAGCAGAGCCGCCGGCAGCTTGAATAGGCAATGGGGACCCGGACCCGATAAGCGCGGGGACCATGGGAGAAGCCGCACGGTGGGGCGGATCAAGCATGGCGGTGGGAATGGCGGCGAACCCGCATGAAGCCCACCAGGCTGGCCGTCATATGGTCCAGCCGCATGAGGGGCGGTTCGCCTCGCATGAACTGAAGGCGGGCGGGCGCGTCGGGAGCGCCAACCGGCGCGCCCGCCATTTGTGCTGAGCGATCAAGCTCGATCCGTGGCGCTTTGCTCAATTCGCTTCGGTGCGCGGCACTGCACACGATTTCTGTCGTCCCACGCCTCAAGCTCGTCGATCCGGTAGAGCACCGCTTTGCCGATCTTTACGAATGACGGCCCGATCTTCATCGCGCGCCAATTCCGCAGAGTGCCCACCGAAACGCTGCCGCGATAGCGTTCAGTGACTTCTTCCGGCGTAAGGAATACGGTCTCTGACATGCGTCCTCCTTCGGCTGGCACATCGCCGCCGGTGATCGATTGATGGTCGAGGCTGTGCGCGTATCGGGAAGTGTCGGTCACTCGGAGGCGCCGACAGGTTCGCCAAAATTCGGAAGCGCACGCTTCTGCACACACGAACATGAGAGTATGTGAATGGATGGGGGAAGTATCAATCTTCAGGTGTAGGGAAAGAGGGTGGCCATAGGATACAAATAGGCGGGAAGTAGACTGTGATGCCCTCCGGCGCAAATGGTGATCTGCGCAGGGAATGGCCCAACCTGGTAGAGGTTCGGACACAGATTAGAAATGCCGGCCGACCCCGTCCTCTACGACGATAAATCTGCTTACGTCTGAGCCGAACTAGAAAACTCTCAACACAAGAACGGTAGGCGCCTATCTCTGGAAATTTTGCTTCCGCTGCGGTGATCGAGATCCTATTTCCCGATTAAGTCGCACTAGCATCGGGCGAGCTGAGGCTGGCGGAATCCTACGGTGCATGGCGAGCATATCGTCGCGGTGGCAGTGCCGCAGTATTTTTCCGCTGCCGCACGGACAGAGCCAATGACCTTTGGGCCAATCGAGAGACAGGAGCCGTAGGTGGTACAGTAGACTTTCGGGTCTATTAGCTATTCCCAGGGCATCAGCGTAGGCCTCCTCAAGCCCTGGAAGTCCGTGGGGGCGTTCACCAAAGGGCCATTTCCCTGTCTGTTCTACGCAGAGTTGGCCTAGGAAATATTCGTTTAGCGGCCCGTTCAAGAAACTGGTGACCGAATGATCCGGTGCTGTGGCGAGCCAATGCTCCCAGACTGTAACGCAGCAGTCTCCGCCGCCATTGATATGGCGGTCGGGTGTACGCGGAATCCTGCCGCCGACTTCGAAGACCTTGGGTTCTTGGCGCGGATAGTGTTCGGGGAAATCTATCTCGATATTAAATTCGGTGATCGGACCGTTGGGGGCAGCCACGACTCCTTGTTCGAAAACGAGATAGGTGCCCTCGACACGGATCGATCGATCTCCAACTGTCGCGTGAAGCTTTGGCTGGTCGAATGCTATCGCTCCCTGAACATCTTTGAGTGTCAGCAAATCAATGGCCGCCTACAGCTTTGCCCACGGCTTCGACTGTGATCCCACGCGATTGATTTGTTCAGCAGCGTGCTTGGCACGCACCGGGTCATCGCCGTAAAGGTCATTCCTGGCGGTTGCTGGCGTCGCAAGCGCAGCTGCGGGTAGAATTGCGGCCATCGTGCGATCGACCAACTCCTTGCCGAGATGTTCGCGGAGCGGTTGCGGCACCTGATCAAACCGGCTTGCACGCAGATAGAGCGCGAAATCCTGGCGTGCCCGGTCGAGCCAGCGATAGAAGTTCTCGCGCTTCTTCGGTTCTTCTGCCCATTTGTCAGCAAAATTCTCGGCAGGGTTGACCGGGTTGGCCACCCAAGCCACGCCGGCGCGATCTTCAATATAGCGATCCATACCGGTCAGGATGCTCTGTAGCGCAGCGGAGATGGTCGGCTCTTCATTGTAGGCGTGTGCGGACAACGTGGAGATGATGATCGAAATCGGCTTATGCTCGCAATCGTCGGCGAACATGTAGTCGCGGTGACGCTTCAGGAGCTGAATCGAACGCTGCAGCGGCGTCTTGACCTTATAGTCGGGAATTTCATCGACGCTGGCGGTGATTTGCCCCCGCTGTGCGTATGCACGCTTAGCCTCAGTCAGGCGCACGCGCATCCGGCCGCGGAACCACGCCGCATAGCCGGTCGGATTGCTCTGCAGCCAGTCATCCGTCGGCAAATCATAGTGCGAAGAAGTCTTGTCAGTGATGGCGATGGCGTGGCCGCTCAGCGCGTCGTCTTGTGCAAGCGCGCGGTAGCCATGCTCAAGGAGTTTGGCCTGATAGTGCTGCGCATCGGGGAGCGCGGGCAGAATATCCATATGGAACTGCGCGCCTGCCGCATAGTTGAGCCTCCAGCAGCGGCGATGTTCGTCGGGTTCCGCCATGCTGTGCGCCTTGGTGTAGAGCGCGACCTCGTAACCGACTGCATCCTTCAGGCTCTTCTGCGTGAACTGGGCCTTGGTTGCCTGAAGCCGGCACACGAGGTCGACGTCATATTCCTCCTCGTCGGTGAACGGCCGAGTTACCGTGCCGAGGAGGAACGACCCTTGCGGCGAGATTGCCGGATCATAGCCGGCAAGCGTCGATTCCGGACGATCGAGCCAATTGCCGATTGCCTCGTAACGACTCTTGGCCTCCTCGAATTTCGACGGTGGAATGTCGAGCGCATCCGCCATCGCTTCGAGGATGTCGTCATGGGATTTCGCTAGACGCTTGTCGTGCATGGTCATGGCATCACCTGTAATGGGGGACGAATTCCTCGGCGGGCGCGCCGAAGAACTCCGGTTGCAGGATAGGTTTCTGAATCCGCGCCTCGGCAAATGCCCGGTCTTTCAGACTGCGGATGCGGCTGGTGTCATCGAGCGAGTAGAAGCCGTCAGGCACCGGCTGGGAAACACGGTAGATGGCGCGACGCTCGTGCGGGTCGCCGGTCAAAATCTGGGCGATACCGAGAGAGCCATGCGACTGACCGGCCATGAACAGGCTGGCGAGCTGCGGCGCCAGCCTGGCCGCGCCATAGGCTTCGCGCACCACCTTGATGTCTTCGAGGCAGCCGATGCTGAGGACACGGATATCGTCCGCCGGCCAGCCGAGCGTGGCAACCGCTTCGACGACGGCAATCCCTGTGGGATTGTTGGCCCACATCCCACCGTCGACCAACCCCACGTCGTTGGCGGTGACGTGCTGCGCGAAATAGGTTGGCGCCGCCGCCGTGGCCAGCGCGGCGTCTATGGCGAGTTCTTTGTAGTCGGTGCGGAGGCGAGAATGGTGGGCAGTCTTGAAGATGTAGACGCCCTGCGTCTGTGGATGCCATGCGGGAATGATGAGCCGGGTTTGGGCTTCGCCGAGCTTGCGGTCTGCGAGGACGCCATGAAGCGCGTCGCGGAGCGGCTGGGCGCTGTATTTCGGTCCCCAGAACAGCCAACGCCCATGGCGCAGATGCCGATCGAGCCATCCTGCGATGCCGCGCCGCGTCTGCGCGAAGATGGCCGGCCCTTGTTCCTCATATAGCTTGAGAATGTCAGCAGCGCGCATGCCCAGCGCGAGCCCGATGGCGATAATGCCACCGGTAGAGGTGCCAGAAATGAGGTCGAAATAGCGGCCGATCGGCTGATCCAGATCCTGTTCAAGATTGGCCAGAAAGGCTGCCGGGAAAGTGCCCCGGATGCCGCCACCATCGATTGTCAGGATCCGTTTCACGGCCACGCCCCCGCTCTGCCTTAGTGCTTCTTGTCCTTGGGCGGATTCGGGTCATTGCCCGGCGGCACGGTGTCGGAGTCCCGCCAGCGGCCATCGCGCCCCTGAATGCGGACCTCGCCACCTCCGAGGTTACGAACCGTCTGTTTGGCGGCCCGCTCGGCTTCGCTTTGCGTCGAATGAACGCTGCTTGATCGCTCGCTGCCGGGCGCTTTCACGGCCCAACCTCTGGGATGCTTGGTGACGTATCTATCGGCCATTGGAACCTCCGTCGTCCGTTGACTTGGCGACATAATACATATACAAACTACACGCATACCATGTCAAGATGGGTATAGTTTATAATCGCATATGAGGTCATAAGTGCGCTGGGGTGTCGAGCAGAGACTTGAATTTATTGAGTTCCGCCTGTTCTGGGAGGGCTCAATCAATCGCGCCGACATCAAGGATTTCTTTGGCGTGTCGGTCCCTCAAGCATCGAAGGACCTGACGCTCTATCAGGAGCGCGCGCCCGGAAATATGGAGTACGACACGCGGGCCAAGCGGTATGTGGCTGCCGAAAAATTCGTGCTGCGCTTTCTTGACCCAGACCCTTACGTCTATCTCGCGCAGCTTCGCGCGGTGTCGGAAGGGACGATTCCCACCCACGATTCTTGGATTGCAGATCTCCCTAGGGCCGACATCGCCCTCACGCCCAAGCGGGACATCGATATTGGCGTTTTACGCAGGATATTGGACGCCGTGCGCGAGGGAGCCTCGGTGGAGATCTTCTATCAGTCGATGAACAAGGCGCGCCCGGAGCCGATTTGGCGCCGGATCACGCCGCACGCGTTTGGATTTGACGGCTTCCGCTGGCACGTGCGCGCCTACTGTCACCTTGAGCACAAGTTCAAAGATTTCCTGCTGCCGCGCATTCTGGAGATTGGCGCGAAGGGCGAGCCGGGTGCAACTGGCGAACAGGACTGGCTGTGGAATAATTATTTCGACGTTATCGTCGGACCGCATCCCGCTCTCACGGCGAGCCAGCAGAAGGTCGTCGTCAAGGATTACGGGCTGGACCACGGCAACGGCGTGTTTTCGGTTCGCTATGCCATGCTCTTCTATGTGTTGAAGCGCTTGGGTTTGCTTGGTGATGCCGTGAAGCAGAGCCCGCACACGCAGCATATCGTTACAATAAATCGCAAGGAAACGGAGGCCGCGCTAGAAAAGGCGGAGCTTCAGTTGTGAGCGAATCGGGGGGAAGCTTGGTCTGATGGGGGCAAGACTTGAAGATGTGAAGAACGGCGCATCCGTGCGGGGCGTTGCCTCGGCGCAGGCCGTACACGTCATTTCGGTCGACTGGATCGGCGATCAGGCGATCAACGTCGTTTTTCGCGATCACAATGGCACGGTGGCCGAGGCCGTTCTTTATCGGGACGACGAGCACCGGCTTGAGGTCGAGCAGAGCGGACGGCCATGGTCGTTCGACGCCGACGGCGCGTTGCTACGTCTGGTGACGGAAGCCAACCGCATCAAGCTGGCGCACTATTTCGACCCGTATCTGGCGATTCACACGAGTCTGGTCGATCCACTTCCGCACCAGATTTCGGCGGTCTATGGCGAGATGCTGCCACGGCAGCCGCTTCGCTTCCTCCTCGCCGACGATCCCGGCGCCGGCAAGACGATCATGGCCGGGTTGCTGATGAAAGAGCTGATTGCCCGCAGCGATCTCGAACGCTGCCTCGTCGTCGCGCCGGGCAGCCTGGTCGAGCAATGGCAGGACGAACTCGGCCAGAAGTTCAATCTCGAGTTCGACATCCTCTCCCGTGAGATGATCGAGAACTCGCGATCAGGCAATCCGTTCAGCGACCGGGATCGGCTGATCGTCCGCCTCGACGTGCTGGCGCGCAACGAGGAGCTTCAGGAGAAGCTCATGAGCGCGCGCGAATGGGATCTGATTATTTGCGACGAAGCGCATCGCATGTCGGCCACCTATTTCGGCGGCGAGGTCAAATACACGCGGCGCTATCAGGTCGGCCAGAAGCTCGGTCAGGTCTGCCGGCACCTGCTGTTGATGTCGGCGACGCCGCACAACGGCAAGGAAGAGGATTTCCAGCTCTTCATGGCTTTGCTCGACGGCGATCGGTTCGAGGGTCGGTTCCGCGACGGCGTGCATTACGCTGACACCGAAGACATGATGCGGCGGTTGACCAAGGAAGAACTGCTCAAGTTCGATGGCCGGCCGCTCTTTCCCGAGCGGCGGGCGCGCACCGTCAAGTATCAGCTCTCAGAACGGGAAGCCGCGCTCTACACCGCCGTCACCGAATATGTTCGCACCGAGATGAACCGCGTGCAGCGCTTCGCCGAAGGTGACGGGAAGAAGCGCAATAATGTCGGCTTCGCCTTGCAGATTCTTCAGCGGCGTCTCGCCTCATCGCCAGCCGCCATCTACCAGTCCCTTAAGCGCCGCCGCGAGCGGCTGGAAAACGAGTTAGGCGAAGCGCGCCTCGCAGCTAAAGGCCGACGGGCCGGCGCGAGCGAACCGACGATCAACGCCGACATGCTCGGCAACATCGAGGAATATGGTCAGGAAGAGATCGACGAGCTTGAGGATCTGATCTCCACGGGCGCGACGACGGCCGAGACGGTCGAGCAACTCGCCCTGGAAGTCGAGACGCTGAAGGGCCTGGAGACGATGGCGCTCGGCGTGCTGCGCTCCGGCGTGGATACGAAGTGGAGCCAGCTCAATCGTATTCTCGACGACGATCTGATGGTCGATGCCGCCGGTAATCGCCGCAAGCTAATCATTTTCACCGAGCCCAAGGACACGCTGCACTATCTGCTCGAAAAGGTGCGAGCGCGGCTCGGCAATCCAGAGGCCGTCGACGTGATCCACGGCGGCGTGTCGCGTGAAGAGCGGCGTAAAGTTGTCGAACGCTTCATGCAAGACAAGGACATGCTGGTCTTGATTGCGAATGACGCGGCGGGTGAAGGTGTGAACCTTCAGCGCGGCCACCTCATGGTCAATTACGATCTGCCGTGGAACCCAAACAAGATCGAGCAGCGGTTCGGGCGCATCCACCGCATCGGCCAGACAGAGGTTTGCCACCTCTGGAATCTCGTCGCGGCTGATACGCGCGAGGGAGAGGTTTACGCGCGACTGCTTGAAAAGCTCGAAGCTGCGCGCGAAGCACTAGGTGGCCGTGTCTATGACGTGCTCGGCGAGTTGTTCGATGGCGTGGCGCTCAAGGACCTGCTGGTTGAAGCAATCCAGTATGGTGAGAAGGAAGAGGTCAAAGCGCGCCTGTTCCAACAGGTGGATGGTGCCGTCGACCAGGCAAATCTGCTTGAGTTGCTCCGTCGCCGCGCTCTGACCAACGATACCATGCCGGAGGCGAAGGTCGAGGAACTGCGGCTCGAAATGGAGCGGGCCGAGGCGCTGCGTCTACAGCCACATCACATCCAGAGCTTCTTCGTCGAGGCGTTCCAGCATCTGGGCGGCCGGATCAAACGCCGGGAGGAAGGGCGTTGGGAAATCACCCATGTCCCGGTGCGTATCCGCGAGCGAGATCGCCAGATCGGGACCGGCGCACCGATCCAGACGCAGTATGAGCGGATCTGCTTCGAGAAGGACAAGATCAACCAGCAGCCGGTCGCCGCCTTCGTCTGCCCCGGTCATCCGCTGCTTGAAGCCGTCATCAGCCTCATTCGCGAGCAGTATGAGCAGATCATGCGGCAGGGTGCGA